>Ga0209088_10000199_pt1 | contig 44872 bp, 32 predicted proteins | sample S_140625_EF_Meta_FD_187324 | JGI IMG/M metagenome (GOLD analysis project Ga0209088, IMG submission 187324) | Freshwater microbial communities from Lake Simoncouche, Canada to study carbon cycling - S_140625_EF_MetaG (SPAdes) (version 2) | ecosystem: Environmental > Aquatic > Freshwater > Lake ... | reverse complement strand
GCGACTGACTGAGACTTGGCGACTGGTTTTTTGGCGACCTTGGCGGCTGCATTTGGGGCAACAACTGTGGCTAGTTCCTCCTGGTCCTGGTCCTGTTCTAAAGCCGCCATCTGTTTTTCAAACGCGGTGGATGTGCCCAACAGGCTCTTGACCACCAGTTCCGCGTTGTCAATGGAACGCACCTTCTTGAATACGAAGTAGCGGTTGTAAAAGGAGATGCGGCGCTCGTAGTCGCGCATGTCTGGCGCATCCCCCAATTCAGATGCCATGGATGGCGTTTGCTTGATGCGCGCCATCATCTGCACATACAGCTGCTCAAACATGCCGGTGCCGTCCGGCAGCCCGAGTTTCAACGCATCGTCGCGCTGCACCACTTCAAACCCGAAATTCGCCATCAACCGTTTCAGATAGTTAAAGTTGACCAAATATTCGCGAAATGTCTTGTTGATGGATTCCTGATACACGTCAATCGCGTACCCCACGCAGGTCTCGTCATCCGGAAACTCGGTGGCGGTGTAAGCCTTTGACACCTTCCAAACGAGCTTCCCTTTGTGCAGCACGGCAATGCCTTCGCCAACCTCGTGCGGCTTCAGCGCGTCAAACATGGTGGCCCCGTCATACGTAGTGCCGATGAAGTAGCCACCCACCTCCGTGCACTCGCACACGTTGCGCAGAAAGTTGCACACGTTGGCCCGAGTTTCAAACATGTAATGAATCGCGAACTGGCACGACGACACATTGAACCCGTTTTCAGCTTTTCCGTATTCGCGATACACGCCTTCGCCGAGCAGCGCCTTGTCCTTCGGCCCGTCTCCGAACACGGCCTTTGTAATCTGCTTGTATTTTTCGCCGCTGATTCCAGCCCCGCTTTTAATGTTGAGCGCACTGTTGCCCTGGACAAACAGCGCCGACGGCATGATGGTGAATCGTTTGCAGGCTTCCAAGTAGCGCGCGCATGCGCCATCCAGCTGGTTCTGAATGTTGTCCTTTGAAATGTCGATGCCGAACACGAACGACAGATTGGCTTGTATCCATTTTTGAAGGTCGCCTGCTTTTCCGACCGCGAAGTCAATGAGCGTGTTTCCACGCTTGCTCACCCCGCCAATCAGCGCGCGCTTGACATATCGGTTGTGGAAATCGCGGAGCCCACGCGTGGTGGTGTCGCCCGAAGCCGAGGTGCGGTTGTAATACACGTCATCGTCGGCTATCTCATCCGGAATATCTGTGCCAGTTGTCAGCATCTTCTTGGAGATGGGGTTGTGTATGGTGTGCCAATTGGAATTGGCAACGTGATACGCATTGCCGTAATTCTTCTGGCCGCTGCGATACTCCGCCGTTTTGTCGGTGCGCACGCGCAACGGAACCCAGCGAAAGCGCGGGTCGGCAGACTCCGCATTGTATGCGCACTCAATGATGGTTCCGTCTTCAATGACCTCGTTTTCGGCAGTCAGCATCATGCCGCGATTTCCGGCCGCATCTGGGCGCAGCACCACGTTGCAGACGTGGGCCTCGGGGTCATACGGGTTCGTCGGATAAAATGGAACCGGTTTGTATGAATCTTCTCGCCCCCTGTCCCGATTGTCTCGACACCTGCCTTGTATGACATCCTCGCACGGATTCAAATATCCGTGTTTTTTTTCGTCAAACCCGACCCGTAGCGTCAATGTTTTGTATTGCACAATCTGGTCCGTTTTTGCGGCGTTTATGCCGTCCGTGTAAATGCTCGACACTTTCGGTTGGCTGTTGGGGTCTTTTACCACCGTGGCCAGAAAGTCAATGGTGTTGGCTTCAGTGGGTTTCCATTTGAACGAGAGCGGCCACGTGATTTTGGACTTGGGTCCCGCCACGTCGCCACCCGCATCTCCGCCTGCAGGGGCATCCGCCGGCGTGAAAATGATGCCGTCCGTATTGTATTCATATGCATGGGACTCAATTTGTGTCATGAGTACAGCGCAGCACTGGAAAATGCTTTGGCTCTGCCCCGTGCATATGAAATTCTTGCATTCAATGCGGACCGGGCTGGTGGTGGCACCGCGAACGATGGAACGCACGTCCAATTTGGTTATCACCTCGCGCAACAGCGACATCCGGAATTTGTTGATGGGGGCTTCTGCGGATGGCGATGCGAAATGCAGCGCGCGCACATCCTTTCCGGCGATGTAGTACACGTCAAACCCGGCAAACAGGTTGATGAAGCGGCCGTTCTTGTCATGCAGAATGTGCTCGCCGTCCAGCAGCGTGTTGAACAACTTGTCGTTGCCGCTCTGTGCCCCCGTGAACTGCATGCGCATGTTGGTGTCAATGAGGTAAATGCGGCCCGAGGGTGAGACATAGAGCAGCTTGCGCAACCCGTCGGCCTTGTCAGTGACCGTGTAATTGTTTCGCACGTTTGGAACGGTGCAGTTTTCGTTGATGGGAACAATGTTCTGCATCTGGAGCGTGTAGGACGAGGGGCCGATGAAGTTTTTGGGAATCAGTGGCTTGCCCGCGGCGTGATGCGGTTCCTTTTCTCTTGGTTCCCGTTCCGGATGCAACAATCGCATGTATTCTTCTGCCACGCCCGATAGTTCGGCCGCACCCACGGGATAATTGGTGCTCTGGAGACCGGACATGACCGTTTTGACGGCTGAACGCAATGCATCGGCCAACTTGCGCGCGGAGCTGAACGCGGTTCCGTGCCCGACCGCATCGTTGAGCACTTCAATCTCAATTTCGTATTTGGGCTGAGAATCGGCGACCTGAGATTCGGCAAACGTGTGCGTTGGAATCATGCTGTTGCTCCCGCCGTTGCCATAATCCCGGCGCGATTCTTTGACGATGCTCATGTCCACCACGAACGGCAACGCCGGATTGCGAAACGTGCTGCGGTTGATGTATCGAAATGTTTTTTTGCTGCTGCGCCACGGCCCGACCACCGTTTTTGCAGCGGAGGACGATTCCGCAAACTGTTTTTCTTTCTGGAGCGAGAGGCGGAAATTGAAGTCGTCAAAATTGAGCGGAGGAATGATTTCCCCGTCAGCACCGTCGAATCCCGTTTTTTGAACGAATGTCGGCATGACTTTCTCCAGAGAATTGGTTTTGCAATACATCTGGATGTTGTGCAGGCCCTTTATTTCGGTTCGAATGTCGGCCATTTTGGGTTTGCCGGTGTGCGGGTCCACAATCTCGGAACTGATTTTCAAGGTGTAGTCGTCCGTTTTTTCCATCACGAATCCGGACGACAACAAAGTTTTAATGACGTTGTCAAAATCGATTTTGGTTGTGGACGCAACGTGTTTCAAATTGCGGGTTCCGAACCGCACCTCCAATTCAAGCGAGCCGCCGTCGGTTCGCAACACGCCGCCTAAATACTGTTCTACCAGGTTGTCAAATAATTCATGAGGTGGGGCCTGTTTTTGATGCTTCTGCATTGTGATTCGGAGTCCGATGGTGTATATTAAGAGAGCATATTATTTAAATTCAATTTTACAATTAAAGTTAGACATTATTCGGCATGGCGCCCATTTTCAATTCATTTATTCGTGGCGTGATTCGTTTGATTTTACAGCACCAGCTGGGCTGAGATGGCGTCATACAGTTCCTGTTTTTTCATTTTTGGCTTGAGCTGGATTTTCAACTGGTGGCACAATTCGGTGAGTTCTGCGACGGTGTAAGAGCTCGCCGATTTAATGGGTTTCATCGTGTTTTCAATGCGATAAAACGCAGTGCTGAATGGCCCGTTTGTTTTGGTCATTGTCATGCATTTCGGGTTTTTGTCGTTGCGTTCTATGACATAGGTCGGCTTGTCCGACACGGCATCACTGATGAACTCGGCATACACGCGATTGGCCGGGTTCACAAAAACCGCATTGAGAGAGTTGAGCCGAACGAGCACATGAAATGCGTGCAGCGACATGCGCTGAGACGTGATGTCGCCCTCAATGGTGGATGCCGTGAACTTGATTCCGGTGGACTGCTTCAACGGTTTGCCCTTTTCTCTCAGCATCATTATTTGGTCGCGCTTGCCGTCCTGCTCGGCCGTGAACCGATTTGCAAGTTGCTCGTATTTGTATTTGAATGCGCCGTGCATCATGATGTACAAACACCAAAACAGCGGGTCTTGGTTTAATGCGGGACGAAACACGTTTTCATTTTGGGTTGGATGTGGATGTGGCTGGTGTACGGGTTGTGGCTGGTGTACGGGTTGTGGCTGGTGTACGGGTTGTGGCTGGTGTACGGGTTGTGGCTGGTGTACGGGCTGTGGCTGGTGTACGGGCTGTGGCTGTATTTGCTTAATGGCAGCCATGGATGAGTCATATAACATGAACTCTCGCAATTTATTCAGTTCATTGTCGATTCCAGTTTGATTGGGCCTGAACCTGTTCATGGCGTAGATAAATGCATTGGTGCAACGTGTTTAAATCAATTGCATTTAGTGTTATTCGCATCATAAATATGATACATCTAAAAACATATTAGAATCATATTTGCATTCATATACATTCATAGCTCCAATAATACAAACTAAAAAATGTCTGCTGCTGCACATGATTTGAAGCAATTGAAGGACCGGGTTGAGGCATTGAACCAGCACCACCAGATTCAAATTTTAAAAATCATGACCCAACACAATGTTGCACTAACCGAAAACAAAAATGGGTCATTCATAAATTTGACAAATGTGGACGATGCCGTCATTTCCAAAATCACCGATTATTTGAGCTACGTGGATGAGCAAGAGACGCAATTGAATGAAGTTGAAAATCAAAAAACGGAATTAACGAAACAATTTTTTAAGCAATGAATTCATTTAATCGCAGCATTTCATTAATCGCAGCATTTCATTTAATCGCAGCATGCCACCAATTCACCAATGATGGACACATGTTTGTCGTTCAATTCAAACCGTCTTCCAACCACCCGAATTTGAATGGCGTCCCCTGGTTTGATGGAATCCATGGATAAATTCGTCATCATCCGGGTTGAAGCCGGCGCGGCGTCATGCATTTCACGCGAGATGTAAATGACCACGGGGGTTGATTCTTTGGTGCGAGCATGGGCCCGAATGCCTGCTTGCGTGACCGTTTTGGCAATGCAATTCATGATGGCCCCCTCTTTCGGGCAACACATCATGCACTCAATCACTAAGTCAAACCGAATGTTTCCGGCCGAAAATGTTCCGACCGAATATGACCGAACCCTGCATGAACCATGTTTGACATACCCTTCGGGAATGCATCGACCCTCGATTTCACCCGACACGACGCCGTTCAGGTGGTCTTCAATGCATTCAAAATTGGTAATGGAAGAAAACGGAATGCACAATTTGCGATGCACAACGGTTGAATGATACAATGCCGAATCGGCGGATTCATTCGATGACAATGCAGGAGGAGCCATGGTTCTTGGTAACTACATGAATCATTTCCCGCTAATTTTAATTCAATTTTTTGAATTAACATTAATAAAACAAAACAATGACCCCAAATGGTTGGAAATGCAACTGCTGCGCATTTAATTTGTTAATGGGGTTTCTCTCGATTCGAACGTGTAAGTTCTCCGATGACCGAGACAGAGGGGTCATTCAGCTCAAAGTGCTGCCCAATGACACGCACCACAATTTCATCTCCCGCTTTGATTTTGGAAAACTGCGGATTCGAATAGTGATGGTCTCGCGACACAAACACGGTCAACGGGCTGGGTTCGGGAACAATGTGCGCTTGCAGACCCGCTTGAGTCACAGTTTGCACGACGCACGCAATGAGCATGCCCTCCACGGGATTGCAGGCTTGATACTCGTACATGACTTCAAATGAAACCGCGGCATTGTCGGTTAAATCACCGGAAGAATGCGCCAGCAACTGCGTGGACCCAGGGCGCACATATCCCTCTGCATTGCACTTGCCTTCATGGGCGTGCGCTAAATGCCGCTCCAGAATGTTCCGGATGTTGCGCCCAATCGCATTGAATGGCAGCACCACCTTTTTGGACACCATGGTTGGAATGTAAATGTCGGTGCTAAGAGGAGTGTGTTGGGGGTGCGGTTGACGGTGATGCGGGTGTTGATGTTGTGGTCGGTGTTGTTGGTGATGCATGAGAGATATTAATGATATCAATGATACGGTTAATATATGTGCATATTATTGTTTATTTACATTTTGTGGTAAAAGTTATTCCTTAATAATTTGACATGCGAACACAACTTCCATGTGCTTTTCCGTTTGTCTACCTGACGCGCGTCCTTCTTTGGGTCTTTCTTGATTTTGCATTTCTTCGGGATTTTTTTGATTTTCTTTTTCCACCACCTTGTTTGCAAGGAACTTCCACAAAACACGTAGTTCCTTCATATTATACTCAATTCTGCCTTCTTCAAAAATTTCAGCACGACCACCGCCATCATTGGAGCCCCATGTCTCAGTTCTGAGATATTTTCCTAAATACGTCAAAGGATGTGTAGTAAAGAACCTTTCATTTGGCCAACCCTCTTTTCTAGTGCTTAATGCAAACGCATAGCATTTATTTGTGTAAAAGGTCGAGGGCCTAAACACTTCAGTTTCACTCATTTATGTGTGATTTTGTTATGAAATGTTATGATATTATTATTTAATTTATGACGTTATTTTGGTTTCATGGCACTACGGACTGCTTGCACCGGCGTCAAAAACCAGTGCTTGCCATCCTTATGCACGAGGTTGTAGCTGCGCAACAGCATTTCGGGCAAAACGCAAAACCGAGCCGTGTTCTGGTTCTTCGTGCTTTCCATGGTGTACATGGGGACAACGTCCGCTGCGGGTTCCAATCCGTGCATGATTTGGTTCACGATGGTCAAGCGGCGCTGTTTGGACGAGATTTGGTCGCAGCGCGCACCGACCCCCTTTTCTTGCACGTATTTGATTTTAAACACGGCATAGCTGCCTCCGCTTTTTTCCTTAAACTCCACAATGTATCCAATGATTTCAGCCAGGGTTGACTCGCGAGGCATCATGGCCGCAATTTCAGGCAGGTAAGGACGCCATTCAAAGCTGGATGGCGCGGCAGCCCATGCAGATGCCGCATTTTTTCGCACAACCAGCTGCACCCCGGCTTCGGTGTGCACATTCAGCATAAGAATGCCCTCTTCGCCCGCATGTTTCGAATTTTTTAGTATTTGAGATACAAAGTATTCGCGCGCAAACCGGTCAAACTCATCCGCGGGCGCATGCGCGAAGAGCGCGTTCAAATAGTGCAAACTAATTTCGTAGGATGAAACCAGCAACTCTTCCAGAAAATGATGCACGACGCACTTCTTCAATGTGGCGACATCCACGACGGGGGCCAATTCCTGCATGACATCTCTGCACAAGTCGTTCCACGTTTTCGTGTTTTTGTCAACTGGAACACTGGATCCCGCCATGATTTCGTGATATGCTGTCTTCATCTCTTGAATCCTGTGTGGTTGTGGTTGTGGTTGTGGTTGTGGTTGTGGTTGTGGTGGTGGTGCTGCTGCTGCTGCCACTGATGCTGCGATTCCTGGAGCGATTCCTGGAATTGCTACTGCTGATGCCACTGCTAATATTGCTTGCGCCTGCGCCACCGCTTTCGGTTTTGTGAACCCGTGCTTTTCGGCCAGTTTACCCAATGTCGCGTCAGTCAGAGAAAATGAAATGTGGTCCCGCTTGAATTGCAGGGGAGCGCTGCGTTCATAAATGCCGATGCGCGGGTTTGTTATTTCCGAGGGCTGAAACAGGTAATATTCTCCCACATTGACGAGACGCCCGGTGCGCCCGTATTTGTCCACCAAATGTTCCGTCTGGTCGGTAATCATGCGGGTTAGAGCGACGTCCACTTGTTCGCGCGGATGTCCCTGCAGGTGCTGCAACAGAATTCGCCGCGCGTAAAAATGCTGCACCTTGAACAAATCGCGAATGCGCTGCATGATGCGGTCCGCGTTCATCACGACGAAGGGTTCCGAATACGTGTCGTCGTTGACCTTGATTGCACCACCGCCGCCATTCACGCACTTGTACTCGCAACTGGCCTGATAGTCGCACACGAATGAAAACGGGCGGTCTCCAACTGCATAGTGGCTAATCACGGTTCCATCGGCCAGCACTTGGCGCACGGACACATCTCGGCCATTGTGCCGCCGAATGACTTCTTGGCTGAATTTGGTTTGGTCAATGTTGAGCAAGCAGTCGGCCGCATTTTCTTTGAGAATGCGACTCACGCGACCGATTTGTGCCGCTTTCGTTTCGGCCAACCGGTAGACATACAGGTCAGCGGCTTCCACTTCGGGACTGGCGGACAGCAGCGTTCCGTACAAAAACAGCTGCACATTGCGCTCCACAAACGGGAGGTCGGCGTGGCTGCAGTTGCGCACAGCGCGACCAATGATTTGTTCGATGCGGTTCATGTTGTACCACGGCTCCATGATGTGCACCTGGCGCACGTTCTTGAAATCAATGCCCTCGCTGCCCGCCTTGGAAATGATGACGACCTTGATGCGCTGGCCGTGCTCGTTCTCGGTGGTCAACGCTTCCAGCTCGGCACGATTGTCCGGCGACAGCTGCTTGTCTCCGGTGAACATGGCGTATTTTGCGGCGAACCGTTTTTGCTGTTGCTGCGATTGGGTTGATTGTGTTTGGACCATGCGCTGTGGCACGGGCGAAGTTTTAAACAGCGACCCCACCCCCCTGTCGTATCGCGTGAAGCCCATCTCTTCCAACGCCAACGCAATGGGCACGGCACCGCCGCCAATGTATTCACTGTAAATCAGGACAATGCCGTTGGCGCGCTCAATGTGGGCACAAATGCTGGCGATTTTGCTGCTGTATTTGCCGATTTCGGCGCTAGAGAAAATGCGACCATACTTCGACAGCGTGTTGGGTTTGTATTCAAAATTGGAAATGCGCGCACCGTCGTCAGACACATCGTATTTCATGACCCGTTTCAGTCCCGCGTCTCCCAGCAGGCCCTTGACGTCCATGCGTGCAACGAGGGCCACATCGGCAACCGACACATCCGCCGTCGCCGCCTTCTTTTTGCCCATGCGTTCCACGACCTTATCAAAATCTGCGCTGGGATACACCATGTTGAGCGCTTCTATGGGCTGCTTCAGCAAAAACGAGCCGAATGACGTGGCCTCTTCCGACATGTCCATCCGCTTTCGGTCAATGATGTAGTTGTAAACCGCTTCTTGATACGCCCCCGCCGGGTTCAAATACACGTCCAGATGCTCCAATGGATTGCCAATGGGGGTTCCGTTCAGTTGCAGCGTGGGGTGCCGGTCTCGATTCATCAAGAACGAATGCGTGGGTGCAAAATCCCGCGGTTGCATTCGATATGGAAAAATGTACGGGTTCTCGCCCTTGACCACCGAAATGTAGCCCGTGGATTTAATGCGCAGCAGCTCGGCACCCACATTGCGCCCGTTCACGCTGAGCAAATTGCCGTCCCGGTCAAACACGTCGCTGACCGAAATGGTGGCGCGGCGGTCGTTCATGTTCATCAAATTCAGCAGCCACACGATTTCGCGCGGGTCGTTGTACATGGGTGTGCCGGACAACAGCAGCAGTCGCAAATTGTCGGCATACCGCACCAATTTGTAGAGTTCGTCGGACACGCTTGTTCCTTTTTTGGCCTCTTTGGCCTCTTTGGCCTCTTTGGCTTCCTTGGCATCTTTGACCTCTTCGTCGCTGCGCACGTTGTGAATTTCATCCACGATGAGCAGCCGGTGGTTGAACTCGTGCTTGATGGCGCGGACTGCGTCCGGTTTCACCACGCCCTCCTTTGTTGTCGTCAACCGTCGCACCAAATTGGCCAGCTCAATGTAGCCCATGAATTCATAGTTGGCATTGATTAAGCGCGTGATGCTCTGCACAATTCCGTCGCGCACGCGGTCCACGTTTCGTTGGGTCAAATCCGTGAGCTCCACATTGGCTCCCACGTCCTTCAACAGCTTGGTTCCGGTGCAGCCGCGAATCACGAACTGTCGGGTGATGCGGTTGAACTTCAGCTTATCGAAATCAAACAGCTGCTTGCGAAAATTGTCCTGCACGTTGACCGACGCAACCACCAGTATTTTCTTGACCGCGCCCACCTGGTGCATGTAGTCGCGCATCTCTTCGGCCACGCTGATGGCGGAACACGTTTTGCCGGTTCCGAGACCGTGATACAGCAGCAGACTGTTGTAAGGTGTCATCACGGATAAAAAATTGCGCACAAAGAGCTGGTGGGGTGCCAGCTCAAAGGCCGCCCCGCACAGCTTGGAAGCCTCGAGCTCCATCTGCGCTTGAGACTCGGGGATGACAACGGTGTACTTCGTGTCATGGAACTCCTTGCGCTGCGCAATGTTCAGCGCAAATTCGGGGTCGTTCAATGTCGGATACAAAAACTCGAGGCCTTCCTTTTCTGAGTGTTGCTCCCCGTGTTGCATTCGGTTCCATTCCAACAATTCATTGTACTGCAATGCAGCATTGGGTTTGGAATTGGGGGTCGGTTTCATGAGCAGCGGATGCGCTGGTTTTGGGTTTGGTTTGGGTTTGGGGGGCATGAGTGCTGGTTCTTGTTGCACTGGCTCTTCTGGCGCTGGCTCTTGTTGCGCTGGAGGTGGTTCCATTCTGGATTGGATTGGATTGGATTGTATCAGTTATATTATGAAATGATTATAAATTGTCAAACCCTAACTCAAACTCTCTAACACACTATCTCATATTCATTTAGAGCATTGTTTAAATTTCGCAAAATGTTGATTTTTTCTAAATTGTAAGGGCGAATGTGTTGTATGCATTGGTCGTATGAAAACCAAGCCATTTTGCTGACTTCCGTTTTTTGAAACACGGGATCAATCGGAACTTGTTCGGGCAACGGCATGTAAGCCACGAAATACTTGTGCTTGTATGTCTTCATGTTGGACCCCATGAAGATTTCTTCGTATGGGATGATGTTCTGCATGACAATTAGCCGGGTTTCGTCGTATCCGGTTTCTTCCGCAAATTCACGCATTGCGCAATCCATGTCCTTTTCCTGATAATTGCGACGACCCTTTGGAAACCCCCATTCCGGTTCAGCCCATTGCGTGCTGGAATTGTCAATCAATGTGTCCAGCGTGTAATGATTGTTCCCACCGCGGTTCAGTTTTATGCCGGATTTCAGCATGTTGAATCGGTCGCACGACACAGCCTCTTCATTTTGATACTTCGAATTCAAATAATCTCCCCACACGTTTTTCCACAATTCGCTAAATGTTTGGGTTTGCAACCGACGCTTTTCATCCACGGTCATTTCATCAATCAGGCGTTGCACGTAGGTTTGGTTGTAAATGGGATACTTGCCGCGAATGAACTCCACAAATCCGAGCGTGTCCTTTCGCCGAATCATCAAATAGGACGCCCCTTCATCACTGTCTTTGAACACTATCATGCCGTTGCTGGTGATCGGGTTTTTGCACGCGTGCATGACGTGCCCGTTCTTTCCACAATTGTTGCAAAACATGTTTTTTTTTTGAAACGAATGATGATGCTGCTGCTGCTGCTGCTGCTGCTGCTGCTTCTGAGGCGACAATGGTTTCATCGCTGCATTTGCATCCTCGACGGGTGCATCGCTTGAGTTCGAATCTTCTTCGTCTTCATTTTTTAATACATTAAATGCATTCATGGATGACAGTTGTACACAGTTAAAATTTAAAGGGCCTTTATGTGTTAAATCGCACTTCTTTTTATATTGTTTGATTGTAAAAAATAAGAACATTATTCCACACGCGATAACAATTCATGAAATCCAATCTGTTGTATCAGGAGGGTGCTTCCACAACTGCGCTGGACCCGGCGGTTTGGGGGCCGCACTATTGGTTTGTGCTGTTTAGCATGGCGGTCACGTATCCCGATAGACCGAACGACGTCACCATCAAAAAATACTACGATTTCATACAAAATTTGCCATTGTTTTTGCCGAATCATCAAATGGGCAATGCATTTAGCGAATTGTTGGACAAATATCCAGTGTCTCCCTATTTGGATAAACGCGAATCGTTCATCAAATGGGTGCATTTCCTGCACAACCAAATCAACCTGCGTTTGAATCGCGATGAAGTGTCGCTGCAAGATGCGGTGAACACGTACTATTCCAACTACAAACCAAAAGAAGTTCGTCTGCGCGAAGAATTAAAGTATCGTCGCAAATTGATTTATTCCATGGTGGCGTTGACGGCCGCAACCACAATGTATTATTTGTATTACAAATGAAATTGTGGCATGGCATGGCACTAAATTATGTCATTGAATAAAATATACACAATATGTAATGCAATTATAAGGATGACCAAATACACCCGTCGTCGCAGAATAAATCAATCACATCACAATCCGCATCACAATGCGCATCACACGCATTCCCAGGTCGGAGGCATTCCCATATTTGCAGGGGCCCAAGGATGCGTGTTTAAACCGTCGCTCAAATGCAAACACAAACCCCACAATCCCAATGACGGCAACGTGAGCAAGCTAGAAGAGAAGAGAAGTGCCGAATCCGAAATGAGAGAATACGAGAAAATAAGGGTGTATTTAAAAACAATCCCAAATTATCAAAATTATTTCAGCGTGAAAGCGGACATATGTGAGCCTGCCCCCCTGGCAGCGCGCGACTTGGATAAGTTTGATGCCATATGCACAAACATGAAACGGTACGACATAACCGCGGCCAATGTCAATGCGAGTTTGAGCCAGTTGCGCATGATCAACATGCCCGACCTGGGCATTGATTTGCAAGATTGGTTGGAAAGGACCCCCTTTGATGCCGCCCGCCTGCACCGCCTAAATGAATACATTTCAAAAATATTGGTTCGGGCGGTGGTTCCAATGAATCAGCGCGGTGTCATTCACAATGACCTCAAAGCCGAAAACTTGATGATTGACCGCAACAACATTGTGCGCATCATTGACTGGGGGCTAGCTGGCACAACCACCCCCGAACAAGTCATCCCCGTGCGCCATTTTATGAACAATCCGGTATCGTTCAACCGTCCCTTTTCCACAATGGTCATTTCATCCGATGTGTGTCAATTGTACTCGTCCAAGGTTTTGGCCCCCATCACCAACTGGGAAACTGAGTTTACCATGGCACGAGTGAAAGAATTCACTGCCAAATTGTACAGGTTATACATTGACGAGTTTGATATTAAAGGATATGAATACTTTGAATACATTTTCAAATGCATTTATGGCACCAAATCGCAGGCAAAATCCATGTTGCATGACGCAGTTAGCACCTACACCGCCGAAATTTTATACCATTTCACCGACCGAACCAATCGGACCTTTCGAATGACCGAATATTTTGAAAAGGTGTACCGCTACAACACGGACGTGTGGGGCACCATGTGCGTTTTCTACAGCATGTTCATGCTGCCGCGCACCAGTTTCCTGATGTCTGATGCGGAGTACGACGACATGCTGCGACGATATCGCAGTCTGTTCAGCACGATTGTGTTTGCAAACGGGCATGAACGCATGAACGTGTCGCGCATCGTGCAACAGCTGCGACGAATCAACGTTGCCGGTAAGAAAAAAAATAGAACGGTTCGATTCAATCTCAAAGCGACCAAAGCGACCAAAGCGACCAAAACGGCAAATGCATGGATTGCAGCACGGGTTCCAACTCCTTATCCAATGTATCCAATGCATTGATTTGTTCATGGTTCGGTGCATGGAACATGGAACATGGTTCATGGATTGCATTATATTATAGCAGCATTGTATATACCCCCCCATCCAATGAAACTGGAGTTGTTTGTGTTCGGAATCACCGCATTCCTTGTGTTCAACACGTACTATGACGGCAAATACCTGAAAGTATTTCATTCGTGGCAAAAAGAAATTAAGATGTCCACGTTTGCATTTGTGGGATTATCTCTCTATATCTTCCTGAAAAAAAACCCGGGACAGTCGCACACCATGCTGTCGCACGCCAACGACATCATCCGATACATGCCAATTAGCCGGTCGTCGGCCGACATGTTGTCGCCCTTTCTGGACTTTGCCAATAAAAAGTCGATGTTCCAGGAGGAGGGTGCAGGAGAAGCACCCAATTTAGCACAGAATGGGCGAAGGGAAGCGCAAATGGGGGCGCGCATCATGTCGTCCGGCCGCAACAATGCCACCAAGCGCAGCGTGAGCGAAACCAAAAAGAAGTTCGTGGCGGCGCAGCAGTCGTGGAAGTGCGGGCACTGCGACCGCCAGCTGCCGGCGTGGTACGAAGTGGACCACATCGTGCGCCTGGAACATGGCGGGTCCAACAATGTGGACAATTTGGTTGCGCTGTGCCGAGACTGCCACGGTAAAAAAACCGCCATGGAAACTTTTTAGCAAAGCGGCTGTTGGCTGTTGGCTGTTGGCTGTTGGCTGAGTCATTTGTGGGCATTTCATGTATTTTAAATATATGCAATGTATAATACTCGCAATTGCAAAATAGCACGAATTAATACAGAAATTAGGTAAGAATGCAATCTGTGCCCGAAGACACACTGTGGAGAAATCCCGGGTATTATGTGTGGCTGCTTGCAATCACCGCATGCATTTATAATTTCGTGTCCAATAATTGGAACCTCTACTTTCATGACGCAAGAGGAGGGCCGTTAAACATCGGCGTGCTGTTCATTGGACTGTTGATCTATTACATGGTGATAAAAATAGGTTATAGCGCGCTAATGACATTGCTCAGCGGTAATGCAATCGCCACAACGGCAATAAATGCGGTTTACCTCTTGATGAGTGTATTATTGCCGGCATACTTTGCATTTAGTGAAATAAATAGTGCAAACGTCATTTACAAACAAGCGGTTGCCGATGCCAAAAATCAAACCGCCGACACCAGTGCATCGGTTCCATCTCCGGTTGTGTATGAAACGGTTGCAGGGACTGCCGTGTCCATCCTCGCAATTGCGCTTTTAATAAATTATTGGGTCATTCGCTACAATGCCGCCGCTCTATTTTCCGCAAAAGACACCGCGTTGTCCAGTGTGAGGGAAATTTTCAAGACCTTCCCCCTATTGCAATATTTCAAATATGTGGCTGACAATGACTACATGGACGTTGCAAAACGCGGGTCTATACTGGCGCTGTTGGCCTACGTGGTGTACCTAATGTACAGCGTGTATGCGTCCAAGAATGTGCTGGTGGCATGCCCGGAATCATCGTGTTTTAGTTTCCCGTTTTCCAGCGCATCTGCCTCCTCATCTGCAAAGGAGGTGTCCTATGTGAACACATTGGTTTGGACACTGATATTCTGTTCCATACTGAACGTGGTGAATTGGCTGATTAAAACATATGGGACAAGGCTATTTTCAAGCAGCAATCCCGTGAATCCGCAGACCGACATTGGAATGCTGATTAAGCTGGTGCTGTTCCCCGTGTATTGGATTTTTTCAATGTTTGCGCAGAATCCGGTGGGCGCCGTGATTACGTTCATCGTGTTTGCCGCAATAGGACTGCTGCTGTACAGGTCGTCGTTTGACTTGACGTCATTCGTGGAAGGCCAGCGCGGCACGGTCATAACCGTGTTTACTCTGTTCATCGCATCTCTGGTCGCATTCGGAATGTACAGCATGAATTCATCCACGGTGGAGATGAAAGAGGGGGACCCATCGTACGGAGAGTTCATTGCAAAAACGGGAATGACGATTGGAATCGCCGCGTGCGTGGTTGGCCTGCTACTGTATTTCCTAAACTCGCACAGCCGGCTGGTCAGCATGGCAAATGTGGCGCAGTATGGCATAACCGCGCTCATATACATTGCGGGCATTGCGATGGTGGTCGGGGTGGTGCGAACCCTGTTTTCAACCTCCCGCAAAATGGGCGGCTCCATATTTCAGGTTAGCGCCGATTCCAACTGGGTGGTCAACGTGCTAAAACTGATGGCGAATGTGCTGTTTTTTCTGCCGTGTTTGATGCTGGATTTTGTGGACACGGTCAGGGAACAATTCGGATTGACCACGCGCCCCATCATCATTCTCCTGGCAGTGGAGCTGGTTTTAATTTTAGCGGGCCACGTGCTGCCCTCCGCAGTGGCAAAGGCAATCAATCACACCGGCGTGCAAATTGTGTCGGCTCCCATTTCCATGACCAACAACACCAGGGTGTCCACCTATGAAATCAAATTCGTGGATGCGCGCAGCATTGTCGAATCGATGCCGACGTCGTCTCCCGATGGCGGCACAGCTGAACCCATCCAGGTGCTCCTGCAAAATTACAATTACGGCGTGTCGGCGTGGTTCTACATTCACCCACAACCGCCCAGCACGAATCCGGAATACTCCGCCGACGCATCGTTGAATGTGTTGAATTTCGGGTCATTTGGACCCAATATTGCGTATAGTCCAAAGAGCAATGCGCTGCAAATCAAAATGGATGGCGGCAAGGCATCGTCGGATTCGTCATCGATACCGCCAATCACCGACATTCCGCTGCAAACGTGGAACAACGTGGTCGTCAATTCGGACAAGGGAACCATTGACATTTTCGTCAACAATAAATTGGTGTACACGGGCAATCATGTGACGGTCCCGGACACCACGGCAAAGTATGCGTCCATCGGCGGTGGCAGCAGCAGCAGTGAATCCAATAATGATGGCATTCAGGGCGAGATTTGCAACGTCGTGTTGAACCGGGCTCCTTTCACCAAGAATGAAATTGCATGGTTGTATAAAACGAACAAGATGCTGAACCCGCCGGTGGTGGGTGTCAGCAACCAAGACCCGCTCAACCAGGGCGAGTCTGCCAGCTACATGGCTTCTGAATCGGTCAACATAAATGCGCCGACGCCCACGCCGATGCCGAAGTATAGCTCAAGCGGAATGAGGACGTATGGCATAGTGGGTGCCGTGCTTGGAGCGCTGTTTGGCTGGCTGTTCAATAACGATTCCGGAATGTCGGCAGCAAAGGGCTTTATCATGGGTGCAATTGTGTTCGGGCTGATTGGGGCGACATTGGGCACATTATTTAGCACCGATGGAACGGTGGCCTACGTTTTGAAAACCGTGGCCAATGTGTTTGTCGACACGTTTTGAGGGGCATGCATTCAACCAATTCAACCAATTCAACCAATTCAACCAATGCTAATAAAATAAATGCCAATAAAATATAGTATGTGGATAATAATATAGCAATAATATAGACATTATATACGAAAACAAACGATGAATCTTTTGACCATTTTCGTGTTTGTGCTCATCATCCTTCTGATATACACGGTTTATAAATTAATGACACGGACGACCGTGAGCGTGTCCGGATTCACGGATGCGTCAAAGTCATTGTCCGTGGATTCCAGTAAATACGGTGCCAACAGCACCAGCAATTTTGGATATTCAGCATGGCTGTACGTTGATGCCTGGTCCACTTCTGCCACCACTGATGCGGGCATTGTTAACAAAAACATACTGACCAGGTCCAGCAACAACAATCAAATCTTGTTCCAAATGGCATTGGACAATGACCAAAACAATTTGACGGTGGTCATTCCGGACAACAAAAATCCACCGTGCACCATTCGCAACGTGCAGCTGCAAAAATGGATCAACCTAACCATGAGCGTGTATGGCAACACGTTGGACCTGTATTTAGACGGCAAATTGGTGCGAACGTGCATCATGACAAGCCCCATCACTTCGTTGTCCAGCAGTGATGTGCTCTACGTTGGCGGTGGTTATGATGCGAAGTCTCAGAAATTTCAAGACGGCGATTTGCAGGGATACATTTCCAACGTGGTGTATAAGGGCACGTATTTCACCCCCGAAGAAGCGTGGGACATTTACAGCGCAGGATACAGCGGCAGCGGCATGTTTGATTTCATCAATAAATACAAATTAAACTTCAGCATAACCAAAAACAACCAAACTGTGGGAGAAATTTCAGTGTAGTATCAACAAATCACAATCAACCCACAATTTATGGATGACCCAATAAAATTAAATTATTATCATAAGTTAATAAGGCTTATAATAATATTTTCATTTAGCACATACCGAATCGCATAACAATGAATGGAACTGGAAGCGGAGGCGACTTTGGTGGTGGGTTTGGTGGTGGTTTTGGAGGGGACTTTGGTGGCGCTCCTGGTGGCGGTGGTGCTCCTGGTGGCGCCCCTGGAGGCGGTCCCCTTGGTGGCTACACCGGTGGAATTGGCGGCGCTCCCGCTCCCTCTTTAAATGAATTCAGCATGCAATCCGTTGTGGGTGGCTCCAAATCGTTTTTGGATTCCAACAGCTATGTTGCAAAAGCCGCGGTTTTGATTCTGGTGGTCATAATATTTGTCTACGTGCTGCGGCTGTGCATTGCCATGATTGGGTGGTTGTTTGCACCGAGTTCCAGCCCGTTCCTGGTGAATGGCATGATGGATGCGAACGTCGGGAATTTGATTATCCCGCAAGACCCGAGCGAATCAAACGCGATTCCCATCATACGTTCTGTGAATGATGAAGCCGGCATTGCATTTACGTGGTCGACCTGGCTGTTCATCAAGCAGCACGACACGGTTGCTGCAACCCCGAACTCCATTCGCCACGTGTTCAACAAAGGGAGCGCCAATGCATCTGGCACGCCCCCGCCTCATTTGACCGGAATCATGTCTCCCAACAACGCCCCCGGCGTGTATTTAACACACGATTATTCGGGGTTGATTGTGGTCATGAGCACGTTTGACGACCCGTACGTTTCGGTTGAAGTGGACAACATTCCCATCAACAAATGGTTCAACGTCATCATTCGTGTTGAAAACACGGTGCTGGACGTGTTCATAAACGGGGCATTGGCGCAACGCCTGCCGCTGAATTCCGTGCCCTTTCAGAATTATGGCGACGTGAATGTTGCGATAAACGGCGGGTTCAACGGCAACCTGTCCTCGCTCCGCTATTACAACACCGCACTCGGCACGCGCGCCATTCAAAACATTGTCAACGGCGGCCCCAACCTGACAGCACTGAGTGCATCGGGCGGCGCACCTGGAACCATGGATTACCTGTCCATGCGCTGGTTCTTTTCGCAGTGGAACAGTGCATCATAAGGCGACAATGAATTAATATTGCTATTATTAATATATCTAATTATAACAATATTGCACCATCAAACACAATGCACAACAATGATTATGACTATGACTATGTCATTGTGGGCGGAGGACCGAGCGGGCTTGCATTGGCGCAGATTTTGTCCTTGGATAAGCGCAAACGCGTGCTGCTGGTTGAAAAACGGGACTATTTAGGAGGGTGCCATGGCGTCACTCGGGTGCACGACGGCATGATGACGGAACACGGGCCTCGCATCTACATTGACAACTTTCTCATGTTTATCCAGCTGCTGAACGACATGGGCGTTCGGTTCGACGACCTGTTTGTAAAGTACAACTTCAGCACGGCGACCATGATGTTGGAAGCGCTGCGAGTGCTCACGTTGAGAGAAATTGCCACCCTTGGTTGGAGTTTTATTACTTTAAATGACTCTTACAAAGAAATCACTTTATTGGAATATCTCTCGTCTCACGGGTTCTCAACTGGGGCCATTGACATTCTGGACCGCATCGGCAGGTTGACGGACGGCGGCAGCGCGGACACATACACCCTCTTCAGTTTTCTGCAGATTTTGAATCAGAATTTCCTGTACACCATTTATCAACCCCGGGTGCCGAATGATGTCGGATTGTTTCGCATCTGGGAGGATGCGCTTGTTGAACGCGGCGTTGTCATTATGAAAAATGCCATGATTGTTCGGTTCAACGTGGACCGTGCCAATGCGCAAATTTCCGGCATCGCATTGAGAGATTCGCGCAACAGTCAAGCGAGGCCCAATGAAGTTCGGTGCAAGCGGCTCATTCTGGCGTGTCCACCACAAGAGGTGCAGCGCATTTTGACCACGCACGACGAGCTGGGCGCAGCATTTGGTCCTGATTTTGACCGGTTTCAGGAAAAAACGAAGTATTTGCCCTACATTTCGGTCATTTTTCACTGGAGGTCTGTGTTGCAGGTTCCAAAAATATGGGGATATCCTCGCACGTCGTGGGGCGTCGGCAACATTGTGCTGTCAGAGTACATGGATTTCAATGACCCTCGGTCCAAGACGGTCATTTCCGCTGTCATAACCATGCCGAATCATCCATCCGACCATCTGAAGTTGAGTGCCAATGAGATGGGGGACAAGCGCGCCGTGATGAATGAGGTGTTTAGACAGTTGAAGCAAATTTACCCCAATTTGCCGGACCCCGATTATGAATTTTTAACGCAGAGCGCGTATGATGAGACGCGCCGGCAGTGGATGCCGTTCAATCACGCCTTCATGACAACCACGCACGGCTACATGCCGAACCAATCTGTTTTATACAACAATCTGTATAACTGCGGGGTGCAAAACGGCAACAGCACATACAGTTTCACGTCCATGGAATCCAGCGTGGCGAATGCGGTTCATTTGGCGACTGTCATGCAGCCCGAATTGAGAGATTTAAACGTGGCAAAGGTGAGAGAAGCGACCACAGTGCGTTCGTGCGTTGGTGCCTCCATTGCCACGATTGCCGCGATTGCATCCATTTATGCGATGTGTTTGAAACGTCGATAAAATAAACGATAAAATAAATATATTTAGTAATTTTATAACAGAATAGTAAATGTTTTTTAAATTGAATAACCCAGCTGCAAATGCAAATGCAAATGAGATGAGACGCCTTCAACACCTGCGTCAAATTCAACTCATGCAACAGCGACAACAATTGCTTCAACAACAGCAACAACAGCAACAACAGCAACAATTGCAACAATTGCAACAATTGCAACAATTGCAGCAGCAGCAGTTGCAAGAACAGCAATTGCACCAGCAGCAATTGCAAGAACTGATTGAAGAAGCAGTTGCTCTTGAGGAAGCTGTAGATGTGGCTGTAGATGAACATGTGGCTGAAGTGGAAGCTGCTGTGGCTGTGGAGGAAGCTGCTGTGGCTGTGGAGGAAGCTGCTGTGGAAGCTGAACACGTAGAGGCCGAAGTGGAAGCTGTTGCCTCTGTTGTAGAGGAAGCTGTGGCTGAACAAGCTGTGGAACATGTGGAAGCTGCTCCTGAAGTGGAAGCTGAACACGTGGAGGCTGTAGAGGAAGCTGCGGAACATGTGGCCGAAGTGGAAGCTGCTCCTGTTGCTGTTGTAGAGGAAGCTGTGGCTGAAGTGGAAGCTGTGGCTGAACAAGCTGTGGAACATCTGGAAGCTGCTGTGGCTGTAGAGGAACATGTGGCCGAAGTGGAAGCTGTGGCTGAACAAGCTGTGGCTGAAGTGGAAGCTGTGGCTGAACAAGCTGTGGCTGAAGTGGAAGCTGTGGCTGAACAAGCTGTGGCTGAAGTGGAAGCTGTGGCTGAACAAGCTGTGGAACATCTGGAAGCTGCTGTGGCTGTAGAGGAACATGTGGCTGTAGTGGAAGCTGTGGCTGAACAAGCTGTGGAAGCTGTTGCTGTTGTAGAGGAAGCTGTGGAAGCTGTGGCTGAAGCAGAGGAAGCTGCGGCCCAATAAAATTCAATTCATTTCATGATTATATAATAAAAATTATTATATAAGTTCACCCCAAAAATGTCTCAACCAGGCAATCAAAGCACCAGCGCATGCGGCGGCGTGGGATACGTGCCCAACCCACCGCGTGTGTGGTCGCGCGCGAACGGAAACAACTGTCCCAATTGCGCCAGCAATTACGGGTATCAGAATTGCAGTTTGAATCCAAATCCAGGAAGGGTGTATAGCACGCACGAACTGGACGAACGGCGCAAAGCGGAGATTTTGAAATACAAAAACAACAGTAGCAACATGTCAAAGGCGCAACAATACTCCATGGCGTCGCGCAATGCGCTCACGCGGAAGAAATCGTGGGCCACGCAAACGCAGACATACACGAACCCGAACGTCGACAACCTGCCCGAAATTAAAATCCCAATCAACAACGTGTTTCAAACGGTGTCGCTGCGGTGCAATAACACCAACCCCAAGTGCGGTCGGACGAGTGATTGCGACGTGCCTGGACCAGTGATTCCGCTGTGTGATAATCTCAGCGTGCCATTGTACAATTATAAACCGCAAACCACGTATTCATCGGGGGGAACCAAATGGCCGATGGATTCCAAAACAATTAAATGAACCCATAAATATTAATATTACAAACGAAATTCTAAATAAAAATATATTATTTAGAATGTGTATAACCATGAATATCTCTCGCCTTCTGTCCTTTCTTCCGTTGTTGATGCTGCTTCCTGCAGCTTCCGGCACCACCTTCTTGCCGGCGGCTCCTGCCAATCATGTGCCGCATGTGCCGCATGTGGCTCACATTGTTCCGAGCGATTTGTGCCCGCTTGTGCAAATTGTGGAGCACGAGCTTTGCGACACCGCCTCTCTTCACAATGCATCGAAATTGTCCGATTTGTGCGTGCTGCTGCAGAATTACAATGCGTCGTTTTGTTCCAAACACGAGGCGGCGCCGTCTCATTCGTCGAACGACGTCCTCTCCATTCTCACGTTGAAGAATGAGTTTCTTCACGCGGCAAACGGGCACGCGCATGCCCATGCGCACGACATCCATGACGTGTGTCCCATACTGAATTTCATTGACCATGAGCTGTGCACATCGCACATCAAAGAAGAGTTCCAGTTTTACCCCAAGCAGCTGTGCCCTCTTCTTAATTTTACATATGCCGAACTGTGCTCAAGTGATTCTTAAAACGAATGTTAAACTACCATTTACATTAGAGATAGTGCCGGTTATATTGCCGGTGTTCGCGGGATTGGGAGGTGCAGCAGGGAACAAAACATTGCGAATGCCTGTCCACAATGGAACCCCCATTCCACTTGGAATGTCATAGCCGACGCTGGCAGTAAATGTTTTTCCACTGTTGTTCGGGCCGAGATTTGCATCGACTGACTCAATGACTTGCCCCTCGGTGACATCATAAAACATGGTTGAATGATTGGCATCGTAATTTGAGTACATAAGTGTTTGCAAATTGAGCGACGTGCTATTGGGTGTCAATGTGGTTAATGTGGTTAATTTGGTTGTGGTTTCATTCAAGTATTTTTGAATCAGATTGGACAACAATCCTGCATTAATCGGACAAGACGCTGAGGTTCCGCCTGTCTGTGTTTCCATCCTTGACGCACCAAGAGTGGGGGAACTTCCAGCATACACAATGTTCACGCCAGTTGCTGGGTCGCCCACTCCACAAATGTCGGGCGTGCATCGTTTGTCGATTCCGTTGTTGCGATTATTCTGATAAGTGGGTTTAGCATAATCTATGGCAAATCCTGCGCCACTGGCTAGCCCGCCTCCATATGTGTTGCTCCACACAGTTTGATTCCACGATGAAGTGGCGGTGTCATATTTAAGTGTTGTTCCACCAACCGACAACACGTTGGGGGATGTTGAAGGATAAGTGGACACTCCATAATCACCAGTTGAACCCAAATAACATATTTTGTCATTGGTAAACACAGTTGGGTCTGATAATGAAAAATCCATTCCCTCTGGACCACCCCATGACATGCTCACGATGTTGGTTGGTCCGTGTATATTTGCAGTAAAATTTGAATCGAGTGATGCATATCTGACTGCATCAAACTGTTGCCCCATTGTCACACCGCATGCTTCAACCACGCGAATGTGTGCATTTGTGTTCATGGCATATGCCCAACAGATGTCTAATAAAATTTCTGATAACCATCCAAATACACCTTGATTCGCCGATGATATACTCTTAGCAGTAAAAAACCCAGATGTTGAAAAATAAATGGTGGAGGTAGAGGTCGTATCGATGTAATTCTTGAGTGGTGCAATGATGTTAGTGTTTAAGTCCGATTCAGTTAGTCCACTGGCGGCGGTTCCAACCTGAATAACTTCCAGCGTAGTGGGAGGAAGATTGTAATAATGACAGAAATCATTCATGCATGCTTGCAAATAAGTGGCAGGCCAATGGTATGCAATGGTTATTGCAATGACCACTGGTTTCACATTGGCAGCGGGTGCAACGGACATTGCACCTTGAGATGCTTTGATGTCGGTTGGAGTATACGGAGATCTATTTTGAAGAGTTGTTGTGCGCGACAATGAAATTAATCCATCCCTTACGTCCTTTTCATATTGTTCTCTATCAAACATAACGCGCGGTGCACGGGATGGGGCATTTAACATCAGGATTTCCTGTTGCTCTTTGGTTAATTCGCCTTGCGAAACTTCGGGTTCAGCCATTTTATTGGGTGTGTGAGTGTGTGTGTATGTGTGTGATTATAAATTGTAATTATAAATTATAATTTATGACAATTTAATTCATTTAATTTTCTCAATTCCATTTTTAAACGCGCAAACGCGGATTAATGCAAACGGCGTGCGTCGGGAAAATGTCGCCGGACATGCAGGTGTCCTCTTCGCCCACTTTAATGCAGCTCCTAAATCCGCGGTCTTCGCCAATGTAGCAGTACCCTGATTTGCCGCTGCGCTGCGTGCGACTGGTGGCATCATCCGGTTGCGGCGGCTGTTTTTTGGCATGAGACAGCGCCTGCTGCAAACCTGTGTCTGGTTGCCGTTGCCGTTGCCCTTGAGCCCCTTGAGCCCCTTGCCCTTGTTGGTCCCCTTGGCCCCCTTGTTGCTGTTGCTGTTGCTGTTGCTGATGCCCTTGTTGGTGTTGCTGTTGCTGATGCCCTTGTTGGTCGGGCTGATGCCCTTCACCAATGGTCTGTTGCAGCACGTCAATGCCGCTGGTTGCAGCACCGGCAGCGATGTCCACCGCAGACTTGGTGCCTTGGGCGGTCACATCCACGGTGGACCTTGCCGTGTCGGCTGCAGCGTAGCCCAAAAATCGGGCCACGGCTCGAAACGGCGCGCCAAACATGTCGCTGAACCAGGCGGTTATATCATCTAAATAAGTGAACACATTGAATCCAATGAGCGCAAGCAATGCAACAATCAATATGCCGCGAATCAACAAGGACACTGGAGAATCAGGAACTGCAGCGGCATCTGCGCCATCAAATGACATATCTGAGGGGGCGGATGCGGGGGCGAGTGCTGGGGCGGGGGAAGACATTTACTGCAATTTAATTCAAAGATTCGACGGTTCAAATGCTAATTCCAAATGCTAATATATTTTAAATGAAGATAAAAATATATTATAGTATGACATTATGATTATAACGATGTATGCATACGGGAAAGTATTTCAATTCCAACAGATGTCATCCCAGCAAGCCCAGCCGGACCAATCGCAAACCCAGCAATCGCAAACCCAGCACCAGCAGTCGCAAACACCACACAATCCCTAGACCGTGCGAATGATGGTGTTCATTGAGTTGAGCTTGTCCATTTTTTCAATGGTTTTATCTAAATCCGATTTTGCGCCTCCCGCCGGTCCCGACAAGTAATCCACTTTGGGCGAAATTTCATTCTTTTTGACTTGTTTATAGACCGTGTCTATTTTCTTGACCACCACTTCGATGGTCTCCTTGTTGGCCACCATTTCTTGCGTTAGTATGACGGGTTCGGTCAGCAAACAGATGGCAAAATAAATCAAATACCGCCGTTTTTTCTTCACGCCGTCGGTGTATCGCATGCAGTATAATTTAAGCAGGCTTTGCACGATTTTGGGAATGAGGGGTTCTCGCACATCCCGGGATTTGGTGTGGGCGACAATGATTTCCCACACAATCCAAATGGGGTCCATTTGAAATTTGGGTTCAACGGGCATGGCGCCGCGGCGTTCACCCACGCACTTCTGTTTTTTCATTTTGCAGATGTGTTCAAATTCCATTATCCATTCCAACCAGTAGGACGCCAGCAAACTGTTTTTGGAATCTTTAGAGAGGTGGAATGCAAATTCGTTGATGGCAATAAACAGCTCTTTGGGATCGCCGGACAAGAATGCGGCGGATGCATACGACACATCGGGCGCCTTCAATTTGTCGGTCATGGCGGTGCTGTCGAAATCCGTTTTCTTGACCTTAATGCCCTCCAAACTGTATTTTTTTTTGGAATTGCAGAGAATGCACATGATTTCGGCAAACAGGGAGCGAATGCGGGGGTTGTTGCGCATGCGCAGCTCGTTGCCGATGTAGCCGTTGGCCACAATGCCCTTGAATGCCTCGTACCGCATGTCTAAATACAGGCACAGCTTCGGGTTTGCTAAATGGATGTGCTTGCCGACAAACGTGATGATGATGTCCCACAGCTCTTGGTAGTGTCCGGCGCACACCAGCTCGGCGGTCCAGTAGCAGGCGGGTTCTATTTTCCCATTTTTTAGGCAGTTCAGCAGTTCTTTGCGCACGTCCGGCTTTTTGTATTTCGAAAACGTGATGCCTTTGAATTCGGGTTCGCTTCGAATGTCGTTGATTTCATTGTCATTCATCTGGTTTATTCGTTCGCTCGCTCGCTCGATATTGATTGTTTAGGGATTTATGCAAAAAAAATAACAATATAACATATATATTAATAATAACACATTAACATTAGCACAATAAACCCATTAGAATCAACAACCGGCACATGGTCCACGAGATGTTTGATGCCTTCTGCAAATCGATTGAACGGAATGCGTGGTTTCGCGTGCTTCTAATTGCAGCCACTGTGCTGTTGCTGGTGTCGGCCTACAACAAAATGCAGCGGGCCAAGGTCCCCCGGCCTTATGCCGGGTTTGTGGGAACCGGGTCGTTCATGGAGGGCTTCATACAAAATAGTGGAAGCGACAGCAGCAGCAACGTCATTGTGAAAAAGGATGGCGACACGAAGGACGCCTTTTATGCTGCAGTGTACGACCAGCTGTTCAATCAAAAGGTGAATAACGCTTACGAGGTGGGCGCCATCATCAACAAATACCCGGACATATCGAATCAGACGGTTGCGCTGGACGTGGGGGCGGGAACGGGCGCCTACATGAACGCCTTCATTCAGCACGGCATAACCAACATCACCGGCATTGAATCGTCGGCGGACATGATTGCGCAGGCCAAAAAGACGTATTCCAGTTTGAACCTCAACATTGTGCAGGGCGACCCCACGGTGGTGTCGGCCTTTAAACCCGAGACCTTCACTCTGGTGTCCATGCTGAATTTTGAGGTGTACTACATTCCCAACACGGAGCAGCTGTTCTCCAACATATACGCGTGGCTGAAACCGGGCGGCTACTTCGTGCTGCATTTGGTGGACCCGCGCAGGTTCAATGCATCCAGCCTGCTGGGTCAGGCGCCATCACACGCGTCCCAAAATCGAAGCAAAGCGCAGCACGCCGTCAAATTCAATGACTTTGCTTACAAGTCGGACGTGCAAGTGTTTCCGAACGATGTGGTGCAATACATGGAAGTGTTCACGGACGACAAAACGGGCAAGGTTCGCAAAAATGTGCGCAATTTTAAAATGCCGTCGCCGCAAACGTTCATTGAACTGGCCACGGGCGTCGGATTCAACATGCTTGGACAAATTGACCTTGTCAAAGCACAAAAAGAGTATCAATACTTCTACCTGTTCTATAAACCGGCGAATTGATTAAATTCTATAAGCACCGCTAAGCACCGCTAAGCACCGCTGAATGCGGTGCATTGCACATGTTTATTACCGGCTAAACACACGACGGGGGCTTTAGGGTAAGACCCGTGGAACATTAATTTTCCTCCAAATGATTCCATTGTTGAATTTTTGGCGTAATTGCGTGCATATGAAATTGCACCAACAACTGCTGCTACAATTAATGCAATGATGATGAAGCATTCGGTTTGCCGAGACACAAGACCGATGTCTCTAGGTTTCATTGGTTTAATGAGTTTATGTATTATTGTAATATTATAACATTTATTTGAATGTAATATTATGCTTAAATCTTCACTTTGTGCACATAAGTGATTCACTTGTGTTTGCGGGAGCTTCGCTTATGTTTGTGGACGCTTCGCTTGTGCTTATGGGCGCTTCGTTTGTGCTTATGGACGCTTCGCTTGTGCTTATGGACGCTTCGCTTATTTCGGGTCTTCTTGCTCCCAGCACCCATATTATCTTGTTCAAAAGGTTGTCCAAAAGAAGATGGAGGTTGATAACCAGATTGAGGATAACCAGGTTGAGCTCCAAAAGAAGATGGATTACCTTGATGAGGTTGATAACCAGGTTGAGGATAACCATGTTGAGGATAACCAGGTTGAGGATAACCATGTTGAGGATAACCAGGTTGAGGATAACCAGGTTGAGGATAACCAGATTGAGCTCCAAAAGAAGATTGTCCAAATTGTCCAAAAGAAGATTGAGGGTGTCCAAAAGATTGAGCTCCAAAAGAAGATGGATTACCACCAAAAGATTGATAACCAGATTGTGGAGATGCTCCAAAAGAATTATATGGGACTCTTGGTGTACCTGGGTCTGCGTCTGGTGCTACTTGTTGTACCATATGAGCTGTTGAAGCTGGGGTGCTGGGTTGTGATGCTGGAGAGCTTTGACCTGAGCTTGTAGCTGGAGCTGAGATTTGAGGTGATTGGATTTGATATCCTTGAGGTGAAACTGGGCTGGGTTGTAAGCCTGCAGCTGAGCCTGCAGCTGGAGAGGCTGGACCTGCAGCTGGAGAGGCTGGACCTGCAGCTGGACCTGCAGCTGAGCTTGCAGCTGGTATTTGGGCATTTAGCGTCTTTTGATATTCTGGAAATGATTGAAAATGTGTTATCAACGTATTCAATCCATCTCTGAAGTTATCTTTCATCTTTTTAAGTAGACCACACTCGTAATTATCAAACTTCTCACCGAACAAGTCGGCTAGCAACGAAAAGTTCAGTTGTTGCGTTCTTGATTGAATTTTTTCTTGAACAACCCCATATTCGGTCAAATTGACGACACAGCTATGGAGGGTATCTTCAATTCCGAGTATCGACATAAAGGGGGCGAACACATTTTTCAGCCTGCCATATTTTGGATTTGCCTGAAATTCATGAGTTGCATCTGCATATTGATCCGCATATGGGGTATACGTAAAATATGCCAGAATCGCTTGAAAATAACTATGAAACAGTTTATTGCGCGCGTCAATGTCAACACCCTTTAACTGTGCAATATGTCTTGCACAACTCACTATTCCATCCCGCATGACGTTAATTGCAGGATAAAGATGGGCATCTATCCTGATCGTCTTATCAATCGCAACATAAGAATTGAGTGTAACCATCCTTATTCCATTCGGAATGGCTAGTAATCGGTTTCGTTTTACTTCAATCCCATGCATAATTTGTTGCATGTTCGCAACTGCCTTATCAGCATAACCCGAAGTATTGACTTCTTTAATAATCCTTTGCAAATCATTCAAAATCTGTCTTCGCCCATCCTCATTTAATGTTTCATCATCACGCAAGTGTTCCTGAAATGCACTAGGATTTGCAGGATTGTATGTTGCGTCAGTAGCACCCGAATGCCTCAATTGATAACTCATGAAAGGCGGTAAAGGTGCATTCAATTCCGCTTGTAATTCTGCAACCTGTTTATCACGCATTTGTATCATTAACAATGGAATTGTCCTTAAGTGTGCCGCGTAATCAGGAGTTGCATTTTCTGCAAAGAATTGTTCCCAAAATTTGATACATAGGCCTGGAAGATTATACATCGTTCCTTGCATGACCATTTCATGCACTTTTGGCAAACCTGATAAATCATTCGTGAGTATACTAGTTATCATTAATTTGGCCCACCTTTGAAAAATTTCATCATACAATGGCAATTCGGGCATTAATGATGTTGCAACAAACATTGCATCAACAATGGTCGATTGGTCAGGTGTCAATGTTGGCCTTTCAAATATTAAATATTGCGCATAAAATGGTGCAAACAATGGTTTTATATAAGGTAGCAGTTGCTTCAGCTGCTCCAGCTCCTGCTGCTGCTGCTGCTCCAGATCCATCTTAGTTTATTTATGTGTATGACACAAGTTTGCACAAGTTTATATATTGAGTATGATATAATATTTTTCGAATTGCAAAAATTATTATAACTAACGCACGTATTTGCCGGCCCGAGCAAATGAATCCACGATGAAAATGATGAACACGCCTAAAAAACAGTACAGCACCAGTTCCTCGGACACATGCCCCGTTTTTTCATCCTGCTGGTCTTCCAGAAGAGAGATAATGTGGTCCAGTTTTTCCAGCAGTATGTCCTTGTTTTCGCCGACGCTGCCATCAAACATGGACGGAACATAGAGTTTTTGTGCTAAAGCATTTGCATTTGATGTGAATGCTTCCTTGTTGGGAGCAGGGTTCAACTTTGCAGTCAAATCAGCACCGGTGGCACCCGCGAATCGGTCCCGATTTGACACCGGTTCGGTTCTAAATTGTTGCTGAATGGCTTGAGCGTGTGGGGCATAGTTGTTGTCGCCGTCATTGTCCTCTTCTGCATCGCTGGCGGAGGCGCCATCCTCGTAGCTGTGAATCTTTTGAATGAGTTCCTGCACGTATTTGTGTTGGCCTGGTTGCTGATTCAGGGTGCCCTGATTGCCTAAGCCTAATTGCTGATTCGGATTCAGGGTGCCTTGAGGCTGTTGTTGCTGAGGTTGCTGAGATTGTTGCCCGGCTCTAGATCGCAATGTCCTTAATATTCGTTTTTTGGGTTGTCCAGATTGTCCAGATTGAGTTGGTTGTGTTGATTGCATTGGTTGAATTTTTCGTTTGGTCGGCGTTTCATCTTCATCGCCATAATTTGAATATTGCAAATATCCAGACATCTCCTAATAAACGGGTATATAATATTTTGTTTTCGTTTATCTTATTGTTTTTTTATTGTGTTTGCAGATAATATAGACAGACGTTATTTCGATTATCTCGATTTCACATTGCACTGTTCCTAAAATTAAATGAACCTGCAGCACAATTTTAACACATTTTTCAATAAATTCCTTCACTTCGACCCTGAATTCTTGTATGTGTCGGTTGCATTTCTGATTGCGTGCATGTTCTGGGCATATCCCATTTTCTTTTCGAGATACGATGTTTTAGGGAAATTGGTCATGGTCATGGGAATCATTGCGATGACGCTGTATCATCGCATTGCGGGCATCTTTGCTCTGGTGGCAGTAATTGCCTTATTAAATCGAACTCCTGTCCACAAGGTGGAAGGCTTAACTATGCCTTCTGTCGATTCTTCTGCTCATTCTGCCGATTCTTCTGTCGATTCTGCCGGTTCTTCTGCCGATTCTACCGATTCTTCTGTCGATTCTACCGATTCTTCTGCCAATCCATTGCTGAACACCACGTCCCCTGTCCCTAAAAACGCCAATGATTTTAGAAAAATGCATTGCATGACAGGGGTCAAAGATGCCGCTAAATTTGGCGAGATGCCCGATTATGGCTACATGTTAAAACCGGATTTGTTCACAGATGCAAGCGGCAATCCAACCATGAGCAAGGATGGGATGAAAGCAGTCATGATGGTTGACTGGGATTCAATGAAAAAATGCACCCCAGTGTCAACTGTGCCAAACACCCCTGGTTATAATTTTTATGGCACAATTCAAAACATATGCGACCCCAAATGCGATTGGTCAATTGCGCCCACGCCCACCGCTACGGCTAATCCAACCACGGCACCAACCAATGCCGAAGGTTTCAGCACCATGGCAATGCTGCGCCCCCACATTCGCAACGGCAAACGATTTCTATCCAATGGTGCTGAAAATGTTAAAGGAGCTGTAAACCGACTTCAACGAAAGTTGTTTTAGTATTTTTTATTTTGTGATAGTATATTAATATTACCATTAATACACATCAATCCCCCACTTACACATCATGTTTGAATTCATCACCGGATGGTTCAATTATGCGGTGCATCGTCTGAACAACAGCCTGTTTTTTGCGGGCATAATCATGCTCATGCTGAACATTGGGTCGCGATACATTGAGCTCAAGTTAGACCCGTCCACCGAGAACTTTTTGAAAACGGCGCTAACCAAAGAGGTGTTGGTGTTTTCGGTGGCATGGATGGGCACCCGCGATTTGATTTTGGCCCTCATTCTGACCGCCGCGTTCGTTGTTTTAGCAGACTACGGTTTGAATGCCAACAGCCGATACTGCATAATGCCCGAAAAATACCGCGCCATGGCGGATGCAATTTCTTTCAGTGCCGGTGGAGTTGGACCCGGCACTTCAACCGTTTCGCCCACTGGCGGTCTCATTGGTGGCTCGTCCAAAGCCGGCCATGGACCCGGCAACATCGTCACCGACAAAGAAATCAGCGATGCCATGGACGTGCTTGAACGCGCCAAAAAACAGCGCGAAACAATGAAGCACAATAAGTATTTAACCGCATTCCGGTCTGCCAAATTTTAGAAGGAAGGAAGCATTAATCAATTGCAATATTAAAATATAAATATACTTTAATATTCATTCATTAATTTGAAATACATAAACCATCTGGACACATGGATTTATTTGGACCGGATGACGACGTTCAATCTTCCAGATTTGCTTCGAATTTAAAAAAGGAAACATACAACCCATTGATAATAACATTCAATGCAATCACGTCTGGAATTGCAAAAACGGCAAAGCAGAGCGACGGTAAGCAGAGCGACGGTAAGCAGAGCGACGGTAAGCAGAGCGACGGTAAGCAGAGCGAGGATAAGCAGAGCGACGATAAGCCTTCTAGCACTAGCACTCAGAACACACTTCAGATATTAACCCAAAAATCGGTGTTGTCTTCCAGTGCATCCTCGCCCTCACCCATGGATTTGGATTCCGCACAAAAAAGAACGCAGGACACCTCCTGCGATTACGTGGTGTATGTTCCAACATCTTTTGACATCACTGCCGACAAAATGAATGCATTTTACGAATCCAAGCACAAATTTAGACAGACGTTTGGAAAGTTGAATTTGAACGATGCGGCGGCAAGCGTGTTCATGCAGCGGGCCATGTTTGAAGATTTTGTGAAGTTTGCTAGGAAAAATACGCACAAACGCGAACTCGCGTTGATAGAACAGTCGTACAATTCGGCACTCGCTGATTCGAAACCTCTCATTCAATACATGGAACAACCGCAGGTGTGGAAGTTGACGGATTTGAGTGTTCCAATTGTCAAAACGCCGACAAATCTCTCCACACTTTTTGCGATTTTATACACCACTCCAGTGAATGGCATTGGACTACCATTTCTGCCTCTTGCATCTGAACTGGTTTCGCGACTGGAATGGGCAAAACATGCAATTGATTCATACAGTGCACTGGCATTGATTCCCCCTGCATTAATCAATGGTCAGGCGGCAGGTCAGGCAAATAATGCGACAATCGCCACACTCGCAGCAATAAATCAAGCATTGACGCACATTCAAGCAGCGGTAAATATGATTCGAACGAACCCGACAGCAGCCGCGGTGATGATGCCTCAAACACAAGCAACTTTATCTATACAAGCAGCGCAAGCAGCAGCATTAGCAGCATTGGTGCATTTAAACATTGGAGGATTAAGTCGATATTTTTTAGAAGCGGTTCAATCAGTCGCAAATTTGCCGCAAACCATAACATTTAAACAGGAAATGGCTGCAATCTCTCAAAAGGCGCTGACCTATTTTTGCAGTTATTTTCAAATATTATACATGAAAACGAACATTGTTGCTGTTCCTGCTGCAGCAAACCCAATAACATCATCTGTCGGACGAATGACAACCTACCTTCCTGCTTTGAACTCATCCCTCAGTCTGGATTCATTTGCACCCCCGGTCCACAATATGAACATTTTCCCCGTGTTTGCAAAACCATCCTACAATGTGCAAATCATAACTGAATTTTTGAGAGGAATTATAACCGGAACCGGATTGCCAAATCGCGAACCTCTCTCGCATCCTGAATTAAAACTGAAAGACATCCAAAATAAAACACACTTGTACACATTTAAATCCACTCCAGACAATAGTCTAAATTATGAGACACTGTTGAAACGGCTTTATTACAAATTTCCGTCTTATTTGACGCCGGAACATAGAGTGTCTCCAGAGACAAAGAAGGCGATTTCGGATGATGCGGTTGCTGCTGCTGCTGGTGGAGGAACATTTAATGACTGTCTGGCAGCTGCGATTGGCGTGTGTGATAAAACCAAATCGTATTCCATCATTTGCGCGGTGGCAATTGCAACAAGAGCGTTTATTGCGAATAGAGCTGCTGGGGTCAACGCAGCAGCCATTTTAACCATATTGTTTACCACTATTGATTTCGCTGCCGGTGGTCCCAATGTCGATGTTAAAGCCGCAATTGCAGCCTATTTGAATACTCCAAATCCACGACTTATTGGCATTGTGCAAAACCAGTTGAATCCGTTGATTGGCGCAGCATGCGCTGCAGGAAACGCGGTGTATGCCGCTGCCAAACGGGGAATCACACAAGTTGTCATAGCGAATCCAACTGCATCCGGTGATGATGGGATTTCAGCAATCCGTGCGGCAATGGATTCAGAAATAAACAATCAAACCAATTTTGCAGCATTCATGTATGACAACAACACGCTGCTGAGTTTGATGAAATACAGCGACCAGGCGCAATCCATTGATGCGGCGTCTGTTGACAATCAGCCTCCTCCCCAAATAAGTCCCAACGTTCAATCCAATTTGCTGCCGTATGCCGACTATTTGAAAACGCTTTACAAACGTCCTAATCCTAATTTGGAGCAGCAATCCCAAACCCAGGTGCAGTTGGAAGAACAGAAGTTTGACGAGATTGACGATGACATGCTGTACGCAGTTTGCGGTCCGGTGTATTTTGATTATAACTGGATATTCAAGCAACATCCGGAATTAATAAAGCACATTTTGGGGGTGGAACGCAAACCGGACCCCAGAACAATAAACAATGAATGGATGCCATCGCGGCCAGACCCGTTGACCGGCAACGTGTATTACATTAACCGTGCTCCAACCAATCCCGAGTATCCCAAAATGCGGTTTGATAATCCAAAAAAAAATGCATTGTCAACCACACCCAGGCAACAACAAATTGCTGGAGGAATCGAAACAATATCCTGGGCAGAAAGGTACGTCTCTCCCGAACAAGCAAAGGTGGAAACCACTTTGACAAATTTGACAGCAAATGCCAATGCTGCCAATGTTGCTGCTGCTGCCGTAGCTGCAGTTGGTGTTGCTATTCCTCCAAATTTCCGGCGGGACACGAATGCAGCCCAAGCATATATCACTGGTGGTGCCACACAAAACGACATTAATGCAAGATACAGTTGGGCCTTCCCGGGATATTACCGGTATGAATTAACCCAAACTGTTAAGATGAATGCACAACCGAATGCATACACAAATCGTTATCATCAATTAATGCGTCCTTATACATCCGACGTTCAGGATTACACTCAACCGAATTTGCCCACGGCATATCCACCGCCTTTGCCGTTCATTGTGCCGCCAATGCGCGGGCCGGACGACACGTGCATGATTCATGTGTGGCTTCCGGACCTGAGTTCCCAAAACAGCCCATCATTTGCAAAGTTCATGTCCATGTCAAGTGGAGGAGCCAATGGAATAAAGACTCTGAATAGAAATGCATATCAGGATTACGTGTATAAAATGGTGCAACTGATTTTTAAAACGGCAAAAAGGAATGCCAGTGAAAATACGGGGTCTGGGTCTTCTGGTTCTTCTGGTTCCGGATATGGTTCCGGATATGGTTCCGGATATGGTTATGATTCTTCTGGTTCCGGATATGGTTCCGGATATGGTTATGGTTCCGGATATGGATATGGTTCTAGTTCTAGTTCTTCTTCTAAAAGGCGCATTTGCATCAAAGTCATGGCCATTGGTTACGACCTCGCAGATAGAAATTTGAAGGAGATAACCAATGCGGATGACCGCGCATTTATTGGCGATGCATTTTTCTTTGCGGTTAGAGACTACAGCATGTTGTTTGAACAGGACAACATTTCAGTGGCAGTGTATTACGACACCGCAAAACAGCCGAATGTCAAGCAGCGATACGATGATTATGCCGCTCAGCGCAAATCGCAATCATTGCGCATCAATCCGGACCCGAAGGCTGCGTCGTTAACTTTGAATTTACAAATTAGACCGTCCGATGAGTTTTTCACACTCCGTTATCCAAATCAATTGAATGAGAGCGATTTGCTGTATTTTGTGGATTATTGCAGCAGTCCTCGCGCGGTCATTGGGAATTCCGGTGAATGGCCACAAAACATTGAAGAAATCATGGACCAAGCGGTCGGACCACAAGCTCAATGTCAACCATTGATAAAATGCCTCGGTGATGCATTTGCGGAAATTAATCAACTTTATGCTGAACGTGGCATCAAAGAAAAAATGCAATACATTGCAAATAGTTTGAATGCATGGAATGCGCGACAACGACCGGGATTGCCACCAGTCGTGTCCCAACCAAGAATGGTGCAGGAATACAAGGACACATTTCATGCGGCTGCAAACACCGGATTGCGCGATGCAGGAATAGCGGCGGCAGCGGCAGCGGTAGGAGCGGCAGCCATCCATCCAGACCCGGTCAATCTCAATGTTAGCTGGTGGAACGGTGCGAATGGCTACATACCGCTGAATGCTCACATGAGTTCATTTGATGAACATGTCATGGTTTTGCACAACACATTGAGTGATTCGTACGCGGTTGATAACCAGGCTCCACAAGCAGCATCCGCGTTTGTAAATCCCACTCCACAATTTCGGCAACCGGATACAACCGCGAATCCCCCGAATGTAAGTGAAAATTATGGTCCATATATACCAAATGCGGTTGCTCCTGCCACACAAGACAAGATGGTCTTTGAAAACACGGTCTATGCTTACACGCAAGCCAAAAAGATGCTGACGCTATTGTCAAAAATGTATGACAATGTTCAAATAACCCGCGAGAATAACCAAAGAATTCAAGCGGCACTGAATGCGCTCAATGCGCTGCCAATTGATTTTTCGTGGTCTATGGATTCCAAATTTGCAGCAGCGGTGGGCGACGGTGCGTTCATTCCGAATTCAAGTGCTCTGCACAATGCGTTCATATGCCCTAAATTGATGGACCCGACTGAATGGAAATTCGAGGACTTTGAAGACGTTGCGATTCGGAACGTGGATGGTGCCGACCCCACCATGCCTTCGCAATTGAAACTACTGGTGGATAAAAAACTACAGGGCATGGGCATGGGCCAGAGTCAAAGTGTTGGTAAAGGCACCAGCAATAGCATTATCATGATTTCAAAGCAGCCCAGGATTGCCACATTGAAGAAAAATTTCGGCATCATTTTGGAAAACTTGTTTCACAAGAATGCGCCGTTTTCATATCAGGGAAAGGTCATGCGGTTTAATAATTACGCGTGGCCCGACCAGCACCTCTATTACAAAATGCGGATGCGAAATGATAGCGCGCTCACGCAACAACAAACTTCATCCGACTCCTATCCGTATTCCGCGAATGCAAACAGGCCCATTGATTTTGCGGGCCTAATGGGCCTTCGTCCGCAGTCCGGAAATTGCATCGGATTCCCCCTATTTGTCGTTCAACTAATGTTCTACCTGTTTGAAGGCAACATTGCGGACATCAAGGGCATGGACATGGCGCGTCTCTCGTGCGCGTTGGACGGAAACATGTTTAAAACCAATGTGCAAATTGTGTGGGAGCAAATGATGGAGAATTTCAAACTGCATCAACAAAATTTTACGACAATGCACTTGTTGAACCGGCTGGAATACACAATGGACAAGCAGATGTTTGATTATGTTGCATATTTTGATGGCGATGACCCCGCCAACCTCGTGCTCCCCATCCACTCCACCACCATTTTAATGAATTGCACAAAGGCCGCCACAAATCCCACCCTCAAAACCACCAATTATGACAAACTGAAAAAGATAAATGAACAAATTCCGGCCAGTGTATTAGCCACAAACACAGAATTGTACAATTCGCCAGCCATTGTGGGGGGCACATTGCCGCCAATTCCTGCAAATGGCGTGTACAATTCAATTAAATCTTTGGTTGCAATCGCGGAAGCATTCAATGATGTGGAACTGCACGGGGTTGCGGGTGTTCCTTTCGAACAGGCTTCTATAACCAACATGGCCACTTTGTTGAATGACCTTACAAATGCGGGCAGCACTGGTCAAGCGGTAGGAGCGGCCTATGCGTCCCAGCCCATAACTTCGGGACCTGCGCGCATTGGATGGAACGCCGCCAATCAATCCGAAAGCACGATGCTCTACATGAACACAACCGCAATGGTCAACGGTTCGGCTAAAAACATAACTCGGGCTTTGACCACGTTAAAGCCAGGCGATGAAATCATACTGACCGCAACCGGCGGTGCCAAACAAACGTGGACTGTGTCTGGACCCCCCGTCGTCAATCCGAAATTTGCACAGGTCATGAATGTTCCGGTGTCATATTTCAGATTAATGTCCAATTTTTTCTCGAAAAATATTCTGAACAATGCGCCGTTGAAAGTGGAATTGCAGCGATTTACGCACGAAGCATTAGATTAAACTGCACCCCAAAATAAAATAATATTAATAATTTATATAATCATAAATTAGTAATCAAACAACCCCCCCAACACAACATCAACCATCCAATAACAATGGCTTGTAAACTTGCTGCGTGCACGGAGAAAAGCACCAATTCAAACATGCCGACTCAATCCGTCATCATCGGTTCCATTGTGGGCCTCGGGCTGGCTTATTTAGCATTCTCTCATTTTTCAAAGCGTAAATAAATTATGCATGACATGATTCATCCAAGGCATTCGATGAATTGTTTCATGCGCACAAATATGGTTTTCATCATGGTGCCAATTGCCTTGTCTACAAACGGCGGAATGGGAAGGACGTCATCGGGTTTAGACATTTGCAGTTTGAATTTGTAGTGGAATTGGATGACGTGTCCGTCCGGCTGCACGTGAATCGTGATGTTGGAGTTGTCCGAATCGATTTGTTCGGCGCGTTTGGGAATGAGGTGTTTCAGCAAGGGCGTTGCGGTTCCCGTTTTAGGAACATTTGCGCTGCTAATGTGAATGATTTGAGATTGGTATTGTTCTTGATACTGATTTTGATTTTGATTTTGATTTAGTAAATGCGGCATGTCTGTATAAACGTGCGTGTATCTCTCGCCCAGTCCCATGATGCTCTTGAAAATGAACAGGAGTTCCGCACGCGATGGGTCGGCCGGGTCCGGATACGTGATGTGATACGAATCAAACAAGTCCTTGTTCAATTCATACATCATCTTGTAAATGTCAAATGTCAACAGCGCATCAATGCGTATTTTGGGATTGCACGCCCGAAATTCAATCAAATACATGTGTTTGGCCTTGTCTCGGCTCAAATACACGGAATCCTTGTCGCACGTCATGACAAATTTCTCTTCCATTGTCTCTCGGATGTCGGGCCAAAAATATAAATATATGATTAAAATCTATTTATATTGTTTATTCTATAAAAATGCATGTACAAATACGAATTGCGAGAGCAACCAGTGTTTCGCGTTCGAGTTCCTAAACATTGAATCCTAAATGTCCAGTGCCAAACTCACGGTGTTTTTATCCGACCTTTGGCGGCGCTTGCTCTTGTGTGGCAGGTTGTCATTCTGCAGCTCCTTCAGGTCTGAAATGCTGATGGTGCTGGTCTTGTCCTCTGCTGCTGCGGATGCTGATTCTTGCTGCTGCTGCTGTTGTTGCTGCTGTGGTTGCACTTGTATGGTTTTGGTCTTAAGACCAGAGAGAATGTTTGATATGTCGGTGGGGCCGCGCATGTCGGGCCGCTTGGACACGGTCACTGGATTGCTGATGCCGTTGCCGTTGTTGCCGTTGTTTCGCGCTGCGCTCAAATCGGGGCGATTGGATGGCATTGGAGGCGCCGCAGTGTTGTTCCCAGAGCGAAACGGCGTTCCGGAATCCGAATTGGGGTCGCGCACGCTGGTCGGAACCGGTGGAGGCGGTGGGCGCTGATTTGGAATGTAGGGGGGTGCCTGGCGCGAAGGAGCTGATTGTGTGGGTGGCGGGCCTTGACTTTGGCCCTGGCCCTGGCCCTGGGTAGGCCCTTGGCCCATCAAATCACCCATGAAGTTGCCAAATCCGGGGCGATTCTGCGACATGGAATTCACGGCCGCCGCAGTAAACTGCTGCATCAATTCGGGATTTTGACGCATGATGTCATCCATGCCGGGCATAGCCGATTTGAACATGGTGTTGGTCATGTGCAGCATGATGGCGCTGCCGCCCAGCTGGAACAGCAGCTTGAGTTCGGGCGCCATCTTGGCCTTGGACTTGTACTTGTCATGCAGCTCTGAGAAAATTTCTTCGTAGTCATCCACGTTCTCATTGACCTGCTCGCTCCACCCGTCCAGCTTCAGGTCAAACGGGTCAAACTTGTTGTTCAAGTACTCAATTCCGGTAATGACCGACATCAACATTTTGCCTTGGAATTTCACGCTGTTGCGCCGTTCGCGCTCCTCCAAATGCGTCTCGTATTCGCCCTTCATTTCCGCCAGAGATGACTCCATGGAGTATTTTTTTGTCAGCGTGATGCCCTTCTGCTCCAAATCCTCCAGCTTGCGCAGGTATTTGAACTTCTCGCGCAGCAACTCATCCTTGGTCATTTGTGGCTGGTTGTCCACGGGTGCATCCGGATTGAGCGGCACATTGTTGAATTTGCCAAACCCGTCCCACGTGTTTTTGTCATCGTCGGCGGATGCGGTTGAACTGCCTAAATTGAAACCACCGCCACCACCGCCACCGCTGCTTTCAACCGGGTCTTCTCTAAATGATACGCTATGACCACCACCACCACTTGAGCCACTTGTGCCAATGCCGCTAAAAAACAGGGACTTGCTTGAAGAAGAACTTGGCACCGTGATGTCGCTTAATTCGTTCAATTCGGCTTCCAGCGCATTCAGGTCGCCGATGTCAATGTCTCCGCCGCCGCCGCCGCTCTTACCGCCGCTTTTTAGTTTGTCGTTCATGAGAAATTCAAGACCGCCCCCAAAATTAGAAGACTTGCGCGAATCGCTGGACAAATTCGAAATGTCAATCACCTCTTCCATTTTACAATACAATGCAGTTGATTGTGGTTCCTATTCTTATGTTTAATTTATATCTTTTAAGTTTAAATCATACGCAATATAAATTAAATTGTTGACCCCACAATGTCTGTAAATTTCGAATTTCTCTCTTTGCATCAATCGCATCATTTGAATCATTTGCATAGCCACCTCATTTGCACAGCCACATCATTTGCACAGCCACATCATTTGCACAGCCACATCATTTGCACAGCCACCACATGCCCTGCAAAAAACAGTCGGCCAGGTCATCCTTCTTCTTGTGTTTATCGAACTTCATCGCCATCAATGGCATGTGCGCCGCACTTGCAATCAATGACCGCGTGATTTCAATGCTGCGTTTTTTGCGGTCGGCATAACATCCCTCGTCTTTGTCTTCCCCCGTTGAAAAGGGCTTCAATTTGTTCGTGGCCGATATGAACCGAATGTCCGGAACCCCGCGCATGATGAAGTACTGGGTAATCATGCCCTGCAGCGTTTTCATGCGGGTGGCCAGCGTGCTCAGCTGGTTCTCAATGATGACGACGTCAATGCCGGATGCCAGATGCGGTGTCGCATCAAACCGCTGGTGCATGTTTCGGCCAATGGTGATTAAATCCAACGATGCCGCGGAAACCACCTTCTTCTTCGTGTCGACGGCAACCAGGAACTCGGCCTGCAAAGCAGTGGTTATGTGCTGCAACAACTTAACCTTACTCTTATTACATTTCTCAGGAATGGGAATCGAGAGATATTCAGCAGAAAATGCCTTCAACTCTTCCAGACCCATTTTTTTAATGGATTTTACTGGTATTAATAATGGCATCTTGTATCCCGATGCATTCGCGTGCCTTGTGCAGTAATGGGTTACCAATTCCGGCGAGGAGTGCATGAATTTGGCAGTAAATTTGCATCCAGCACTCGAGCACATGGGCCCTGCCACAACGGGTGCATTGATTGCATCGGCTGCATCGCACAAATTGACGGTGTCCCAGGCCACAATCGAAAGCTGATGCATCATGTGTTCCGGAGTTTTAATTTCTCCGGCGACAGGTTTAAGTGGGTCGTATTCAAACAAACAGTACGCCAGATTCTTCATGCCCACATCAATGCTGAGCATTCTCATTTTTCAATGTTATGATTTTAGGGTTTAGTAAATGCAAACAATGTGGTTGTGTTTAATATGTAATCAACGAATTGTATAAAACCAAAATAAAATAAATTGGGGTAATGTATAAACCATTGCACACACACACAAACACACACACAAACACACACATTCCGCCAATGCATTTAAAAAAAAGAGGCGGGAAATGGTCAATGAAGTACAAACGAAGCATTGATTGCAACGCCCCTCGCGGATTCTCACAACGTCAGTATTGTAAATACGGACGACGCAAAACATCAAAGAAATGAAGGTTCAAATGATGTGTAATAATTTGTTTATTATTCAAACATATTTGGCAGTTTGGAACGAGGTGCATTGCCATATTTTTGTTGTTCAGCCAAATGCTGTCGTGCTGCCGCATCAGCCGCAGCAGCAGCAGCACTTGCTCTCGCCACTCTAACATCTTTATTAAAACCTGATGAAAATATAGCCTCCTCTCTCTCTATATCACGTATTCCATCCATCGAACAAGTTCCCCCGCTGGGCATGATGCGAACATTAGTTGTGTAGTGGGTTGCATGTCTACATTCCGACACCCTAACACATGGAACCATTCCATCAAATCCAAATTTGGTTAGTGATTTAAGTAAACACAGTCTTCTATTGTTGCAACTATAATATTCACCATTGTGATAAACTACTTCTAATGGAAACATGTCTCTAGGAAACCCTAAACGGTGTATCAAAATGTCTAAATCGAACCTATTTTTTTCTGGATTTTTTGTGGAAACGGTATGTATCCAATCTCGCATATTCGGTTGGGATGCATTTGTAAACGTAGGACTAATTGTCTCTTGTGTAAACCCCAAATGATTTACATGCATCGACACATGTGCACCTACTGGAATTTCTGGCAAACCTCCATGTTGGCGACGTGTTTGGCGTTGGCGGCGAAGGCGACGTGTTTGGCGACGGCGTCGTCCATGTTTTGTGTTTTTAGTTTTCATGTTCGTTAGTCGTTGTTATGCATTATGGCAATAATATTTTATGGATTAGAAAATATCATCAATGGATTGCAATTAGATTGCAATTAACTTAATTGGCCGCGGGATATCCCTGCATGAGCAGCTCGTTTTGGGTGATGACGGGGGAAATCATGCGCGCCTGCAGCTGATGGCGAGACAGGTAGTAATTCTTCAGGTCGCTGGTTTCGTAGCCGAAGGGCTGGCTGTTGTCGAGCACGCTGGCAAACACGTAAGGCACGTTAGGCTGCGGTTGCATCGGGTTGCTGGTGTTGTACACGCAGTTGCCGCACTGGTTGCACGCCTCCACCTGGTTTGCCTGCATGATTTGCGTGGCATTGTGTGTCAGATACTGGCGGTACTGAGAGTTGGACTTTACGCCGGCCTGTTCCTTAATGCGCTCGTTGATGACGGCGCCGGGCTGCCAATCGGCATAATTGCGCCCGTCGGCCATGATTGGCGGGAAATTGAAATGGATGTTGTTGGAACCGGCATAGCACGTTCCCCAGCTCATTTTATTTATGCGTAATCTGTGTAATGTATAATATAATGCTTGTATAATAATTATATTATATTATTTGATTATTTGTTTGGAATTGCATTGCATTCCTCATTCATTGCAATTGGGTTCTATCGCGGATTGTGGATTGGGATGGGGGCAGATGATAAACAACATGTGCGCATGATGCGTTCGGTGACGAGGTACGGGTCCAGATTGGCCGCGGGGCGTCGGTCTTCTAAATATCCGTGCCCCTGATTTGCAACGTGTCGGGGAATGCGGATGCTGCGCCCGCGGTCGCTGACTCCCCACGTGCACTCGTGCATGGAGCTGGTTTCGTGCAGTCCCGTCATGCGATGCTCATTGTCTTCGCCATAAACGGACATGTGCTCCGCGTGATTGGCCTGCAGTTTGATGCATGCCGTCTTAATTGCATCCATCGCATCGGTGGACCTTATCGCCTCCATTGTCGCATCGGTGGATTCGGACCTCCTCATTGTCGCCGTGCTAAAATTCGTATGTCCCCCTGACCCGTTCCAGGTGCGCATCGGTTTGGGGTGAAACGTGGCGCAGCATCCGTGCTCTTCGGTGATGCGGTGCAGAATGTAGCGCGCCATCCACAGCTGGTCCGACACTTGGAGTGCGGTCAAGGGGCCAACTTGGAACTCCCACTGCGATGCAGTCACTTCCGCATTGGTGCCGCATATTTCAATGCCGGCATAAAGGCACGCATGCAGGTGCTGGTCTGCGATTTTCCGACCGAAGCAGCGGTCGCCGCCTACACTGCAGTAATACGGGCCCTGGCCTCCACACCCGGGATTGCATTGACTGGCCCACTGATACGGAACTTCCTTTGTGCGTTCAAACAGTATGTATTCTTGCTCAATCCCGAAGAGCGGTTTTTCTGCGGCACACGCGGTCTCGGTTTGCGCGCATCCGACGCGCGCATTTGTGGCATGTGGCGTGCCGTCTTTGTTGTAACAGTCGCAGAGCACTAGCCAGGCTTGAACCATTGCCGAGTTCATGCCCTTGTAAAACGGATTCAGGTAAAGCGCAACGGGGCGAATGAGCACGTCGCTGTCGGTTCCGGTGGCTTGCCCTGTGGACGAGCCGTCAAACGACCACTCCCAACGGCCGGGGTCGGTTATAACACACGAAATGCTTTCCTCCAGTTTTGCCACTCGGGTTTTGCTGCGCAAGCCGCCACCGGCATCGACCCACACGTATTCCAATATGTGCTTTCTCATTTTG
>Ga0209088_10000198_pt1 | contig 44996 bp, 40 predicted proteins | sample S_140625_EF_Meta_FD_187324 | JGI IMG/M metagenome (GOLD analysis project Ga0209088, IMG submission 187324) | Freshwater microbial communities from Lake Simoncouche, Canada to study carbon cycling - S_140625_EF_MetaG (SPAdes) (version 2) | ecosystem: Environmental > Aquatic > Freshwater > Lake ... | reverse complement strand
CGAGGGCCTTCTGGGCCAGGGCGCGGGGGCAGCGGCTGTAGGGCTGGCCGCTGCGGGGCTCCTGGATCGAGCAGATCAGGCTGAGGGTCTTGTGGCTGTAGAAGGGATCGATCCAGGCGGTATTCGGATCGGGCACCATCGCCATGTCCGACTCATTGATGGCTTTCCAACCGCGGATCGAGGAGCCGTCGAAGGCCACACCATCGGTGAAGGCGCTCTCATCGATCAGGTCGTTGCAGACCGTGAGGTGTTGCCATTTGCCGTGCAGGTCGACGAATTTCAGATCGATCAGTTCGATCCCCTCGTCCTTGATCTGACGGAGAACGTCGTTCGCTGTCTTGGCCATGAAGGGGTGGGGCTGGTGAAGGAACGCCCGAGGCGCGCCAAGGGCAGACGGTACGCATTGATACCGAACCCCATTTGTAGCCGATGCAACCGAAGCCATCCTTTCCGGCGCAGCTCAGGGTCCCGTGCGTCGGCAGCCACGGCGTTTTGGCGCGTTTTGGCGGCAGCTGGCAGGGGTGCGGTTCCGAGCGCGCCCGATGGCCCGCGTAACCGTTTCTGTCAAATCGCCCGGATCCCACCAGGGGACAGGAATCTGGGCATTTGCAAGTGCTACCTTCCGCTGCAGGTGCGTCGATCCATTCACCCCATGCGCGATGCCATCACTGGGCTGATCGGTCGCTACGACCAACTGGGCCGCTACTTCGACCGCTCCGCGATCGATCGCATTGACAGCTACTACGCCCAGTCGGGCCTCCGCCTCGCCGCTGTCGAACTGATCAACGGCGAGGCCGCCACGATCGTTCGCGAGGCCTCCCAGCGCCTCTGGCTGGAGGATCCCGAGCTGATCCTTCCGGGAGGTAACGCATACACCACGCGCAGGTTGGCGGCCTGCCTTCGCGATCTCGACTACTTCCTCCGCTACGCCAGCTACGCCCTGATCGCTGACGACGTGAAGATCCTCGATGAGCGGGTGCTCAACGGATTGGACGACACCTACAAGAGCCTGGGAGTTCCCACCGGACCGACCGTTCGCGGCATCGCTCTCTTGGCTGAGGTGGTGGTGGAGAAGTTGTTGGCCGCCGGTACCGCCAACGCGGCTTCCGTGAATGCCGTTGTGCGGCCCCCCTTCGATCACCTCTGCCGCGGTTTAGCCGCCACCAACGTTCGGGCCCGCTGATCGCACGGCGATCCTTGGGCCCACCGCCCCTACCGGATGCTTGTCCCAAGGCATCCCCGCGAATCGCCTAAGCGGACCTGGTTAGCCGTTCAACATCCGCCCTTTCAGCGAGCAAACCTTGGGTCTCATCCCGCTGGCAGGGCGCGTGTTTGCTTAATGTCCACCCACTGTCGTTTCGTTCCGTACCGGTCTTGGCCTCCCTCCCCATCCCGACTTCCGTGTCTACCGCGCACAGGCTCGGGTTGGACCCCATCGCCACGCCGGATCGCCTACTGCTTGGACCGGGACCTTCCAATGCCCATCCCACCGTGCTGCAGGCCCTCGCCCGGATGCCGATCGGTCACCTCGATCCGCTTTACATCGAGTTGATGGGGGAGGTTCAGGAACTGCTCCGTTATGCCTGGCAGACCGACAACCGCCTCACAATCCCCATGAGCGGAACCGGCAGCGCCGCCATGGAGGCCACCCTGGCCAACACCGTCGAGCGCGGTGACAAGGTGCTTGTGGCCGTGATGGGTTACTTCGGCCTGCGTTTGGTGGACATGGCCGGCCGCTACGGCGCTGAGGTGGTCACGATCGAGCGCCCCTGGGGCGAGGCCTTCAGCCAGGGGGAGATCGCCGAGGCTTTGGCCATCCACAAACCCGCCATCCTGGCGATGGTGCATGCCGAAACGTCCACCGGGGTGTGCCAGCCGATGGATGGCATCGGTGACCTCTGCCGCCAGCACGATTGCCTCCTGCTGCTCGATACGGTCACCTCCCTGGGCGGCGTTCCCCTGTTTCTCGATGACTGGAAGGTCGACCTTGCCTATAGCTGCAGCCAAAAGGGCCTGAGCTGTCCCCCCGGCTTGGGACCCTTCACCATGGGTCCCCGTGCTGAGGCCAAGTTGATGGCCCGCACTGGCAAGGTGCCCAACTGGTATCTCGATGTTTCCCTTCTTAATCAGTATTGGGGCTCTGACAGGGTTTACCACCACACCGCGCCCGTCAACATGAACTTCGGCATGCGGGAAGCCTTGCGCCTCCTGGCCGAGGAAGGCATCGAGAATGCCTGGGCCCGCCATCGCCGCAATGCCGAACGGCTCTGGGCCGGGCTGGAGGCCCTTGGTCTGGCCCTGCACGTGCCCGAGGAGCTGCGGCTGCCCACCCTCACCACGGTGCGGATTCCGGAGGGGGTGGATGGCAAGGACTTCAGCCGCCACCTACTCGATCGCTACGGCATCGAAGTGGGCGGCGGCCTCGGCGCCTTGGCCGGCAAGGTGTGGCGGATCGGGCTGATGGGTTACAACAGCACCCCTGAGAACGTCGATCGCCTGCTCCATCTGTTCGAGTCCGAATTGCCAGCGTTCCAGCCCAGCGCTCCGGTGGCCGCCGCCGTGGTCTGAGTGCCGCCGTCAGCGCCGTTCGGTTCTCCGTTCTGAAGCTGCCTGGGCCCCTTCGGGTTTTTGCTCTTGCGGCTGGTGTAGCCGCCGCTGCCGGAACCAACGCTCCAATTGGCTGCGGGCCTCGGATTCCATCACCCCTGCCACCACGTCCATCCTGTGGTGGGCACTGGCGTGACGGGAGAGGTCCAGGGTGCCCCCCAACGCACCCCTTTTGGGATCCCCCGCCCCGAACACCACCCGTCCCATGCGGGCCTGCACCAGAGCACCGGCGCACATCGGACAGGGCTCCAGGGTGACCACCAGGGTGCAGTCGGAGAATCGCCAGCTACCCCGAATCCGCGACGCCCGTGCCAGGGCCACCAGCTCCGCATGGCCAAGGGGATCCTGATGGAGGTGGCGTCGGTTGCTCCCCCAGCCCACGGCCCGACCTGCGCCATCCAAGACCACCGCGGCCACGGGCACCTCTCCCTCCTGCCCCACCTGATCGGCTCGCCGCAGCAGCCTTTCCATCCACACGTCCCAGGGATCTGCCCGCACGGGGCCTCCGCTTCCATCCTTACGGTCCGGTTGTAGCTCCCGTCCGCGCACCTGCCCCGATCCCTTTCCCCTCCGCAAGCCTCTAGGGAGCGGACCGGCAAAGGGCAGAATTGCCCCACTGAAAAAGCCGTCCTTGGTCAGCGTGCCCGAAGCCCTGCCACCTCAGCTGGGCTCAACAACGACCGGCCTTCCTTTTCCCGATCCCCAGGCGTTCGATCCAGCCCTGCAGGGGTTGCTTCAGGGGGCTTCGGACCTGCTAGGCCGATGGTTTGCTACCGCCGCCCTCCAGTCACCCCTTCCCGGCCTCATGGTGCTGCCGCCGGTGGCTCCCGGGCAGCGCGGTCTGAGCAACCACGCCTTGCTCGCTGAGGTGCAGCAGCTGATGGAGGGGGCCTACAACCCCAACCACCCCGGGGCTCTGGCCCATCTCGATCCGCCACCCCTGTTGGCCTCGGTGGTGGGCGACCTGATCGCCGCCGGCCTCAACAACAATTTGCTGGCGGAGGAACTGTCCCCCAGCCTCAGTCGGCTTGAAAAGGCTCTCTGCGCCTGGTTGGCCGAAGCGATCGGTCTGCCGCCTGGCTCCGGCGGGGTGCCCGCCAGCGGCGGGACCCTCAGCAATCTGATGGCCCTGGTGGTGGCTCGTCACCAGCGGGGCCTCGATGGGGTGGGCGAGGCCGTGGTGCTCTGCAGTGCCGACGCCCATGTCTCCTTGGCCAAGGCCATGCGCGTGATCGGCCTTCCCCCCGGTGCGTTACGCACCATCCCCGTCGATGCCGCGGGCCGGCTGGACACCACCTGCCTGGCTGAGGAGATGGTCGAGCTGGAGCGCTGTGGCGTTCCTGTGATCGCCGTGGTGGCCACCGCTGGCACCACGGTGCGGGGAGCGGTGGATCCCCTACCCACCATCGCTGCCCTCTGCCATCAGCACGGGGTATGGCTCCATGTGGATGGGGCGATCGGAGCGGTCTTTGCCCTCTGCGATTCCCATCGGCACCGGGTCGCCGGCTTGGAACTGGCGGATTCGGTCACGATGAACCCCCAGAAGTTGCTGGGGATCACCAAGACCTCTTCCGTCCTGTTGCTGGCCTCCCCCGCTGCCCTCTCCAGCACGTTTTCCACCGGCCTTCCCTACATGGAACCGAGCTGGGGCGGGGGCCACGGTGGCGAAGCCGGATTGCAGGGCACCCGACCGGCTGAGGTGCTCAAGCTCTGGCTGGGGCTGCGCCAGCTGGGCCTGGAAGGCATCACTGCGGTGCTCGACGGGGCCATTTCCCGCCGCCGCCAGCTCCACCAGCTGCTCGCTGGCGATGGACGGCTGCGCGTCTTCGGTGGCAGCTTCCACCTGCTGGCCGTCAGGCCTGCGGCCCTTGATCGCGCCGGTTGTGACCTCTGGAGCCAGCGGATCCGCCAGCGGCTGTTGCGAGATGGTCTGATGCTTTCGCGCCCCGACTATCAGGGTTACCACCACCTCAAGGCGGTGCTGGGCAATCCCCACACCACCAGTGAACACCTGGAGGCCCTCAGCGCCATCCTGCTGGGGAGCTGTGGTGAAGCCGCTGGAGCTTCCGGGTGAACCCCCTGGTTACCGAGGTGTCTGCCAGCATGGCCTGGCCATCCGCCAACCTTCCCGCCCCTGCATGGACGATCCAGCCGTGACCGAACCGCTGACTCCTCCGGTTCGCAACCCGGGCCGCGATCGCCGTTCCCGCTGGGTGGCGATTCTCACCGGCGCCCTCTCCATCCTGATCGGCGTTCTTTACCTCCTGGTGGTCAGCGTGCTCGATCGCTCCGGTCCCCTGCTTCCCCCGCCGCCGGAGGCCTTTGCTGAGGCGGTTTTGTCCTCCCCTCAGGCGTTGTTTCCCGGATCGGGGACTCCGGCTTCTGCGCCGTCCCGGTCCTGAACGGCTCGGAAGGGTGATCCGGTCGGGGCGGCAGACGCAGGGACTGCTGTTTGAGTGGCTCCACCACCTGGCGGTAGGCGGCCTCCAGGAACCGCTTCAGCACCCCCTCGCGGCGGTTGAGGTCGTATTCGCGCTGGAGCACCTCAGGTAGGCCGCCATCGCCCCAGTCCTGGCCCTGCTGGAAATAAACGATGAAGCTGCGGCCTGCCAGGCGGGTGAGCCAGGCCGCGCTCACCGCTTGGACGGCCCGGCTCACCAGCAGGGCCGGCAGGTTGAGGCTTAGGGCTGAGCCCAGCAGCGCCACCCCGCCCTTAACGAGGCCGAGGCCCGCCAGGCTGCGACCCACGGTGAGCGCAAGATCCTGGGCATTGCTGCGAGTCAGATTCACCCCGTAAAGACGGCCGATCTCCATCACCATCTGGGCCTGCACCGCGGCGGTTCCGAGCAGGTCGAGGCCGGGCAGGGGGGTGACCGCCAGCACCCCGGCGCCGATCCACATGGTGCGATCCACGAGGCGCTCGGCATCGCGGCGACGCTGCTGATCGAGCAGCTGCCGGCTGGCCTCGCCCAGCTGGCGGCACTGGAGCAGCAGGTTGTCGGCGATCAGTTCCTCCCCGTCGGCATGGAGCACCGCCGCGATGCGGCGCAGCAGGGGTTCCACCTCGGGTTCGGGCTGTAGGGGCCTGCCGCCCGGCATCGGCACGCTCTGGGGGGCGGCGCTGGCCGGAATCACATCCTCGGCGCTAATCCGCTTGCCGCAACGCTGCCGCAGTAGCTCCAGGAGCCGCTCCTCCTCCCGTTCGCCCCGCAGATCGCACTTGTTGAGCACCAGCAGCAGCCGTTTACCGAGGCTTGCCAGGGTGTCGAACACCGCCAGTTCGCTGGCCCGCAGGTCGCCATCCACCACGAGAAGCAGCAGGTCGGCCCGGGCTGCTTGTCGCCGTGCCAGCTCCTCATGCCGTAGGCCCTGCTCGCCCGATTCGAGGATGCCGGGGGTGTCCTCCAGGATCACCGCCCGCTCCAGGCCCCGCAGCCTCAGGCGGTAGCGGTCGGAGGAGGAGCTCGTGGTGGAGCCCATCGGGGCCCCCACGGTCCCGACCAGCTCCTGCAATAGGGCCCGGATCAGGGATGTCTTGCCCACCGATCCGCCGCCAAAGACCACGATCCGCAGATCGCCGCGCTCCAGCTCGGTTTGCATCCGGAGCCGCTCCTGCTGGAGCGCCTCCCGTTCCACAGCATCGCGAACCCGATCGAGGGTGCGATCGATGGCTTCGAGGTTGCGTTCCGCCGCCTCTCGGCGGCTGGTGGGGCGCTCCAGGTTCAGGGGGGCCTCACCGCGATGGCCTGGACCGGAGCCTTTTCCCAGGCGCGTGGCCTGGAGCCAGGGCAGGCCGACCTGGGCCAGGGCCAGGCCGATCGCGGCGAGCACGAGCAGCAGCAGCGGACCGATCAGCCAGCCCGGAAGCCAGTAGCTGAGTTGCCAAAGCAGCTGATTGAAGGCCTGCAGCACCACGGCCACCACAACCAGCAGCAGCAGCGCCAGCGCGATCCAAAGCCAGAGGCGCTTGGGCAGCATCAGGGGGAGGCCACCGAAGAGCGCACGATCTGGCCCCAGAGCTCAGCGGCCAGGTGGCTGGAGGAACGGCTGGGAGCGTTGTCGTCGTTGCCGAGCCACACCCCCATCACCCAGTGGCGATCGGGAACCGCGCCCACAAACAGGAGGTCGCGGCCGTCGTTGGTGGTGCCGGTCTTTCCCCAGACCCCGCCGCCAACCCAGGCGGCCGTGCCGGTGCCCCCGTTCACCACGCCCCGCAGGAGTTCTTGCATCAGCTTCGCCGTGGCAGGGCTCATGGCCCGCCGTCCGGCCGTGCCTGCCACGCCACCAGGCTTGGCCTTCGCATCCTTTGGGCGGGCACCCCTGGGAACCGCGGTCGGGGTCGGAGCGCTCCTGCATCCCTTCTCTGGTGTACCGGCCGGGCAGGCTTCGGCGTCGGTGAGATGGCGGATGGTGCTCGGGGCATGCCAGAGGCCGTTGTCGGCCACGGCGGCGTAGGCGGCGCTGAGCTCCAGCAGGGTCACCTCGCTTTGGCCGAGGGCGAGTCCCGGCACGGGATCGAGTGGTGTGCTGAAGCCCAGGTCCCGGGCCTTGTGAACCACCGCATCAAGGCCCACCCGCCGTGCCAGCCGCAGGGCGGCCGTGTTGCTGCTGATCGCCAGGGCTTGCCGCAGGCTGATCGAGCCGCGACAAGCGCTGTCGAAGACCTGGCCCTGCCAGGTGAGGGGCCCGCAGTTCACCGCATCGCCCGGACCGGCTCCCCGTTCGATCGCCGCCGTGTACGGCACCAGCTTGAAGGTGCTTCCCGGCTGACGCAGCGCCATCGAGGCCCTGTTGAACTGGCTTTTGCGATAGTCGCGCCCTCCAACGATCGCCAGGATGCCGCCGGTGCGGCTGTCGAGAACCACCACCGCTCCCTCCGACACGCCCAGGGAACGACTCGCCTCGATGTGGTCCCGCAGCAAGCGCTCGATCAGCTCCTGCAGGGCCGGATCCAGGTGGGTGTCCACCAGGTAGTTCCCTTCCGCCGCCACATCCGCCCCGACCAGCGCATCAAGATCCCGCCGCACCTGGTCGCTGTAGAAGGGCATGGCCCGGCGTTCACTGCCGCGGCAGGCATCAACGCTCAGGCGGATCGGCAGGCGGCGCGCATGGCGGCCCTGATCGGCGGAGATGCGGCCGGTGTCCACCATCTTGTGAAGCACGGCGTTGCGGGCCTCCAGGGCGTCCTGGGGTCGGGTGCAGGGATCGTGGCCGTAGGGAGAGGAGAGGAGTCCCACCAGGAGGGCCGCCTCCTCCAGGGCCAGGCTCCCGGCCGGCTTGCCGAACAACCGCCGGGAGGCATCCTCGAAGCCCCAGCCTGCCCCCAAAAACGCCCGGTTCAGATAACTCAGCAGTAGGTCGCTCTTGCTGAAGCGCGCCTCGAGCTGCAGGGCGACGAGCAGTTCCCGCAGTTTCCGGCCCAGGTTCTCGCCCTCGCCCACCTGCGCCGGGTAAAGGCTGCGGGCCAGCTGCTGCGTGAGGGTGCTGCCACCCTCCAGCACCCGGCCGCCCACCAGGTTGGTCACCAAGGCGCGACTGGTCCCGATCGGGTCGATGCCGGGGTGCCACCAGAAGCGGCTGTCCTCACTCGCGAGCAGGGCATCGATGAGCACCCGCGGATAGCCCTCCAGCTTTCCCTGTTCCCGGTGGCGGCGGTCATCGGCCGAGGCGATCGGCCGGTCGGCACGGTCGTAGAGCAGCAGTGGCCCCCGGACGGTGGCCAGGCTCCCCCGGATGGGCACCAGCACGGAACCCAGGGCCCAGAGCAGCAGGCTCAATCCGGCAAGGGCCGCTGGAGCCAGCAGCGCCACTCGGAAGCCGCGGAGTCGGCGGCCCGCCTCGGGGTCGTGGAATTGGATTTCCGGCAGGTCGGGCAGTTGCGGTGGCCCCAGGCGCACCCGGTCCCCATCCCGCAGCAGCAGTTCCTGCACCCGGCGTCCCTGCCACCACAGCCCGTTGGTCGAGCCGGCGTCCTTGAGAAGCCAGCGTTGTCCACGCCGTTCCAGGAGGGCATGGCGACGGCTCACCGCGACTTGGTCGAGCACCACCTCGGCGTTCGGATCCCGGCCGATGCGATAAAGGCTGCCGTGCAGGGCAACCTGCCGCTCCAGCTGGGGATCCAGGTGGATGGCGAGGCTGGGGCCGGTGCGCTCAGCCACGGTTGCCGCCGGGGCCCACGCCGCGGCCGGAGCCCATGCTGCGACGGGATCGGCCGCTGCCGGGGCCGGATCGTTGCGGCAGGAAGGCCGCCACCTGGTCAAGGGCGAAGCAGGCCACCGCCAGGTTGATGGCCACATCGGCCAGGTTGAACACCGGAAAGGAGAAGGGCACGGTGGCGAGGAAGTCCGTCACCGCTCCATGGTTCCAGCGGTCTAGCCCATTGCCGGCCGCCCCACCCAGCAAGAAGCCAAGGGCCAGACTGAACCAGAGGCCATGGGGGGGCTTCCAGATGATCCAGAGCAGCACGGCGGCACTCACCACCAGACTCACCACGCCGAGGATCTGGACCGAATCCCTAAACAGACTGAAGGCGGCGCCGGTGTTGCTCACCCGCTGCAGCGCCAGCAGACCGGGCAAAAAAGGAAACAACTTGCCCGGAGGCAGATGGCCGAGCACCCACGACTTGCTCGCTTGATCCGCCACAAACACCACTAGCGCGAGCAGCAGGGGCAAGGCCCTTCCGGGTCGGTATCGGGGCGCTCCAGGCCCCGGAGCGGCTGTTCCCCGCGAGGGCGTGGAGGGAAAGGGATCGGACATGTTCAACCTCTCAAGATGGCACCAGCAGCACCCGCCTCAGCAGCCAGGCCACCACGCCGGCGGCGCAGCAAAGGAGCGCCTGGGGCAGGATGGCAAGGCCGTAGCCCACCAGGAGTGGCACCAGGCTGCCGCCCCAGCGGCCGGCCAGGGCACCGAGGAGCAGGTTGAGCAGACCGCAGAGCTGGAGCACCAGCAGACCGACGCCCGCTGCCGCGCTGAGGGCGAGGGGATCGTCCATGCCGCGCTGGCGGGCGATTCGTCCAGTGATCCAGGCCGCTGGGATGAAACCGGCCAGATAGCCGAAGCCAGGATCCGCCACGTAGCCCATCCCTCCGCCCTGCTGGAACACCGGTAGCTGAAACAGCCCCACACTCAAGTAGGCCACGGCGGCTAGCAGGGCGCTGCGGGGTCCGGCCACCAGCGCGGTGAGCAGCAGGGCGGGCACCTGGAGGGTGATCCCCAGGGGGCGGAGGCTCCACCCTTCCGGCCCGGGAAGCGCCAGGAAGGCGGGGATCAGTCCCCCTGCCACGATCAGCAGCAGGCCGGCGATCGCTCCGCTCCAGGTGGCAAGGGCCCGCAAAGCTTCCTCCGTCAGTGGTCAAGGTACCCATCCTGCTGCAGCTAGGTTCGGCTGAGAAGGGGGAGAACCAGTGATGCGCTCTGAGCAGGGGGGCACCGAGCAGACCAGCGAACCGGCTGGATCCGCCAGCTTCGCTGTGGGCGATCGGGTGTGCCTCCACCAGAGTCCTCCCTATCTCAAAACGGCCGATCCGATGCCCATGCTCCGCCCCCCCGACCTGGTGACCACGGGCGAGGTGGGCGCCGTGACTGAGATTCGTCCCCGCGACCAGCTGGCCGTGCGCTTCAGGCGGGGCACCTTCCTCCTGTCGGTGCGGGACCTCAGGCTGGCGAACGGGAGCGACTGAGGTCGATGCCGCCGGCGGCCCGCCAAGCGGCCGTGGCGGGGGCCAGGGCGGATGCCGGCCCCACGAGGCTGAGGCTGGCTTGGGGCAGCCAGCGGCGGGCGGCCTGCTGCAGCGCGGCTCCATCAAGGTCGGCAGCGCGAGCCAGGCACCGTTCCACATGGTCGCTGGGGAGGCCATGGCTGAGCACCAGGGCCAGTCGCTCGGCGATTTGCGCGCAAGTTTGGCGCCCCATGGCGTCTTGGCCGATGTATTTGGCGCGGGCCAGCTCCAGGGCGGCCGAATCCAGGGGGTCCTCCAGCAGGCGTTGCCATTCCTCCAGCAGGCAGGCCGTGGCCTCCTCAGCCCGATCGGCGGAGGTGGAGAGGTGCATCACGAACGGTGCGGCACCGCAGCGGGCCGGCAGGCTCACCCCCACGTCGTAGGCCAGGCCCCGTTCCTCCCGCATCACCACGAACAGGCGGCTTGACATCCCCAAACCCAGGTGGGTCTGAAGCAGTCGCAGCGCCAGGGCATCCGGGTGGCCGAGGGGAACAGTGGGGCATCCCAGCATCAGCACCAGCTGTTCGGTGTCCTGCTCCAGGGCCATCATGTCGCCGGCTGGAGAGCCGTTCCGAACCGACGCGGGCATCGTCGGTTCGTCCACCGAGGATGCAAGGGGTTGGTGGGTCTGCCAGGGACGGCCCTCCAGGGAGCTCTCCAGCAGCGCTTCGAGGTTGTCCGGCAGGGTTCCGGAAAGCACCAAAACGGCGCCCTGCCGCCCGAGACCCGTCGCCAGGTCGGCGAGCAGATCGGTTTGGATTGCCTCCAGATCACCCTCGACTCCGAGAGGATCGTGCCCGTAGGGCCCTTCGCCGTAGAGCAGGCGCAACAGTTGGTCGTGGGCCAGCTGGTAGGGGTCCTCTTTCTGGCGCTGCAGGGTCTGAAGATTGAGCTGCCTCTCGATGGCCACCTGGTCTGGAGCCAGCAGGGGGCGACGCACCATGGCAAGGAGGAGGGGAAGCAGATCCGGGGTGTCGGTGGCGGCGCACTTGAGGCCCAGCACCAAGGAATCCTCGTGGGCCTCAGCCCGCAGCGCGGCGCCCGCCCCCTCTACCAGATCGGCGAGGGCATCGGCATCCAGGTGGCCGCAGCCGCGGGTCATCGTTCCGGCCAGCAGCTGGTGGGCCCCCCGCTGCTGCTGGGGATCGGCGCCGCTGCCGCCACGGATCACGAGCCGGGCCGCCAGGATTTCTGGGCCCGGACGGCTGCGGGCGATCACCGGCAGACCGCCGCCGAGGCTGAAGCTGGGCACGGGGTAGGGGTTCGAGGAACTCATGCGGGCACCGCCTCGAGCACAGCGGCGCGGCGGGGATCCAGGCTGGCCAAAGCTTCCGCCCGAAGGGTTTCGGGGTCCCAGGTGTCGATTGCTTCCAGCGGGGCCTCCAAACTCCCGTAGCGGCCCCAGAGATGCCCGGTGCCAATCAAGCCGGCCACGTTCCCTGGAGCCTCCATCCCGAAGCGGTAGCTGTTGGTCACCAGCCGCCGCACCCGCGACCATTCCGCCGCTTCCACCGGCTCGGCTATCACCTCATCCCAGACGGTTTGGATGGCGGCGCGCACGGCCGGCAGATCCTCGGGATCGCACACCGCCTCCAGCAGCGCCAGGCTGCCGCATTCCATCGGGTGCAGGTCCAAATCCACGCTCTCGACCAGCTGCAGCTGCTCCCGCAATCTCGCCACCAAGCGGCTCCGCCGTCCTTCGGCGAGCAGGGTGGTCGCCAGATCGCCCCCCATCACCCCGCGGAGATCACGGGCCGGTGGCTGGCCCCAGGCCATCAGCAGGCGGGCCGCCTCCAAGCGGGGCAGCTCCAGCCGCCCTTCCCCAGCATTCACCCACAAAGGTTTGAGAGGCGGCGGCCCATCCAGGGGTGCCAGCGACGCGAGGGCCCCCTCGGCGGCCCTCGCCTCCAGGTCGGTGCCGGTCAGGGCACCGGCGAGGGCGACCACACAGCGTCCACCGCCGTAGAGGCGCTGATGGAAGGCCGCCATGGCCGCGGGGGTGTGGGCATGCAGGGCCTCGCGCCGCCCCAGAATCGGCAGTCCGTAGGCGTGGCCGGGGCAGGCCATCGCCAGGAGGTGCTGCACGGCCACCTCCTCCGGCTGGTCTTCGCTCTGGGCAAGTTCCTCGAGCACCACCTGGCGCTCCATCGCGAAGGCGTCCTCTTCCAGGCGAGGCTCCAGCACCAGATCCAGCAGGAGCTCAAGGGCTTCCGGGGCCGCTTGGGGGGGAATTAGCACGTGGTAGTGCACGTCATCGAAGCCGGTGGCGGCGTTGCTGCTGCCGCCGAGGGCCTCGATCCTGCGGTCGAATTCGCCCGCCGCCAGGCTGTGGCTGCCCTTGAACACCATGTGCTCAAGAAAGTGGGCCATGCCGCTCTCGCTGTCCGCTTCAAAGACGCTGCCGGCGCGGCACCAGAAGTCGAGGCAGACGAGCGGGGCCTCCGCCAAATCCAGACTCACCAGTTCGGCACCGTTGGCAAGCACCCGGCGGTTCGGTTGCTCCAGCCCGGGGAGCAATGGGCCGCAACAACGGGAGGGGGATGGCATGCGCTGCTGTCAGGATCGCCATTCTGCTGGCTGCGGCGCCGCGATGACACCGGATTCCCCACCCGCTCAGGGCTTCGGAGACATCCATCCCCTGGTGAATGCCCTAGCCGGGCGGATCCGGAGCTGTCGTGATGGCCTGCCCGGCCTGGAACCCCTGGCGATCGATCCGGGCCTGGAGGCGATCAGCGGCAGCCTCGATGGCGAGGACCTCTTCATTCGCAACGAGGTGCATCGCTGCCGCGGCCTCCGCAAGCTCCATCTCGAAACGGCCCGTCTGGGGGCGGGCCTGCAGATCCTTCACTGCGTCTTCTTCCCCGAACCCACCTTCGACCTGCCGGTGTTCGGGGCCGACATCGTGGCTGGCCGCGGGGTGGTGTCCGCCGCCATTGTGGATCTCTCCCCCGTGTCCGGCGTGCTGCCCGCCGGCATCGACAGGGCCCTTGCAGCCCTCGATTCGGCCCCCTTTTCCCAGGAGCGGGAGCTGCCGGCCTGGGGGGGGATCTTCTCCCCCCACGTGCTGTTCGTGCGGCCGGCCGATCGGGCCGAGGAGGCGCGCTTCATCGACCATGTGGTCGCCGTGCTGGGGGTGCTCGCCGCCGCTGTGTCGGAGAGCACGGCCCAAGAGAGTGGGGATCCGGCTACGGTTAATCGCTGGGAGGGTCAGCAGCGCTATTGCAAGCAACAGAAACAGAACGACAAGACCCGTCGCGTCCTGGAGAAGGCGTTCAACCCCGCCTGGGCGGACCTGTACATCGAGAACCTCCTGTTCGACGATCCTCCCGAACCCTCCTCGCTGTCCTGATCGGCTCGCTCGCGCTGGCGGGCGGGGCAGGTTTTTTGGCTTGGAAATCCGGATGGCTGGGGCAGGGTGCAACCAAACGGCCAGTGGTGGCGCGCCCCAAGGCCCCACCCCAGCCCGAGGCTGTGGCAGCCCTGGGCCGGCTCGAGCCCGCCGGAGACATCCGCGTCCTGGCCGCCCCGATCAGTGGACTGGGGGCTGCGCCCCGGATCACCGCTCTGGAGGTGGTGGAAGGGCAAAAGGTGCAGGCCGGCCAGCTCCTGGCCCGCTTTGACAACGCCCCCACCCAGCTGGCTCAGCGCGATCTGCTGCGCGCCCGTATCACCAACCTTCGGCGCCGGCTGGATGTGGAGAGCCGGGAACTGGCCCGCTACCGCAAGCTCACCAAGGTGGGGGCGATTGCCGCCGATGAGCTGGATCGACGCGAGCAGGACCACCTGCTGCTTCAGGGCCAGGTCCAGGAAGCCCAGGCCCAGCTGGTGAAAGAGGAGGCCGATCTCGATAACACCGAACTCCGCTCCCCGATGGCGGGCACCGTGCTCCGGATCAATTCCCGGGTCGGGGAACGTCCCGGCGATAAGGGCATCCTTGAGCTCGGCGCCAGCGACCGCATGGAGGCCGTTGTGGAGGTGTACGAGAGCGACATCGCCCGGGTCAAACCGGGGATGGCCGTGCGGCTCACCAGCGAGAATGGCGGCTTCGGCGGCACCCTGGCCGGCCGCGTCAGCCGCATCAGCCCCCAGGTGCGCCAGCGCCAGGTGCTCTCCACTGACCCCACCGGCGACGCCGACGCGCGCATCGTCGAGGTCCGGGTGCAGCTGGATCCGGCCGATGCCCAGCGGGTCCGTCAGCTCACGGGCCTCAAGGTGATTGCCAGGCTGGCGCCATGAAGCCGTGATGCCGCTGGATCATCTCTGGCCCAATCGGCGCATCCCCCTGGCTTGGCTGCTACTCACCCGCCAGCCGGGGCGCCTGCTGGTGGCCCTGGCCGGGATCTCCTTCGCCGGAATCTTGATGTTCCTGCAGTTGGGCTTCCGCGATGGCCTCTTCGACGCCAGCGTGACCCTGCACAAGCGTTTCGCCGCCGATCTCGTGCTCGTGAGTCCGCGCACGATGAGTTCGATCGCCATGGCCAGTTTTCCGAGGCGGCGGCTGGTGCAGGTGATGGCCGATCCAGATGTGGCGGGCACCACGCCCGTGCACTGGAACTTCCTGCTTTGGCGCAACCCCCAGACCCGCAGCACCCGATCGATTCTGGCGGTGGGCTTCGAGCCCGGCGATCCCCTGTTCACCGACACCGGTCTGGTGGAGAGGACCCGGGTGCTCAGCCAGCGGGGGCGCGTCCTCTTCGACTCCCTTTCTCGTCCGGAGTTCGGCCCGATTGCCACCTGGTACCAGCAGGGCCGCACGATCGAGACCGAAGTGGCCGGTAAGCGGGTGCGGGTGGCGGGCCTGGTGGAGCTGGGCCCCTCCTTCGGTGCCGACGGCAACTTGCTCACCAGCAGCGAAACCTTTCTGCAGCTGATGCCCGATCTGCCCCCCGGCAGCATCGAACTGGGCCTGATCCGCCTCAACCCAGGGGCCGATCCCGCCACCGTGGCTGCCCGTCTGCGATCCCATCTGCCGGAGGATGTGGCGATTTACTCGAAGCAGGGGTTCGTGGAGTTTGAGAAGAACTACTGGCGCAGCAGCACCGCGATTGGCTTCATCTTCACCCTCGGAGCCGGCATGGGGTTCGTGGTGGGTTCGGTGATCGTTTATCAGATCCTCCACTCCGATGTGAGCGACCACCTACCCGAATACGCCACGCTGATGGCGATGGGCTACCCCCTTCCCCAGCTGCTTGGGGTGGTGGCCCGGGAAGGGCTGCTCTTGGCCCTTCTGGGCTATCTGCCCGCCTGGTTGGCCGGTCAAGCCCTCTACGCCGTGATCCGTCATGGCACCAAACTGCCGGTGGCGATGGACAATCCCCGATCGCTGCTGGTGTTCGGCATGATTCTGAGTATGTGTCTGGGCTCGGCCTTGATGGCGATGCGCAAGCTGGGCGATGCCGATCCCGCCGAGATCTTCTGAGGCCGCCTTTCCTGTGAGCAGCGATCTTCCACCCCAGGTTCCCGTCCCCGATTCCGGCAACGGGATCGTGAGTCGGCATCGCAACGGGGCGGCCAACCCACTCCAGGATTCTTCCGCTGCCGTCAGTGGGGGGGATCGCCCGGCACCCTCTCCCGGCCAGGCGAGCCTGGTCGTGCACGATTTGGAGCACTGGTTTGGCAGCGGGGCCAACACGCGCCAGGTTCTCGACCGGGTGAACCTCACGATCCACCGCGGTGAGGTGGTGTTGCTCACCGGTCCCTCGGGCTGCGGCAAGACCACCTTTCTCACCCTGGTGGGTGCCCTGCGGCAGGTGATGGCGGGATCGGTGCAGCTCTTCGGCCAGGAACTCAATGGTGCCGGCCGCCGGGAGCGCCAGCTGCTGCGCCGCCAAATCGGCATGATCTTCCAGGGCCACAACCTGCTGCGCTGCCTGAGCGCCGAGCAGAACGTCCAGATGGGCGCCGATCTGTTGCCGGGTCTCGGCTACCGCGCCCGTCGGGATTGTGCCCGCGAATGGTTACGGGCCGTGGGGCTGGGGGATCACCTGGACAAGCTCCCCCACGATCTCTCAGGTGGCCAAAAGCAGCGGGTGGCGATCGCCCGTGCCCTGGCCGCCCAGCCCCAATTGCTCCTGGCCGATGAACCCACCGCCGCCCTCGACAGCCGCACCGGCCGGGAGGTGGTGGAACTCCTGAGGCGTCTAGCCCGAGATCAGGGCTGCAGCGTGCTGATGGTGACCCACGACCCGCGCATCCTTGATGTGGCGGATCGCTTGGTGGAGATGGAGGATGGGCGGCTATCCGAGGCCAGCATCCCCAGCCGCGCGCTCAGCGGTTCGGTAGGGTAAAGACATCCAAACCCCCAGGAAACGCCGTCCGCATGGCCAAGCGCAGGAATCTCAAGAAGGAAAAGCAGGAACGCAACCGCTCCTACGCCCGCAAGTTCAAGAAGCGCAAGCTGCGCAATGAGGGTCGTGGCGAGGGTGCAGGCAACGGGGTGACCGGCACGGCCAACAACGGTGGGGCCGCCGACTGACCTGGCGCTGTGCCGTTGGCCTGCCAGCCCCAGCGGGGGGTCCCCAGGGATCCCCCTTTTTGCTGGGTGTCCTTTTTGCAGGGTGAACGTTGGCTTCTGCAAGCCCTGACCCTGCTGATCTCGCCCTGACATCCCATCGCCTCCGATGAGATCTTGTGCCAGCGCCCCCCTGACCATTCCTCGTTATTTCCGTCCGACGCGCCCCTCCAGCTGCCATGTTCCTGAGCGTCGTCATTCCCACTTACAACCGGCTGCCGATCCTGCGCCAGTGCCTGCTGGCCCTGGAACGGCAGGATCTGGCGGGGCCGATTGAACGCTTTGAGGTGGTGCTCGTCGATGACGGCTCGACCGACGACACCGTGGCCTGGCTTCGGGAGAATGCCATCGATTTTCCCCATGTGCGCCTGATTGGCCAGGACCACGGCGGGCCGGCCGAGGGCCGCAACCGGGGAGTGGAGCATGCCGGCGGCGATGTGATCGTGTTCATCGACAGCGACCTGGTGGTGCTGCCGGATTTCCTGCTCCAGCACGCCCGCGCCCTTGAGCAGCGCTGGCGGGAGAAGGGCAACCGGCTTTGCTTCACCTATGGCGCCGTGGTGAACACCGCCAATTTTGAGGATCCCACCAGCGAACCCCACAAGCTCAGTGATCTCTCCTTTGCCTATTTCGCCACCGGCAACGTAGCGATCGACCGGGAGGTGCTCGAGCGCGCCGGCCTCTTCGACACCGCCTTCCGGTTGTACGGCTGGGAGGACCTCGAGCTCGGTGAGCGGTTGCGGCGCCTCGGGGTGGATCTGGTGCGTTGTCCTCACGCCGTGGGCTACCACTGGCACCCGGCCCTCAGCCTTGAGCAGATTCCACGCCTGATCGAGGTGGAGCGTCAGCGGGCCAAAATGGGTCTCGTGTTCTACCGCAAGCACCCGACTCGCCGGGTGCGCTTCATCATCCAGTTCACATGGCTGCACAGGATCCTGTGGGAGCTGCTCACCCTGGGGGGCCTGCTCAATGAACGCAGCCTGCGGCCGCTGCTGGCCTGGTTGATCCGGCGGGGCCACCCAGGCCTGGCCATGGAACTCTTGCGGCTTCCCCTGAACCGGATCGGTGTTCGGGCCCTCTACAGCGAAGCCAGGCAGCAGGCCATTTGATAGGTTGTCCAAGTCCCTTCACACCGCACACCTGCACGTTTCGGGTGATCCGTCTCCGGTTGCAACCACCTCAGCGCTTCAGGCGCTGCGGCGGCCCTGCAGAACCGACCGGCATCCCTGGCAGGTGGTGGCCAACCCGAAACCCAACCGAATCCCATGGCTGTCGTCACTCTCGCCGAGATGATGGAGGCTGGCGCCCACTTCGGGCACCAGACCCGGCGCTGGAACCCAAAGATGTCGCGCTATATCTATTGCGCGCGCAACGGCGTTCACATCATCGATCTCGTGCAGACCGCCGTCTGCATGAACAACGCTTATAAGTGGACTCGCAGTGCCTCCCGCAGTGGCAAGCGTTTCCTCTTCGTTGGCACCAAGAAGCAGGCCTCCGAGGTGATCGCCCAGGAGGCGACCCGTTGCGGCGCCTCCTATGTGAACCAGCGCTGGCTGGGCGGCATGCTCACCAACTGGACCACGATGCGGGCTCGCATCGATCGCCTCAAGGATCTCGAGCGCATGGAATCCTCCGGGGCCATCGCCATGCGCCCCAAGAAGGAAGCTGCCGTGTTGCGCCGTGAGCTCGACCGTCTCCAGAAGTATCTGGGCGGACTCAAGAACATGCGCCGGCTCCCCGATGTGGTGATCCTGGTGGATCAGCGTCGTGAGACGAACGCCGTGCTCGAGGCTCGCAAGCTCGACATCCCGCTTGTGTCAATGCTCGACACCAACTGTGACCCCGACCTCTGCGATGTGCCCATCCCTTGCAACGACGACGCCGTGCGTTCGGTGCAGCTGGTGCTCGGTCGCCTGGCCGATGCGATCAACGAAGGTCGCCATGGCGCCCAAGATCGTGGCGGTGAGGACGAGGGCTGAGTCCCTGGGCCCTCCCGGCCCGCTTTGGTGCTAGCCCTTTGACGCCCTTGGCCACCGAGCTGCGCCCACGGATGGATCACCATCCGTGGGCATCCCGGCGACAGACCACCGACCTGGACGTCAGTTAGATCAGGAAGCGGTTCGCCGTGAGAGCCCGGCCGTTTCCTTTATCGCTCCAAACCTTCAGGGCAGCGACCCGTCTCTTCGTTCTCCCTGCAGTCTTCCCACCCCTTTTCCGTTTCCTTCCCCACCCCACCCATGGCTGAGATCACCGCCAAGCTCGTCAAGGACCTGCGCGATAAGACCGGCGCCGGCATGATGGATTGCAAGAAGGCCCTGGCCGAATCCGGCGGCGACATGACCAAGGCCGCCGAATGGCTTCGCCAGAAGGGCATTGCCACCGCCGAGAAGAAGTCGGGCCGCACCGCCGCAGAGGGTGTCATCGGCAGCTACATCCACACTGGTGCCCGCGTGGGTGTGCTGGTTGAGGTGAACTGCGAAACCGACTTCGTGGCCAGGGGAGAGCTCTTCCAGGAACTGGTGCGCAACGTGGCCATGCAGATCGCCGCTTGCCCCAATGTGGATTATGTGAGTACCGAGGAGATCCCCCCGGAGGTGGCGGAGCGGGAAAAGGCGATCGAGATGGGTCGCGATGATCTGGCCGGCAAGAAGGAGGAGATGAAGGTCAAGATCGTGGAGGGGCGCATCGGCAAGCGCCTCAAGGAACTTGCCCTGCTTGAACAGGCCTTCATCCGTGACAACACCATCACGGTGGGTGAGATGGTGAAGCAGGCCGCCGGCAAGACCGGTGAGAACATCCAGGTTCGCCGTTTCAGTCGCTTCACCCTCGGTGAAGGCATTGAAGTGGAGAAGAGCGATTTCGCCGCTGAAGTGGCGGCGATGGGCAAGGCCTGAGCCTTCTCCATGGCTCCGCTGCCATGAACCACATCTCAGGTTCATCTCCGCCGTATGGGGATCTGCAAAAGATTCGGCATCAGTTGGAGAGCACCAACCCGGAGCTTTATCGGCAGCTCGCCCTCTACCTGCAGGTGCTTCGCCAGATCCTCCCGCACAGCGTGGATCAGGCATGCTTTCACCTGGCAACCCAGGTTCAACCCGGTCGTTACACGGCTCTGTCCGAATCCCAGCGTCGCCGCTTCCATGCCAACGTCACGGCCTTGGTGAGCCGCTGCACCACCCTCCTCACCGTGGAGCAGCTTGCCTGCCATGCCGGACGTATGGCGCGTGAGGCTGATCGCTTTCTACCCGATCCCCATGCCTCCCGGGATCGACCTCACCCCTCCAGGCTTGATGGTGTTCCAGCGGATCCTGGATCGGAGCACCGTGGTCGCCCCGCCGCGGAGGGTGGCTTGCCAAACCGCCCCCACAACGACGGCTCAGTTCATCTCGGGCTGGATCTTCCCATCGAGGGTGCCTGGCTCGGGTGGGGAGATCGTGCCGGTTTCGGCGATGCCGATTCGCCCCAGGACGCCGCTTCCACGGATCCGGAGGATCTCGATGCCCTCCTCCCCGAGCTTGCTGAGCCCGAGCAGACGGAGACGGATGAGGAGGTGACGGCCTCGGATCTGTTCGGCCTGTTCTCCGCCCTCGCCGCCGCGGCTGGTTTGGACAAGGGCATCCGCGGGCTGGAGTTGCCGGCAGCACCAGGCACGGCGGAGTTCACCAGCCAGGCTGCCGAGGATGGCGAGGACGACGGCGAGCAGAGCTCCCAGGAGGGTGACGGATCCAGCTCAGCAGGGGAGGCGACCACGGACATTGTTTTTCCGTTCCGCTTCCGGGGCATGGAGCTCGACGCTGCCGCCCTGGATCTCCCCTTGCCGGGCCAGGACGGCCAGGATGACCCCGCTGCCCTTTACCGACCCCCAGCCGGAGGTGGGCTGCTCCCACGCAATCCGATGGCACTGCTCGCCTGGCTGGAGGGGGTCGAGCAGGCCATGGAACGCCAACTGCGGGACCTTTCCCATGCCGTTAACCGGGAGCTGATGCAGTGTGGGCTGGTCCGGATCCTTCTCCCCCTCAACTTGCTGGATGGGGTGCTCAAGGGGCAGATCGAGGTTCAGTCAACCCATCCCAATCTCCTCCAACTAGCGCTCCCCACCGGCCACTCAGCCAAGTTTTTGCGGGCCCATGCGATTTTGCTGCGCCGCGCCGACCTTGAACTCGAGCAGCCCCGTCTTCGGACGGTGCGGAGCCGGCTGCAGCAGCTTCGCCAGGAGGGACGCAGAATGGCTCAGTTGTACCACCGCCTCCAACGGCGGATCCAGGCGCACGAGGCCGAAGCACTGTGGTTGCAGGACATCCGCTCGATGCGCCCGGGTCTGGAGTCCCCCCTCTGAACCCCACCCCGGGGGCCCTCGAAGCGTGGTTCGCCTCCCTGCAGCAGGCTTGCCGGCTGGAGGCTGAACGCGGCTTTGGCGATCTGATGGGCCGCCACGAAACCTTCTCCAGTTTCGTGGCCAGAAATCTTGAGGCACCTCCCCCCGATCTCAACCCGGACGCGGTGCGCTCCCTCGCCCCGCTTGCCGTTTCCTTCAGTCGATACCGACTGGAGGAACTCGGCCGCCGTCAGCATCTTCTCCGTCAGCTGCGCCAGGGACTGCATCAGGTGAGGGTCCAGAGCCGTCCGGCGCTGCCGGTGGCACCACCCCGCCTGCGACTGCACAACAGCCCCGGCGGGCCTGAAACGGGTGGGTCTCTCGCCCCGCGGGGAAGCGGCTCCAGCCTGGCGTCTTCCAGTCCCTATGCCAGTGCATCCCCATCGGGACCCCGTGCCTCGTCAGAACAGAGCAGCCGCCCCCTGCTCGCCAGCACACCCCTCGCTGAGGTACCGGGCATCGGTCCGCGCACTGCCACCCAGCTGGCCGGCCTCGCCCTGCTGCAGGTGGGGGATCTGATCGCCCATTACCCCCGCGACTATCTCGATTACGCCAACCTGGTTCGCATCGCCGCCCTGGTGCCCGGTCGCACGGCCACGGTGGTGGCCACGGTGCGGCGCTGTCACGCTTTCAGCAGTCCCCGCAACCCCAACCTCTCGATTCTCGAGCTCCATCTTCAGGACATCACCGGCCGGCTGCGGGTCAGCCGCTTCTTCGCCGGCCGTCGCTTCAGCAGCCCGGGCTGGTTGAAGAGCCAGCAGCGCCAGTTCCCTCCCGGCACCACGGTGGCCGTGAGTGGATTGGTGAAAGAGAGTTCCTACGGTCCGGCCTTTTCCGACCCCCTGCTCGAGGTGCTGGAGAGTGCGGGGGCGCCGGTTCGCTCCCCCCTGATCGGCCGCCTGGTGCCGGTCTACGGACTCACGGAGGGCCTGCGCGCCGAGACCCTTCGCAAGGCGGTGCAGGCGGTGCTGCCCCACATGGAGCGGTGGAGCGATCCCCTGCCAGAGGCGCTGCGCCTGCGGCTCTCCTTACTGCCCCGCCAGCAGGCCCTGCGGGGCATCCACCAGCCCACCGACCAGGCGGATCTGCAGGCCAGCCGGCGGCGCCTGGTCTTTGATGAGTTCCTCCTGCTGCAGCTGGGTTTGGCCCAGCGCCGCCAGAAGCTCCGTCAACGCCCCGCCCCAGCCCTGGATCCCTCTCCCGGTGGCTCCGATCTGGTGGGACAGCTGCGCACGATCCTGCCGTTTCCCTTCACCGGCGCCCAGGATCGCGTGCTGGCCGAGATCCGCCATGATCTGGCCCGGCCCCAGCCGATGGCACGACTGCTCCAGGGGGATGTGGGCAGCGGCAAGACTGTGGTGGCCCTCGCCGCCCTGCTCTGTGCGATCGAGGCCGGCTGCCAGGGCGCCTTGATGGCTCCCACCGAGGTGCTGGCGGAGCAGCATCTCGCCAAGCTTGCCCATTGGCTGCCCCAGCTGCACGTGAGCTGTTCCCTGCTCACCGGCTCCACCCCGGCTCGAAGGAGGCGGGAACTGTTGCAGGACCTGATCAACGGTCAGCTCCAGATCCTGGTGGGAACCCATGCCCTGCTGGAGGATCCGGTGCAGTTCGCCCGGCTGGGCCTGGTGGTGGTGGATGAGCAGCACCGCTTCGGCGTGCGCCAGCGCAACCGCCTGCTGGCCAAAGGGCTCCAGCCCCATTTGCTCACGATGACCGCCACACCGATCCCCCGCACCCTGGCCCTCTCGGTGCATGGCGATCTTGACGTGAGCCAGATCGATGAGCTCCCCCCCGGCCGCACACCGATCCGCACCCGCTTGCTCCGATCCGGCGAGCGGCAAGATGCTTGGGCGCTGGTGCGGGAGCAGGTGGCCTTGGGCCAGCGGGCCTACGTGGTGCTGCCGTTGGTGGAGGACAGCGAGAAGCTCGACCTCCGCTCAGCGGTGGAGGAGCACCGTCATTTGGCCGAAGAGGTGTTCACCGACCTGCGGGTGGGTCTGTTGCATGGTCGCCTTTCCAGCGAAGCCAAACAGGCGGCGATCGGCGCCTTTGCCCGTGGTGAGAGCCAGGTGCTGGTCAGCACCACGGTGGTGGAGGTGGGGGTGGATGTACCGGAGGCGAGCGTGATGGTGATCGAGCATGCCGAACGTTTCGGCCTGGCCCAGCTGCACCAGTTGCGGGGCCGGGTGGGCCGGGGGGCGGCGGCATCCCACTGCCTGCTCCTGCATGGGGGCAACAATCCCGAGGCGCGCCAGCGCCTCGAGGTGCTGGTTCGCAGCACCGATGGCTTTGAGATCGCTGAGATGGATCTCCGCCTGCGGGGCCCCGGCCAGGTGCTGGGCACGAAGCAATCGGGTCTTCCGGATTTGGCCCTGGCCAGCCTCACCGACGACGCCGACCTGCTGGAACTGGCCCGCCAGGAGGCGCAGGCGCTTGTGCAGCAGGATCCTGCCCTGGAGGCTCACCCCGGTTTGTGCCAGGCCCTGCTCGACCAACGCCAGCGCCAGCTCGAGGCCGCCCGGCTGAATTAAATCGATCGACCGAATCGCCTTGTTCCCCTGAACCGGCTGGGCACCCCGGAGCCGTTCCCAGGTCGTCACCGTGGCTGGAGTCAGTCTGGTTTCTGCGGCAGCGAAGGCGACCACCACGGGCAGGGTCCATCGCTCGCCGATCTGCCCCCTCTCGTCTTCGAGGCGCCGCCGTAGCAGGCTGGGTCCAGGACCCACCCCCATTGTCATGGCAGCGACCCGACCCTGGAGCCCCATCCCGATCCAGGACTGCGGTGAACCTCTGGAGCCGCTGCCTTTCAGCCTCTGGCGACTGGAGCCCCACCCCTACGTCAGCCTTGGTGCTCCCTACGGCCCAGGGGCCTGCCCCTTCCGGCTGAGGAGCGACGTGATCGCACGGTTGCTGGCGGCCGATGCTGCCCTGGCGGCGGGCGTGGAGGGCTGGCATCTGGCGATTTTCGACGCTTGGCGGCCGGTTGCGGTGCAGCGATTCATGGTGGAGCACAGCATCGCCGCGGAATGCCGGGCCCGCGGCCTGGATCCCGAGAGCACTGAAGGACCGGCCCGGCAGGCAGTGGTGGAGGCGGTGGCCCGCTTCTGGGCCGAGCCCAGTCCTGATCCGGCCACCCCTCCGCCCCACAGCACTGGCGGTGCCGTGGATCTCACCCTGGCCGATGCCACAGGCCAGGCCCTGGCCATGGGCGGCGCCATCGATGCCATCGGCCCAGTCTCCGAACCCGACCATTTCGCTGCGGTTGCCGCAGCTGATCCCGCTTCCGAGGCGGCGCAATGGCAACGCCGCCGGAATCGTCTGTCCGAGGTGATGGCAGGCGCCGGTTTTGCCCGCCATCCCAACGAGTGGTGGCATTTCAGCTATGGCGACCAGCTGTGGGCCTGGAGCCGTGGCGAGAGCACGGCCCTCTACGGCCGGGCGCCCGACTGACTGTCCTCAGCCGGCGCCGGCCAGTAGCTCAGCCACCCGTGCGTCGCCAAGCTGCCCCACGAAGGCCCCGAAACTCTTGCGGCCGCCAAGATCACGCCAGGCGCTGAGCAGTGGTTCCAGGGTGGTCTCGAGCTGTTCGAGTGGCAGGCGCTGCAGGAAGGGCCTCGCGAGCTGGGTGAGTCCCGGGGTGCCTCCCAACCAGAGCTGGTACTCATCCACACCGCTGCCCACGAGGCCAATTTCGGCCATGTAGGGACGGGCACAACCGTTCGGGCAGCCCGTCATGCGCAGCAGCACCGGCCGATCGATGCCGAGTCCGGCCAGTTGGATCTCCAGCCGCGCCACCACCAACGGCAAAATCCGCTCGGCCTCGGTGATCGCCAGCCCGCAGGTGGGCAGGGCCGGACAGGCGATGGCATGGCGGGCTAGGGGTGTGGTCTCGTCGGGTGCCTGGAAGCCGATCGCCGCCAGTTCACGCTTGAGAGAACTCCGCTGCGGGGACCCGATATTGCACAGCAGCAGATCCTGGTTCGGGGTGAGCCGCACTTCCAGTTGGAAGGTCTCCACCAGCCGCCGCAGGCCCGCCTTCGTTTCCCCCTCGAGCCGTCCGCAGAGCAGCGGCAGGCCCACGAACCAGAGGCCATCGCCTTGGCGGTGCCAGCCGAGATAGTCGTGGAGCTTGCGCTTCGGTTCATCTCGGAGGGGGCGAATCGGCTGCGGGAAGTAGCGGGTCAGTTCCTGCTTGAACCAGTCGATGCCCCGGTCATGGATGAGGTACTTCATGCGGGCGTGGCGCCGCTGCTGGCGATCACCGTGGTCCCGCTGCAGGGCGAGGATCGCCTGCACTAAATCAAGGACGTCGTCTGCGGCCACATAACCGAGAGGGTCGGCGGTGCGGGCGAAGGTTTCGTCCTTGTTGTGGGTCCGGCCCATGCCGCCTCCCACGTACACATTGCAGCCCCGCGGCCGTCCGTTCGGATCGGTGAAGAGCACCAGGCCGATGTCCTGGGTGAGCAGGTCCACGGCGTTGTCACCGGGCACGGTCACGGCCACCTTGAACTTGCGGGGCAGGTAGGTGGCGCCATAGAGAGGTTCCTCTGCATCCCCGCTGAACAGGGCCCCTTCGTTCTGGCGGGCTTTCACCCGCTTCACCTCCGCGCTGGGACGGATGCGGTAGCTGAGATCGCCATCCACCCACAGGTCGAGATAGGAGCCTTCGGCGGCCTGGGGTGTCAGCAGATCGGCGATTTGATCCGCCAGAAGCCTGGCGGCGGGATACCCACCGGTGCTGAAAGGGGCGGCCGGAGCCATCACGTTGCGGTTGATGTCCCCACAGGCTGAGAGGGTGGAACCCAAAGAACGCACGATGGTGCCGATCACCTCCTTCAAGTCGGCCTTGGCCACCCCATGCATCTGGAAGGCCTGGCGGGTGGTGACGCGCAGGGTGCCGTTGCCCAGGCGGTCGGCCAGCCCATCGAGGGCGAGGTAGAGCGGCACCGGGATGCGACCCCCAGGACTGCGCAGCCGCAGCATCATCTGCCAGTCCTTCTCCTCACCCTTGCGGCGGTTATCGCGGTTGTCTTGCTGATAACTGCCGTGGAACTTGAGGATCTGAACGGCAGAATCACTGAAATTTTTCAGCTCGTTGGCCAGTTCACTGCCCAGGGGTTCCTGCAGGTGAGAGCTGCTGGCCTTGAGCTGTTCGAACTTGGTCGGCGTTGCTGACTTCTGCCCACTCGCTTCCGTCGCTACCGACGGGGATTCACCCGGCTGGGCTGGCCGTTGGGCGGATCCATCGGCGGTGGCACGCGAGGCAACCTTCGATGGAGCCATATCTGATGGATTGCGGTCGTCACCCGAAGCTAGCGAACAGAGAGCTACAAGGCCGCCGATGTCCCTCCATCACCACGCTTGCTGTCCTGTCCCTTCCTATCCGAGCCTTTCAATACAGTTCGGCAACACCCTGACCCGCCCCCTCCCATGGCCACGTTCCTGTTGGAGATCGGCACCGAGGAGTTACCTGCCGATTTCGCAGGCTCGGCCCTCGGACAGCTCGAGCTGCGGGTACGGCGGGATCTTGCCGAGGCCAGGATCAGCAGCGGCTCCATCCGAGTGGATGGAACCCCACGAAGGCTTGCCCTGCGGCTGGAGGATCTCCCGGAGCGGCAGGAGGATCGCAGCGAGGAACGCAAGGGTCCCCCCGCTCAACAGGCCTTCCGCGATGGCGTTCCCACCCCTGCCGCCGTTGGGTTTGCCCGACGATGTGGCGTCGAGCCGGAGGATCTCGAGGTCCGTGAGACCGACAAGGGAGCTTTCGTCTTTGCCCGCACCCTTGAGCGCGGTCGGGGCATTGCCGAGGTGCTGGCTGAGCTTGCACCCTCCTGGATCTGGAGCCTGCAGGGTCGCCGCTTCATGCGCTGGGGCAACGGCGAGAGCCGTTTCAGCCGTCCGATCCGTTGGCTGGTGGCCCTGCTGGATGGTGCGGTGGTGCCGATCACCCTGGCCGATTGCGATCCCCCTGTCCGCAGTGATCGCCTCAGCCGGGGCCACCGTCTCCACGCGGATCCCTTGGTGATCGACTCCGCCGCCTCCTATGGAGCCATCCTGGCTGCCGCCGATGTCCAGGTCGATCGCCCTGCGCGAGCGACCGCCATCCGGCAGGCGATCAACGCCGCCGCTGAAGCCGCCCATGCTCGTCCCGATCTTCCCGATTCCCTGTTTGAAGAGCTGGTGGATCTGGTCGAATCGCCCCGGCTGATCGAAGGTGCGATTGAGGAGCGCTTTCTTGCCCTGCCGCCCGAGGTGCTCAGCACCGTGATGCGCGCCCATCAGCGCTATGTGCCCCTCCAGCGCCGGGATGCCCCGGCCGATCCCCTGGCGCTGGAGGCGGGCTCCCAGTTGCTGCCCCGCTTCCTCTGCATCGGGAATGGGCTCGATGCGGCGACGGCAACGATCCGTCGCGGCAACGAGCGGGTGCTGCGTGCCCGCCTAGCCGATGCCGAGTTTTTCCTGGCCGCGGACCGTTCCACCGCCAGCATCGACCGGCGCGAGCAGTTGGCGCGCGTCACCTTTGCTGAGGGCCTCGGCAGCCTGCGCGACCGGGTTGAGCGACTGGAGTGGTGCACGGATGTGCTACTCGAGCGGCTCCCCCTCGCAGCACCCAATGGCCACCATGCCCGCCGCGCGGCCCACCTCTGCAAGCACGATCTGGTGAGCCAAATGGTGGGGGAGTTCCCCGAGTTGCAGGGGGTGATGGGGGGCAAGTACGTGCTGGCCGAGGGGGAGCCCCGCGAGGTGGCTCTGGCCGTGCTGGAGCATTACCTCCCCCGCGGTGCCGGCGATGCCCTGCCGGGCAGCGATGCAGGGGCCGTGGTGGCCCTGGCGGAGCGGCTTGAACTGCTGCTGAGCATCTATGCCAAGGGGGAACGCCCCACGGGCTCCTCCGATCCCTATGCCCTTCGCCGCGCAGGCAACGGCCTGCTGCAGATTCTGTGGGAGCGCGGTTGGCCTCTGGATCTGCCGGCCCTGCTGCAGCGCTGCACGACCCAGTGGGCTGGGCTGTTTCCATCCTTCCAGGTGGACAGCGGCGCTCTCGCGGCCGAACTGGCGGAGTTTCTGCGCCAGCGCCTGGTGAGCCTGCTTGAGGAGGATGGTTTTCCGGTGGATGTGGTGCAGTCGGTTGCCGGGGAGGGGCTGGCCCTGGAGCGGGTGCTCGCCGATCCAGCTGATGCCAGGCGTCGGGCGGATCTTCTGCAGGTCCTGCGCCGCAGCGGCGAGTTGGCGGCGGTCCAGGCGGTGGTACAGAGGGCCTCTCGCCTGGCGGAGAAGGGATCCCTGGCGAGCGGCGTCTGCAGCCCTTCGGGGGTGGTGGAGCCGGCTCTGTTTGAAAAGGGCAGCGAGGCCGCCATGCTTGAAGTGCTTCGTAAGCTCGAACCGGTGACCACCGGCAGCGATCCCGACCGCTATCGCTTGCTGGCCCGGGGCCTGGCTGAGAGTGCTTCCACCCTCGCAGCCTTTTTTGATGGCGCCGACAGTGTGCTGGTCATGGCCGAGGATCTGGCCGTCAGAACCAATCGACTGAATCTGCTGGGGGTGCTCCGTAACCAGGCGGCGGTTCTGGCCGATTTCAATCGCCTGTCCGGCTGAATCGATGCTGGTGGATGGCGGGCCTCGCCCAGGCTTGATCCCCCTGATCAGCCCCCATCGACGCCGACCGCCAGGCACCTGGGCTTAGCAGGGGTCCCCCCTACCCTGGGGCTATGGCGATCGTCCACGTTCAGGGGCTCAGCCGCACCTTCCGGGTGTCGGAGAAGGATCCCGGCCTGGCCGGAACCCTGCGGCACTTTTTGCGGCGTAAGTTCCGCACGGTTGAGGCCGTGAGGGACCTCCATTTCGAGATTGAGCCCGGCGAGATGGTGGGTTTTCTTGGCCCCAACGGTGCCGGCAAGACCACCACCCTCAAGATGCTGAGCGGGCTTCTCCATCCCAGCGGCGGGCGGCTGGAGGTGGCCGGCCATGTTCCCGCCCGCCGCGAGGCGGAATTCCTGCGGCGCATCACCTTGGTCATGGGTCAGAAGCAGCAGCTGATTTGGGATTTGCCTCCCCTGGATTCCCTGCGGGTGAACGCGGCGGTGTACGGCCTCGACGATCGGGAGGCCGCTCGGCGCATCGCCGAATTGGCCGAGATGTTGGAACTGGGGGAGGAACTGCATCGGCCCGTGCGCAAGCTGTCCCTGGGTCAGCGGATGAAGGCCGAGCTGATGGCGGCCTTGCTGCACCGTCCCGAGGTGTTGTTCCTCGATGAGCCCACCCTGGGCCTGGATGTGAATGCCCAGGCGGCCATGCGCCGTTTCCTGGCCGATTACAACCGCCGCTACGGCGCCACGGTGCTGCTCACCAGCCACTACATGGCCGACATCACGGCCCTCTGCCCGCGCGTGCTGCTGATCCATGCCGGCTCCCTGTTTCATGACGGCAACCTTGATCAGCTCACCCAGCGCCTGGCACCGCGCCGGGAGGTGCGCCTGGAGCTGGCCGACAACTTGCCCGGCTCGGCCTTTAGCGGCTATGGGGAGGTCGAATCCTGCAGCGGCCGCGATGTGCGCTTGCTGGTCGATCGGGACCAACTCACCACGGTGGTGGGACGTCTGCTGGCGGACTTGCCGGTTCTGGATCTGGAGGTCCGCGATCCTCCAATCGAGGACATCATCGGCCGCCTTTTTCGACAGGGAAGCACCGAGCAGCCATGAGCCAGCCCCTACTTTCCCAGCCCAGGCGTCAGCGCCGTTTTGGTCGCCCCCGTGGTTTCCCGACGCTTGCCTCCGCGCTGCGCATCGCCCGGGCCCTGTTCATCAGTCAGTACGCCCTGATGCTGGAGTTCCGGGCTGAGATTCTGCTCTGGGCCCTCTCGGGACTGATGCCGCTGCTGATGTTCTCCCTCTGGAGCGGTGCCCCGGCCGGTGCCGCGGCCGGCATCACCCCCCAGGCCTTCGCCCGCTACTTCCTGGCGGCGTTCGTGGTGCGCCAGTTCACGGTGGTGTGGGTGGTGTATGCCTTTGAGGAGGACAATTTGCTGGGGCGTCTCTCTCCCCTTCTGCTGCAACCGCTGCCACTGATTTGGCGCTATGCCGCCGCCCACCTGGCTGAGCAGGCCACGCGATTCCCCTTTGTGATGGCGATGGTGGCGCTGTTTTTTTGGGCGGTTCCTGAGGCGGCGTGGATCCCCTCGCTCCCTCGCCTGCTGCTGGCTCTGCTGGCGGCCCATCTGGGCTTCTGGTTGAACTTCCTCCTGCAGCACGCCATCACGATGCTCTGCTTCTGGAGTGAGCGGGCTAGCGCCCTGGAACGCTTTCTCTTCATGCCCTATCTCTTTCTCTCGGGCATGCTCGCTCCTCTGGATCTGTATCCCGAAGCGGTGCGTCGCTTTGCCCTACTCACCCCGTTTCCATCGATGCTTTACCTGCCGGCCCAGCTCGCCTCTGGCGGGCCGATCGATGCGGTGGCCGGCTTTCGGACCGTGGCCCTCTGGTTGGCTGTGTTGATCCCGCTCAACCTGGTGCTGTGGCGGGCAGGGGTCCGCCGTTACGCGGCCATGGGGGGCTAATGGTCCCGATCTCCACCATCCGTCGCCATGGTCGCTGCATCGCCCGCTTTTGGTCGTCCTCCCTGGCGGCCGAGATGGAATATCAGCTCAACTTGCTGATCGAAGTGGCCGCCACGCTCATCACGCTGGCGGGGAGCCTCTTCACGCTCTCACTGTTTTTCGGCCGTGGCCAACGGCTGGGGGGATGGAGTTGGGAGGCGGCCCTGGTGGTGCTGGGGATCTACACGTTGCTCAATGGATTCTCGAGCACGTTGCTGCGTCCCAACCTCGGCAACCTGGTGAAACAGGTCCAAAGCGGCAGCCTCGACTTCGTGCTGCTCAAGCCGATGGATTCCCAGATTTGGTTGTCGCTACGCACCTTTTCACCCTGGGGTTTACCGGAGATGGTGCTCGGGCTGGCGCTGATGGTGGTGGGAACCATCCGATCAGGCGCCAGGCCCGATGCTCCAGCCCTTCTCACCGGCGCCTTGATGCTTTTGGCCGGGGTCACAATTTTGTACAGCCTCTGGTTCGTGTTGGCGGCAACCAGCATCTGGTTCGTGAAGATCTGGAATGCCACCGAGGTGCTCCGTAGCCTGTTGGCCGCGGGTCAATTCCCGGTCAGTGCCTACCCCGCCACCCTGCGTGTGGTGTTCAGCACCATCCTGCCGCTGGCGTTTCTCACGACTGTGCCCGCTGAGGCCATTCTTGGTATCGCCACCGGTGGATCGGTGGTAGCAAGCCTGGCTCTCGCTGGATTGAGTCTCGTGGGCAGCCGGTCACTCTGGCGGTTTGCACTGCGCCACTACACCTCAGCCTCGAGTTGACGGGTCGTGGCGCAGGAAAGCTGGGCCGGAGCCCTCAGGGTTTGCCAGCCAGAACGGGTTCGCGGCAGTCCTGGGGGTCCGCCCCACCTTGCGTTGCGGTGGCGGATTGCAATTTGGCCTCTGGCCTTCTCACCCGGATGCCGCCTTTGATGGCGCTCACGGCCTCCATGGCCTCGACCTCCTCGGGGCTGCGCACGGCGCTAGCCACCGGGCTGTAGGAGGAAGGCGCCAGCGCTTGGCCCCGGAGCACGGAGGCGAGGGTGAGGAAGGTCAGCTTGAGTTGCTGCCAGGGATTCATCGCTACCACCCGTTTGTAGAGGTAGCTGTCGAAGGTGAGACGTTGAACGTCTTTGTCGTCGCACATCTCCACGAAAGCTTCGCGGGCGGCGTCGTTGCTGTAAAAAATATTCTGAAGGATTTCAAGGACTTTGTAGGTGGGTCCGTATTTTTTGTCCCATTTTTTGATGTAAACTTTCAGGTCGGCTTCCGTGGGAATGCGCTGGCCCGCTTGGCTGGAGGCCACAATCTCCTCGGCGCACATGCGGCCACTTTTCGCAGCAAAGTAAATGCCCTCCCCGGAGCTCTTCGTCACATAGCCAGCGGCATCTCCCACCAGGGCCATGCGCCCAACGACGCGCCTGGGACGGGGGTGTTCGGGGATCGGATGGGCTTCCACCTTGATGACTTCGCCCTTGAGCAGGCGGTTGCTGGCCCGCTCACGGATGCCCTGCTGCAGACCCTTGATCAGGGACTGATTCTTCTGCATCGTGCCGGTTCCCACCGCCACATGGTCGTATTTCGGAAAGACCCAGGCGTAGAAATCGGGGGACACGTCAGTGCCCACATACATTTCAGCCAAGTTTTCGTAATACTTCATCTCCTCCGGCGGCAGCTTAATGCGCTCCTGGAAGGCGATCGCCACGTTGTAATCGCCGGCATCCATCGCTTTGGCCACGCGGCTGTTAGCGCCATCGGCACCAACGATCAGATCGACCTCGAGGGTCTTGGTTTCGCCAGTCGCCTCACCAGCCGCGTAGTCGGAATAGGTGAGGGTGTAAGGGCCTTGTCGGTTGGCACCGGTGTCGATCTTCGTGACCAGGCCGTTCACCAGGTGGGTCCCTAGGGAGGCGGCACGGTCGCGCAGGAAGGCATCCATCACCTCACGCCGACACATGCCGATGTATTCGGCTTCGTCGTCGAGAATGATGTCCACCTCACGGTTGGAGGGGGAGATCATCTTCATGTTGCGCACCTTGCGGTCGATGATCGACTCAGGCAGGTCGAATTCCGAGACCATGCAGAGGGGGATTGCCCCGCCACAGGGTTTGGCGTTATCCAGCTTTCGCTCAAACAGCCAGGTTTGTATGCCGGCCTTAGCCAGTACTTCAGCAGCACAGGAACCGCTGGGGCCGCCCCCGACAACAGCAACGCGCAACATCTTGAAACTAGCTCCAGCCAAGGGTTCTCAACCGGAAGCTAACACCGCCAACCCACGTGCTGCTTGGTGTTCTGCTGCAGAGCTTTAGCATTCACACACCATCCTTTTCCTGGCGTGTCCCCCCGAGCCAACGGCCGAGATTCTCGCCAGCGCGGCCCGGCCCGAGCCGCCCATTCCCAGGGCGCCCGAACGGCGCCGGTCAAGACAGGTGGGGATGCGAGCCGGGAGGGAGCGGTCGCTGACATTCCCCTGGCCCGCCGTAGTCGCCCGCCCGCCGCTGGCCAAGCGAGCCTTGCCAGCCGTTTTCGCTGGAGCCTGCTGCTCGGATCCATCGCCGTGGCGCTTGTTCTTGGGCCCCTCCGGCCCTGGCTCGCTCCGCCACCGGTGGCCGGTCTGAACGCCAGGCTCGCTGCAGATGGCCGGCTGCTCGGCCATCTGCCCTATCCCGAAGCACCGCCCGAGTCCCTGGTCACCTTCGCCCCCGGGCATCAGCTGAGGGAGGATGCGGCCCGCGAACTCCTCGCCATGCAGAAGGCCGCCGCGGCCGATGGGGTTCAGATCACCGTGATCAGTGCCTTTCGGGACCTGGCCGTGCAGCGTCACCTTTTCTTTGAGGTTGGCGCCGAACGCAGTCAGAGCCCCGAGGTTCGTGCGCGGGTGAGTGCCCCCCCGGGATTCTCCGAGCACAGCACGGGGTTTGCCGTGGATCTCGGCGATGGCCGCAGGCCCCAGACCAACCTATCAACGCACTTTGAATCCACGGACGCCTTCGGCTGGCTCCAAGCCAATGCCGTGCGTTTTCATTACGCCCTCTCCTTTCCCGCCAACAACCGTCAGGGCGTGAGTTATGAGCCCTGGCACTGGCGTTTTCAGGGGTCTACCGAAGCCCTGCGCCTCTTCGAACCAGCCCATCGCCTCAGCCGGACGAACCCTTAACCGAGGTGGGCCCAGACTGCTATAGAATCAAGAATCGCTTCAGATCTCCAACGTCCTTCTTGAATCGCCCATCTCTGGGGGTTTCAAGTCGGGGTGTCAACAGGAGCTCCGGTCTCGATCCAGCAAGCGCAGCATCTCCATCCCGCTGCCACCTGCCCACGGATGAGAAAAGCGCGACGCGGCGTCCACCGGGCAGACGCCAACACCCCAACCCTTGAGGACACAGGCCCCATGAGCGGCGAAGCCAAAGGCGCCCAGATTCGCAATATCGCGATCATTGCCCACGTTGACCACGGCAAGACCACCTTGGTGGACGCGCTGTTGAACCAGTCCGGCATCTTCCGCGACGGGGAGGCCGTGCCGACCTGCATCCTCGATTCCAACGATTTGGAACGGGAGCGCGGCATCACGATTCTGTCGAAGAATACGGCGGTTGATTACAACGGTATCCGAATCAATATCGTTGACACCCCCGGCCACGCCGATTTCGGGGGCGAAGTGGAGCGGGTGTTGGGCATGGTGGATGGCTGTCTGCTGATTGTGGATGCCAATGAAGGCCCCATGCCGCAGACCCGCTTTGTGCTGAAGAAAGCCCTAGAAAAAGGCCTTCGTCCGATTGTGTTTGTCAACAAGATCGACCGTGCCCGGGTGGACCCTGAGCAGGCTGTCGACAAGGTGCTTGATCTGTTCATCGAGTTGGGTGCCGACGACGACCAGTGTGATTTCACCTACCTCTTCGGTAGCGGCATGGGCGGTTACGCCAAGCCCGACATGAAGACCGAGAGCGACTCGATGAAGCCGCTCTTTGATGCCATCTTGCGCCATGTGCCGCCCCCGGTTGGTGATCCGGCCAAGCCGCTGCAACTCCAGGTCACCACGCTTGATTATAGCGATTTCCTCGGCCGCATCATGATCGGCCGCATCCACAACGGCACCATCCGCGCCGGTCAGCCTGCAGCACTGATCCGTGATGACGGCTCAATTAAGCGTGGTCGCATCTCTAAGCTGCTGGGCTTCCAGGGTCTGGCACGTGTGGAGATCGAGCAGGCGAGTGCCGGTGATCTGGTGGCAGTGGCCGGATTTGATGAGGTCAATATCGGTGAAACCATCGCCTGTCCCGACCACCCAGAGGCCCTGCCTCTGATCAAGGTGGATGAACCCACCCTGCAGATGACCTTTGTGGTCAACGACTCACCCTTTGCGGGTAAGGAAGGCAAATTCGTCACCAGCCGGCAGATTCGTGATCGTTTGCAGAAGGAACTGCTCACCAACGTGGCACTGCGGGTGGAAGACACCGATTCCCCGGATCGCTGGGCGGTGAGCGGGCGTGGTGAACTACACCTCGGCATCCTGATTGAAACCATGCGCCGGGAGGGTTTTGAGTTCCAGGTGAGCCAACCCCAGGTGATCTACCGCACCATCGATGGCAGTCCTAACGAACCCTTTGAAACCCTGGTGCTGGATGTGCCTGAGGAATCGGTGGGCAGCTGCATCGAAAAACTGGGGATTCGCAAAGGTGAGATGCAGAACATGGAGAACACCAACGACGGCCGTACCCAGCTGGAGTTTGTTGTGCCTTCCAGAGGCTTGATCGGCTTCCGCGGTGACTTCATCCGTGCCACCCGCGGGGAGGGAATCATGAGCCACTCGTTTCTCGATTACCGCCCGATGCAGGGTCACTTCGACACACGCCGCAATGGGGTGCTGATTGCTTTCGAGGAGGGTACCGCCACCTTCTATGCCCTCAAGAACGCCGAGGACCGTGGCCAATTCTTCATCACCCCCACCACCAAGGTGTACAAGGGGATGATCATCGGCGAAAACAATCGCCCTCAGGATATGGAGATCAACGTTTGCAAGGCCAAGCAGCTCACCAACATCCGCTCAGCCGGTGCTGAGGAACTCGACACCCTCCAAGCCCCTGTCCAGATGACTCTGGAGAGAGCCCTGGAGTACATCGGCCCTGACGAAATGCTCGAGGTCACACCCGAGTCGATCCGACTGCGCAAGCTTCCGGCCCGCAAACCTGCTAAGCGCTGAACCAGTTGGAGAACCCGGCCGGCATTTCCGATCTGGCGGCTGATCCCCGCCTACAAGAGGCGGTCGGCCAGTTCAACGCAGGCGACTGGTATGCAAGTCACGATGGCTTTGAAGCCCTCTGGCACGAAACCCTGGAGCCCGATCGCACGGTGCTCCAGGGCATACTCCAGATCGCCGTGGCCCACTTGCATCGCGAGCGGGGGAACCTGCGGGGAGCCACCGTGCTGCTGGGCGAGGGGTTGGGGAGGTTGTCAAACTGCGGTGATCGCGCCATCGGTTTCGACCTGTCCCTACTCCGCACCAGCAGCGCCCTTTACCTCGAAGCCCTGCAACAGCAACAATCGCTCGATGGCCTCCCCGCCCCATGCCTGAGGACTGTTGGCCCTGTGGAGCCACCGGTAGATTGAGCTTTCGGCCGACACCGCCATTCCCTTACCCTTGCCCACACCGAAGACCACAACAGCAGTTCTGGGGCCAAAGGGTGCTGTAGCCCTACTGCTGGTCCTGGGGGTGCTGGTGTGGGCCCCTCCATCCCGGCTGCTTGGGGCCAAGGCCCAGTCGGGCGGCCTCTCGACCCCACCAGCACCGCTGTTGCCAGTTCCCCAGGGTGCTGGGACAAGACCCTCCGCCGCACCCGCCGGTGCTCCAGCCCAGCCGGCCGATCCAGCCGTCCCGGCAGCTGGGTCCGGCATGGTCACCATCGAGTCGGATCGCCAGCAAGCCGACAATCGCACCGGCATCGTTACGGCCACGGGCAATGTTCGGATCGTTTACCCCGAGAAGGGGATGGTGGCCACGGCCCGCCAAGCCCAGTACTTTTCCAGGGAGGCACGGCTGGTGCTCAGCGGTGATGTGGAAGTTGTCGATGCCGAGGGTCAGCGTATCCGGGCCGAACGACTGGTTTACCTGTTGAGTAGCGAGCGGCTCCAGGCCGAACCAACGCCGGGCCGGCAGGTGATCAGCAAGATCCGACTCCAGGGGCCAAGCGGGCAGGCCGCCCGCCCGCCGATGCCATGAGCCTTCAGTTGGATCAGGTGGGCATCACCCTCGGTGGCCGCGCCCTGGTCAATGGCGTCAGTGTGGAACTTCACCCAGGTGAGGTGGTGGGATTGCTCGGTCCCAATGGCGCCGGTAAGACCACCACCTTCAATCTGGTCACCGGTCTGCTTCGACCCGACCGGGGCGATGTTCGCCTCGACGGGCTCTCGGTGTCCAGGCTGCCGATGCCGAAGAGGGCCCGCCTCGGCATCGGCTACCTGCCCCAGGAGGCCAGCGTGTTTCGCAGCCTCACGGTGAGCGAAAACCTTCAGTTGGCTTTGCAGCAGAGCGGCACCCCCCGCTCCATGCGGCGCGAGCGATTGGATAGCCTCATCCAGGATTTCCACCTGGTGCCCTTTCAGCACCGCAAGGGCTATCAGTTGTCCGGGGGCGAACGGCGACGTTGTGAAGTCGCCCGTGCCCTGGCTGTGGGAGACAACGGCCCCCGCTATCTGCTGTTGGATGAACCTTTCGCCGGTGTCGACCCTCTGGCTGTGGCCGATCTTCAGGACCTCATCGATGGCCTGCGCAACCGTGGCATGGGCGTGTTGATCACGGACCACAACGTGCGGGAAACCCTGGCCATCACCGACCGGGCTTACATCCTCACCGAGGGCAGGATCCTGGCTTCGGGTAGTTCTGAGGCCATGGCCAACGATGCGCTGGTGCGGCGCCATTATCTGGGAGAGGCATTCCAGCTTTGATCGCCATTGCCCGGCTCCTGAAACTGCAGCGATCGACCCCCTTCGAGCGTCTGGCCTCTTGGCTTCGGTTGAACCGGATCCCGCTGATGGACCGGTGGTTGATCAAGGAGTTGGTTGGACCATTGTTGTTTGGGATCGCCGCCTTCACGGCTGTGTCCCTCTCGGTGGGTGTGGTCTTTGAGCTCGTGCGCCGTGTGGCGGAATCGGGGCTTCCCCTTCTGGCTGCGATGCAGGTCTTGCTGCTGAGGTTGCCAGGATTTCTGGTTCTCGCCTTCCCGATGGCCACCTTGATGGCCACCCTGTTGGCCTACAGCAGCCTCTCCGGCAATAGCGAACTCACCGCCCTTCGAAGCGTGGGCGTATCCACCACCCGCATGGTGGTGCCGGCTCTTGTGTTGTCGGTGCTGATGACCCTGCTCACGTTTATGTTCAATGATTTGATTGTGCCCAAGGCAAACCTCGCCGCAACGAACACCCTGGAGGTGGCTCTTGGCAAAGCCCTTACCACTGAAACAGGCAATAACGTTCTCTATTCCCGCTTTGGTCGTATCAAGCAGCTTGAGGGAGAAAGCATCAAGCAACTCACCCATCTTTTCTATTCACGCAAGTATATGCAGGGCCAGATGGCTGATGTCACTGTCATTGACTTCTCCAGGGGCGGCCAGCGTCAGATGCTCACGGCTGAGAGTGGCCGCTGGAACGATGCCCAGGGCATGTGGGAATTCAGCAATGGACACATCGTCAATCTCGATGAAGCATCTGGCACCACTACCTCGGCCCGTTTTGATCGCTATCTCTATCCCCTCAGTCGTAACCCCGTTGAGGTGGCCAAGATTCCCACCGATCCCGGTGCCATGACCGTGGGCCAGGCCCGCCGAGCTGAGAGGCTCTATGAGGAAGCTGGTAATGCAAAGGAAGCCCGCCGCATGAGGGTTCGCATCCAGGAGAAGTTCGCCTTTCCGGCCATTTGTTTGGTTTTCGGCCTGATCGGCAGCAGTTTGGGGGTGAGGCCCTACAACCGCACCAGCCGCGGCCAGGGATTCGGCATCAGCGTGCTACTGATCTTTGGTTATTACCTCATGTCGTTCATCTTCAGCTCGCTCGGCATCTCCGGAACCCTGGTTCCCTTGCTGGCCGCTTGGTCCCCCGTGATGATCGGCCTGGCCGCCGGCCTCTATCTGCTGCGGGTGGCCAGCCGGTGACCCGCCCTTTCCAGCACCATTCCGGTCGGGTCCACGCGGCAGAGTGGGCATGAGCTGAATGCAAGTGGTGAACGATCCGGTCCTGGCCCTGGGCCTTCTTGCCTTCGGCCTGTTGCTGCTGGTGCTACCCCTCTCCTTCTGGGCCCTGAGTGGCCAGCGCACCAGCCCCTGGGTGCGCCTCTTGGTGGCGGCGGCCAATCTCTGCCTCACCGCCCAGCTGGTACTGCGCTGGTGGGATTCGGGCCATTTCCCGATCAGCAACCTCTACGAATCCCTCTGCTTTCTTGCCTGGGGCTGCACGTTGGTGCAGCTGCTGGTGGAACGCAGTTGGCCCAGTCCCCTTGTGGCGGCGGCGGCCACCCCCATGGGACTTGGCTGTGTTGCCTTCGCCAGTTTTGCCCTGCCCGACCGGCTGCAGGAGGCCTCACCCCTGGTTCCGGCCCTGCGCTCCAGCTGGCTGGTCATGCATGTGAGTGTGATCATGCTCAGCTATGCGGCCTTGCTCGTGGGCTCCCTCTTGTCGGTAGCGGTTCTTCTCGTCGACCGGGAGGGGGTGCTCGAGTTACGCAGCAGTTCGATCGGCAGCGGAGGCTTTCGTCAGGCCCAGGTGGCTGGCGCTAGCGGTGCCGACCTGGAGCTGAGTACCGGTTCCTTCCGGCTCAGTGAACAACTCGACAGCCTTAGCTACCGCACGATCACCGTGGGCTTTCTGCTGCTCTCTGTGGGCTTGGTGAGCGGAGCGGTGTGGGCCAATGAAGCTTGGGGCAGCTGGTGGAGCTGGGACCCCAAGGAAACCTGGGCTCTGATCTGCTGGCTGGTCTATGCCGCTTACCTTCATACCCGTCTGATCCGCGGCTGGCAGGGCCGGCGTCCGGCGGTAGTCGCAGCGATCGGCCTTGTGGTGATTGCCGTCTGCTACATCGGTGTCAACCTGCTCGGCATTGGTCTCCACAGCTATGGCTGGTTTTTTGGGGACGGCTGACTTCGTTATCTAAGGGAATGGTGAGTGCTCTTGACTCAAGCAAGTTTCCTCATTCTATCTCAGAGCCATACTTTTGCATCTCCACGCTTTCCAATCAATGACTTAATGCCAGATAATCTGTACTTCGCCACTCCTGTAATTGTCTGGCCTTCTGATCCACTTCGTCTTGACCATCGTTAGGCTAAACAAAAAACCCCGGTTGAAGATCCGGGGCTTTCTTAAAGGAGGCCTTCAATTGTTGGTTGATGGCGATTGATCAGCCTGGCCGCTTGCTGTTGCGAATTTCCTGAATGGCTTGTGCGTAGTCGGACAGACCAAACACGCCCGATCCACTCACAATCGCATTCGCTCCGGCTTCGATCACCTGCCAGGCATTGGCCGCCTTGATCCCACCATCCACCTCAATCCAGGGATCCAGGCCGCGCTCATCACACATCCGGCGAAGCTCGCGGATCTTGTCCACTTGGGAGGGGATGAAGCTCTGGCCTCCGAAGCCGGGGTTCACGCTCATGATCAGCACCAGATCGCACAGCTCAAGGCAGTATTCCAGGGTGCTGAGGGGTGTGCTGGGGTTGAGCACTGCTCCAGCCTGCTTGCCAAGGTCCTTGATCTGGCTGAGGTTGCGGTGCAGGTGCGGGCACGCTTCCACCTGTACAGAAATGATGTCGGCACCGGCCTTGGCGAAATCCGGCACATACTTCTCCGGCTCCACGATCATCAGGTGCACATCCAAGGGTTTGGTGGTCACCGGGCGCAGGGCCTCAACAATCAGGGGACCAATCGTGATGTTGGGTACGAAGCGGCCATCCATCACGTCCACATGGATCCAGTCCGCACCCGCAGCATCCACGGCCCGCACGTCCTCGCCCAACCGGGAGAAATCAGCTGAGAGAATCGAGGGGGAGATCACCAGGGGTTTGGTGCTCATGAACGCCTCAGGGGCTAAGGGTGGCGCGATTGTAAGGGCTTGTCGCACCGTGCTCGCTGATACGATGACGCCGCTCTGGGACCGAGAGGTCCTGCAGTGCCAGGGACCTCTGCGGATTCGGCGGCCCCTCGCCCCGCTCCACCAAGGAACCACCGACCGCGCACCGACCAGCCGATTTCCCCGCCTGGTCCGCCCCGCGCCCCTACCCATTACCCAACCGCCGGACCGCTGTGGATCGCACTCTCATCCAGGAAATTCTCGAGGTCGTTGAACAGGCCGCCATCGCCTCTGCCGAACTCACCGGCCTGGGCCTGAAGGATGAGGCCGATGCCGCTGCGGTGGAGGCCATGCGCAAGCGGATGGGCCAGATCCAGATGCAGGGCCGGATCGTGATCGGTGAGGGTGAGCGGGATGAGGCTCCGATGCTGTACATCGGCGAGGAAGTGGGTAGCGGCACCGGCCCCGGCGTTGACTTCGCTGTGGATCCCTGCGAAGGCACCAACCTCTGCGCCAACAACCAACGCGGCTCCATGGCGGTGCTGGCCGCTTCGGACCGTGGTGGTCTCTTCAACGCCCCTGACTTCTACATGAAGAAGTTGGCGGCGCCCCCGGCCGCCAAGGGCAAGGTGGACATCCGTAAATCGGCCACCGAAAACATTGCCATTCTCAGCGAGTCCCTCGGGGTTCCCGCCAGTGATCTGGTGATCGTGGTGATGGATCGCGCCCGGCACAAGGACCTGATCGCCGAGATCCGGGCCACCGGCGCCCGCGTCCAGCCGATCTCCGATGGCGATGTGCAGGCCGCCATCGCCTGCGGTTTCGCCGGCACCGGCACCCACTGCCTCATGGGCATCGGGGCCGCCCCGGAAGGTGTGATCTCGGCGGCGGCCATGCGGGCCCTGGGCGGCCACTTCCAAGGTCAGCTCGTTTACGACCCGGCCGTGGCCCAAACCAAGGAGTGGGAGGGGCTGACCCGCGAAGGCAATCTGGCCCGGCTGGCCGAAATGGGCATCAGCGATCCCGACAAGATCTACGAAGCTGAGGAACTCGCCTCCGGTGAGAACGTTGTCTTCGCTGGCAGTGGTATCACCGATGGCCTCCTGTTCGATGGCGTGAAGTTCGAGAAGGATTGCATCCGCACCAGTTCCCTGGTGATCAGCACCCTCGACGGAACGGCCCGCTTCACCGATACGGTGCACATCAAACCCGGTGCCCAGAGCATCGCGCTGCGCTGAACGCCAGCACCGATCCCTCCGCACCTGCACGCGAGCTCGCCTCCATGCACATAGCCGTTGTCGGCCTCAGTCATCGAACGGCTCCGGTGGAGATCCGCGAGCGGTTGAGCATCCCCGAGCAGAGCCTTGAAGCCTCGCTTCAGCAGCTCCGCTCCGATGAACAGGTGCTTGAGGCCTCCATCCTCAGCACCTGCAACCGACTCGAGATCTACACCCTGCTGCGCCATCCCGATGATGGGATCGAGGCGGTGGGATCCTTCCTCAGTCAGGTTTCCGGCTTCTCCCTCGAGGAACTCGGCCCCCATCTGTTCACCTACCACCACGAGGAGGCGGTCGCCCACCTGCTTCGGGTGGCGGCCGGCCTTGACAGCCTGGTGCTCGGGGAGGGTCAGATCCTCTCCCAGGTGAAGAAGATGGTTCGCCTCGGCCAGGAATATCGGTCCGTTGGGCCGATCCTCAACCGCCTGCTCAACCAGGCCGTGAGCACCGGCAAGCGCGTCCGCACGGAAACCAACCTGGGCACCGGCGCGGTGTCGATCTCCTCGGCCGCCGTGGAACTGGCCCAGCTCAAGGTGGGCCAAGCCCGTGGCCTCGACGAACTCGTACCCCTGGATCAGGAGCAGGTGGCGGTGGTTGGTGCCGGCCGCATGTCTCGCCTGCTTCTCCAGCATCTCCAGGCCAAGGGTTGCCGAGGGGTGGTGCTCCTCAACCGCACCGTGGCGCGGGCCGAAACCCTTGCCGCCGATTTCCCCCAGCTTCCGGTCCAGTGTCGGCCCCTAGCGGAGCTCGACCACTGCCTCAGCACCTGCTCCCTGGTCTTCACCAGCACCGCCGCCGAGGAGCCGGTGATCACCGCCAACAGACTGGAGCACCTGAACCGTCGATCCAGCCTCATGCTGGTCGATATCGGTGTGCCCCGGAACATCAGCTCCGATGTGAGCAATCTGGCCGGGGTCGAATCCTTCGATGTCGATGACCTGCAGGAGGTGGTGGCCCGAAATCAGGAGGCTCGGCGGGAGATGGCCGCCGAAGCGGAGGGGCTGCTGCGGGAGGAATCTCGCTTGTTTCTCGAATGGTGGGATGGCCTCGAAGCCGTACCCCTGGTCAACAAACTCCGCCTGCAGCTCGAAGAGATCCGCGAGCAGGAGCTCCAGAAGGCCCTGAGCCGCATGGGCCCCGACCTTTCTGCTCGGGAGCGCAAGGTGGTGGAAGCCCTCAGCAAGGGGATCATCAACAAGATCCTCCACACCCCGGTGACCCATCTGCGTGCCCCCCAGCCGCGCCAGCAGCGCCATCTGGCCATGAAAGTGCTGCGCGACCTCTTCGAGCTCCACGACGGCGATTCGCTGCTCTGATCTTCCCCCCGTTATTCCCGATGGCCTACCTCCGGCTACGAAGTGTCGCCGACACTCGCCGCCTTCCACCCCGCTCCTGTACGGTCTGCCCTGCGCCTGTGAGAGGAGAGGATTGATGAAAAGAGTACTAGCGATCATCCTTGGTGGAGGCGCGGGAACCCGCCTTTACCCCCTCACCAAGACGAGGGCTAAGCCCGCTGTGCCCCTGGCAGGCAAATATAGGCTGATTGATATTCCAATCAGCAACTGCATCAATTCCGAGATCAACAAGATCTATGTGTTGACGCAGTTCAACAGTGCCTCCCTCAATCGTCATCTCACGATGACCTACAACCTCTCTGCTGGCTTCGGCCAGGGGTTTGTGGAGGTGCTTGCTGCCCAGCAGACACCAGACAGCCCCAGCTGGTTTGAGGGCACGGCCGATGCGGTGCGCAAGTATCAGTGGCTGTTTCAGGAATGGGATGTTGACCACTACCTGATTCTCTCCGGTGACCAGCTGTACCGGATGGATTACAGCAGGTTTGTGCAGCATCACATCGACACCGGCGCCCAGCTTTCCGTGGGTGCGTTGCCGGTGGATGCCGCCCAGGCCGAGGAATTCGGACTGATGCGCACGACGGCTGACGGTCGCATCCGGGAATTCCGGGAAAAGCCCAAGGGCGAGGCTCTCGAAGCCATGCGGGTGGATACCCAGAGCTTGGGTCTATCGGCCGAGGAAGCCGGCCGCCGGCCCTTCCTAGCCTCGATGGGCATTTATGTCTTCAGCCGCGAAACCCTGTTCGATCTGCTGAATTCAAATCTTGGTGCCACTGATTTTGGCAAGGAAATCATCCCCGCCTCGCTGGAGCGCGGCGACAATCTCCAAAGTTTTCTCTTCGATGACTACTGGGAGGACATCGGAACCATTGGTGCCTTCTTCGAAGCGAACCTTGCCCTCACCGATCAGCCCAATCCCGCCTTCTCTTTCTACGACGAGAAGTTCCCCATCTACACTCGCCCCCGTTACTTGCCCCCCAGCAAGCTGCAGGATGCCCAAGTCACCCAGTCGATCATTGGAGAGGGATCCCTGCTCAAGGCTTGCAGCATTCATCACTGTGTCCTCGGGGTTAGAACCCGCGTCGAAGACGAAGTGGTGCTTCAGGACAGTCTGGTGATGGGCGCCGATTATTTCGAGTCGATGGAGGAGCGCTTGGTGCTGCGTGAGCGGGGAGGCATCCCGATCGGCGTGGGTCGCGGTACGACCGTTAAGCGGGCAATTCTTGACAAGAATGTTCGAATTGGCGAAAATGTCACGATCATTAACAAAGATCACGTTGAGGAGGCTGATCGGCCCGAGCTCAACTTTTACATCCGAAACGGCATCGTGGTCGTCGTTAAAAACGGCACCATTGCCGACGACAGTGTGATCTGATCCTGACAGGGGTCCCATTCACCCGGCAGGATCCCGCCACTCTGTCCACACTGGGTTGCACGGATTTCTGCCCGGCCCCATGAGCAAGGCGCATTTTGGCCTGATCGGTCTCGGTGTGATGGGGGAGAACCTCGTCCTCAATGCCGAACGAAAT
>Ga0209088_10000197_pt1 | contig 45082 bp, 60 predicted proteins | sample S_140625_EF_Meta_FD_187324 | JGI IMG/M metagenome (GOLD analysis project Ga0209088, IMG submission 187324) | Freshwater microbial communities from Lake Simoncouche, Canada to study carbon cycling - S_140625_EF_MetaG (SPAdes) (version 2) | ecosystem: Environmental > Aquatic > Freshwater > Lake ... | reverse complement strand
TTATAAAGGAAGATTCATACCTAAGCAGCCATTAAAATATGCTGGTGATCCGAATAATATAATATATCGTAGTTCGTGGGAACTTAAGATGATGAGGTATTTCGATAGTCATCCAGATGTATTACAATGGAGTTCAGAAGAACTAGCAATACCATATCTTTCTCCGGCTGATAATAGAATGCACAGATACTTTCCCGATTTTATCATACAAATGCGTGATAAGAATGGTGAAATATTAACTATAATGATTGAAGTTAAGCCTTTTATTCAGACTATGGAACCTAGGAAGAATCCAACTCATCCACGTAGATATATCAAAGAAGTTTTTCAGTATGGAATTAATCAGGCTAAATGGAAAGCTGCTAATGAGTATTGCAGAGATAGGAATTGGCAGTTTAAGATTATGAGCGAAAAAGAGATAGGCATCAAGTAATGGCTCAACTATTTACTGACATTCTTGAACAGGGTAGGCAGAACTTTGCTAGACCAGGATTTATAGATTCGCGTGACTGGTTTCGCGAGACTGCTAGATCCATTTCGAGGATAAACGAGAATAAACTGATTAATAATAACGCTGAACTCCAACGGCGTATTCCAATGCCGGGATATATGTATATGTTCGTGTATGACGCAAAGCATAAAGATACGCTCCCATACTTCGATAGGTTTCCTCTTGTGTTTCCATTCTCCGTGCAGAACGATGGATTCATGGGAATAAACATGCACTATCTTCCACATCTTCTTCGTGCTAGGTTAATGGACTCACTATACAACTTAGCGACTAATAATAAATTCGATGAAAAAACTAGACTGAGAATGTCATACGACCTTCTTAATAGTGTTTCTAGAAGCAAATTAGTTGCACCGTGTGTTAAGAAATACTTGTATTCTCATTTAAGAACTAGGTTTCTTTTAGTACCATCAAATGAATGGGACATTGCTTTATTCCTACCACTTGAAAGATTCAACGTAAATAAGAGAACCGTCTTTAACGACTCTCAGAAAATGACAAGAAGACTATAATGGCATTCAACATAAAAGACATGACGTCGGCTATCAATAGGAGAGGGGGGCTCGCGAAGCCTTCCCACTTTTACGTTATGATCTCGAAGGTGCCTAAAGCACTTCAGGGAATGAGTTACCCAAAGGAAGCACACTTTTTCTGCGACACCGCAGCGCTTCCTGGATTTAATTTCTCAACACAAACAGTTAAGCCAATTGGTTACGGAACTAGTGAAAACAGACCACACGACACCTCGTTTAATCCAGTCGAAATGTCATTCTTAGTAGACTCAGACGGTAAGGTTCTCGACTTCTTTCAGAAGTGGATATCAATGGTCTATAACTTTAGTGTTGATCAGGGCGGAGTTATGCAAGGGTCTAACCTAGCTTACGGCGAGTTTGCTTATCCAGAAGAATACGAAGGTGTTATCGAAATTCACTTCTTAGATCCAGTCGGCGGCCCTAATGGTCGCGAGATAATGAAGTATACATTAACAAGAGCTTTTCCAATGACTCTTGGAAACATCAACGTTGGTTGGGAACAAAACGATACTCTCACCAGATTACCAGTAGCTTTTGCATATAACAATTGGGATACAAAAGCTATTCCGGCTTCGACTATGGACAGTGCCGAAGCGCAAAGACTTCAAGCTTCCAACAATGCAGAAAACCGATTTAACGCAGGCGGTTCTTTTGCGTTCGGATTAAACCTTCTTCAAAATGGTAGAAGAAACCCATCAGCGCTAATTTCAGGAATTGACGCGTTTGCATCATCACTTAGATAATGGAGTAATTTATGCCTTTACCAACTATTAAACACCCCGTATTCAAAATCAGCGTGCCATCTACTGGTGCACAGATTTCATATAGACCTTACACAGTTCAAGAAGAAAAGCTTCTTCTAATTATGAAGTTGTCTAATGATGTTGATGAGATTATAGGAACCATCAAGCAAATCATCAATAACTGTGTTTTTGAAGACATCGATGTTGAAAAATTCGCGATGTTTGACATTGAGTATCTTTTCTTAAACATTCGTAAAGTGTCGGTCAGTAACATTATTGAGTTAAACTATAGCGAAGAGATTGATAGTAAAGTGGTTCGCGTTCCATTTAGTGTTGATATTGAACAAGTGAAAGTCAAGTTTAATCCTGAGCATTCAAATACTATCAAGATTAACGAAGACATGGGGATTAAGATGAACTACCCCAGTGTGACTCACATGTTAAAACTCGAAGATATGATTCAGAAAGAAGAGTTTAATAGCTCTAAAATTGATGAATACATCTACGATGTATTCTTAGAATGTGTTGAATCAATTTATGATGCTGATAAAGTATACAATCGTTCAGAATTTACGAAAGATGAACTTAATCAATTCATCTCTTCGTTACCTGCTGATACGATGAATCATATTCGCAATTTTTTTGATACTCTACCATCATTAGAACACGAAGTTATTGTGGCTATGCCGAGTGGAGTTAATAAGACTGTTGTGATGAAGGGCCTAAAAGATTTTTTTATATTCTGACCGGATACAGTAGTATTTCGGTCTATTATAAAACAATGTTTTCTATGGTTCAACACCATAAATATAGTATGTCGGATTGGAATGATATGTATCCCTATGAAAGGGATCTTTTTATCGATATGTTAGCTAACTATATAGAAGAACAGAATCAGAAGAAGTAATAATGGCTATTAAACAGACAGGCGAACAGATTCTTGAACAGCTGATGCGCGAAGGTGGTCCGCGTGCACAACAAGCTGCTGCAGCGGCTATACAAGATCTGAAGATCGGTCTGTCTAAGACCATGAAAGATACGCTCGAGACTGCTCAAGCTACTGGAAAGATAACAAAACAAACCGCCGTATCTCAAAAAGAAGGCGTTGAGATCTCCAAAGTAGCTAATCAAAACATTAAAGACTTAAAGTCTGGGCAGAAAGAACTTATAACTCTTACTAAGCAAACTAATGGTTTTCTAAATAATCTATTATCTGCAAGCAATAAGTATTTTGAAAGCAATAATGAGTTTCTTCAAAACTTATTGTTAAGAAATTCACTTGATAGTAATAAACTAAACGATAAGTTGGAAAAGCTTTTTGATAAGCAAAATCGTATTCAACCTAGTCAGATTGCTCCTATTACAAATACTGGTAATGGTGGCGGTGATGATGGTGGCGGATCAACTATCGCAGATGCTGTTGCAAAAGCTATAGGATCCATCGCGGCAGCTTTCGGAACTGTGAAGACTGCAAAAGTAATTTTTGGTAGAGGTGCGGGTGCAGAACCAAAAGCCCCTACTCCCGCAGAAGAAGTACCAAAGCCAAAACCTAAGAGGGTTACTGGTGTAGAATCTGATACAAAACCACGAGCAACTGATATAGCAAAAAAGACAACACCTAAGGGGGTTACTGGTGTAGAATCTGATACAAAACCAACCGCAGCTGATAAAGCAAAAAAGACAACACCTAGGGTTAGTAGAGGTAGTGGAGCTGAACCAAGAGCCCCTACTCCCGCAGAAGAAGTAAGACCAGCACCAAAACCTCTAGTTAAAGAAAACGTTTATTATGATGAAAAAACAAAAAGATTTAAAAATCGTCTAACTAATAATTTTGTTAAAGATGCGGAGGCGACGGCTTTAGGTTTAAAGAAACCCGGAACTATAACCCGCGCGCCGGTCCCAACGCCCGAAACTGGTGTTGGCGTTGGTAAAGTACTTAAAGGTGCAGCTGCTCTTGGCGCAGCAGTTAATATTATTGCTGCGATGTATTCTAGTGGAGATCTTGCACAGGCTGAAGAAGCTAAAGGAAAAGTTCAAAAGCAACTCGCCAATGGTGAAATAACCGAGGATGAAGCCGTATTAGCATTTAAAGAAATCGATTTTTTCATAGCAGGAGTTCGCGGTCAAATCGCTGCTTATGAAGGTACTGTAGGAGCTGGAGCTGGTATAGCTGGAGGTATAGCTGGGGTGGCCGCTACCCCAGTTACTTCTCCGGTTGGCGGATTTGTAATTGGTACTGCTGTTGGAATGGCAACTGACGCGGGATTGCGGGCCGCAGCTGAAGCTACTGGAGCCAAACCAGTTTTAGAAGAGGTTGGTAAAGTAACTGGTGAAGTTGTTTCCGCGGGAGCTGCATTAACACGAAATGCACTCAGTTCTTTAACCGGGGGCTATATTTACTCAGACACCGAAGCCACTAAGAGAGATTTACTTACAGGAAGATTTACAGCAGAAGAGAATGCTGCACGTGCCGCGGCAGAAGAAGAATATCAGGCTGCTAATAAAGCTGCCCCTCAAGGTTTTAGAGCAAGGGCCGCGCTTGGTCTTAGCAGCGAAGAAGCAAAAGCTAGAGATGAGAGATTAGCTTTAGCTAAAGCTAATCGCGATAAAATCAATGCTGAAACAGAAGCTAAAAGGTTGGAGCGTGAGAAAATATACCAAGCTCAAGTCCAAGCTCAAGTCGAAAAACAAAGACTAAGCCAGCAACAAAATACAACACCAGTTGATACTGGCGATGATTCAGCAGAACCAATCGTAACTGTTATTCCAGCACAAAAATTAAATCAACAAACAATCGCCGCGGTTGACACTCCAACAAGCACTTCTTCAAATGTTACCATAATTAATCAAGGCGATAATACTACAGTTACAGGACAGGGTAACGCCGGAGGATCTAATCAAAGTTCCCCAGGCGTTGGTAGTCCTAGTGCTCCGAATAATCCTTTTGATGCAAGACTATACGGTAAAGCGGATAGGCGTAACGGGTTTTAATCTTTTGCCATCTTCTTGAAGAAACTCAAGTCATCGTCATCGTCATCTGATGAACTATTCCACGAAGAAGCTGCCGTCTCAACCTTCGGTGCGGTAGTAGCTTTTTGCGGAATTGGGAAAGCTTCTTCCTCTCTAGAATTAGGACCAGCCGCACGAGCAGCCTCAATACCTACACCAAGCGCTCGAGATAAACGCGCTTTGAGTTCATCATAAGACTTGAAGTTCTTAGGATCGACGAGTTCGGTAAGTGAGTACTCAGACTTCCAGACAGCTTCAAGCTTATCATCGTCGTTGAGCAATGGTGCCGGATCGTCAAACTCAGACTTATCGTAGTTCCGATAGCCTTCGACGTTGCGGATCTTCAACTTAAAGTTTGCACCTTCCCAAAGATCAAATGGGTTAATTGCTACTTCACCTTCAAACTGTGGGTGCATAGCCTCATTGATCTTATCGAAGATCTTCTTACCATACTTATACAGGAACACTTTACCCTCGTTTGCTGGGTTCGCAGTGTCTTTAACAACGTATACGTTTGAGTGATAGGCAAGTCGCTGCTTCTGTTTACGAGCAATTTCTTTGTCGGATTCTACACCCGAGTTCCAAAGCTTGTTATTGAGTTCAGCAACTGGATCGGGATTACCAAGAGTCCGCAGAGACTTTTCGATGTACCAACCACCATCGCCCTGAAAGCCATGATCCCAAATACGAACGAATGGAACGTCCTCGCCCTGAGGAGGAGGCAGGAAGCGAATGATTGCATATCCGTTGCCGGCTTTATCGACCTCAGGCTTCCAATAATTTTCTTCAGAAGAGTCCTGACGCTTAGTATTTAGTTTATCGATCTCGACAGTGAGTTTGTCAAATGCAGACTTACGATTCTGTTTAAGTGTATCGAACGATGTAGCCATTTTTTTATTTTCCATGATGTTACGTTGTTTACGACGATTGTGAGAACTTGTTCTTCAAGATCCCACGATATTTATCGTGATCATAAGTCAAGAAGGGGTGAAGCTTCTTACAATTCATCGCGATTTTAGGCCAGAGCACCGTGTCGGTGATCTGCTTGTTCCATCTACCAAAGAAGCGAACGCAGTCTTGGATGATGATGAAAGTCTCTTTGCTTATCTTTTTACGGGTTAACAACTTGAGAAGATGCGGGTAGTCTCCAGCCGGCACTTCAAAGTTCTTATCGAATTCTTCTAATAGATTATCTATATCACATTCAAACTGATATGTCAAGGCTTGTTGTCGTTTTATGAAGTTATTATAATTGAGATCTGATTGCGCACTAAACATATCACGCGAATAGAATTTAGAGTTCTCTGAAAAGTTTGATACAAGATAGGTGATTGGATCTTCGTGCTTTGACAATTTATAGAACATATACTTATCAGGTCGGATGTCGAGAGAGTGTTCAGTCACTCGAGTCTTTCCGCGATACATGTGATAATCGTAACTAGCTTGCGTGAAGTGCAAGTTGATCGCGTTGTATAGTTGGTAAGCTTCAAACTGGGTCATATTGGCAGACGTGCTGAAGTCCTCTTAACCATCTTTAGTGTTTCTGCTTCGAGTTGTATCTTTGACTTCATAGCAGAATTATGTTTAATGATCTCCGCCATAGTCTCTACTTCAAGATTATTCTTTTCACAATAAAATACGACTGCATCGATGTAATCGAGTGTTGTATTATTAACTAGAGTTTCAATCTCTTGGATCATCTCTAACGGAACTTTAAGATTGTTAATTTTCACTTGAAATACTCCTCAAACTCTGGTACTACGTCTAAGATATTTTGTCCACGCAAAACATCAAGTTTCTTTGTTAGGTCGACGAATTTAGGAAAGTGTTCGTCATGGTAACTCTCAGCATTCATAAAACTAGACACTCCATCTAGCAACGCAATGAATTGTAAAGATATAACCTCAGGTTGTTTATGTTTCGCCCAGTCTTTATACTCATCAAACTTCTTGTCAACTAGTTTTTTAAACTCGTCGGGTAAACACTTAACATTATAGTGACTAGGTTTATGGCACATATGGTGACTAATAATCTTCCTATATTGCTTTATCGTGTTGAACTTATTTAGCCCAGACTCTGTTAACTTCCACTTCATGAATTCAGGAAGATGAAGGATGTTAAACGGCGTTATAGTATATGCGAGCCAAGCTGATAAGTTTAGTCCTGGTGTAGAATCAAGTTTTTTTAGGTTCTTATACACCTGTTCCCAATTAGCCGGAAACCTCTGATAGTCGAATACTGCACCATAACCATCGATTGAAGCGCCGATCCGGATCTCTTTAAAGTTCTTCCAAATCTCAATCATCTTCTCAGTAACGTTGGTCAAGTTAGTGTTATACTCAATCTCTATTTCGTTAGCTCTACCTGAAGCAATGAGACGCTCAAGAGATTGAATGTGTTCTTCGATGATTAATGGTTCACCACCTACAATGTAGAACTTAGTCGCGTTCTTTGTATGCTTTTCAAATTGATCCCAATAGAAGTTAGAACCCTGAAACCAATCATAGTCACTCGTAGACCATTTACCTTTAGCGTTCTTTGTTAACTGAACTTTACCATGTGAGTCTGTAAATCTGGTATGACCACTAGTTTCTACAAAATCGCCGTACCACATATGCGAGTCAGTTGGTCCACACATTCTGCACTTAAGATTACAGAAATTTCCATAACGCAAATCGAAGTAATCTAATTTTACATCATTGACGTCAATAGATCCATCGTCTTCAGTCTTAATTAAGACTTCTTTTTCTACGTTAGGCCATTGTTGATTCTCGTATTCGCGGCGTGATTTGATACCGGTTTCTTCTTCAAGCTTACAACGAGTGCACTCTTCATGCCATTCGCCATTGATCATCGATGCTCTAATGTCTTTTAGAACTTCAGAATTACGTGACTCGCTTATATCGTCACGACCTACGTTGTAGGCACTGCCATCCTTCTTTCGAAGAATTCCTCGGTTCTTACTATATGAATTTGCGTTACAGCAGACACGAAGGTCACCATTGTTTCTTACTGATACGCCATTCCATGGTAGTGGACAAAATGTTTTCATGTGATTCCAAAGTGAAGCGGCCCGTTCTGTTTCTAGGTGGAGCCATACCCAAGTGCTTATGCAGCTAGTGCGTAAGCCTGAGGAGCAAAGTTATCGTTTGCAACTGTAGTTTTCTTCGCGTTAACGGAGCTTAGATCCCGGTGACTCCATCCTGCCTAGTTCGCCTGTCGATCCTAACTCACCCCCAGCAAAGATACACTAGTTTGGATTCAAACCATGTTCTAGTCTCGTCGAGATCTGCGCTTCTCACAGTGCTGACTAGTGTATCCGTGGTGGAGGTGTCGGGATTCGCACCCGAGTCCAGAACGTGTTCAGTGAATATCAACATCACTAGTTATTTATAACATAAGCATCTATAAATGTCAACAACTATTTTCATCGTCGTACTGTTTTCTTAACGTTAAAAGAGATTCTACGTAGTCGTCTCTTTTTCCACGAAAGATCTGAACCCCTTCGCCATCTACTGCAATCACGATAGCAAATCTAGGAACAGCAATCCCAGTCATCTCTTCAAACATAATCGCATAAGCAGTAGCTTGACAATAATAGTTAAGAATGTCCGATGGTCGCTTGAGCTTCCTAGAAGTCTTGAAGTCAACGATACATCTTTTTCCTTCGAAGTCGGATACCATGTCAACGGTACCAGCCATTCTGATATAGTCTGAATACATCCGAACTTCTTGCATTCTAACGTTATCAACTTTTTCGTCTAAAACCTGCTTTAGACTTTCAAACATCTCAGCATCTTGCATCGAGTACTTTTCCACTTCGATGTCATCGCCATTGATATAGTCTTCTGCGAGTTGGTGGATTCTTGTACCGCGATTAGCAGCAGTGTGTGAGATAGCATTTGCTTCATCCTCACCGACTTTCTTTCGCCAAGCTTGTATGCTTGCTCGACCAAGAACTCCAGTCACAGTGGTGACTGATGGGTATAAAAGACCGGCAGGAGTCTTATAGAACCTGCCGGTGTCGGTGTTTATTTGTTCTAGTTCAACACTTTTAATCGATGTTTCGATCTTAGTGAAAGACTTTCTGATCTCCAGAGTTTTGGTAAGAGGATGGAACGACGACAACCCTTGGATTCTCGTACGAGTTTTTTCTAATGATGAACTCTTTAACGAGTCCTGATCTAACAATGTCATCTACGTTCATTTCAATGGTTGCAAAATATCGCTTCATCGAAGCAATGATTTTCATGAAGTGTATGATTCCGGATTTATCGTCATCATACTTTAGGTCACTCTGATTGTAGTCTCCGCAAAACACTATCTTTGAGTGTTTGCCCATGCGCGTAACAATAGTACACAGTTCGTGGTAAGTCATATTCTGGCACTCATCTACTATAACTATAGAATTATCGATGGTGATGCCACGAAGGAATGAAGAGGTGGTGAACTCAATGATTCCTTTAGCTTTCATCAACTCATACGCATCGCCGCGGCCATAGAGTTCTTGGCAAATGGCTTTATAAGGCGCTTCGTATACTGCTGATTTTTCCTTAATAGATCCGGGAAGGAAACCCATGTCGCGCGAAGGTACGACTGATCTGATGATAACTATTCTTTTTAGTTCGTCGTATTGCGCAAGTTCGTTTAGCGCTAGATACATTGATAGGAACGATTTTCCTGTTCCCGGTAATCCATGGATAAGTAAGTTCTTTCCGTTATAGAACTCGTTGAAAATGTTTTCCTGATTGTGAGTTTTTGGTGTTACTGTAGTTAACTCTAAAAGGTTTTTCTTTTCTTGATCTTGCCTGACGTGTACTCTCTGTACTTTTTGTGATCTTCTTTCAGCGCGAGATGGCCTATCCATGTGGTATCCTTCTACCAAGTGTTAATCTTATTACTCCTACCACTAGCTTTCTTGATCCTATGTAAAACATCACGAAAACCCGAATCAGGCTTTTTAAGTCCTAATCGGGTTGGATCGGCTAAACCGGGTGCACACTTGATGATCTGCTGTAAGTGGGGATTTTGAGCTTTATAGTTATCCAGCTCAGATATATTCATACTGATGTCAAACTGTTCGTTGATTAGTTTATCTAAGAATGTATAGTTTGCCATCAGTGTTTATTCGCCTATACCTTTTGACGCCCAATAAGTTTGGATGTCATTTTTATTTATAGGATCTAAACCTTGCGAAATCATATCTTGGATCACAAATTCAGATAGAATTTTTTTATTTTCTTTTTCGACTGGATTTTTATAAACTTCATCGATGAAGCTTGGGCCAGTAGTTTCAATCTTCTGTTCTGTCATTTAAGTCCTCAGCGAGTTTGTTTTTCATACTAATAAAAGCTTTTGGTTCTTTAGCTTTAAAGACCATGCATGCTTCAGCGATACCTGCTCTTTTACCTCGAAAATAATAGTAAGCTGATACGGCCATCATGAGAAGTGTATAGCAGACAGCGAATCCAATATTTTCCATCTATTCCTCATCATAAGACAAGATGCGCGAAAGGTTCTTTGACCTAAGAGCATTGTCATAGTTTCTACGATATTTTTCGTAGTAGTGTTGTTTTACTTCTTTGAACGATACAGATTCTTCTTGAACATGAGTATCTTTCTTTTTATTCTTATAAGATAACTTTTTAAAGTCACCCGAGCTATTCATTTTGGAAAGATCTCCGGAAAGGCTGCTATTGCTACGTCTTTAGTAAGTCCTGGGAATGGACTCTTCTTATCTTTCATTGCAATCAAAAGATCGGCGTCTTCTGGATTTACTGATTGAAGAATGTCAAGGAAAAGCCTTTCCCTCTTTACCGGTTTCATATCCGAATTAACACCTTCAAGAAATAAATAAAGCCGCCTAGCTTCAGTGTGAAGCATATTATGCTCTTCGAATTCTGAGTATTTGAAAGGTGGTTTACCTTCAGGCAAAGCAAACTTTACATCGGGGTGAAACATGTATTGCAAGATGATTTTACATGCTTCATTGCAGTTAACGCGAAGAGCTTCGACCCGTTCTTCTTTTTTCTTGTACTCACTGCACTTCTTTAAAATATCAGCTACACTGTATTTTGTCATTTTTAAAAATCTCCAATTGATTCCATCATGCCTTTAAGCTTATACGATATGAAGTAGTTAAACAGTTTACTTCTGTCTTTACCGGACTCCTGTTCATATTTATTTAATACTTCATTCTTGATGTTATCGGGAATAAAGTTTAAGTCGATGAGTTGCCTATTGCGAAGGAAGTTGCGATCGAAAATAGACAGAGACTTACCAAAGTAATCATTATACGCTTCATCGATGCGCTTCTGAGTCATGGGTTTCTGGCGCTTGTCAGTAACAAACGTGTCATCATCCGACAGAATATTGGGAACGCCGTCGCCGGCATCGCCTTTCATGATATGCTCAAACAAGAATTTAGTGGGATCGTCATGCGTGATAAACTTCTTGCGAACCGGATCGTATTGCTTAACATTCTTAAACCGGTGAAGCTGAACAAAGTCTTTATCACCTGAGAGGATTAAGATATTCTCATTGTCGTGGAATTGATTGACAAGAGTTGCGATAACGTCGTCTGCCTCAGCAGAGTCGACTTGTATCATACGATACGGGAAGTTATCACGAATTTCGGCTTTAATCTTACCGAAATATTCAAAGATCGTATTCCAATCAATCTCAGACTTATCGCGAGCTTTCTTGCGATTTGCTTTATAGTAAGGGAAGACTTGCTTACGCCAGTAGTTCCTATCGTCACAAGCAATAACCATATCGCCGTATTCTTTAAACTTCTGGCGAAAAGATTTAAGTGAGTTGAGGACCATGTGTCGAAACAGGCCTTCTTCGATCGGGGCGTTCGTGTGGTTGCCAAGTTGGGTCATCAGGTTGGCTATCATAACCTGATGAAAATCTACGATAATCATGATGTGTTTCCATTCAATCTATAATATACATATTATATAACAGATCGTAAGTTATGTCAATCGGTTTGTGTATACTTTTCTTCTATTTGCTTAATAATTTCCGGAGAAATAGTTATCGTATTATCGATAAGTTCATGTAAACCGTGTTCTATATCTTTGTAACGATAAGCATATGCTTTTAGAGTCTCTTCTAGAAAAATAACATCTCTTATAGAATCAACGTCTCCACGAGAAACTATGCCATAACTGGCGAATACGGCCACGATTGCGTCTAATGCATCTGACACAACATCGTCGCAAAAATCTTGACGCACTTGAATTACGTGTTCTTCAGTATGTGGTAATACGCCGTCGAAACCATTTTTATTAGGGAATTTGATGACGTTGTCTTTCATTTTAACCTTTGTGTGTATGGGACTATAAATATATTTATAGTCTTTCCTTGGAGATCTAAAATGAAATATCAACAATACTACACTTACCATCACGCTCAAGATGATAATTTTTTCATGGGCAATGGTAAGTTATTTAAAAGCCATGTAAATAGGGTGAAAACACTTATAGAGATGACTAACAGTTTGACTCTATTAGACTATGGTTCTGGAAAAGGACACCAATATTCCACGCTCATGACAAATTCTTATTGGAACGTGAGTGTTGATTGTTATGATTTTGCTATTCCAGAATTTAAAACACTTCAAGACAAAAAGTATGATGGCGTTTTATGTATGGATATGCTTGATCTAGTTCCCGAAGAAGAAATCGACCAGGTATTAACCGATATCTTTAGTCGCGCAACTAAGTTCGTCTACATAGTAATACGCCATTGGCCTTCGAAAAAAGTTTTCGAAGATGGAAATTCTATAAGTGTTAATATGAATAGTAAAGAATGGTGGGATAGTAAGATTTCACAACATAACATTAACAACATTATAGTTGCTGGTGGATCTATGTTGGTATCTGCCTATCCCACTGAACTTGATCTTGGGCCTCTTAAAACTATTGCTATTGAATAATCTTCAATAGGATCGTGTTTTCATTGATGCGCTCAGATAGCTTTCCTGGCTTTGTACTGATTTCATCCATGAGCTTACGTAACACAATCTTTCCGGCTGTAAGAACTCGCTTCAGCACTTCCTCGTGATTACGGCCAGCATTCTTGGTTATGGAAGTATCAGCATCGAAACCATCGATGGTAGTACGCCGCACACTTAGACCTGCTGGTCCACGAGCTCTAAACACACTAAGAGTTTTGTACTTAGTATTGAAGGTCCAGAGTTCTTGAGCACCAATGATCTTTTCTGGATCGACTGACTGTAACTTGTATTCAGTACTTTCTTTCTGATGAATGAAATACTTCATCAGTTTTTCAGTTGTTGGCGCTTTCATTTTTCGAGGAGCGCGAGCTTTCTTGACGTTTCCACCATAACGCTGGGCATCGTCAATCATCTTCTGAAGCATGCTGACTTGATCGTTGAGATACTTCTTCGTGCAAGAATGGTACCCTTCAATCTTACCAGCGGCTGCCAGCTTCATCTCCTCTAAGAATGGTGTATAGTATTCCACAATCTTAGTGGTATACATCGCCGGAATCTCTTTCTTCTGTAGCCACGTATATAGATCTTCAGGCATACCGGCATCGTACAGAGATTCAATTTCACCAATCGTATCAGATATTTTTTCTCTGATACGGTCTTGGATCGTTGGTCGATCTGGTCGATCTTCCTTAGGTTTATCTTCTTTAGCAAAACTCGAAGCTTCTTCAATCCATCGATGAACCCGAGCAAGTGAATCAACATCGACTGGTAAACCAATGCGCTTCCAGATACGACACTGCCATGCCGCAGTATATGGTACATGGGCATCCGGGATCTTAGAGATCTTACTGAGCATACTCTTATCGTTCTCAAAGTAATCTTTGAGATATTGCCGTGCTTCTTCACGAGTGCACATGCTGTGATACCAACTAAAAGCCTTTGCCCAGTCGCCCTGAGTCTTAAGATTTGTTGAGTCGGGTTCTTCCCCAAGATACTTTACGTTAACGATGTAAGCTTCTGATCGAGTGATCTTTGGCTTCTTTGCTCTACGAACTGAGAGAAGAGACTTTGCCATCTATTTCAACCTTTCACGTGCATCCATTATGGATATTACCACATCTGAGTGTATTTGTCAATAGGTACTTTTCTGATACCTTCAGTGCCACCCACTACTTCGAGGCTATAATTGCGATCATTCATCGATCGACTCGAGTTTTTCTTTTTAATATCTTCAACGCGAGCTAATGCCTGCTCAAGCGTATCGTACGTTTCATTCCATTCCTCGGCACTTACGTAAGTTTCGCTTTCGTTAACGGTGATCTCATACTTAACAGTAGTCATTATCAGTTCATCCCTTCATACTTACCAAGAGCTACCCAACCAAAAGTGTCACAGAAATAACAGTTACCATCTTTCACCGCGATGTCACCAACAGAAGTCGAAGAACCTTTACGCAGTTTAACAACACTATAGTCTTCCCACAGGTTGGTAGACTCAAAAGCTTTCTCAAGATCGTCAGTATCAACTTCGTAAGTGCGAACATACATCTTTGAGTAATCGTCTTTCCAACGATTGAAGCCGAGCATTAGGTCGGATTTTGCAGCAAGAACTGCAGGATCAGTAAAAACGCCATTAAGAGGGATTTGGTAGATCGCGATCATGATGGTTTCCTTTGCCATACCTTACTCTTAGATATTATCAAACTTTCTATGGATTGTACACAGAAAAGTGCAGTCTTCTGAAAATATTTTTTTGTAAAAAAGCATTTTTCTAGTTGACATTTTGTTCTAGATAAGATATACTGTATGAGTAAGCCAAACAAAGGAATGTATCATGGCCAAATCTGACTTCGACGTTCAAAAATTCATCGCCGTTAACTCGGACCTTGGTGAAGTTCAAAAGCAAGGATCTTCAGTCTTGTTTATCAAAACCAAGAACTGGGGTAAAATCGAGTTCAACTATAAGACCGGTCGCGTGATTATTGGCTCTGGTACTTCGGCGGCTTTGCGCGAAGCAATTGTCCTTGCATTAGTTTGCAAAGGCTACCAAGTAGTTAAGCACACTAAGTCTTATACCTATTTTGAAGCAGGTGCAGACGATGCGCAACATATTGCTTTTGTTGGAGGGCACCTCTATCGTGACATCTTTGGAATTGTGACTACGACTCCTCACGATGTTAAGACTGTCAAGTATCCCCATGGCCTCGCGAAGAAAGCTAATTCAGCTCACGTAAAAGCTAAGAATGATGAGGTTGCAGCAGCAGCTGAGCGTATCGCCGCTATCAAGGCTAAGAACCTTGAGACTATCAAAGCTGTAGCGCGGAAGCGTGCTGAAGCTATTGAGTCTATCCGCGCTGTTGAGCCTATCAATGCTGATACAGTTGAACGGTTCAAGTCTGCCTAAGCAGGTGTTCCCATTGCTTTGAGACAACCTCTTCCCAATTAAAGAGGTTGTCTACATAAGACTTTTGAAAGCCTAGGCGATTCTCGTCTGGGCCATTTTCTTTTATGCTGCGAATAGCTGCGTCTAAAACGTGGAAGAAAGCACCAGCATGATCGTTTGGATTCTCATTCCATTGGTACATCATTGAGACACCAGCAGTCGTCTCAGGTAGGGCTGCGTAGTTCGGGCAGACTACTATGTTCTTAGCACTCATTGCTTCGATAGCAGCTAGACACGAAGTCTCAGGCCAAATGCTAGGATAAGCAAAAATGTGAGATTTCTTAAGCTCTTCTCTAATTGTTTCATTAGAGACAGCCCCATGATAGTTGATCCTTGGATGTTTCCGACAGCGTTCAAACAGGTGTTCGTATGGTGCATCCCGCTGACTCCAGCCATATATGCTAAAGCTCGAGAATACCTCTAGAATGATATCGTGATGAGTCTCACACAGTTTTTCGAAAACTGGAACGAGGATCTCAAGACCACGATGAGGCGTCGTATGATAGATAATTCTAATAGCATTACCATCGTATTTTTTCTTATCAATTTCGATAGGAGTGATCCCATTTCTAATCACAGCGCACTCATTATATGGAACCCCAAGGATCAGATTGTACATCTGCAGTTGCCAATTCGAAACTGCAACGATCTTTGAGAATCGCTTTCTCAAAGCCGGATCTTTTAAGTGCTGGGATTCTGGATCGTTGGGAAGGTCGTGAAGCCAAAGAATGGCTTTCTTATCAGGGTCTAGATCTCGTACCCTCGATGGAATGATTTGAAACTTGCTTAGAAGATCAGCGGGCAACGTTTTGTGCAGTCGTTCCTGCATAAGCTCCGTACCACCTCTAGCATTCACATTTAACTCATTCACTTCTTTCATAATAAAATCCTATAGGTTGCTATTTCTTTTTTTCAAGAAAGTCGGGTAGTTTTATGTTTACTTTTTCGTCCTGAATATTAATCAAGAATCTCGCTATCAGAGAAATTAAACTCCAAGAAACGAAACCCAGTCCAACTGATAGAGCCATTTGGTACTCCATCGTATTTGGTACTTGAAAATAATCAATAATAGGAGGACAAAAAACAATAGCCGATGTAACGCTTAGTCCAGAACGTATGGCCGCATCCCATACGTTACTTGGTTTGTAGAAAGCCATAAAAGCCGCTCCACCGATTAAACCACCGAGACCCGATATTAATTTCGCCATTAGAGACGTGGAAATAAAGTCTGGCATTGAACTCTCTTTTTATTTTTATATTTTATATATCAAAAAAGATTTTGCCGTTTCAATTTGATTCCATCACAGATTATTTATTAATTTCTAAAATGGAGTCTATTCTGAAAGATCGCCAACCTTTTTTCTCTACGTCCCAAGCAGCAACTACGTCTGGGTTTTCTTTGCGTTCTTTTTCGATTCTGTCTGGTTCACTGTGAATCTTTGGAACTATTGAACTCAGAAGTGTGCACAGCATAATGCGCTCTTCGCCGTTCACTTTCTTAAACTTAACAGTTACTACTCTTTCACTAAGAGCCTCTGTAATCTCTTGCTTAGATATCATGTGCGTATCCACCACTTGTTTCTTCGAGATACCCGACTAAGTCGTTATATCCACCAATTTTCATCCCATGAGCAACAACTACGGGAACAGTTCTTTGTGCGGGAAACCTTTCTTGAAATTCTAGAATAGTTATATCTACACCTAGTTGAATGTAGTTATACTTAATTTTTCTTTCATCGAGAAGCTTCTTTGCAAGGGCGCAATAGTTGCAACCCTCTTTTCCGTAGACATCAATCATTATAGGTATACCTTACGCTCTAGGAGGCTTTCTTTTTCGAGTCTGCTTATCACAAGTGCAAACGTGTTCTTTCGTTTCAGCTCTCATGAGATCTTGTCTCAATGCTTCAACTAAAGCTTCATTATCTTTTTCTATTCTTTTCTTATCTTCTTCAAACGATTGTTTAATAAATTCAATTTCTTTCTTAGAAATTGATCTTATAAGATCTCTAATTATTTTAATTAAATTCATGGCTTAACTCCTGTGTGTATCCGTATTTTGCTATGTAATATGCGTCGATAATATCGGAAGATGGATTCCATTGTTTCTCAGTCATATTCAACATCTTCTTGATATCAACACCAGTCTCTTCTATAAAGCACTCTTGTAGTCGTTCCTTATTCGCGTTTCCTTTACCGGTTGCGAACTTTTTAATTACGGTCGGAGCTACAACATGATATTCTAGTTTTCTTTTCCACAAATAGTGCTTTAATAAACCGGCGTTCTCAGCTATACTGAATACCATACCGGTCGAACCCATTGAATAACCTTCAAGATATACATTATCACATTCTTTAAGTTTTGTCAATACCCAATCTGTTATATTGAAGTATCTATTCTCATTGCAATCATATTCTTCAAATAGGTCACCTAGTATGTTATTACTATCTATATCATGTTTTTTATTATTCGTCAAATAATAAAATTTGCAATTTTCGAAGGTGAAAGAATCACCTTCGAAAACACACACGCACGGAGAACTTAGGCTATAGTCAACGCCTATTATTCTCATTCTTGCCTAGCTTCTTCCTCTACATATTCGTCCCACTCAGATGAACTATCTTCTCCATCGTCTTCGTAGTCTTTATCTTCTTCGAATTCTTCTTCATCTTCTTCAACATAATCTTCGTAAATTACATCGAAAATATCATCAATCCCAAGTTCAACTCCTTCGAGGTCATACTCGTCTGATTGTTCTAGGATTCTAGTATAAATCTCTTTTCTTGTAACTTCGTCTTTGACGATCTCAGAAACAAGAGTGACGATATCGTTAATATGCATTTAGTTTTCCCTTATTTTAAGTAGTCGGCATAAACGCCTTTTATGATTCCACAAAGCTCTTCACTGCTTACATTATCTCTTGTATAGTCTAATCCATAATATTCTAACATCGTTTTATTTTCATAAGAATTCTTATAAAAAACGTCATCAAATTCACTGCCAAAGTAATCAGTTTTTCCAAGAAAGATGTTATAACAATCTAAATTGATTGCACCTTCTTTTGGAACTAAATTTGTATTCCAGTTAAATTCCCAAAATTTATCGAAACCTTGAGAAAATCTTCCCATGCTATCTTCTGGAGAATCTTTATGTTTCTTGTACATATAAAGAAACTTAAATATCCATCTCTTTTCAGGTCTACAATAAACGTTTATAATCTCAGCACCTGGAAAAGCAATGTTAAGATCTAAATTATCGAAATTGTGAATCCTAGTTAAAACACGTTTAAAGGGGTTATAACTGTAATTTGGATCACTGATATTAAACATGTCTATTTTTTCTGGATGACAGTCTGGATTATCTATTCTATAGTTAATCATAGCGTTTAAGATCTTACGAGCTTCTGAATAGTTTTCAGCCAATAAGTTTTCATAAACGCTAGAATTAAATACATATTCTTGTAGAGTAACAGAATCAATAGAATCTCTATGATAGTCGTATAGAAGACTATCAAGAGATCCATCAATATTCTGGAAGCTCCAGCCAAGATCGTTCTTTCTTTTTTCGAAATAGACGTTTGTTCCGAAGATCTTTTTATATAATGAGAGACACACGAATTCTCCCATGTTACCACGGTCGTATTGAACTATAGTAAGACCTTCGTACATTCGAATATCCTTAATTCAAGTCAACGATTTCACAACCATCGGCTGCGCAAGCTAGGGTTTGCGAACCTTTTGTATTATCTTCCTGTTCGTATTTAGACAAATCCAACCAGTTAATTTCTTTAGGCATATAAGAAACTAGTTTCTCGTATTCGCTTTCAGTACAATCTTGATACGGCGCTTGACGATAAACGTGATCACTGTGGGGCAAGAATGAGATGCCAGAGATCTTATCAAAGTTCGCATAAACATAAGCGCCAACATCCATCCATTCGTCTTCTTTAACAGAAATTGTTACTGAAGGCTTATGCTCGCACCAGTGTTCCTGATAAATCATCCACATCTTCAGTTGTTCTATGGCTGACATATCATTCCGTGTTACAGCATCTTCAGGAGACTTCTGTGGGAATGAAAACACCGTAGTTGAATCGGGTTTCATAACGTCTGGTTCATTGGGGAACCCATAGTCTTTCATAAGTTGCGTAAGTGGATCTTTATTGTCTCCACGAACTGTACGAATGTAATACTTAGAGTGCCGAGCATGAACACCTGACGCTGAGTCAACTAATTGAGATACAGTTCCGGATGGCTTAACACAAGTAACAGCCGCAGATGGTGGAATACCAATATCAGATGCTAACTCTTCATTTGATACAACCGCGGCCGCACGCAGCATTTCGAGAGTAGACTTTAGTTTCACGATGCCAACTTTTCCATTCATCAAAGCGTGATCCATGACACCAGTAAGCGAAACGCCAAGTAATCTCTCTTCTTCAGTGTTCACCGTCCACGATTTGCGAAGATAGGGGAACCGTGTCAGAGTCGACTGAATGGTGCCAAGACGTGCGGCGAGTCTAACTTTACGAATCAAATCACCTTCGCTGTCTGAACCTCTAACTACGACTTCCGTCAAGTTACAGAATTGATTTGGACGAAGGATAATTTCTGAGCATGGATTAGTTCCAAAATCGTGATTTGGATCACGGCGACCAAACTTAGCAGCTTGATTTTTCGAAGCTACGCGGGAAAAGATACCACGCTCACCAGACTTAGAGTCGTATAGAGAAATCCACTCACGCATAAAAGTACCAATCTCTGGCTTCTCCGTGTAAGCTGCCGAGTTATTCGAAAGTGCACGCTGTGGATTAGTTTCCCACCACGAACCATTCTTAGCTCCACGCATGCGCTCATCAGTAAGGTTAGAAAGAGAGATCATAGCAGAACGGCGAACGCCGCCAACAACAACGACTTCGCCAATCTTACACATAATGTCATGGCACTCAAGTGAATTCAACTTACGACCTGCAGCAGCCTTAAACATCTTGATTGTAAACTTAAACAGATCGTCAAGTGGTCCTGGGCCAGACGAACGACCACCAAATGTTTTAAGACGAGCGCCAGCTGGTCGAAGTAAAGATAGATCAATCTTTGGAATTTCACCAGAATAAAGCAAAGCCATCAGCTGGCGATATCCTTTAGCCCAACCTTCTTTGGAGTCTTTAATGATAATTGTTGTGTCTGATTCAAAAAGCTTTTCCGGAATTTCTGGAAGTTTATTAACATATTGGCGCTCAACTGAGAAGCCAACACCAGTTCCATTCATAAGGATGAGTAGGGTTTCGTCAAATGCCTTAGGATCATCAACTGCAACATACGAACAGTTATATGCACAGGTGTTATCGCGATCCAAAGCGGGACCCGCAGTCATTAAAGCGCGCATCGAAGGCATCACTTCAAGACTGAGAACTGCTTGTTCTAATTCTTTCCTGGAATCGGCGCTTAGAATATATCCACAAAATTCTTTAAGGTGCTTTTCCATATAATCGAAGTAGCGTCCAACTGTCTCATCCCAGTTCTCGCGGCGGCCTTCTTTGTCTAGAAATTTAGCATAACGGCTTTTATAGATGAATTCTTGGTAAAGGGTTGGAAGGAAGTTAGACATATTTTTTTGCTCTTTCTTTATTGCAATTATATTTTTTAGTCTTCATGCTTTACTCCATGAAGCAATTTTCATCTTAGCGAATAAGCCACTATAAGTATTTTGATCTATGATAGCTTGTATTTCAGATCCATTATACCCAAGTTTATTAACCATATCGTTCACGTCTTTTTCATTTATGTAGTCTGGCCAGAAGCACACACCATAACCCTGATCAATCGCGCGGTGCATCCTCTTTACAATTTCTTTATTCCTAGGTTCGTTGTCATAAGCTATTGTAACGTTTCTAGGATCACCCAAAGGCGTCAAGTCGGCGTCAGCACCAGACATAGCTGCGCAGTTACTGAGGAATAAACTATCTATAGGTCCCTCAACGATATATACCCTCTTAGTCTTGTCAATCTCATCTAGGCCAAACAGTTTAGGCTTACTGTCATCTAATATAATGCTGACATATCTAACTTTAGAATTTGGTTTTATCGCGCGACCCGTAAACCCAAATACATATCCATTAGAATCGATGAACGGAAGAACAATTCTAGGCTCGTCTGCCTTAACTGCGCTTTCGCTAAACTTTCCTGGAATGATTGAGTTTACCCACGTATAGTATATATCTGAGTAGTATATCCTGTAGTGCTGATTCGAAGGAATATTCCTAGCAACTACATATTTTTTTGCAGGATGATTTGGACTGAGTTGAGAGATCTTCTTAAGTTCTTTCATTGGATCGAATTTATCGACGCGACGTTGAGAGAACTTAGATATATCAGACTCGAATTTAACCGGTTCTTGCCCGCTTTCACGCATCAACTCTAATCGATATTCGGAATAGAGAGATGGATTATAAGTTTTGATATATTTGGAGAGTGAAGTGCTAAACCCGCAGTTGAAGCACTTGAAGTTTATATGATCACTGCGCTCATAGAAGTGACCGCGTGTCTTATTCTTGCTAGTATGACTATCGCCGCAAACGTTACATCTGAACTTCGCGTTGTATGGCTTACTCTTTACTACTTTGAACTGTTCTAGTTGCAATCCAATTAAAGAAGCATACTTTTGATCGATCCATAACGAACTCATTGACTCAACCTTTTATTAGACTATAGAACTATTATACAACTGCTGACGTAAATGTCAACCGTTATTTTGCGTTTATTGTCTTTTCGGCTTCATCATAGAAGTTCTGTATCGAATTTAAAGAGTTCTTACAAGTTATGTTATTTTTTTGGAGTTTCAAGATAAGAGCACCGACTTGCTGATCGGTCAATGTATCATCTTTTGGAAAGTTTTTCTCTACTGGACAAACATATAGACTCGCTGGAGCTTTTACTATCTTATATTCTGGAGCTACAAGCTTGACTTCAGTCGACTGACAAGCAGCAAGAAGAAAACAGGAAACTACTAGAATTTTCTTCATTTCTTTTTATCCCCATATGCAGCCTCGAGCTGCTTCACTAGGCTTTTCAAGTATTGTGAAGCGGGTTTAGCTCCATCACCTTCAACATTTTTCATAATATCTTCCGAGGTTTCAGTAGTCTTTATTTCGTATTGCGCGATTGCATCGCGGATCCTCGTAGCCGTATTATCTATAACTACGGTCTTCTCTTGGAATTCTTGATTCTTTTGTTCTACCAGAGCTTCTTGCTTTTGATTGAAAGACTCTAAAGCTTTATTCCAAATCTTGCTATCGTGATATAGTAACCAGCCACCCGTGGCCGCAATGAGAGCAAACACACCACCAATGATTAATGGGAGGGAAGATCCACCCGCAAATAATCTTAATGCTAGTTTGATCATGATAGTGACAGAGCCTTATCTTGGTTTGATTTTTGATACATATCCATCTTATCTAAGTAACCCTGATTCCTGAGCTCCTTGAAAACAAGATTACCAAAGGCGAACTCACCCGACTTAGAGATGGAGTCTCCACGCATTTTTCTAATCTTTTGCTTTATCATATCAAGCGAACCATCGGTTGCTTGTTGAGAGATCATCTTATCAATAAGATCTTTATAGAATTGTACTTTTTTCTGTAAGTGTCTATCACTTGCAAAATCGATGCCAATGTTCATTGGCATGGCGATCCATTCGTCTCTCTGAACTGAATAGACGCCTTGATTCTCGTGGGGCTGTTCATTCACATCTTGAGCATACAGCTCAACCGGATAGCCATAGATGTTTATGTCTTGGTGCGATAGTGTCCAAAGAATCTTCTTATCTTGAAGATAGTCGTCCGTCAGTGCTCTATTAGGACTAAACGCGTCACGAGAAATTACAATGTGTAAGTCGATGTCCGACAAAGGCGTATAATTGAAGTTTACGTTACCACCAGTAACGATGATATCGACTACGATCTTTGGATCAATGTTAGCAAACTTCATCCAAGTAGTAGCGATCTGCAAAAGCTTTCCGCGAACTTCTTCTTTGAGTTTACCGTCTTGCCATAGTTTCGGGTTGAGTTCCGGATGATACTGAAGAGTCGTCTCTTCCTTCAACTTTTTTTTTAATTTTCTTTGAGCTATAAAGTTCTTGAGTTTATACTTATTTGCAGCAGCTGGTCTGACTACCGTCTTATCTGGCATGACTGCAGTCGAGTTCATCGGAACATCTTCACTAAGATTTTGAACTTCTTCGTAAGTCTTATAGAATTCTTCTTCGAGGCTAAAGAGAGTATCAGTCGGATTTTTTTGGTAAGACTCATAAGTCCTAGTCAATAACAAAGCAGCAGCGTAAGAAGCGAGTTGAGACTTTCCGCCAGGAATCTTTGCGATGAGGCGTTTGAGGTTGATGACAAGAATGTCGAAATAACCACAGGCTCTATTATCAGCAGGCGTGAATTGAGCTTTCTTCTTAAGGAACCTACCCTGATTATCGATGATTCCGGCTCTGTAAGCAGGCATCTCAGTGAATGGCGTCACCAGTCTTCTGATGAACTGGTAAATCATATAGATATCCATGACGGCCATTTAGATATTCCTTAAAGCGTTTATTATGTTCTGATCAATCTCTATATCAGAGGTTAATATAGTTCTATTATCTAATCCGATATTCTCAACACGTTCTGGTAAATTATTTAACGCGATTAGAAACGGAACTAAACATTTTTCCAGTCCATCACACTTAAAAAATAACATACGTACAGTTGCATGTACACCAAAAAGATTGAATAGCACAACAATGTGATTAAGAACTAGTCTTTCTTTTAGATCACCGTCTTCAACATACCTATTAAGAAGTCTTTTTATGTACTTAAATCTTTTTAGATCTTCGTAAAATTCTATAGTATCAAAGCATTGTGGATTGTCATAGTGTTTTGCGGCGTAAAGTAGAAAGTTAGAAGCATCAAGCTTATCCATACTGCATTATTCTTTTTATTAGTATCCTATTGCCTGCCAGAATACATTAGTTGATATAGTGTTTGCGGTTCTAATTGCAGCAAAAGTGCTGTTTTGACTTATTACTGCCGCCTGGTATGTTGTGACAGCTGAATTGCTTGTTGCTGTTACAACGTATACGTTTGTTGTATATGCAGATGAGAATATAACATTGCCGGCTGTTGCATTGGCTGAAACCCATCCCCAATTTATCTTGAATCCATTTGGAAGATATGTGAACCCATTAGCAGAATTTGTTGATGATCCAAGATTCAAAGTATTAGTTGAAAATGTAACTGTATTTGTAAAAGTAACTGTATTAGCAAATGTTACTGTATTAGAAAACTTTGTGTTAGAAACGACATTCGCAAAGAAGTTACCATAAGTAATCTTTTTAGTGATGGGTGAACCAGTTGGGTCAGACACAATTGGTATCAAGTCACCATTCGCTATTGTAGTAGCGGCAGTGAGTTCTGAGATCTTAGTGTCTGTCATAGTGGTTCACCCTATATTATTACTTATTATGCGTCAGGCATTACGTTGTCGTCATTAGCATCGCCAGCAATAGAGCCCATTGCTACAAGAGTCTCGTGCGTAATACGACCTGCACGTCCGCCAGTACCAACGATACGTCTTACCCAACCAGCGTGATCTCCTTGATGGACACCCGAAAGCATTGGAGCAACAACTGCAGTTGTACCAGTAAGCGAATGGTTAGCTTGAGGACCAGTACCAACAGATGAAATGTTGATATAAGTACCCGTAATACCACCGAGATTATACAATTGAATAGCAGTCGAGTTGATTGTATATACATAGTAAGAAGTGTTATTTGTTAATCCACCAATCGCCGTATTACCGGCTTGAACGAGATACGTGATGATATCGCCGTTTGCTAAGAATGCAGTATTTGTTGCACCAGTAACAATGTATCCGTTATCTAGTTTTTGCGTAGTAGAGCTCGATGTTGCGTTACCGAGAACAATTGCACCAGATGTAACGTTACCGTTGAAGTAAATGGGGCCAGGTGCGGCAACAGTCAAGGTTGGCGCGATTGTAAAACCAATTCCATTGTTCGTAAAGTTGATTGCTGCGATACGACCAGATGAGTTTGATTGGGCGTTACCAGTAGCAGCCACAGTATTACCAACACCACCAGTAAGAGTAAGAGTAGCATTAGACTGATAACCTGAACCATAACTAGTGAATACTACTTCGCGAATAGCGCCATTTGTTACGCTTGATTCAGTAGTATCCATACCATAAATGGTATTCGTAGTCCCAGATGAATATCCTTGGTTATGATACCCGTCGTCAAGTAAACCATACTTTGGCTTTTCGCTAAGAACGTAAGCTGCGTTTGCTTGCGCCGTAACAGTAGTTGATTGTGATGGTCCAACTACTTGCGCGGCTGTATTTGACGTGATCGATATGATCATATAGTCGTTGTTGGCCATAGAAATAAAATCGCCAACCCTCGCTTGAGTTTGAAATGTTGAAGATGTGCCGTTCACGAAACCATTCGAACTAATGTTCGCGTAGCCCGAAGCGGTCTTAGAGTCGTTATTACCCCAGAGTGCCATGTTTTATTTTCCTTCTCCTAATAGATCTCTAATATATGACGAAGACTTATAAGCTATGCTTTTGTCTTCTATGTTATTTGGCCTTATCATATCTTTATTTATAGATAGATTTTCTTTTACTGGAGAATCAACTGGCTTAATAGGTTTTTTTATGATCATTTCGAAGTTGCTCTAAGCATCCAGCCATGCTTCTTGTGTGCGTCAATGCGATCTTGAAGATAATTAGCAAGACCCAATTCGCTATCGACTTCTGCCATTTTTTGAGCTTTAAACAATTCAACTATCAGAATGTCATTATCTTCGCTGAGCATCTTAATCATAGGTAATGCTTGGGGAACTTCTACTTGATCGGCGATCTTTGAATCAGCAGCTAATCTTGAAAATGATCCAGGTGCATAACCCTTAATCGAGCGAATATGTTCCGCGATATTATCAACCGCTAATTGCGCGTCTTCGTAGATATTACCAAATAATTCGTGGAGTTGTGGAAAGAATGGTCCTTCTACGTTCCAGTGAAAGAAATGGGCCTTAAGGTAAAACGAGAAATTAGTCGCATGAACGACTTTCATTTGATCTATAAGCATTAGCAGTTCCACTTTCTTAAAGCTTTATTGATTCTTGAATCGGGATCATTTGCAGTCTTAGCTGAAGTAAGACGTTTCTTCATTCCGCCCATACGCGCGCAGAAAGATTTACGACGATTTGCTGCTTTAGATCCCTTCTTTAATTTTGAAGGCTCTGTGGTAACGGCAGCTTGAAGGTTGCCACCAGTCTTACGATTATAGTAATCACGGCCCTTTTGAGTCAGACCACCAGTAGAACTACGAAAGCCTTTTGAATCAATAGCAGCTTCTTCTATTGATTCTTTCATGCACTCGCAATCTTCACCGCAGCCTTCTTTTTTAAATTGCTTGAAAGTTTTCATTTTTTATCGCCATACATCTTATTATAGAGTTTCGTGTATTTGCTTGGTTTAGTCTTTGTGGTTGCATCACCAGGCGCTGGTTCGTATGCTCGTGGATCGCGATCTGACATTTTATCGGCACGTTTCCAATGAGCAACGCGCGCTGCTTTGGTTGAAGCGTTTAGTCCCGCGTGATATTTTGGGTTACTCGAAGAGTAGTTCTCTTCCATCTCGTGAAGGTCTTTATCTGCTCCGCCATATGTACCTTTACCCTTGGTGATGTAAGAATTCACCCTAGCCATGGCCCATTGCTGAGGTGTAGTTCCTGGCCTATGACCAGAGTTCCAAGCAGCCATTCCACGGTTATACACTTTGCGCAAAGTGCTCAGTGATATACCAGACTTCTTTGACTTTGCAGCTAAACCCGTGTCAGCTTCTTCATCAATCTCCATTGACTCTTGAGCACTTTTTAAATCTGCAGCACTGGGCGCGCCTTTTTCACCTGGCTTGCGCATGCGCTCTCCAGATCCGGCTTTGATTCTTTTGCGCTTTGCGTGGATGTTATCCCAGAGACTATTTCCTTCATCTAAGTTAAGAAGTGCTTCAATAGCTTCGAGTACTCTAACAGTATCATCTGTGTCAATGAATGTTTCGCCAAAAAGATTATCGATGCTTTCTTTCATTTTCTTTTTACTTGCACTATTAATGTCGTTCATCATTTCTTCAGCATGCTGATGAAGATCTGGATGAAGTCCAGATTTAAATCCGGCTATATTTCCATTCTTAGCGTATTCGCGCATCTTTGTTCCAGAAACTCCAGCTGTTCCTTGAGCATCCGGATCGCGTCCTATTGACTTAACCGTAATTGACTTAAAGTTATAAATTCCGTGTGGGCCTTCTTTACCATTATACTTATTAAGAAGCTTCTCATATTCTCCGGCACGATCTGAACCAGCCACTACTACCAAATGATGTGCGTGGCGATTCAATTTAACTGCCGTATGAAATATGCTTGGTGCTTCTCTCGATGTTGCTGAAACGTGAGTTCCAGGTGAAGCCATCTTCTTAATGTAACCGACTTTCTTTGCAGTCGGAATAGGATTCTTTTCATCACCCTGTGAGTGAGAAGTAACTATGTGGGCAGAACCACCGACTTTTTTTGCTTCGTCTTCAACAGCTTTGATTATTAGTGCATGCCCTTTGTGTGGGGGTTGCGCCCTCATATTGAGGTTAGTCACCGCAGTGGTTTCAGTCTGTTCTACAACCGGATTGATGTTAATCGGATTAGGCTTTCCGCCACTAATCGTAACACCTTTCTTTTCGATGTCATCACTGACTTTTTTAGATGTAAGCTTCTTTCCGCTTTTTTTGTTATCGGGAATTTCAGCGTTATCAGTTGTGTTTTCAGTATCTGCCATGTTACTCTCTTCTTTATTATATTTATATTCTATGGGTATGCTTGTGATCCATTAGCATAGTATACTATATTCCTTATACGAATGTGCCGGTTGAAGCACTGATCTTCTTCACTGTGTAATACGAACCATTAGATGGTGTAGCAGTACCAGCACTCTGTGTTAGTTGAAACCTAAAGTTTGTTGCTGCGTTAGTAATAACTTGAATGGTAAATTGGAATGCGTGGTTAACACCCGTTGTTAATGAACCGGTCGCAGCAAATGCAGTTGTAAGTGATGCCGCCGCTGAAGCAAATCCTGAAGTTATTGCACCTGCAGCAAGACCTGTAATTGGAGATCCTAGATATGTTGCTACTACAAGTGTAGGAGCAGAAGATGATGTTAAAGTCCATGTAGCAGTTCCGGCGGTAGTCTTCGCAAACATACAATATGCACGAATCTCATAAACAGATGATGCTTCCAAAGATATGGATGATGTTGCACCAAAGAAGTCAGCAATGGTTGGACCGATTGCAGTGAGGTTAGAAGGTAAGCGGAACGTTTGTTCACCAATGATAGCACCTTGGCCAGATGTAGCATTAAGTTGAGTTATGGCGCCAGCGGCGTCAATACGCATACGTTCGGTTCCACCACCAGCTGGGTTTGAACCTGTAGCAGCAGTACTAAATGTTAAATATGTTCCAGCTGCAGTTCCCGTATAAGTCTCAGCGGCCCAGATAGACATACCGCCATTAGGACCACTAAAACCACCAGTTACACCATACCCACCACCAAGGAATGACCCCAATCTATCGCCACTTTGAACTGCGGTTGGTGATGCTATATTTCCTCTTGCTCTATAATTTCTAAAGTTGGTTCCATCGCTGGTATTGTATTGATCATATCTCCAACCTGCATTATTTTCATCTGCAAGATGCATTTTGGCACTAGGCGAAGACGTCCCAACACCGAAATTCCCGTTAGCAACATGATATGCAGCAGTACCAATTGTTGCGGTATTAGTACTTAATAGCAGTGATACAGCGTTTACCAATGTGCTATTTGCTGTAAATGATGTTCCTACTGTATGCGATGCAGCATTAATAGTTCCAGTATGATATGCACCAATTGTGTTAGCAATCCATGGAACCGCAGTTGTATTAGATAACGTAATACTCGTAGCAGTTATTACAACATTAACGGTAGAGTTAGAGGGAACGGTAATATTGTTAACTGTTAATGTTGAAGTGGATTTATTAAATGTTAAATATGCATTAGTATTAATTGATCCAGAATCATTAAAGTATAATTCAGTATTACTGCCAGTAGGAGTCACTGAAGAACTTATACTTTGATAAGCAACTGATCCATTTGCGTAATAAATGGTAGCTGATACGCTATTGGCATAATATAGTGACGTACCATTAGAAACTAATACTTGTCCTGAAGTACCAGTAGTTCCATTAGCAGATATATTAGCAACAGTTATTGTATTAGAAAATGTTATAGTATTAGAAAACGTATATTGCGCGGTTGTATTCACACCAGCAGAAATAGTTGACCAATATATGTTACCAGTTCCATTAGATGTTAGAACCTGCCCCGCGGTTCCGCGTGAAGCAGTAGAATCAATAACATCAATGCCAGCGGCTAATACAAGGTTAGCTGCATGAGTTGTCTTGCCAGAAAAATAACTATTAGCGCCCGTAAAGTTTAAGTTACCACTTAATGTTCTACTATCGGTGTTCTGAACATAGTTAGCTGCTGCAACATTTGCAAGATAAGATGCATTGTTAGCTGTGCCAGTGAATGATGTGCTATTAATTGTTGAAGTATTAGTGCTATTAGATGAGAAAATTAACTGTCCTGCAGTTACGTTTGCAAATACTGTGCTATTACCAATATAATGAGCTGTCGCATTTATACCGGCATTGGCACCAACATATAGTGCTGTACTAAAATATTGATTAGCACCAGTAAAGTTTAAGTTGCCGCTTAATGTTCTACTATCTGTATTTTGAACATATGAAGCAGCAGCAACAGTGCCCAAATATGATGCGTTGTTTGCAGCAAGAGTTGCAACGTTAGCAGACAAACCTGCGGTCGTTTGATAACCTGAAGCAGCAGTTCCACCTAAATGTGTCGCATTCGATACAGTGCTATTTGCAACTAATAATGTTCCAGAATAATATGTGACTGCGTTAACAACTGTTGAGTTTGCCGTGAATGCTGCCCCAACAGTTAATAACGCAGAGTTTACTGAAGTTGATACATTTGCAAATCCAGTGATAGTTGTGTTGCCCATCGCAGCTGTAGTAACGCCCGATAGAGCTCCTGCAATTGCTAAACTAGAACCGCCTTGGATTGTGGATGTGACGTTAGCAAATCCAGTGATCGTAGTATTACCAGCATCAAGCGTAGTAATGCCAGAAACTGCTCCGCTAAAACTACCTGTATTGGCTGAAAGAACCCAGCGTTGTGTTGAGTTTCCTAATAAAATAGTATTTGATGATGGTGTAAAGCTTGTACCAGATATAACGAGGTTTCCGGATAAAGTTCTAGAATCAGTGTTTTGAACATATGATGCAGCAGCAACTGTGCCTAGAAATGAAGCATTATTTGCGCTGATAGTTGCAATATATGTAGCATTAACATAAACACCTGTAGCGTTTGAAACTATACCTGTATTCGGATTGACAAAAACACCTGTAGAGTTCGCAACGATTCCACTATTAGCGACAACTGATACAGTTCCTGTACTAGTAATAGGACCGCCGGTCATACCATTACCAGTCGCAACAGAAGTCACAGTTCCAGTTGTGGGTGTTGACCAGTATGCGTTAGTACCCGCACCTGATGTTAGAACTTGACCAGCAGTACCTACACTTCCATTAACTGTTATTGTCGTGCCTACGGCAAGCGAATTAACGTTTGAACCGACATAAATTAAGTTTGTGCCGTCAGACGTAAAAAACGTCTTGTCGGTCATATTCAGAGCCAATTCACCCGCAGCAATATATTGACCATTTGCTGAGCTAGTTGTATTAGGCGTTCTTCCAGACGTGGAAGTACGTTTTACTTGAATTCGATTTTGAGCCATGTGGCATCCTCATAACGCAGTATATACTGCAAGGTTAGATCATGTTAAAATGTTCCGGCGTCTATATTATCAAAGCTCAATGTATTTGCAGTAATTGCAACAGATATAGTCGAATTTGCGGTGATATTTGTCTGAGTCGAATTTGCTATAAGAGCACTTGAAGTTATATATGTTTTCAAGCTTGCATAACCATATGATGCTGCAGCAGTATTTACTGTGGCGGATGGAGCCTCTGTTAAGCCAGCAAATAATGCATATGTGCCATCAGTAGCATCTCTAAATAGACCCGTATATTTTACAGTTGCAGTATCCAGATACTGACCAAAGAAACCAATATCAAGAACATCTGTAACTGTGTTATTTGATGCAAATTGTAGCAGCGAATCAGTCGTGGAAAAAGATGTTGTGTTGATGTAAGCAACGGTGCCCGTAACATATAGGTTACCAGACACAGAAAGATCTTTTCCTACTGTGATATATTCTGCGGTAACGTTAGATGAGAATATCTGATTATATCTTAATCCGGTACTACCAAGATTATATGTAACGTTTGCCGCGGGAACAATATTTGAAAGAATAGATCCTGAAATAGCCAAGTTACTAGAAATAACGGTGTTTGTTCCACCGAGTGTATTATTGCCGGTATAAGAACCATTGCGAGACAACGTGTTTGCCATCGCCCAAGTATAAGCATTTCCTGCAGTTGTTTCAGAATATGTACGAAGATCTGAAGCAGTATTACCACCTAGATAACTAGCAGCGTTTGCTGTTAGCGCATTATTAACGTTTAGGTTAGATTCCGTTTTGCCGTTTACGTAAGTAGTAGCGTTTGCTGTTAGAGCATTATTGACATTAAGATTGCCTTCAGTCTTACCGTTTAGATAAGTAGCAGCGTTAGCAGCAAGAGTTGCAACGTTAGCAGATAATCCCGCTGTTGTTTGATATCCTGAAGCGGCTGTTCCACCTAGATGTGTTGCATTAGATACAGTACTATTTGCAACAAGTAAAGTTCCAGCATAATAAGAAACAGCATTAACAACTGTTGAGTTTGCTGTGAAAGTTGTTCCTACAGTATATGACGTAGAATTAACAGTATTAGCTAAAACGGCGCCATTAAATGTAATGGTATTAGAAAACGTTTGTGTATTAGTCCAAGCAAATTGAGAATCAACGTTTGTACCAAGAGACCCAGCATCACGCCAAAAAAGTCCGCCCGATGAATTAGATCCAAGAATTTGACTAGTAGTACCTACTGCGCCATTAGCATATATTGACGTAATAACTGCGTTTGCAACAATGACTTTATCAATTGCAGAAGACGAGTTAGCAACAAGCGCTTGGTTTGCAGTTAACGTACCAGGATATCTAGCCCCGCCAATAGCTACAACGCCAGAACCGTCTGGCAATCCAATGAACAATGTGTTACTTACTTGTGTAAACGCTAATTCACCGTTTGATAATCCGGTAACTACGGCGTTAGAAACCGATCTTTTAATTTGAATTTTATTTGCTGGTGGACCTGACATTTAAAAAATTCCTGAATCTATAGTTGATGTTATAAGTGCTAGTTGTTTTATATGGTATTTATTATCATTGACATCATATTGTATGATAGCACCATCGGATTTATCGGTGATAACAATATCAGTCAAACCTTCTAGTGTTGTAGCCGATCCTGAAGGAGCGGCGAATACGAATTTTTTAGATTCCGCATCATATTTTAAAAATAATCCATCTGCAATTGATGTTCTATCAATGTCATCTAGATAGCGCAAATTAACTTCACCGCCGCCACCGTGCTGCGAATGACGAGAAGCAAAAAGATGAAGATCGACGATTGATTTTTTTATAAGATCTAATTCTCTTCTAAATCCTACAGGAATATCATCTGTTTTTTGTTGTATTTGACCAGTCGCAGTTTTTGAAAGATTTTTAACTGCATCTGTAACGAAATCATCAACTGGAAGTTCTGGTTGTGCTTGTAAATCTTCAAATGTTATTTGTTTTGGTTTAATTGGTTTAAAAGGATTTTTTTCTACAGGAACTACGATCATATCTTCAGTAACACTTTTATCTGGATGATTGACAAAAGGAATTACTTCATTGAGTTCTTCTTCGATTATTTTTTCATATTCGGGTTGTGCAGTAGAAACAAGACGCGAAAGCGCAGCATTCATCTGTTCTAAAAGTTTACGTTCTTTTTCACGCTTTTCTTCTATTACTGCTTTTTCTTTTGCTTTCTTTTCTTCTATTGCCGCTTTTTCTTTAGCTTTTTTAGTCTCTATTTCTTCCAAAAGCTCTTCTGTACCTAAGAGTTTTGCCATGCCCCTAAGCATTTTTTCTTGCTGAATTTCTTTTTGTTCTAGTTTATTAAGCGTGTCTTCGGCCCCAAGAGCCTTAGCAAAATTTTCTAGAAACTTCTTTTCATCCATTATTCAATGACTTTCATCACCGTATCCGAGTTAGATCGAGCTACGACTGAATATCCAAAGTTGGCTAGATAATCAATTGGGCCCGCGTGTGCGTTTTCGCATATAATTACTGGTTTATGCAGTCTAATGTTATTTATCAATCCAGTAATGGCGTGATACTCGCTGCCTTCAACGTCAAGATAGATTAGATCTAATTTTTTAAAAACAATATTGTCTCCTTTGAACATCAGTGTGTTACCGGAAATAGGATCGTCTTCTTTAAAACTTACAGATCCAGTACCTCTATTGTTTTCAACAGGATAATTGAATGTTGCCCATCTATTATCATTACCTAAAACGGCGTTTAACTTAGTTATTCTTTGATCTTTACAATTATGTGATAAAAAGAAAAAGTTAATTGGATCGGGTTCAAATGTTACTACTCTTTCAAATATATTAGAAAGTAGTTTTGGATACATCCCACATGCACCACCGGCCTGTAAGACTGTATCAAATGATTTGCAGTGTTCAAGTATAAGCTCCTTCATAGCTGGCCACTCTTGACTCGGACCAAGCCAAAGTCCTTGGTCGTCCCAAGGCCACAGCCATTCATCAACACCATCAACCATTTCATGTCTAACTTTACATTCGTATCCATTAACACGCTTAAAAGTAAATTGTTCGTTAGACATTTGTTAACCTCTTTGGTATCTTGCTATCAGCACTTGACACACAGGTCTTTGTAGTACATAGCATGGGTTTTGGAAATAAGTTAAATCCGGTTTCGATGTTTCCGAGTGGTTTATCGTGACAACTATAACTTCTCTTAACTGTACCATCGGGTTCTCTAATGATACAAGACTGATAACCAGAGTTACACATCCATCCTTCAAATTTGTTGAAGTTGAAAGCGTTGAATCTTTCGGATTGATCCATGTACCATTTATTGCCGAGCTCATCGGTAAGTTCTACTTGAAAGTCTTGCGGAACTTTACTATCGTTTTCGATAGCTATATCTTCGAGATGGCGCTTTGCTTTAGGCCTAATGATTTGCTTCTTCGTATCTGTGAAGAATCTTTGCGGCATACCATTCCATAAGATCTGTAACATGTGATCTGTATATCCAGGAACTACGACTGAAGCTTTCGGATCACTTTGTGGTTTCAGAGTAACGTTGATTCCGCGATCGTGAAAGTACATCGCCTCTTCGTATAACTCATAGAACCATTCTGGAACCATGACCATGTTGATCGTAACCTGTATGTCCCAACTTTGAAAGAACTCGAGTTTATCAGCAAACTCAGCAACTTTCTCTGGAGTGTTAAGATGTTCTTTGTGAAAAGACGCGGTAACCGAAACACGATTAAAATTCGAAGCGATACGCACATACTTCTCAAAGAACTTCATGCTCTGCGAGCAATTAGACGTCATATGAACAGACGTATAGTTACAGTTTGGAACGTCGTCAGCTAAGTGCTGAAGTATGTCTAAGTACCCAGGATGGAACGTTGGTTCGCCTCCAGAGAGACTGAAGTGATAACTATTGAATCCATTTAACCTAGATTGGCGCTTAATCTCATCGACTGTTTTTAGGCACAGTTCAGTAGATCTATGATCTTTAATCCGACTATGCGCGTATGGCCAGCAATACGAGCAACTATAATTGCAGAATCTACCTAAGATCCAACTGACTACGAATAAGTCACGATAAAGCATAGACCTTTGACCTATACTTACTATCTTGTCTAATGGGATTTTTGTAAAGTCGTAGTTGCTCCAGTTTAATTCATTCATCCCAAGACTCGCACTGCATTTTATCGATGCTTATTTCATTTATTGAAAGATAACTCGGTTGATCGACTATCCATTTTATATACGACGCCGCTTCATCGATGTCTATGCATTGTCTGTCTTGATGCTTATGCTGATTATTTGATAGCGTACCGAAGCTAATGTACGACACCTTCGGACCCGAACTTTTTTGCCAGTTTGAAACGAGACCCATCGTATTGTTCATATCCCTGAGAGCTTTCTTCTCAGTATTATACATCCAAACGCGAGATCCATTCACCTTATCAGTAGTGCTTCCTACATTAATGATGTGGAGTTGGTGTCCTATCTTCGCAGCTGCGTTATAAATTTCTTCAAGAAGAAGCGTCTGATTAAAAGCATGCAGCGCAGAGTTGTTTATGAATACATCATACTCTAGAGAAACCATCGCAATATGCTCGCGAATCTTTTTCTTGGTTATATCGTGATCGTTGTGTCTGCTCACGAACATGGCTTCTGGATAAATCTTATATAAAGACTTAGCTAAACCAAACTCTGGGTTACCAGTGATCAAGATTTTCATACACGTATCCATTATTCATGAGCAGTTGCTCGTTCATTAATTTATATCTATTCAACAGTTTAGCATCAAAGTTGCAGTCAAATAAAGACTCTAGTTCTTTTGCGTATTTAAGTCCATCTTCTGTCATTAACCTATCAACGTACACGGGCGTCTCAGTTTCATGTGGTTCGCTGTGTAAGTTATCTTTAAAGAATTCGTAAGCAGAAGTGTTCTTATAGTATTTAAGTATCTTATATTCGAATAAGAAATCGTATAGCGGTTTATTGTTCTTATTCTCTAACGTGAGAAAAACGTTAAGTGATCCTGGAAATATCTCTTGAAGAGGAAGAAAATTTTGATGGTTACAATAATGCGTATTAAAAACAGTTTTCTTATCGTATAAATGCGAAAACTGATGTCTTAGGTTATCACTTAAGTTTTCTCTAAAGTCTTCGCCTTGTAACTGAATGTAATAGTAACACTGTCTTTTAGCAAACTTCGTGTCTTGACTGAAGAAAAAATCTCTATTCTTTTGCGAATCGTGCATCCCAACTATGATATCGAGATTCTTTACGCCAAAAGCTGAAATTATTCCGGGAGTTGTATAAGTTGCAGTGAGGCTTTTGGACAGATTCGGCCGCGTATTGGTTATTAAACAAGCTATTAAGTCGCCATGATAACCGTGAGGATAGTTTATGGTTATGAGATTATTGTGAAGCACCGTGAATATCATTCATAAATTTATTGATCTTTTTTATATTTTCAAGATTAGTGTGATCAAAATCGGGTTCTATTTCAAGATACTTTGCCATTATAGATCTATTCAATTCTCGATAATTTTTTATTTTATTTCTATCATATTTTATTTCAGCGTTCATTATATTTGAAAAGATTGCTTCCATCTCTTCAATATAACTGGCGTCATAGTCAAATAAGAATCTATCTATGTAAATCTTAGTTTCATTAGATCCTGGAAGATCTTTAAAATACGACCTTTGAAAAGTGGATAATAATCCAGAATTAAATGAATTCCAAATCTTCATTGATTCTTTTATATCGTTATTATATAATTTTCCATAGAATTTATGATAACCAAGAAGTCGAAAATACTTATTAAATCTATCATCTGAGCAAACGATAGTTAAATTATTAGATTTAGGAAACATATTGCTTAAATAAAACTCAGGAATCCTATTGTCTGATGTAGTGTGTGGCAGAATTACAAAGTCTTTAAGATTACCTGGAATTATAGATCTACAGAATTCTTGTACGTTTTTTATAAAAACATCACGATCTTTATCGTAACATACTAAATATATCTTTGATAGTTGTTCGTACCGAAGTTCTGAGAACCCAAAGTTTTTATTAATATGTGCATTGTAATCAACTAATGTCTGAAAAAGATCGTGATTATAATAAATGTGAGTTAGTAAGTCAAAATCTTTAAATGTTTCCCCATCATATATTAAGCACGGAAGACTTTCATTTGTTGGAATGTGCGTAGCTTTTGTTACTCTATCATCAAGAAATATTTCTCTGTTATAATAACTATTATATGCTAAAGAACAGATGAAATCTCCACAGAATCCACCTACAAAATTTACGGTTATAAGCTTTGACCAATCTTCCAATATTCAAATCACTCTGGCTTTTTAAATCTTGTATTGTTCAAGATTGCATTTGACACTGTTTTAGGAACTAACTTAGCAATAGGACGTCCAGCTTTCTGAAGAACGATGCCTTCGCCGGCTGATTTTTTACCATCAATATGTGTTTGCATATCCGGGTGTTCAACGCCTTTAAGAACATGTTCAGTAGCTTGCTCAAGATGGTGGTGAATATCGAGAGACCGTTGAAAGTGACTAGCGTTCTTATCAACGTGAGATATTAAAGATGCATGCTCAGCAACTTTTCTTTCTTTAGCAGCTGGAGTCTTTACTTTACCCGCTGCTTTAGTACCTTCACCTTCAAGGTGCTTCTTGTATCCATTTACAGATGGAGTCTCGCCTTTACGGGTAGTTCTATTAATATAGGTTGCAAAGTGCATCTGATGCTCAGGCGTGAGGTGCTTTGAGGTGTGACCAGTCAAAAGTGCTTTAGCCGCATTCAGGTGATGCTCAGTTGCTGCACGATCTTTCTCAGAATAGGTGCTCGGCTCTGGATGATACTCGTGCTCAGGTGTAAAGATATTAGGCGACTTCTTAGTAGCGCCTTTAGAAAGTGCTTGTGCCTTACCATCTTTATATTCGGTATGAAGAGCTATACCCAGAGGAGCTTTAGTCTTAGCCTTATAGGTAATCCTATTAGGCGTCATAGACGTGTGTTCGCCTCTTTTGGTAGTCTCATCAGAAGGCGTATAAAGCATATCACCTTGTACGTGGTGACCTTTATTAACTACTTCGTGACCATGCGTGAGAACATGTTTGAGAGCAGCTGCATATCCTGGTGCGTGACCAAAGTGTTTATCAATCTCTTCTGGGGTACGAGCAACTACGCCGCGCACAAACCTGTGTTTGTCAGAAACCCCCACGCCTTTTTCGTCATGGATAATGTGAATAGATGCACCGCCATCAGTTTTAAGTGAGGCTTTTACCGGGTTAGATTTTCCCATTCTTGCATTGTGAAATTGACGAATTAGATCGTGCCCAAGCATATGATGCTGAGGTGATTCGTGTTCAATAGCTTTAGCATGAGTGAGATGGCCTAGTTGCTCACTTTCAATTGAAGTGCCAACGGCTTTGACTTCTGTAATGAATGATTGAAAGGTGAGCATTTAGTGTCCCAGCGTCTTTGCTATGTTTTTTGCACCTTCATCGGTGCCGATATTAATTGGTGATTTATCGAGTTTAGTAATTCCAAACTGAACAGTTCTTTTATTTGCGTTGTCAGTCTTCTGACGAACTCTAAACCGTCCCTCACCTTTTAATGCTGGCAACCCTAGTTTATGTCTATCTGTCTTCTCACTCATGCCTGCTCTATAGGTACCATGCGTATCGATGTGCACAGCATCTACATGGTGATCTCTCATATAAGAGTGAGCTGGACTAAGATCGGTATGATCTGAATGGAATCCACTCTTGTTCGATGTACCGTGCGGTTCCGTGTCATTGAGATGTTGTAAAAGATTCTTCTTTTTACCATTAATAGTAACGGTTGCGTTCTCTACGTGTTTAGCGTATTCTGGACGCTTTGCTCTAGCTTTATCGTCAATGTGCCACTTTCCGGTTTCCGGATGTCTTGACAATGTGATCTGCCCAAACGCGGTAGTTTTAATATCTGATTTGTGTTCGCCATGAAGACCAGATTCATTCTCAGAGTGTGTACCAGCAGAACCGGGGATTTTACTTTGTTTATTACCGCGTTTATCGATCAGATGGAAGTCGTTACCCGCAGTTGAACCAGCACCGCCGCCTGACATAAGACCAAGTTTATTTAGATGAGATACGAGCTTTCCTTCTTGCTCTAAACCTTTGTTATTTGCAACGGTTGGTTTATTCAACTTATTAGTCGGGATAGTGACTTTTTGATTAGACCCAGCCTTAGATACAACTACGTGATGAACACCTTTTTCATCTACGTTATGACTGTGAATAGTTACGCTGTCACCGGCTGAGATTCCACTATGACTTGAAGCCATCGTGTGTGTACCTTCTGCGTGCTTAGAACCACCTGCAATATATGGCGTGATGTATTTTCCAGTATGTCTTTCGGCAGATTGCCCACTGGCTAAAATAGTAGCTTCTTCTAAAAAGTCTTTAAAAAGTTTCATGCTGTGTCTCCAGACAATATCTTATTCTCTATTTATCTTTTCGAGTGAAAACATCTTTCATTTCCGGAAACGTTTCGGCAAAGCTTATTCCACGTTGGTTATCGCATAATTGTAGAAACTCTTTAGTCTCTTGAAGGCGTACGCTCCAGTCATCAGCTTCCATAAAATCGAGGATGCTGTATAATGTTTTAACACCATACTTATTATCTCTCCATTCATCGAAAGTCGTGTCGCCTTTGACGCCGAGCTTCCAATTAGCTTCCCACCATGGAATGAATTCCTCATACTTCTTTCTTATTTCAGCTTTAAACCATGCGGGTAAAACTTTGACGTTAAGGTGCGCAGGATGATAAACGAAGTGAAAGTTTACGCCACCACCCGTTTGTGGGAAGACGTTAATCTTTTGAAAGTTCTGCTCAAGTTTCCATTTGATAAACTCAGGAAGGTAGTAAACATTCAAGAACTGAACGGAACATGCAATAGTTACTTCAGTGTTGTCAGGCGACTCTTTATCAAGGATGTGGAAAACTTCCTGAGTTCTCTCCCACTTAGACGGATAGCGGATATATTCATTTCTCGCAAAGATGTCATCGACTGAATAGTGAAACCTCACGAGTTTAAACTCTTTCCATAGATCAAATAGATCTTCTCTCCATTCGACAGCATTTGAGTTATATCTAATCTCGAGATTCTTAGCATGACCAAGCTCAATGCATTTTTCTAGAATAGAATAATGTTCTTCGATGATTGTGCTCTCACCACCTGCAAAATAGATCTGTTGCATGTGTGGTATTTGTTCGTAGAATTGATTCCAGAAAGTTGGGTTATTCTTGTGCCAATTATAACTAGATCCATTATATGAACCTTTATTATCCCACGCCATATTCTCTTTAAGGGATTTGTTCTTAACTTTCGAAAACATAGTTTTGTGATCTTTAATCCAACTTGAACTATCGTGCGGACTACACATCACGCAAGCCAGTTGACATTTATTGCCAAAGCGAAGATCGATGTATACTAACTCGGGAGGAACGGATCCGTCCCATTCAGTATTGTCAACTAGTCTTTCAATGTCAACACGCTTTGACCAATACTCGGTCTCCCACTTGCGTTTGCTAACATATCCGGATGCTTCTTCTTTGAAGCACTTCAAGCAAGATGCGGGCTTTTCGCCATCGAGCATCTGCGTTCGAATGTTCTTCATATACGTAGAGTTCCAGCTCGATAAAAAATCTGAGATGTTTAAATTATTAGGTTTTCCATTTTCAGTTTTTAGAATGCCAACCTGACCGCCATGAATTTTATCATTAGTTGGCCCAACGGATGAAGCGTTTGCTGTACAGCAAACGCGCATTAAACCATCGGGTCTTGTGCTAAGGTGAATCCAAGGAAGAATGCAGAATGTATCAGACGGGAGCTTTTTCAATGTAACTATTAAACCTATGATCTAAATCGATGATGTGAGTTTTTCTGACTTTGTCTAAAGCAGCAGCAAATCCTTTGAAAGATGCGTGAGCTTTTTCGTTAAATGAAGCACTTTCTAGTATGTACATAAGCTCAGCGCAATCTATGTTCTTTAGCTTCTTCATATTTAAAGAGTTAAGTGCGTCATCAATATGCTCAGGAAGAATAGCAGATAGACTAGTCACCGCATCGTCAGAATCCATGAAGTTTACTTGGAATTTATGACCACTGAGCATTAGGCTGTCAAACCAGTCTATGAGTGGATTCAATGAAAAAATGTTGAATGGTGTAAGAACAACATTAAAACTAAATTTATTGTTTTTGTTTTGCATAAAATTTAAGATGTTTTTCTCAGTCTTTTTCCATCGAGCGTTAGTTCTTATATAATCGTATTCGGCGCCAATTGCATCGACGCTAAATGTAATTACAATCTTTTCAAACCTATTAAGTAATTCAATAAATTTGGGATTTGAACTAGTTCCGTTTGTAGTTATTTTTAATGTTGGTTTTGGATTAAATTTAGATACAACATCGATGAATTTCCATATACCAGGATCAATAGCTGGTTCACCGCCAATGATTTTAATTTTAACCAAATTAATTTCTTGAATGTACTCAATCATTTGATCATGTATATCAAGATCATCTTTAGGTCTTCCAAACCATTCAATAAGTTCTGGATTAGCTTTGACTTCATTTTCAATAGAACTTGACGCGCCAGGTCCACACATTCTGCATTTTAGATTGCAATGGTTCGATGGTCTATAATCTAGAATCATCGGTCCTGTTAATTTCGAAATGTCAGGCCTTTCAAGCGCGTTATATTCATTATTCCAATATTCAACATCGCTCTGCAAACCAAGCGAAACTTTCTTCATGCATATAGCGCAACTATCTGGAAACTTACCTTCGAGTAAGTCTTTGCGTATTGCAGATAAATCTTCGCCGGTCCAGAATTGCTTCGGACCGGCGGCTTTAAAAGTTTCTGATTCGCAACAAGGCGCGTATCCATTTTTAGTAGATACATACATACCAATAAATGGTGCGTAGCAAAGTGGTTTCATTTATTTCTTTCTAAACATTAACCATCAAAAACTAAATCTTCATGAGAGATCTCATTTTTTTTAGCCCATTGAACAACTAGTCCGATTGCACGACCATTAGCTTCTATTTCCCAAGGTCTATCCCAATAATCGATTTTAGTAGAGTCAACTCTTTTTCCGTTGAACTTATAGACTTTAGGTTCATACACGAGCTCGTAGTATTCGCCTTTTGCCCATTGTTTTACGTGAATCATCTCATGCGCAATAGTATTTAACAGAAGGTTAATCTTTTGTTCTGGCTCAATTTGAATTGTAAACTCATTACCTCTGCGATGTTCGTCTTCCCATACGCAATTACCAAAGCTGTTTTCATTTTCAAACAATCCTTTAACAAAGTGAATGTCAATGTGCATCTTTAATTGCTTCTGCTTCGTAAAGAACTTGTCTAAAATGAATTCAGACAGTGACTTGCAATGCTTAAAAGACTGTTTATCGATGAGTTTAGTATTCTTAAACGTAATCATTTTTCAGTTAGGTTCAATTCTTTAAGCGATGGAAATTCCAAGATTAGATTATTCCAACACTCGGTTGCTACTTCTCGGTGTTCTTTCTGCGTGCCTGACGCCATTCGAAGTTGACAATAATGAATCCATGAGCGAACAGATCCAGTCATATACATGCGGGATACAGTCAATCCTTCCGGCAACACAACTCGCGCTTGTTCTTTAGCAATATTATGATTAATCGCCCAATCATATGCTTTGGTGGCCATAGCAATTACAGTTTGTTGTGCCGCAGCCCATTGATGCTGCAATTCTTCATCGTCTGTTTCAATCGAGTTTTGACGATTCTTTGAGTCCTGTAATCGAGCTTCGCGACTAACAAAACCTAAGTCTTTCGTGGGATCTGCATAACGCTGAGAAAACTCTTGGAATGAGAATGAACGATGTCGCAGAATCTGTCTTGCAATGTCACGTGTAGTATTAATTTCCATCACTACGTGCGCCATCTCAAGTGGTGACCAGTGATCATTATTGATTAAGTAACTAAGAAGCTTTGGAGCAGACTCATGATTTTTTTGATTATCTGGATTTGAAACCCTTGCAACATAGGCAATGAATTCATCTACGCTAATATTATCATCTTTAGGTTTAGTAACGGCTACGACTTCTACTTTCATTCACGTCTCCAATAATGGTGATTCCGGGAGGATTCGAACCTCCGACCTTGAGATTAGAAATCTCTTGCTCTATCCAGCTGAGCTACGGAACCATAAGAATCTTATATTACAAGTATATATAGTACAGTGGTAAATGTCAATGGTTATTATGAGAAACGCACAAATAATCCCAAAATGCAAGACTGATGGGGAACACCAGATCACCGCAACCGGTCACTGGGTTCCATGCTGCAATGTTCCCCAATACGATTCTAAATTTAAAGAACTAATCTTTTCTGGCGAAGACTTTAAAATAAAGTCTGTGTCAGACTTAGGTAAGTTCCATAAACAACCAGCTTTTTTAGAGTGGATTGGAAACATAGAATCTGGCATATCAGAAGCACCAAAGTTTTGTAAACTCAAGTGCTCGAAGCAGGTAGTCGACGCGGGTAAAGAAAATCCATTTATGATTACTAATGGGCAGGAAATTGAATATGGCTAAAACAGCATCTCTTGAACTCACTACCAGATGTCGTCTCGAGTGCCCCAAGTGTGAACGCACAATCATGAAAAAGAATGAGAAACTGCCCAACGTCGACATGACTATGGAACTTGTCGACTTCTACTGCGCTTCTAATTTCAATAAGATCATCCTCAGTGGTTCTTATGGAGATCCAATATATCACCCAAACTTTCTTGGGATAGTAAAGAAGCTAAAGTCAGCGGGTAAGAGTGTTTGGATCTCGACTAATGGTTCCGGAAAGACTAAAGAATTCTTTCGCGAACTTTTCGCGATGCTTGACATCACTGACCAAGTTAACTTTGCGATCGATGGATACTACGGAAGTGTTGGCGGTTATCGCGTTAATTTTACTGATGAAGATTTTGAGAAAGTTATTGATATTCTTGAAATGGGTTCAAAAGAATTCGATGTTAGAATTCGTTGGCAATACATTCCATTCTCGTTTAATGAGCAAGATATAGAAAAAGCCCGCAATCTCGCTCATTCAAAGAACATTCACTTTATGATTAAGAAGTCGACGAGATGGGATGGCCCCGACGACCCAATGATGCCCAAAGATAAAAGTTTAGTTGGTCAGTTCTACTTAAACCATCACGAGTTCATTGACTCATAAACTCAGTCCCACAGAGACTCATAATATTTTCCAAACAAACGGAAGCCGTTGGTCATCCGCTTTTGAAGGTCTTTGTAACTGTCGTCATACAAATAGTCATTTTTAAGTTTCCACTCAAATGCCCAAATCATCTCGTCAAGCACATAGGTCCAACGCTTCTCGATCAAGTTGTCATGGTCTGGGTTATCAGGATTTCCAGGATCTGGTGTATACTGCAGCTCTGGTGAAACATCGTCGTTGTCAACATATGCTGAACCGTGCTTGTGTTGTTTGAGTTTCTTCAACATAGGCAAAATGATAAGAGCAAGAGTATCATCCATGCTCCACACATCATAGTCATCAATACGAACCTTGATCTTTTGTTCTTTAAACAGGTCAAAGACTCTGTTGATTGTATTGTTGTAGATCCAATCCAAGAAGTTTTCATACTTCTCTAGTAGGTGCTCAAACGTTGTGGTGCTGTCAGTCCAGTCGTGATTATACTTTTTGTTCATATAACCATAATGGATATGGCTCGACCAACGTCGACGATAAGGTCCGATAAAAACACGCAAGATTATTTTCCTTTCATTTTTGTCCAATGTATACTTTCATTTCTTTTCCTTGCTAA
>Ga0209088_10000195_pt1 | contig 45287 bp, 44 predicted proteins | sample S_140625_EF_Meta_FD_187324 | JGI IMG/M metagenome (GOLD analysis project Ga0209088, IMG submission 187324) | Freshwater microbial communities from Lake Simoncouche, Canada to study carbon cycling - S_140625_EF_MetaG (SPAdes) (version 2) | ecosystem: Environmental > Aquatic > Freshwater > Lake ... | reverse complement strand
ATTTGTTTCTATGTTTTTTTTCCACAACTACCCAAAATATTTATAATATGGGGCATATTATATATTACATATATAAACAACTCATTCCATGAAAACGCGACGCAATCGAGGCAGTCGAGGCAGTCGCAGCAAAACTGGTGGGTGGGGAGGTTGGTGGCGTCAAACGGCCGTTGGACGTGCATGGAATGTCACAAAAGGCAATCATTTCGCATTAAGCAAGTCCGGGGTTCCAGCAGGCAAGCCCATACCAGTTCCTGAATTTTGGGGACCGGGCATACGTCAGGCAAATCGATTGATTCCTCCGCTGAAGATTAACGCATTGAGCAAGAGCGGAGGCGGGAGCAAGAGCGGAGGCAGGAAGCGCACCGCCAAACGAAGCAGGACCAAGAGAGGAGGATTCGTTTTTGGCGGGTTTCCACAGGACATCAAAACTGGCTGGGACAATATTAAAATCGGAGCAGAAAACTGGTATCGTGGGTTCATGGGAACCAACCAGCTGCCTTCTGCTTCTCCATGGAATCAGCCCGGATTAAATGCCAAAGTGGGGCACACAACTCAAAAACTAATCGACATTAAGGCCATACAAAATGCAGCTCATGCGAAGGTGGCCAAAATACATTAACCAATGACAATTCATGCCCCTGTTTTATTTTATAAACACACTTTATAAAACAAATCATCCACCCATTTCAATGTCGTTGTATCAATCACTTTGCCCCCCTGCAAAGGTCTACCTCGTGCTTGCCATTATTTACATTGTCGGTGCTTATTTTAGCATAAATCATTTTTCGAATTTCATGCAGTTGAATCAATCCAAACTGCACCCATACATGAACTCTTTGAATTTTAGCGTGAGCCAATCCGCGAATGCAGTGTCCATTGGAAATGTTTTGTTCACGCTGTTTTGGACTTGGGTTTTGAACTATCTTTGCTCGACCGGACACATCCGCGTGTCCTGGTTTTTGGTTCTGTTTCCTTACCTCATGTTGTTCGTTGCAGTGGCTTTCAGCGTTTGGGCTCTTCTCAAAATGCACATTCTCTCGAGCAAATGAACAATGGAACCAATGAAACCATTCAATTAGCGCAGGCGCAAGGTTGCCACCGTTTAAACCGAGGGTTGAACATGCACGTCATGCGCACGCACTTGCTCAAATCCACGAACTTATTTTTGTTCTTGTCAGCGTCGACAAATTCTTCTTCGTCGTCGCTCTCTTCTAACGCGTCCAAATTCCGGTTCTCTTTGATGTTCCGAAAGATTGAATTCATCATCACGCTGGTTTTGTAATTCGGGATGTGTGCAATCATTGTTGCATCGGTTATCGTGTCATCCGCATTGTGCAAAACATAATAAATGTCATTTTGAGCATCCGGCCTTAGAACGAAGGTGCGCATCGAACCTTGAGGCTTCTGGTTCTGGGTCTGGTTCTGGGTCTGAATGACATTCGCCTGTCTCGGAAAAAACGATTGCGCTGGTGCAGTTGGTTGCAATTGTTGCGGCTGTGGCTGTTCCGCTAGATGAAGCAACAAATTTTTATATTCAGTGCAGGAGCGTTGCAAAAACCGATGTTGAATGCAAAAAACATCATACGATGTTATCTGTTGTGCATCCTTCAATGCATCGTGGAAGGAGGTGTGCATGATTGGCATGAAAAACTGCAACGGCGCATCGGACTTGCATTTTTGTTTATTGTAAGCATCAAAGAATGCAATGAACCGCTCCATTCCACCCCCGATTTGTTTTGCGCCGCAGAAATAATGCACATTCTCCACGCTGAATCGTTTCTTGATGCCACCTTTTTCAGAGAGACATGTTCCATACAAAATGGTTCCTTCCCCTGAATACCATGCGTCATCCATGCACGGCATGCTGTGCATCATGCGCACATCATCAAATGACACCGGTTCTGAATGATTGGATTGTTGGCTGAATTGTTTGTATTGGCCGGGTTGACTGGGTTGATACACCCGTTTCGAAATTTGAAACATCCAGCACTGTTTGTGTGTAAACCACAGTGCGCATTTTCTCCCTTTGGGAATCACGGCGTACACATCAGCCAAAAATTTCTTATGAACATGGTTTTCATAATAAATTTCAAGTACACTTTTGAATCGTTCTTTGACGAGTTGTTGGAATTCGTTCAATTGGTTTGATTGGCGGTGCATGATTGGGTGGAGTGTTGTGGTGTGTATACATGTATAATAACCATGATGCTTTAATATGGTTTTCATCAATCTCAATCTCAATCTCAATCGCAATCATTGATAGGTTGACCCGATTTCTATGAAATTAGAATGCAATTGCTGTGGTTCGGGTTGTTGTGGCTGCGGCTGCGCTGACTGCGGCTGCGCTGACTGCGGTGCATTGAGTTCCATCATGTATCGTTTCAACTCATTTTTCATCGAAGCTGCATCATTTTCATCATTTGTTGCATTCATTGCGTTTGCAGTTTTGAATTCTTCCAGTTCCCTAAACAACGCGTCATACTTTTGCTGCGGTCGTTTCACCATGTCCTTCATTTTCGGAATCGTCAGCGTTTCCTTGAAAAAATAATACAAATTGTGCAATAAAAAAATGATTACAAATGACACGATGACCACTTGAGCAATCCAAAACATTTCAAAATGAACAAATGTAAATGGTGCAAAAATGAAAATGGCGTAAAATTATAATAAATATGGATTAAGTTATATTTACATAGTTTTTGAAGATTTACAACGTATCACAAGCACACCATGCGCATGCAATGGGCCATGGGCCATGGGCCATGGGCCATGGAATAAAATATACGCCACAAATGATTTAAACCCATGCTCAATGATAATGTAATCTTCCATTTATTCATGCCTCCTAAACCCAAGCCAACCTCCGCAACTGCAGTCCCCATTGTGATTGTGGAACGCAACGGAGATTTGCGTTCATCACAGATTGATGCATATGACCCAATGGAATTGTGCAAAAAATGCAAATATAAAACCCCCGCTGGATTTGAAATCCGCGCTGAATGGGCTTATTCCGGCGCAGATGAACGGTTCATGGTGGAGCTGTGGGCTCGTGAGGACGGCAATGCAGGGCAGGAAAACAAGTATGAATTCCCACCGCCGGTGGACACCATTCTCTTTTTTGGAGCGTGCGCGCTGGTGGCTAAAGACATGTCCTCGCAACATCGGGTCATTCCGTTGACTTTGGAAAAATGGGATAAAATGTATGATTTCTTATTCGGTGGATTCGACACGTTGGCCAATTGCGAGGATGACGACGACGAAGAGGATGAACTGGATGCCATACCTGCAAGCAAAAAAACCAAGGATGGCTATTTGAAAGACGGATTCGTGGTTGACACCAGTGGCGAAGATGACGACGAAGCCGATGAAGATGAAGACGATGAAGACGATGAAGATGACACTGAAGACGACACTGAAGACGACGATGACGACGATGACGACGACATTGAAGCAGATGATGACGACACCGGCAATGCGGTGGTCGCTGCTTCTACCAAAATCCCAAAATCAAAGCAACTGTCCAAACGACGCGACAAAAAACAACCGAAAGAAGAAATATTGGTCGACACTTCGTCCGAATTGAGCGAAGAAGCATACGAATATTTTGATGATTGAAATGAAAACAACATAAACCGTTTGTGTGTTAATGGTATAACTTTGCATTTCAGGATGTCGTATTATTGCGAATTGCCAAGATTGAACAATTTGACCATACCGACAGATTCTTCGTCGTTGTTTGAAATAACCGCATCCGAAGCATCCAGCCCGGTGGTGTCTCACACGCTGAACATGTATTTATGCAACATTAAGGCTCAAATCGAAGAATGCGGCGAAGAGGTGTGGGACTCGGTTAAGAAATTCACCAACCCGTTTGAATTCATTCACACCGCAATCCCCAATTGCAAAACATACGCGGTCAGCAAACTGCGCCCGTTGTCGCGCTCGTTCTACAAGATGATTGAATTGCACGCCACGTTTTTTAACCCGTTGCACGAATCCAGTCGCATGACGTCGTTCCATTTGGCCGAAGGCCCCGGCGGCTTCATAGAAGCCCTGGTGCACATTCGGTCCCGGCAATTCCCGGACATTGCCCAATCCGACGTGCATTACGGAATGACGCTGTTGAATCAGGACGCCTCCTGTCCCGGATGGAAGAAAAGCAAATCGTTTTTGGACGCGCACCCCAACCGCGTGTGCATTGAAACCGGCGCAGATGGAACCGGAAACATCATCTCGTTGGACAACTTTGAGCACTGCGTGTCCAAGTATCAAAACACCTGTCAGCTCATAACCGCCGACGGTGGCTTCGACTTTTCGTGCGATTTCAACAACCAGGAGACAATGGTGTCGCGTCTGCTGGCCGCAGAAATGGGATTTGCGCTGGCACTGCAAAAACCGGGAGGGCATTTCATCCTGAAGGTGTTTGACACGTTCACCAAGCCCACCATTGACATCATGTACGTGCTCTGCAACTTGTACCGGGAGGTGTTTGTGTCGAAACCGTGCACCAGCCGCCATGCCAATTCGGAGCGATACATTGTGTGCAAACATTTCAGGCCGAAAACGTCGGATGCGCTGCTGCCGCACCTGCGCGCAATGTTCAAACAGTTGGAGGATTTTCCGCAGAACGCGGCAATGACCTCCATTTTTCCGATGAATCATGATTCGTATTTTTTGAACAAGATTGAGGAGTGCAATGCCATCATTGGACAGCAGCAGATGGAAACCATCAACGCAACCATTCACCTCATACTGAACAAGTATCACGCAGAAAAACTGGAATCCATGAAACGCCAAAACATCATCAAGTGCGTCAGCTGGTGCGACAAACACGGCATACCCTACAATAAAATGATTCAGCAAAACAATATTTTCTTGAAATGAAAAAATGCAAATTGCACAAATCATGACCCTCCCTTGAAAACATGAACAGTCAATAAAATAATATAAAAATTATATTATTGATTATACAAATACTAATCCGCGATATACAAAACTTAGACTTCCGCGACAATGCAATCAACCTTGCAGTTGTTATACAAAACTGTTAGTTCGCGCCGAAAAAAGGAGAGATTTGAGACCATTCTGGAACCGATGCAAGCGATTCTTCAAATTGCGTTGCTTTCATTTCACCCCGTGGGCACCAAGTTGACCATACAAAACAACATCCTTATGCTGCAACCTCCCACCTACTCGCAATCCATGGCGCGCTGGTACAACAACGACACCAAGGAGGACCTGTATTTTTTATTCAACGTGTTTCACCGGTTCAAAAAATTTTACGCACACTGCAAAGCGGATGATGGGTCGGTGCAACACCGCCTGTACGTGCTGCTAATTGAAATGTCCAAAACGGGAATAAACAAGCTGATACGAACATACGGACAAACCGACAAGCCGCACATCCTGCAGACGCTAACCATGTACAAATTCATACTGGATGACCAGCTCTCGCCCGACCTCATGATATTGCCACCGGCAAATGCAAGCGTGGTGTCTGCAAAACCCTACAAAATGAAGCCCATTTCGAACGAGGACGATGACCACGACCACAAAGCACAGGAAATGTCTGGACCGTCTTCCAACACGGTGGACGACATCTTTACAACCATCGTGGACATTTACACGTCCGAGCTGCTGACCATCATGTACAACACGCTCATTTTGATGCGGGACAACGAATCCAATTACCAGGCCTATGCCGACGGTCTGAACAAAATCATGGAGCCCACCTACGTGCAATTGAAGAAATGGATTGACGAGCACATCGTCTATTAGATGCGCGTCAAATCCAAACACGCACGAACGAACGAATGGTTCAATGATGCATTTAGTATTTCATTCGGACTGCCCAAATTGGGTAGTTGTGGCCTCGACCACTCCAATCCGGAGCAAACCACGTCTCATCCATTTCGGAGGTTTCAGTCCCGTGTTTTTTGCGAAGCACGGAAAATATGCTTTGGTCGTGTCGATTCCCTTGAAACGTTTCATCATTCTGGCTCGTGCTCACAGAATCGTCGAGCATGTGATATTGGCAACAACCTTCATACCACTTGTCGACAAGTTCGACGGTGTGTGGACATTTTCGGAGGACATAAACCCCTCCTATAAGTTGACCCGTGTCCATGACATTCGTCGTCTCGGCATCAAAGTATCGAAATGCGTCCATTTTCGTCCATGTTTTTTCTAAATGTGCCATTTGAAAAGAAAAAATGCCGAATTTGCTTGCAGAGACAATCGAAAAGTATTCCAATAGACGCGGTTTTCCGTGTGGATTAATCATGCACCCTGCGTCGGCATACACGAGAACATCGTTGTCATTCATCCGTTCTAGCGTTTTTTTTGTTATATAGGATTTCCATATCCAATATCCGTATCCTTTGGATGCGTTCGATTTTATGAAATTCCCGTGTTTCTTCCAAAATGATGCGTCGCTCATTAGGTGCTTCTCTGTGTACCCGATGATGTAGTCAAACACCGAGACATTTTGGGCTTGTTTGCATATTCGATTGACTGCGTTATGAAAGTTTTGGGTTGGACCGCCAAATGTGATGAACCACTTTTTGTTGGATGACATCAGGAATCACAATGTTATAATAATATAACGCACATTTTATTTGTGTGCTTACGTCGTTAATGATTTGATTTTTTCAAACAATTTCGGTCATTTTGATGCTGGACTCGACCCAGCGATTCGTCTCCAACGTGCCCTTGATGCGCCGACCAAATTCGGGAAACACAATGTTTATCTGCTGCGCCTCGCCGTTGGCAACGTAGTCCTTGATTTGCAGCATCAGCATCTTAACAGGGGCGAATTTAGACGCATACAGCTTCAGTTCCGACAGCTTTTCCAGAATGGGCCGGACCTGCGCTTGCCGCTCTTCCTTTGTTCGGTCTGATGACACGACTGACTCGGCTGACTCGGCTGACATGATTCAAATATTATATACAAGTTGTGCATAATATTTAATTACTTTTTTTTATATTGAATTTGTATTTTGATTTTAACACATTGTCCAGGTAAATGTTGTCATTATTATTTTGAAAATGCACACCATTGCTGGTTGATATGGTGTGCAATTCCAAAAAATGAACATTGCTATTGCGCGTGAATGCGTGATGATTCATTTCTCTGCATGGATGATTGATGATGACCAATAAAGTGTAATTGCTTGTGTACTTGGAAAATTTATTATTAAAATCGATGATGTCGCTTAAAAAATGATTGGAATGGGAATTGTGTTCCCCATTGACAAATGTCATGATAAATAACTTGTGTTCTTGTTTTTGAAGCAAATTTCTAAATCTATCAACACATCTTACATAATAATTGTAATGGTCCGCATTTTGCAACGGATTGTGATGATTGAACATGCAATTATTGTATTTTGAATGTCCGCATTTAGATGGCGATTCATTGATGTAATGTGATTTATCTAAAAAAACATTGAAATTGTCTTCCATGCAATGCAGTATGATATCACAATTTGAAAAAATCCAATCAAACGGGTAAGAACATGATTTTAACCCATTTCGTATTAATATTTGAGAACTATGACACAATGAACCCAATGAACAAGCGTAATTTATTTCTGACGTCATGATTTTCAAATATTTATATGCGCATCATGTATAACATTTAATTACTTTTTTTGAGAGAATGTCAAACGCAAATGCAAACGCAAACGCAACCGACAATGCAGGCCTCTGCAAATACCGAGATGCGCTGGGTGTTCCCGGAACGGGCGTGCATTCCATTCAAATCGGCGGAATCGCGGTCGTGGATGTCATCATGACGATAATCGGGGCTTACATCATTTCCCGCTTTGCACACACTTCATTTGCATGGACCACCGCTGGGCTTTTCTTCCTGGGCATCATCCTGCACCGCCTGTTCTGCGTGCGTACCACCATTGATAAGCTCATATTTCCAAATGCTAAATGATTTATTTAGGTTATTATTATAATTATTATTATTGTGAATCATTGTCAACCATTTTTTCATGAATTTCTCTCGAATGGATGAATTGAAAAAGGCAAAAGGGTGCATGTGTTGGCCGTCGGTTCCATCGGGGGGGGGCAATCATTGCAACCCTTTCCCCTTTCCGGATTCATTCAATCGAGAGAAAATGACACATTAAATACATATTAAATGTTCCACTAACATAACACACAGTCAATCCATATAATTGAAAAAATTGATTGAGATAAACTGGCATTAAACACACCACATACCACACACGCAGATTAACGCAACAATGACCTCGAATGCCCAGAATATCGCCAAAGTCATCGAACACATTGCCCGGTGCCCAGACCCGGCCATTCGACTTCTTCGCGACCCGACGGTCATTCAATGGTTATTCGGAGACCTCACGTTCCTTCCACCCATCGAAAAAAAGAACAAAACCACCGACGAAAAAAAATACAAAATAGAAGAAGACAAGTGGGGGCAAGAAACAATGAAACAGCGCCGCCCTGATTTGAAGTTGGACAAGCAATGGACGAACAAGTTTGGGGAGCACGTCTGCGAAGAGATTTACGCATTGCACGGCAAGGTTGTCATAAAACCTGTCAAAAAGGAGCACTATCAGCCTGACCTGGAAGTGGATGATGCAATCATTGAAGCCAAGGCCCAAACATTTCACACGAGCGGAACTGCAGGGGAAAAGATACTGGGATGCCCTTTCAAATATGCCGAAATCCCCCAATTGCATGGCGGAAAGCCATTGAAGATTGTCTGCATGGGTGGCGCCGAACAAGTTTGCAGGGAAGGCTATGGAAACCTGCCTGGACCCAAGTGCAGCGAAGAAAAAAAAGAGTTCATCGAATTCTATCGTGCGAAACGCATTGAGTTCGTTGGAGCAACGGACCTTCTTCTGGCGTTAATCAGTTCATAATTAGAACCTCATTGGTTCTTTTGTCCGGTTCTTTGGAGTTAATGGCCCTTCTACAGCTTATTATTTTTGTTGTGTAAGCGGGCGACGGGAATGCATCACGAACCAACTGCACGTCCGCATTACTTATGACCATCCTGACATTTTTTGCCTTCATTTCGGCGCAGAGTTTGAACAGCCGGCCGTGGTCTTCCAGATTGAAACCGTCCGACGTATAGGAGACAAACGATGTGCCGGTTTCGGGAGCATACGGCGGGTCAAGATACACGAAATCGCCCGCCGCAATTTTGGACAGACACGCGTCAAATGCACAGTGTGTGAATGCCACGTCTTTAATCAGCGTCGAAACCGTTCTGATGTGGTCTGCATCCAGAATGCACGGGTTCTTATAGTTGCCAAATGGAACATTGAACCCGTTGGGTCCTTCGCGATACACGCCACGAAAACACGTCTTGTTCATGAAGAGCAGCATGGCCGACGCCGCGAGTGAGGTGCGGTCCTGCAGCGCATTGAATCTGGACCGGGTCCAGAAGTAGTATGATTCGGGCGACCCGAGTGCCGCTTCCAGGGTTGCAGCCTTGCGATTAACCGGTTCCGCCCTGCACTCGGCGAATTCGTCGGACAATTTCCGCACCTCTGCAATAATGCCGTCCGGGTCCGATTGAATGTTTTGATAGAGCCCAATGAGATTCGAATTCAAATCGCTGGCGTGTATTTTCCCCGACACCTTAATTGTTCCGTTGCGCATGTGGGAAAGAAGCGCAAGGAGAACACTGCCGCCTCCCAAGAACGGCTCGTGATAGTTGTTCATCTCTTTGGGAAAGAGAGCCATGACATCCCCGATAATCTGCGTCTTTCCGCCAACCCATTTCATGAAGGGCTTGACGTTGTTGTCCATATTGTATTTGTATTCCGAATGATGCCTATATCCTAATGATGCCCATTATCATTAATTCATTTTGCATTCAATTTTAACCATTTAATGTTTAAAATTGACATTTATGGGTTGGTTCATGGTTCATGGTTCAGGGTTCATTTGTATCCATCAGCTGTGACCGGACTCGGCAGAGTTGCAGACCGATTCTCAGTTGGTGAAAAAAAGCACACAGTGTGATTGCCCGGTTTACTGCCATAATACAGCTTGCAATTCGGGGGCTGATAATTGTTTTTCAAGAAGTAGCTCGGGTTGTACTCGGTGCTGTATTTCCCGGCATTTGCACCCTCCGCACCGAACGCGCTGTAAAATGAGTTGCCGTTCAGGTTGACGGTGTTCACACGCAGGCTGAGCGTGCGCGTGCCGCTGCTGACGCCGCCCTGTCTGGCAAACGGCACGTTGTTCGGCTTGTAAATGGTGGTGCCCTGGCACTTGTTGGCCAGCTGGTTTTGGGCTGCGCTGCACGAGGGGTACAAGCAGCTGCCCGTGAGTCGCGTTTGTGGACCCCAGCAGTCATCGTTGGGCCAGAGCGGCATGTAGTTGGGCCCAAAGTATTGAACGCCCGGCACCGGGTTGGTGGACAGCTTCTGTTCGTAGCGCTTGCATCGCGACTGCAGGTACCCACGGGTGTCGCTGTAATACGCCTTGCTCATCAGCGTAACTCCCGATTTAATGACGTTGTTTGCTGGGCACACGCCAATGTACTTCGTGTTATACAGTCCCGTCTGAATTTGGTAGCTTTTGGGGTCAACCGGGTTGCCCACCTGCACGTAGCCATTGTTTTCCACGCGGTCGCACGGCTCACACTTCTGCGACGGGATTTTCAACAGCTTCTGGTCAAATTTGGCGAATGAGTTGTCCGCTGCGTCGGCGCAGTCGCACGACACGCCGTTTCCGGATTTTGTGGTGCCACCTGGCGTGTCAATGACGAGCGACACGGAATTCACGCTGCGACCGCTTTTAAGAGTGGGTTGCAGTTTTCGGCGCCAATGTTTCATGGGGCGCGCCTTCATTGCGGGGCCGCTGAAGTCGTGTGCGGCTTCATCTCTATCCGTGATTGGCACGTTCACCAATGCACCGTTCGAATTGGGTCGACTAAATCCGGGAACCACCTGGTTAGTGGTGGTCTGATTCGTGGCAACATCTGACGGCTTGGTCGGATAGTGCACCCGCTTGGTGGTTTGCAAGCTGTTGGTGCGGCGCCAGCCAATGCCGTCCGATATGGTTGCATGTCCGGATGATGATGCCATTTGTTTGTCTAATACTAATAAATAATATTCAATATATATTAAGTTGTAGATATTATTTATTGCATATTTAGCATTTCGGCGCCATGTTGAGCATTGTTATGCACGTCGCATTGATACTGTTTTTTGCATGGGTATTGCTACACGCCTTGATTTATTCTAAATCTGTTGGTCGCGTGATTGAGGGTTTAGAGGGAAATGGTGCAACGCCAACGGCAACGCCAACGCCAACCGACGGCCCTGATGCATCAGCACCTCCGGCACCTCCGGCAACACAAGCGCAAATCGACGAAAACACGGCCGAAATTGCGATTCTAAAAAGCCAACTCATAAATCTCATAAACACTTCAACCCAATTAAATGCCGCCATGGCCGCCAATGAAAAGGGGGTGCAACAAAACACGGACCTCATTCAAAAGGTGGTGCAATCACAAAACGACACGAACACGAAGCTGGCCAACATGAAGAGCACAAAATAGACATAGACATAGACAAATAGGGACTAACCCTGTTAAAATAATGTGTTCATATTATATTACCATTGCATACTATGAAACCATCACCCCTGCATTCGCTGCTATTTTTTATGCCCGACGAGTTGTCAAATGCAACGGTCTATAACATCATCATCGGAATCCTCTGTATTTTGCTCGCATTTTCTCTCATTGTGCTCTACCGAAGAATCAAATACGGGTCTTCTTTCATGGAAGGCATGACCACGCCACCATCCTCCTCTTCCTCCTCATTGGACCCAGCCGTGGTTGACATCCAGACCCAAACAGCCTCTGTGCAAACCATTTATGACAAATTAAAGACAGACATTGACGACCAAAAGAACCGCATTGACGCCAATTCACAAACGCTCATGTCAATCACGAGCCGCGCCCCCGATGCAAGCAACAACATCACGCATGCCGATGTCAACACGGACGACCCTTCCAAAACCAAAATTCCCAGCATAGACATGTCTTAATTCGCGAGTTGCACATAAGCCCAATGAAACGCACGGAATGTCGCGACACCAAACGCGAACCCGAACAGCACCTGGACTGCGGTGTGGCGCCGAAACGCAATGCGCGTGTGCATCAAAAATATCGCAAGTGCCAGTGCCGCAACAACTGAAACCGGGTGCCACGTTCTCCACGACAAAAACTGGTGCGCAAACGCCACGAAATAACCAACCGATTGTGCATGACCCGATGGAAATCCGTAGGCGTCGTTGTTCTTGTGCTCTGGCCAAATGGAAGTGATCGCGGTGTCAAATACGTTGGCAGGATGATACGGCACTGGCCGATTTCCGGCAGGTCCGATTGCATGACGGAACAATTGTTTTAAACCGCTATTGACAATTGAGTTTGCAATGTATCCGATGAATGCATATGCATACGAGACATGATACTTGTAGCACAACGCAATCAACACAAAGAATATGAGTTGCGGGTAGGAGCTAATGCATTTTTCATAGGTTCCTGACATGTATTTGGAGAGATAATAGAGCAATTATCAATTAATATATTATATCCTGATAATATATTATTAGTGAGTGAGCACAATTGGAATGTCGGATTTTTTCAAAGACGTTCTGGGGGATTTAGACAATGTGGAGCAAGAGCTGCTCGGTCCCGACTATCAGTACTTCAAACAAATTAAAACCCCGTCGGAATTGGGTGTCACCAGCAGCGGTGGATTGGACAATTTGGCTGGCGACATTAGCGCGCTGATTGCTTATGTGGAACTGCTCGTGTCCGGTGGTGGCGACGCATCTGCCACCGGCAAACCGCTCGGAAACAAGTTTTTCCTAAAAACGGGGGCCAAATGCAAGGTTGTCAGCAGCGATTCCACCAACGGGAGCGTGGTGGACCGGTACGCTTACGTCAACAACGTGCCCGATGGCAACATCCCGTTCATTTCATCCGGGCTTGGCGGGGTGCAGTTCAGCGAATTTGAGGGATTGATTCCTGGAACCATGTCGGATGCAGCCGCGCTCAATCCGTTTTCGCTGTTCCAGGCGTTCCAACTGGGGTCCACACCCGACTGTCAGAGCGTGACGCTGGAAACGATTGATGCCAACAACAACGTGGCTTCGGCCACGAATTATGTTGCGACGGCCGACATTAAAAACATGCCGGCATCATGGTTTTCGGACAAAAAGAATCCCGTGACGGGGGATGTCGAGCGCGAGGCATTCACACAACGCCGCCGCCCCAACTGCACTAAACGCATGGGCAGCATACCGAACGGCACCCTTTCCAGCCTTTACTACACATCACTTGGATTTTTGTGCCTGGTGCTGTTGTACGCTCTCACGAAACGCGTCAATAAACGTTGATGACCATCATTTTCTACTGCTTTTATTGTGTGTTTTGTGTTTTTTATGTGTTTTATGGTTATGTTTTTTGTGTGTTTTGGTGTTTCGTTTGCTCCCGCCAATGCGAATTGGGTTAGAACCTGTTGTCGCTCCAACATCTTGTCCCAAACCTCCTTGTCCCAAACCTCCTTGTCCCTGACCTAGTCCCAAACCTTGTCCAACACCTTGTGGTTGTTGCACCATTGTGTTTGCTGCACTTGGCTGTTGCATTGGATTTGTTGCAGGTGGAGTTGCAGGTGGCGTTGCAGGTGGAGTTGCAGGTGGAGAAAGCCATGAAAATAAGGAACTAATGTGGTCTGAAATCGTTTTTTTTTGTGCTGGTGCTGGTGCAGTATCAGATGCAACAGGAGTTGCAGCAGCAGGTGCATTTGTCGATGGCTTGCTTGAAAACAAGTTGTTCAAGAAATCAATGGGTCCTCCTCCTCGCTTGATGCGTCTGCCACTTTTATGACTTCTTTTATTGGGCATAGTTAAATGACAGTTATGATTTATTATATAAAAATATAATAAATGAAATGAAATGTGTTTTTCAATGCTCACAATTTGACGCGCTTAAACAGCTCAAGTGCAACCAGACCTCCCGCCACTTGGGCCAGAATGTAGGGAACTAAATCGCTGGAAGACAGTTTGCCAGCGGCAACCATGGCAATGGAAACCGCGGGGTTGAACATGCCGCCAGAGATGGGACCGCCAATCATGATGGCCACCGTCAATGCAGCGCCAATGGCAATCGCATTTCCAGTTGCTAAAATGATGTAAATGAAAAACAGAGTTCCTAAAAACTCAACCAAATACTTGTTCAACATGTTGTTAGTGTTTATGTATTGTGTAAGTATTATATTTTATTATTTTTGATTCAAATTAATAAAATTTTGATGCTAAATGTGCTAAATGTATTGCATTAACCTAATTTTATGACACGCTTGCCTTCTCCTCCCGATTCATCCGATTTGGATTCTGATTCGGATTTGGATTCGGGTTTGGGTTCTGGCGCAACTTCCAACATGGAACCAGAACCAGATGCAGATGCAGATGCAGATGCAGACAATTGCTGATGAATTAACTCGGCTGCATTGGCACCAGTTGCACTTACATGCGGTTGATGTTGATGCGGTTGCGGTTGAGGCATCATCATCATGGGTTGGGGCATCGGCATCATCATCATTTGTTGGGGCATCATCATTGGTTGGGGCATCATTATGGGCTGTTGCGGATGCATTTGCTGAGGTGAATGAGGTGCATGAGGTGAATGAGGTGCATGAGGTGCATGATGTTGAACGGGCGACGATGGCTCGTATCTGGGTGAAGTCGGCTCGTATCTGGGTGAAGTCGGCTCGTATCTGGGTGAAGTCGGCTCGTATCTGGGTGAAGTCGGCTCGTACATTGGCGACCCTGGCATGGATAACGATTTCAAGTCTGAAACAGACACGGCGTCCGCGTCGAGCCGGGCTTGTTCATCCCGAATGTCCTGCACCGCCATCGCGAAGTTATTCTCATACGGCATCTGCTTCAGCAAGTCAATCACCGCCTCCGCCTTAATTGGCACGCCGTCATTGTAATACAGCATCTGTGCATTCCAACCGGCGGGATGCTCGGTCGGATACTTGCCCCCGTGCTGCTGCACCGACCACATCTGCGTCGGCGCCCCCCTTTCATCCCGAAGCAGCGACTGGTAAACTTCTCCTCCATTCGCCTCAAAATTCACAAAGTGCCAGCCCATCGACTCCGCCTTTTCCGCCCCTTCTTCGATGGCTCCTTCCTCCTCTGGGCGCAGCGCCGGGCGATTGTCTGCCTTGGGCGACGCCGGGACCGTTGCAATCTTTACCCCCACGGCCGCCTTGTTCTCCCGAATCAGATTGGCCGCACCTCCCAGGTTGAGCGTCAGAGTGGAAAACGACATGGACGTAATTTGGTCAATGTTGTCCTCCGTCAGCACGCGCATTTGCACGTTCATGGCCTGCAGCTCCTGCATGAGCAGCTTGAACGCGTACGGCACGCGCACCACGCTGAAACTGCGCCCGAACCGTGTCATCTTCTCAATGTTGAGCGCCTGGTTGTCGGCCGTCAGCGTGTCGGCAAACTGGATGGGGCCGTCCGCCATCGGGCTCATGAACAGGTTCTGCGCGGGGTTGTAAATGGCAATCATGCCCGACTTGTTGCACACCGCCATGTAGTACTCGTCGCCGCGCTCCAGCATGGACTGCCGCAAGAAGTACGCCGCCCCGTGCGCAATGACGCCGTCGCGCTCCATTTCGCCGATGCGCAGGCCGCCGTCGTTGGCACGACCCTGCACCGTCTGCCGCGTCAAAACAGTGCGCGGTCCGCGCGTCCTGTAATTGATTTTGTCCTTCACCATGTGCTTGAGTCGCATGTAATACGTGGGACCAATGAAAATCTGGCTCTCCATGCGCTCGCCCGTCATGCCGTTGTACAGCAGCTGCGTGCCACTGGCATGGTAGCCCAGCTCGGTCAGCATCTTGCCGAACACTTGGTGCTTGGACCCGTGGTTCACGAACGCGGTGCAGTCGCCAAATCCGCCCTGCAGCACGCACGCCTTGCCCATCAGCGTCTCCACCAGCTGGCCAATCGTCATGCGCGTGGGAAGCGCGTGCGGGTTGATAATCAAATCCGGGCGAATGCCGTCGTCCGTGAACGGCATGTCGGCCTCGGGTATAATGAGTCCCACCGTGCCCTTCTGCCCGGCACGCGAGCAGAATTTGTCGCCAATGCCCGGCATGCGCTCTTCGCGAATGCGCACCTTGGCCAACCGCTTGCCCGATGCCTCGTCCGTGATGAATGTGCGGTCCACCACCCCCAGCTGCCCCTTCTTCGGAAACACGCTGTCGTCCTCCAGTTGCGGCTCATCCGCGGCAATGCCCGGAATCCATTGTTCAGTCACGCGACCGATGACCGCCTTCTTGTCGTCCATTTCTGCATTTTCATTGATTAAGCCGAACCGGTCCAATGCGCTGTAATCGCCGCCCGGTTTCAGGCCGCGCACCGCCGGCTGCGCCTGCACGTTGCAAATGCGCTTGTCATACGTGCGCTCCTCCTCTTCTCGCGTCTCGTACATGTTGTAATACGTGGTGCGGAACAGCCCGCGCTTCAAAGAGCCCTCGTTGAACAGGATGGAGTCCTCCACGTTGTAGCCGTTGTAGCACATGATGGCCACGATGGCGTTCTCGCCGTAGGGGTGCTGCTCGTTGTTGATGTACTTCATGTAGCGGCTCTTGACCAGCGGCACCTGGCCGTAGTTCAGCACCACCCCCATCTTGTCAATGCGCGACAGGTAGTTGGAGGAATACAGCGACACCGCCTGCTTGCCCTGCCCGCACGAAAAGTTGTTGCGCGCCGACGGGTTGTTCTCTGGAAACACGATTTGGTTGCCCATGACGCCGAAGATGAGCGACGGGTGAATTTCCACGTGCGTGGTTTTCCCGGGCACCACGTCGCGCGGGAACATGGCGATCAGCGCGCTCTCCGACTCGTTCGTGTCCAGATACTCCACGATGGCTCGGCTGGATGTCAGCGCGGAAAAATCGGTCGCCCCCGAATACAGTTCGTCGATGCGATACACGCGGCACGGGTCCAGCGTGGACACGCTTTTTGCGGCGAATCCGGAGACCAGCTGGTTCCACGTGTATTTGCCGCTCTTTATGGTTTCAATGGCTTCGCGGCTGGCGTAGCTGGGTCGGCGCGCCTCTTCGTCATAGTAGAACACCGGGCGACACAGGCGACCCCCGTCCGTGAAGAACTGCAGCTCGTTGTGCGCAATGTCCCAGCGCCCGCTCGTGTGAATCGGTATGAGCGCATTGCGCCGATGCAATAAAAACAGTCGCATGACCTCGCGCGGATTGCCGAGCGCGCCCACCCACGCCCCGTTCACAAACACCTTGGTCAGCTGGTGCAAATACTTCGGGCTGCACTCTTCCAGCAGCTCCATCGTGGCCAGCTCGCGCAACCACTGAATGAGCGGCAGCGCCGAGCACGCCTGGGAGACATACGCCGAAATTGCCAGATGCTTTTGCAGGCCGATGTTGGCGCCGTCGGGACTGTCGGCGGGGTCAATGATGCCCCACTGCGACCCGTGCAGCTGACGCGGGGTCGCCACTTTGGCGCTGGCGTCCATCGGCAGGTTCATTTTGCGCAAGTGCGATATGAACGAATTGTATGACAGGCGATTCAGGTCCTGCACGATGCCCTCCACCTCCGTGCCGGCCGACGCTCCAATGGTTCCCTTGTACGTCTTCGACTTGTCGTCCGTTTGCACCGTGGCCGCCCATTTGCCCTTGAACGACTTCTTGAATCCCGCCTCAATCAACCGCTCCCCGAATATTTCATTGTAATTGTCAACGGTGATGACCTGCATGATCTGCGTGCCGACGAACTCGTTGCGGTCTCGCCCGTATTTGATTTTCTTGTCCAGCTTCTGCCGCACATTTTTCACGTGCGCAGTGTAATACGTTCGAAACAGGTTGAACATCAGTGTGCCCGGCACCTCCACGCGCTTGCACTTGAAACTGTCGCGGTCGGTGGGCTTCTCCATCTTCATGACCACCAGCAGCATCCGGTACACCATGTATCCCAGGAAATACGCCTTTGCCCCGAAATTCAGTTCGCCGATTTGCGGCAGGAAGTAGTTCATGAGAATGTTCTGCACCTGCGCCACCGTTTTTTCCTTGGTCATTGTGGCGATGAACTTCAGGGCGGCGGCCTGCGTGAACACCTCGCTCGCGTCGTGCACGCACGGAATGAATGCGTCAACCATGGACGCATTGGCTTCTAAATTTAATACACACCGCTCCACAATGTCGCGGTCGCTGATGACGCCCAGCGCGCGCATGACGATGAACAACGGCACCGGTTTGCGCACGTTCGGAATGTCCACGACAATCTGGTTATTGGTGTATTTGACATCCGGCGCCACCATCTTGACCGCCATTTTGCGCTCGGGTTTGGAGGGGTCCTCCGACACGGTGCGAACCTCGGCGCTGTAGCTGTACACCGCATCCGGGTCATCCTCATTTGACCGGATGTAAATGATGTTGTCGGCGAACTTCTCCTGCGACACGATGCACTTCTCCTTGCCGTCCACGATGAAGTAGCCGCCGTAGTCGTTGCGGCACTCGCCGGCATAAAACCGCGCTTCCGGAGTCATGCCGTGCAGAATGCAGGCGTTGGACTGCAGCATGATCGGGAACCGTCCCAGGCTGAGCTGCGGCAGCTCCAGCTGCTCTTTCAGCATGGTTTTTTGCACGGGGTCGTACACGTGATACATGACCACCACGTCGCAATGAATGGTCATGCCGTATGTCATGTTGCGCAGACGCGCCTCGTTCGGATACATGAAGTGCGCACTCGATTTTTCCTTTTCCTTTTCCTTTTCATTGTCTCCCGTCGAAGCCGCAACGTCGTCGTAAATGATGGGCTTGCTAAATGAAATGCGGTCGCCATTGACGCCGCCCAGGTAAATCTCAATGACCGAATTGTATTTCCCCGTCTCCTTGTTCTCGTCCTTCTCTAAAATAATGGGGTTCTGGTCCTTCATGATGCGCGCAATGCCCTTGCTAAGGAAATCATTGTACGACTCCAGATGGTGGCGCACCAGCACGTTGGGATTGTCCTTGAAATAGTGGTCAATGATGTTCCATGACAACGTTTCCTCCGCATTCTTCAACGCCGCCGCTATCAGTTCGTTCTCGTCCTTCCGTTCATCTGATTTTGCATGCGCTTTTGCTTGTGCCATTTTTTATTGGATTGTTTATGGGATTACCGTATGATATGTAATATTGCGTACCGTTTATCTAATATTTGTATTTATTATTTGTTTCATGAATAAACACAAATTTTAATGCACGCGGTTTCATTGATTCATGCGCGGACCCGGCGGAAACATTGGACCAAATGAATCAAACTGCTCGTTGCGCGGCAGCACCGGGCGCTCAATCGGCAACATCTTTTGAACCCGTCCTTGCTTCGTCATCCGCGTCGACATCAGCATCATGAGCCCAATCAGCACGAAAAACAACACCAGCGGAAACACCACCAGAAACCAAGAAATGGAGGCGTATCCCGTGCGACACATCAAATGCAGAATCCAGGTCCAAAACAGGATGTAAAGGCCCTCGCTAAATATGACCGCAGCGGTGCTGGGAACGTAGCACGAAAAGTCGCCCATGCAGTACATGTTGTTCAGGCCCATGTTTTGATACGCAATTGCAATGAGCGCCACGACGGATATGGCTAAATACACCATGGCGGGTTTGCACAGGTGGCGAAAATCGCCCGAAATGCGACGAATCAACGACATATTGGTTGGTTTGTATAATGTATGACAATATTTAATTTTATTTTAACGCCGCCTATGCGACGTGGGGCGTTGCGCCAAGAGCGTGTTCATGTTCCCCAATTGCGGCCCGAGAGAAATGCGGTTAACCCCGTTGTTTTTGACAATGTCGTATTCCTCAAACTTCAATTCATTCGGATTCTGCAGCGTGTCAAATGACGTCACGTTGATGTATTCGTCCTTGACGTGATACTGCAGGTTTCTAATGGTTTGATACGAGTCCTGGCACGTGCGATACATGGCCGCCGACGTCTCCTTCTTATTTATCATTTTAATGAGTCCGTCCACGAACTGCAGAATGGAACGATGCCCGCTCGGGAAAAAATTGCTGCGGTCAATGTACAGCCGCGCATCAATCACGCGCTGGTTGAAGCAATTGTCCTCGCTGCCCCATGCCCAAAAATTGGGGTACCCCCCCGTGCGCTCAAAATCACCCGCCTTGATTGACACAATGCCACCCAGCGTGAACGTGTATCCGAAAAAATGCTTCACCACCCCCGGACGGGTGCCATAATTCAGCAGCCCCTTTGTGTACGGCAGATTGTCCACATCGTGAAACACCAGCGTGATGTTCCTGTATTCATTGGGATACATGCTTCGAACGGCCAGGAACCCGATGTTTTTCATGGCGCCGCGATTGAAGGGGCGGTTGTCGCATTGGTGCACGAACCAAATCCGGTATTTTTCGGGCGGAACATCCTCCATCAGGAACTTCATGTACACCGTGAAAAACATTTTGTGCTCTTCGCGATTGCGATATGGAACAATGAAGATGAGTTCGGGTATAGGTGCATTCGACATGGGGGTGGTGGACATTTTGTTGCAAATTTGCCTAAACATTGCGTGCATTTTTTTTTCAGGATGCTGCCGAATACTTTTCAATGATGGTGGACGGTATCAACTGCGTCTTAATGGATTCCAGTTTTTTGAAGCACTTGTTGATTGTGACTTCGCTGATTTGGCTGATGCGGTTCACATCCTTCTTAGTGATGTTCAAATTGCACATTTGCGTGACAAAGTAAATGATGCCCGCGGCAATGGCATGCGGCGTGTTTTCCGGAATCATGTTGTTCTGCTCAATGCGCATCGCCACAAACATGCACAGCTTGGTCAGCTCGGTATTGATGTTCAGCGGACTGCAGTACCGTTCAATGAATGCCCTCGGCTTCGTTTTCTCGAAATTGGTTTTCTCGGAATTTTCCAGGTCGTGCTCCAGCTCATTGATAATCGCCAGCGCGTTTTTGCAGCCCTTGGTTGCGCTCTTGTTGTCCAAGTGGAAGATGCTGGCGATTTCTTTGGGGGTGCGCGGGCAGCCGTGCGTGCGACACGAAATGTAAATGGATGCCGAAATGATTCCGTCGCGGTTTTCACCCCGGAACGTTTTGTGCTCCGATATTTTCTTATGGTAGCGCAGCGCGCAGTCAATGATCATCTTCGGAATGCCGGCATTGGACGCCGTGTTCTTGATGCGCTCAAATTCGTCATACAGCGATTTCTCGGCATAAGGCATGGATTGCCATTCCGTGTATCGCCGAATTTTCCGCATCTCATAGGATGATGCACCTTCGCACAGCACTTTGCACCCGTAGGATGATTCCACCAGCAACGGATTCACCGGCATGCCGCACCGCGTGGGGTCCGTCATTTGGTTGTCGTCTGCCCCGTAAAACCGCCACTCCGCCGACTGGTCCAGCACGTCCTTGTAGATGATGCTGCAGCGCGGATTCGTGCACGTGGCAAATCCGTCCTCCGTTATCACAATGTTCGACTGGCACACGTCGCACCGTTCGCGATTTCCGGATGGATTATACACGCACTCCACTGCAGCCGACGCCGACGGCGACGATGTCTCGTCATCATCCATGATGGTGAACGCCGACTGCAATTTTTTCCACATTTCATTCTTATTCGTTCCACCCGCTGCCCGGTTCTTCTGAGTCTTGCTGGGTGCACGAGAAGACAACATGGCGCGGTTCTATATCTAACCATTATTTATGGCGATGTGTTTAATTCAATTTTTGCAAATATATGCATCATTATAATCACAATATAACATATTAACAACGAAACAAAATAAAAAATACTCAATCATTCATAATTAAGTAATTAACATTCATACAATTGCAAACAGAGGTAAATGGCGTCGTCAACAAATTCCAGTTTTCTAGGTTCAGTGTCCGTGGATGATCCGATTGACGTTGCGGGGTTTGATGCATTAATGAGCAGCCAAATCGCGAACATGTCGCAACCGGACCTGCAATTGTTTGCCGCATCTGCGCAGGACATTGAGGAGTTAATTGCCGATGCATTGAAACGCCGTTGCCACAATCAGGGCGGAAATTATTGCGGGGCCGCACTTCACATGCATTTGCGGTTGAAAAAAGGGGCAAACCCGGACACAGAACCCATTGCACGGAATGAACTGGCCGACCTGGCCGAAATGGTCGCTGCCAAGGGCGCGCCCAACGCCATCATGAAACGATTGGCAAATTTTTACGTGCGCATTGCGAAACTGCGTGCCCGCATTGATGAGGTCCGTTCTGCAGATGGTCGGTGCGGCATTGACATTGCTGCAATACCCCATGCAACCAACCGCCACGACATCAAACATTTGCTTGCGGCGCATGCAAAAAATGAGGAGGGCCGGCTCGAAAGGCAGAACGAGAATCAACGCGAACTGGACCGAATCGCGAGAGCCATTGTGCATCCCGACTTGACCGAAGACGATTTGCCCGCACTGGAAATGCAGGTGGAATACATTGCGGAACGCGGCTGCACCACGCACGAGCTGCGACGTCTTAAAATAGTGGAGGCAGCACTGGAACAGCAACGATACGACGAGCTTATGGAACGACTGGAACAACTGGATGCGCAATAAAACGAAGACGCAAATGCCAGGGTTAAAGGGACGGCACGTCCCTTATTTATATCCGGTCTTCTATCTTTTTAAACAAATCATTATTGTACACCAGATTTCCGGTGGGTTTATAGGATGCAATGGGCTTAAAATCACCGGCCGGTTTCTTCGTCGCGGCTGCAGCCGCCGTTCCCTTCTTGTTGTACATCATCATGTTCAGGTCGGAACCGGGGGTGCCGTCGCTCACGGCAGGGCTCGCCTCCGCATCCGCTTCCGACACGTAATTCCCAAATTTGTCAATGACGGTTCCCGTTTTCTTCTTGATTTCAGTGCGCACGTAGTTGGGCACATAGTGCTTCCATGAAATGAACAGCAAATTGGGATGCGTGTATCGTATTATAAAATCGTTTTCTTCCAATTTGCTTATCATGTAGGTTATGCACGCGTTCTTGTCGTAGTTCGGCACCCCCACCAACATCTCTGGAACCAAAAACCAGCAAAACTGCTGGCTGTTTTTTTGTCGCGCAGCAACCTTGATTTTCTCGTGCACCCGAGTCAGGATGCGATTGAACGTGTAGAGCTTCGCTAAATCTTCCTGTTTTTTCTGTTCATACAAATCATCCAAATTCAATTTCTCAACGCTTTCGCGGTTCTCTTCGTTCCTGCTTGAAAATATATTGTCCATTTCCCAGTTATCTTATTATTCCTATTATTCCTATCATATATATTTATTCATTCAAAATAACTCAATTTCAAATGAATTCAATTAAACACATGCCCGCAAATACATTCATCCATAAACAATAAACCACAATCAATCGAATGGTGATTAAACACATCGTCATCAGCGGCGGGGGACCAACCGGTCTTCTATCATACGGCGTCGCAAAGCATTTGGCGCAACATGGATTCTGGTCTCATGACAACATTGAAACCATTTATGGAACGTCAATTGGGGGCTTGATCGGCGCCGTGCTGTGCCTGAAGCACGATTGGACCACGCTGGACGACTACATCATTAAGCGACCATGGGAAAAGGTCGTCGTGAATTCGCTGGAACTGTTTGAGCTGTTTTCGTGCAAGGGCATGGCCAAACCCAAGCTGCTGGACGACATGATGCAACCGTTGCTGGAATCCAAGGATTTAACGCTCGGCATCACGATGCGCGAGTTTTACGAATACTCTCGAATTTCTCTCAATATGTTCACAGTGGATTTGAACACCTTCAAAACGGTGCAGCTGTCGCACACAACCCACCCTGAACTGCCGCTCATGGACGCCATTAAAATGAGTTCCTGCATGCCCATGCTGTTTCAACCCATCATTCGCGACGGCTGCTGCTACATTGACGGCGGCATCATGGTGAATTATCCGTTGACCGAGTGTTTAGAAGACACGCAGTGCCAGGCCGAGGAAGTGCTGGGGATGCGCAATGTGTGGAACAATCCGAATGAAGGCATCGAGGAACACTCATCGCTGGTTGATTATTTGCGCTTCATCAATTTGCAGCTGGTGCGATGGGTCAATCTGCGCATATTCAATACCACTCCTCCCGGCGTCAATGAAGTGGTGTGCCACGTCAAACCCAACATTAGTCCGGCAGAATGGCTTTCCATCATGTCAGATGCCAGCCAACGTTTAGCGTGGATTGAGGACGGCATCGTGTCTGCGAAAGCGTTCATGGAATCAAATGCAAAACCAACAGACACAGAAGAGAGAAAATCGCAATAAATTGGGGTGGGATGGGATTGGGATTGGGGCATTCGTTTTATGCAAACATATTAATTTCTCTCTGTTTATGTATACAAAATCAAAAACATCGATGGACCGTATTAAAAAAAGTGCCGACTGGCTCATGAACAATAAAAAATGGGTGGGATACGCATTCATTGCGCTGTTTTTTGCGGTGCTGGCCCAGCAGCTTTACAACCGATACGTGAAATCCAGCAGCACCGCGTCGTATTACGAGGGGTATTCCAATGCCCCGAATTCCGGTGCGGCCGAACCCAAAACGGCGACCATCCGGATGTTCAAGGTGGATTGGTGCCCGCACTGCAAAAAGGCGCTGCCCGAATTCCAGCAGGTGGAGGACGAATACAATGGCAAGATAGTCAACGGCTACAAACTAGATTTTGTGGTCGTGGATGGAGAGGACCCTGCCAATGAATCGCTGGTCAATCAGTACAAGATTCAAGGCTACCCCACCATTGTGTTGACAAAGGACGGCCAAAACATTGAGTACGATGCCAAAGTGGACAAACCCACCCTGGAAAAATTCATCAACACCATGGTTTAAGGTTTAAGGTTTAAGGTTTGAATGCAACGGGTCTTCAGTGTTGTCGTCCTTGGGGTCGTCCTTGGTGTCATTAGAAACCCAATTCATGTAGCGCAACAGTTTGTAAATGGATTCACTCACTCTGCTGACAGAACCATAGGCATTCATCGGTGTGATTTTGCGCGTAATAAATACATGAAATGGGTTGTTTTTATTTGATTTTAATTTATTATATGTTATTACATATAATGAAACAATGAAACACTCTAGAAAAAATAAGGTTAAAGTCAAAGTCAAATCCAAACCCGTGTTTTCGGACCAGGATTTTTTGTCGGGGGACGGGTTTTTAACCACGGTATGGGGTCCGCCCATGTGGCACTATTTGCACACCATGAGCTTCAATTACCCCGTGCAACCCACCGCCGCCGATAAACGCAATTACCGCGCATTCATTCTGAACATGCAGAACGTGCTGCCCTGCAAATACTGCCGCATCAACCTGAAAACCAACTTCAAGAACCATCCGCTGCGTGCATGCCACATGGAAAATCGCGAAGCCTTTTCCAAATACGTGTATGAACTGCATGAAATTGTGAACAAGCTGCTCGGCAAAACGTCGGGTCTCTCTTATTGCGACGTGCGTGAACGGTATGAGCACTTTCGCGCGCGGTGCACGGACGAACCCAATCCTCGCATGGCCAAAACTCGCAAACACAAAAAAGACAAGGGATGCACGGAACCGCTTTACGGACGGTATTCCAAATGCTTGTTGAAAATAGTGCCTCAAGATGAGGCGACGGAAACGATGTCCATTGACCGGCAGTGCATCAAGCGAAAGGGGGGGGAACAAGTCGTGCCCCAGTCCCAGTCCCCTTAAATGACGGTTGCGTTTACATTCCGAATTGGCTAAAGCTGTTCAACACCGCGTGCGGCATCACGTCGTCGTTGCCACTGCTGTAATTCGGAACCTTCTTGCATTCAAAGGCGGGTTCGGGGCAGCGCGCGCAGGGCGGGCATGGCGGGCATTTCTTCTCACCGCCACCACCACCGCCACCAGAACCAGCGTTGCACTTCATTGCCGGACACGCCGGGCAAACGGGTGGAACGATTTCCGATTTCAACATGTAGAGGTCTTCCTGGCCGGGCGGAATTTGACTGGCTGGAATGCCTTGGCTCGAACCTTGGCTCTGATAAGCAGCATAAGAACCAGACGACGACGATGCGTCATCATCCTCTGCGGGAGAATTGTTGGAACCCGGGGCATTGGTTCCTTGGGGCAGCACTTTGTCCTTGCGGTCATTCGCGGCATCCTGACCCTTGGCGTACTGCTTGTTGGCTGAATACAGTTTTCCATAATTTGAATACTGGTCCGAGTACTGACCCTCGCCATTGTACGGAGTGGTGCCATCCGATGGCATGTTGAATCCTTCTAAACCGGGGCCGGCCCCACACGCCCCGCCAAAAAAGGAGCAGAACACGAGCGCTAAAAGCAGCATGACAAACAAATGCACTTTGGTCAGTTTCATTTCGAGAGATATTGTGTTATATTATATATAATTAATGCTATATATAAAATAAATCAATAAAAATAAACAAGACACATGCAAAATATATGGGGGTTGGGTTCACAAACAAATGGTATACTAAATGTTTGACATGGGGGTATAACATGCCATTAAACCCATAAATTACAGAAAAAATTGATTGAATGAATTGGACCAGACACCAGACAATATACATCAGGCAACAGACAACCAACCAACATGAAACTCATGATATTCGATACCGAAACCACCGGACTTCCCCCTAAGAATCGCCAGTGCATGGACCCCGCGCAATGGCCGCACATCGTGCAGCTCAGTTATTTGGTGTACGACACCGACGCCGACAAAATACAGAGTTTTAAAGACGTCATTATCAGCCTGGGCACGCACATCCCGCTCCCCGATGAAAGCGTGGCCATTCACGGCATCACGCGTGAACTGTCTTTATCCAAAGGCATTGACATCCGCGTGGCGCTCTTTGATTTCAAGATGGAACTGCAGCAGTGCAGCAAATGCGTCGCTCACAACTACGATTTTGACAGCAACATGCTGCAAATTGAATCCCAACGACATCACATGTCGCTGTATTTCCCGAGCCCCTTCTGCACCATGCGGGTCGGCACCGATTTGTGCAAACTGACGCACCCGACGTTCACCGGCGGAGGCTACAAGTGGCCCAAACTGCTGGAGCTGCACGAGCACCTGTTCCATCGCGCCCCGAAAAACACGCACAACTCCAAAATTGACGTCATCGTGACGCTGCGGTGCTATCACATGCTGGTGCACAATGATGATTTGTGCCGCACCAGTCGCGAATTCCGCGCGCTGTTCCGGAATCACTGCACCATTGAATGCGACCGCGATGACCTCGGCGAATTCGGCGACATGACCGAAATGCCGTCTCCACCCAAACCCGAAACCCAATGAATTCTCTCTCTACAATCTAATCTAATCCACAATCTAAACTAAAAATCTAAATAATGCAACAAAGGCATATGCCGCACTCACACAAGGCCCAACACACATGGTCGCACACTAATTCACAAAATGGCACCGGCATTAAAAATTCATTTGGCAGATTCATCTGACTGGGTGGCATGGATTGCATAGGTGGCTGATTGAGTGTCAACGGCTGATTGAGTGTCAACAACGGTTCATTCATTGCATAAATATAAAAGCCATTCACATTTATATTTATTTTTATTGGTTCAAATAATTAAAAAATTGATTAATATAAACAATTGAATTACACTGCATTATACAGCACGACTAGACAACTACGCAACCATACATGCCACCCAAATCCAGTTCAAAATCAAAAAAACAATTGGCCGGCCAGTTTTACACAACTCGGAGCGACTACATTTTAAACGGGTTGCCCCTTCCCCTTCATTCTTCGGACCGCATAATCGAACCATTTGCAGGAACGGGGGATTTATTGGATTGGCTAGCAAAAAATGCACCAGTTCTCCCGATTGAAGCATACGACATTGACCCCAAACGAGCCGACATCGTGGTTCGGGACACGCTCATGAATCCGCCAAATTACAGCAATGCATTCGTCATCACAAATCCGCCGTATTTGGCCCGAAACAAGTGTCCCGACAAAACCGCATTTGACAAGTATGACACCAACGACCTTTACAAATGTTTCATGCATTCGGCCCTATCCACGGATGCAGGTTGCGCCGCCGGAATTTTCATCATTCCTGCTGGCATCTTCTTGTCCCCTCGCGACATAGACGCCCGCTGCAGAACCCAGCTTCTGACCAATTATCGCCTGCTGCAGGTCAAATATTTTGAGGAGACGGTGTTTGAAGACACGCCAACCACGGTGGTTGCGATTGCCTTTGAACGCTCCCCCGTTCCAATGACCGAACAAATGGTGGAATGGGTGTCGATGCCGTCTGGCACACGCAAAACATTCCAAATGCGCGCAGACAACGGCTGGATTATTGGGGGTGATATTTACGAGCTGCCCATTCATCCATGCATCAAAGTGTTTCGGCACGTGGAGGGGCACGAATTAAAAGCGGGCGAACAGCTGACCGAAATGACGCTGTGCGCGCTGGACAGCGGAACCGAACACGGCCGAATTTGTCTGGAATACAAGCCTGGATACGTGTATCCGGCCAAAGATTGCAGCCGGTCTTATGCAACCCTCTGCGTTCATGGCGCAACCTTGAATGCAACCCAACAACAGCGCATGTGCGACCGGTTCAATGAATTGATAGAAAAAAAAAGACACGAAACTTGGAGCCTGTTTCTACCACAGTATCGTGAATCGAAAGAGTATGCACGAAAGCGCATTCCATTTGAATTGGCATATCGCATCGTGCAGCACCTAATTGGAAGCATCTGCGAATTTTGACGCATACCACACTTGAAAAGCAACAAGGTCGTCGACAAAGACCTTTTCTTTCACGGTTGCGTACTCGGGCAAATTTAGCAAATGGTTGAACTGCTCTTTTCTAACATGGCTTTGGTCGCCATCCAAAATGTTGATGAAATACCTTTTTTCGTGGGTTTGAAGAAGTGATAACTGCAGTTGTGCCTCAATGAAGGAATGCACTTCTCTCAAGGACCGTGTTTGAGCACCGCCAGCATCACACACCATTTTGAGATTGTAGAGCAAATCATGCCCCATTATGGTTTGCATTCCATCAAAGTCTTCCGTCCAATCAAACCCGTCTGGGCGTGTCAACGGATTGTAAAGCGCTTGCATTTCGTGCGTGCGTTTGTTTATGCGCAAGGTTGTTTTCGGACACTCTTTCCGGGTGATTTGTCGAATTTGGTTGCGTTGGTAATTTTCACACTCGTTTGATTTTCCAATTTTATACCATGGTTGTTGTTTTCTCCAGTCTTTTGTTTGAAGCTTGGATGGCACTGGCGCTGTCTGTGGCGCTGTCTGTGGCTGTGGCGCGGGCTGTGTTGGTTCTGTATGTGGATTTGGTTCTGTATCACATGATTTGACCGCCTGATTGACCAGTTCATTCAAAATGCCGGTTGATGCATAATGTGAAAGTGGGACCTTTTTGATGTTGTGCATTGGAATTGATGATGTGTGATTAGAGAGATGTGCATGTGTTTAAACCAATCGGGGTTCCCTTCAATTTTTTTTAATATTTCAAAAATGGTTTTAAGCATTAAACGTTATAAGCGTTATCTAAGCGGAGCACATGGCACAACCCTCATCTATTTGTTCATCCCCTTGTCCCGTTTCTGTTTTGGCTTCGGGCTCAATTGTGAACTGTTGTGGCTGGTGGCGCGCTTTTCTTCTCAGGTAGTACATGCCCGTCTTCAGCCCCTTGGACCACGCGTAAAAGTGCATGGACGTCAACGCCGCGTAGTTCGGGTCCTCCATCCACAGGTTCATGCTCTGGCTCTGGCAAATGAACGCACCCCGGTCCGCCGCCATGTCGATGACGTGCTTCATCGGAATTTCCCACACGGTGCAGTACTTGCGCTTCAAGTGCTCGCTCAGGCCGACAATGTGCTGCACGCTGCCCTTGTTCGCCACGATGTTGTTTTTAACGCCCTCGTTCCACAGCCCTGCCGCCTGCAAATCCGCAATCAAATGCCGGTTCACCAGAATGAACTCGCCCGCCATCGTGCGCCGCGTGTAAATGTTGCTGGAAATCGGCTCAAAGCACTCCGTGTTGCCCAGAATCTGCGACGTGCTGGCGGTCGGCATCGGCGCCAGCAGCAGCGAATTCCGCAAGCCGTGCTTGACAATGCGCGCCTTTAATGCGGCCCAGTCGTACCGCCCTGCCTCCGGCTCCACGCCCCACATGTCGTACTGCAGGATGCCCTGGGATGCGGGCGACCCCGCAAACGTGCTGTAAGGCCCGTGCTGCTCCGCCAGGTCGCACGACGCCGTCAGTGCAGCATGATACATGGTCTCAAATATTCGGCGATTCAGGGTGCGCGCCTCGTCGCTGCTAAATGCCAGGTCCAGCAGCATGAACGTGTCGGCCAACCCTTGAATCCCGATGCCAATGGGCCGGTGCGCCATGTTGCTCACGCGCGTCTTCGGCGTGGGATAATAATTCACATCAATCACGCGATTCAGGTTCTCGGTCACGATGCGCGTCACCTCGTGCAACTTCTCGAAGTCAAACGGGGAACCTACGGTTCCCCGCACCCCTCCCTCTTGCGGTTGGGGGTGCGGGGGGCCAAGGCACGTCTCGTGCCGAGCCGTTGTGTGCTTGTCGCCCCCCGGTATGAATCGGTTCAGCGCAATGCTGGCCAGGTTGCACACCGCCGTCTCCTTGTCGTCCGAATACTCCATGATTTCGGAACACAAGTTGGACGACCGAATGATGCCCAGGTTCTTCTGGTTCGTCTTCTTGTTGACCGCGTCCTTGTAGCACAGGTACGGCGTTCCCGTCTCCATTTGGCTGTCCAGAATGCGGAACCACAGGTCGCGCGCCTTCACCTTCGCACGATAGCGCCCCTCTGCCTCGTATTTAGAATACAATGCATCAAACTCGTCGCCGTACACGTCCGACAACCCGGGGCACTCGTCCGGGCAAAACAGGCTCCACTCCGCATTGGCCTTCACGCGCGACATGAACAGGTCCGGCACCCACAGCGCGTAAAACAGGTCCCGCCCCTTGGCGTCCTCGTCGCCGTGGTTCATCTTCATCTCCAGAAAATGCGTGATGTCCGCGTGCCACGGCTCCAAATACACCGCAATCGTGCCGTTGCGCTTGCCGCCCTGGTCAATGTAGCGCGCCGTGTTGTTGAACACGCGCAGCATCGGCACCATGCCATTTGACGTGCCGTTCGTCCCACGAATGTGGCTCCCCGCCGCCCGAATGTTGTGCACATGCACCCCTATGCCCCCCGCGTGCTTGGAAATGTTGGCACACTCCTTCAGCGTGTTGAAAATGCCGTCAATGCTGTCGCTCTCCATCGCAATCAGGTAGCAGCTGCTCAGCTGCGGTTTCAGCGTCCCCGCATTGAACAGCGTCGGCGTGGCGTGCGTGAAATACTTCTGCGACATCAAGTTGTACGTGGCGACCACCTTGTCTATGTCGGCTCCGTGTATCCCCACCGATACACGCAACCACATGTATTGCGGGCGCTCCACCGTTTTCCCGTTCGCGCGCATCAAATACGACCGCTCCAGCGTCTTGAACCCGAAGTAGTCAATGAGAAAGTCCCGCGACATGATAATAATAGCCTCCAGTTCATTGCAATGTGTGCGAACCGTGGCCCAGAACTCGTCGCTGATGAGGGGCGACGGGTGGCCGTGCACGTCCTTGAATTCGTACAGTTGCTCCATGGCCGCATGGAATGTGACTGGAGTGTTTTTGTGGTGGTTGGATATGATGATGTAGGCGGCCAGCGTGCCGTAGTCGGGGTGCTGCGTGGACATGGTGGCGCACTGCTCGGCTGTCAGCTCGTCTATTTTAGTGGTGGGGATGCCATCGTACAGCTGGTCGATGACCTTCATGGCAAGGGAGGTGTAGTTGACCGCGGAAATGCCCGCTTGCCGGCCGACGTTGCGAATGCGGGCCAAAATCTTGTCAAAGGCGATGACTTCGTGCTCGCCGTTGCGCTTGATCACGCGCATGTCTTGGTCTTGTTGCGTCATTTGCTTGTATTATGTTGGAAGTATGGTTTTATATTATTTACGGTCATACATATCTTTTTTACACAGAAATTACTAAAATTTAGTAAACTCAATTAAATACATCTCCGCGTATTTAATTATTAATTAATTGCTTCATTTTACATCATACATACACACACAATATAAATGACGTGATGGGGGCAAGCGTTTCAGTTTCAAAAGTGAATTTCGAGGACATTCAGTCCGTGTGCCATTCATCCAATGCACCCCGGTTGCTCATCAACACGCTGCCACCCGGCATGCAGGGCTGCCTCATTCCAGGCACGCTCCCGATTGACGAAGAGGAGGTCGCAATAAATGCATCTCTCTCCACATCGGATGGGAAGAATCGAGAGATAATCGTGTATGGCAAAAATGCAAACGACGAAACCGTGCACAAAAAATACCAACAACTCATGAGTCTCGGATTTAGAAACGTGGGCATTTATCCGGGCGGCATGTTTGAGTGGCTGCTGCTTCAGGACATTTACAGTGCTGCCAGTTTCCCCACCACGTCCAAGGAGCTGGACATTCTAAAATACAAGCCACCTCGGGTCAATGGCGGCGGCCACAAGCTCATATTGAATACTTAATCCAGAAAATAATAATATGTATTGCTCTGTATTATATTATAGACATGTGTTTATAGTATAATAATCGACCCCCCCTCCCTCCGACTCTCTGCATATCAATGCATCCCGCAATCATCATGTTTCATTGGACGTCCTGCATTGGTCTAATGCAAAGCCTGTTTTTAGCATGCGTGAATCCGCCAACCCTGATGCGCGCCGTTTACACCGGTTCCACGCTCATGAATGTTTACCACTACGGCCTGAGCGCGCAATTGCACGAACCCAGCCGTCAAACCATGCGACTTTACGTTCCGGATGATGAGCAGCGCACCATCCTTCTGTCCCGTGCGGCCAAATGGACCAGCCGCGGCCTGCACGTCGCGGCCATTGCAATGGACGTCACTTACATCGTCGTTGTCTCCGACTACAACATTTGGCTCTCCATGATGCTGTTCATCGCGGTCGGGTTCTATCCCGCGTTGAAACTGCTAAGACGATGCACGCCTGAAATGAACACCGCGCTCGCGCAGCGACTCACAACGCCGCGCACTCCGACAAACACTCCCACATACAATCATGCACAGTATTCGCTGCTGGACGACACCGACCATCACGACGCGGTGCACCAGCGCTTCATGCTGAAACAGCTGCCGCGCATGCTGGCCATGATTGCACTGGCCGCGTGCCACATGGCACTCATGCTAGACGTGCGGTCGGCCTGCCACAACATGAATCCCGCGACAAATGCATCAACCCCGCATTGGCTATGTTAAAAAAAACGGTTGTTGGGGTTGTTGGTGTTGTTGGTGTTGTTGGTTGTTCAAAGCGCATCGATGAATTGCATGATTTCCGCGACACGGTCAGTTGCAGCGACTTCAATTTCATGATTGGCGTCAATGACCAACTTTTTGCAAGTGGTTTGGGAACCATTAATCCACTCTTCATGATAGTCGTGGCACTTCTGCACGTATTCCAGCGGAATGGTCTCGCCCTCGCGCCCCCGTTTCGTAATGCGTTCCACGCACGTCTCAGGGTCCGCGCGAATGTAGACGAGTCCCGCCACCGGCATGTCCCGCACAAATTCGTCGAACCACATGTTGTAAATGGTATATTCGTCGTGCGCTATGTCGCCGCTGTCATACAACATTTTGGCGAAGATGTTGCGGTCAGTGTCCACGCTGCGCTCGGTGATGATGACGCGACAGCGACCCGCATTCTCGCGAATCGTTCGGCGCAATAAAGCCAGGCGCGAAATGTAGGCCATCATTTGAAATCGGAAGGCGTACGCCCGCTTGTCCTTGTAGAAATTGGTCAGAATGGGCACCCCGTCAGCGTCCTTGACATGATGCCACGAATCCACGGGCTCTTCCACAAAATGCACGTCATCCCTAAATTTGTACGCCTCCTTCAGCATGTCCCACGTGGTTGATTTGCCGGAACCGATGTTGCCGTCAATGCTCAGAAGCAACGGCTGTTGCGGGCTCACAAGCAACGGGTTGGTGATGATGGGGGGCGGGCTCAGAAGCAACGGCTGTTGCGGTTGCGGGCTCATGTTGTCGTTGGTCATTGAATGTTATGTTGCCGAATGGATGTATTCTATCTCTGCATTGGTTTTAATTTGTTTAAACTAAAATCAATTTTTTTGAGAATGCACGTTGATTAAAATGCTAAATTGCATAGCTCAATTGGGTCCTCCCCAATCTTGCCAAGTGTGGTTCGCACGTGGAAACCCTGCAAACGGCATGACACGACCTCCCTTTCGGGTTTTCCGGTTGCCTCCCCGATGAGTTCTGCGTTTGCGATAAGTGCGTTTTTGCATTTGACTGACTTGTGTTGGTTATACTTTATGCAAAGATAAAAAATGAATATCGAATGCATTCAATCATTCAAAATGTGTTTTGTTAATGCATTTAAAGAAACCGCGCTAAATAAACATAACTTGACCCAGAACCAATGGATTTCACGCAGGGTAAACTCACGAAGAGCGAATGGGACAGCGTGGAGGTCCCGGATTCGCACGAGGAACAACAAATTTATCAGCTGATTAAGGACGGATACAGCGACGTGGGCATTGTGCGCAATTCCAATCAGTCGCTCATACAGTACATGAAAATCGCCCCGTCCGACGAAATGCACGCCCACATGTATGAACTCTATTTCAAGACGCACGTGGACGAAATGCGCGAGGCGTTCGCACTGACGGCCTTCGAAACCGACACCGACAAAAAGAAGCTGGTCAAAAAGGCCGACCTCATCCGCATTCAAAACACGTCCAGCAATTTGGACGAGCAAAAATCCAAAATCTACGAATTCGTGCTGCTGGGGCTCTTGTTGAACCTGCTCAACAACCGGTTCCCCCACATGTATCCGCACTGGAGGCAGCACCTGCAGGGCGTGTCCGAATCCAAAAAGAAGAAAGCGCCGGCGGCACCCCCCCCCGTGCCCAGCCGCCCCAAGTGGATGTACTATTATTACAGCACCTGCCTGCTCATGCGCAACAGCATCGGCCATCTGAACCCGCACGTTCAGTCATTCCTGGACCACGTGACCAAGTTGGTGGAGGCCGATTTCGACTCTAGCGCATTCATCAAGAAAGCACACGAGTTCGTGGAGAAGAATGAGTACGTGTTCAAGTGCAGCGACGTCAAGCTCTACGACCACCAGAAGCAGATATTCACGGTGTTCAAGAATGACGCCGTTAAGCCCAAGCTGGTGCTCTACATTGCGCCCACCGGAACGGGCAAGACGCTGACACCCATCGGACTCAGCGAACATTACCGCGTCATCTTCGTCTGCGCCGCGCGCCACGTGGGCCTCGCTCTGGCCAAAGCCTGCATCTCCGCCAAAAAACGCATCGCCTTTGCGTTCGGGTGCGGCAGCGTGGACAACATCCGTCTGCACTACTACGCCGCAAAAGACGTGGTGCGCGACCGCCGCACGGGCGGCATCCGCAAGGTGGACAACAGCGTGGGCGACAACGTGGAAATCATGATCAGCGACATCAAGTCGTACAAGCACGCCATGTACTACATGAACGCGTTCAACCCGTTGCACAAGTTGTTGCTTTACTGGGACGAGCCCACCATCACCATGGACTACGCCGAACACGAGTTTCACGCGCTCATCAAAGATAACTGGGCCGAAAACATCGTGCCGAATGTGGTGCTGTCGTCTGCCACGCTGCCGCAGGAGGCCGAGATGGCGCCCACCATCATGGATTTTCGGGCGCGGTTTTCAGGCGCCGAGGTGCACAGCATTGTCAGCCACGACTGTCAGAAGACCATTGCGCTGGTCAACAAGGACGGCTACGTGCAGCTGCCGCACCTCATGTTTGAACGCTACGATGACATGCGCGCATCTGCGGCGCACTGTCGCGCTTACAAAACGCTATTGCGCTACTTCGACCTGAGCGAGGTGGTCAAATTCATTGCGCACGTCAATGAGGGACGGCTTTGGACGGCGTCAAGATACGCAGTGGAGCGGCATTTTTCGGACATTGCCGACATCAACATGACAAACATCAAGCTGTATTATCTGGAGCTGCTGGAACACGTGCAGGCAGACAAGTGGCCAGAACTATATTCACACTTCCAGGCGCAGCGCACGCGGATGCACGCATCCAATGTCAATATGACCGCACAAGACGCGCACACGATGACGTGCGGTCCCACGCTGTTTTTGGCCAACGACGTGGAAAAAATCGCGCGGTTTGCGCTGCAGATTGCGCAGATTCCGGACTGCGTCATGGACGACTTGATGGAAATCATTGACCATAACAACGCCATCAAGGACGCGATGGAGGAATTGGAACATCAGATTGAGGACGCAATGGAGGAGGGCACAAAAGACGACAAAGACAAGGACGGCAGCAACAACAAGGCCAAGGACAAGGACAAGAAAAACAACAAGAAAATCGACGACATGCGGTTCAGCCCCGAAGTGCGCCGACTGCAGGAAAAAATAGACGAGCTGCGGCGGCAGGTCAAATGGGGCGCGCTGAATGACATGTTTGTGCCGAACCGCGCGGAGCACTTGAAGCGCTGGGCACCGCATCTCACGGAGGAAGCCATTGCCGCCATGAACCCCTTCACCTCGCACGTGGAACCCGAGGACGTGGAACGCATCATGGTGCTGCCGATTGAAAACATCTGGAAGGTGCTGCTCATGATGGGCATCGGGGTCATGACGGAGCATTCCAATAAAACGTACACGGAAATCATGAAGGACCTGGCGCAGAATCAGCGGCTGTACCTCATCATTGCATCCACCGACTACATCTACGGCACGAACTACCAGTTCTGCCACGGGTATCTGGGGAGGGATTTGAACGACATCAGCCAGGAAAAAATCATTCAGGCGCTGGGGCGCATCGGGCGCAACAAGCTGCAGCAGGAGTACAGCATCCGCTTCCGCGATGATGCGCACCTGTTCACCATTTTCCAGGCCTCCGCGGTTGCCAAACCCGAAGTGGTGAATATGGCGCGCTTACTACGCACGTGATGACCTAATCCACGATGTTGAATGCATTTCCGGATGCAATCAACTGTTTCATGTGCCGTTCAAATTCTTGGTCTTCTTGTTTCTCTTGTTTCTCTTGTTTCTCTTGTTTCTCTTGTTGTTCCAGTGTCTTGTTCAGGTGAGCGGCTGGAGTTATGACCCGTAGGTTCCCCAGTGGGTATAGCACATACTGTGCCGTCTCATTGTTCCATTGGCCCACCATTTGTTTGGTGTCAGGGTCGTGCAGCGTGGAGAAGGTCTCATCCGGCAATTTGCACATGAGGTATTTCGTTCCATTGATTTCAAGCGGGTAGAACTTCAACGATTCAGTTTGTTCAGAAGTCATTTTGTTGTTGTGGTTGTGGTTGTTGGCGATTGTTGTTTGGTTGGTGGTTGTGCATTAACTCCAATCAATTTTTTATATTACTTTTCAAAAAAGAAATATAAAATGAAGGCTTAAAATATTTGCATAACATAATACATAAACCATGCAAACACAAACAATGCCATCAAACCATCATGATATTCATTTTCATGACAACATTTGCAATTTCATTTGCAAATTTCAATGCAACCGGTGTCAGAAGTTTAAGCATGTGCTGAAGAAAGTGGCAGACCAGCAGCAGCATGGGTTTGCATGCGAAGAGTGTTGGACCGCCATTGAAAAACGTTCCCGATACAGCGGGTGTACTGCATTTTAGTTTATGCGTGCAATGCATTCAAATTTTTAAATGAATATGTGTATACATTTATACACATTTACACAACACATTCCACAATACATTGGATTCGATGAATCAAAATCAATCCAATTCATCCAATTTAATTTGGCGGCCGCCTTACCCCTCTGAAAATTTGAAAACGCCCCGACAACATCATCAACCTCCAACATATAGCACGACAAATCCGTACGCAGAACCGGAACAATCACACCAACCACAACCACAACAACCACACCAACAAGAACAACACCAATACCAAGAACAAGAACAACCATTCCAAATACAACAATCACTTGCGCACCACAATGATTCCCAACATTCTAAACGAGAGAATAACAGCAACAAAATATATGAACGCGGACTAACCCCTCAAGTTGGCATGAATCCATTTTTGCAAGGCAACTATTTGCAGGATTTAGAAACACAAAACGAATTTTTAAAACCGATGAACAGTAATATGTAATCCATTAAAATGTCATTCCAAAAAATGTATGAAAATCAGAAAAATTGAATTGCTTTTTGGAATTCATTGTTTTCCTCAGGCTTAACAGCAACCTTCTCGTTCCGTTCCATCGTTTCATCGTTCTCAGATTCATTTGTTGTCGATACAAAAAATGAAAGCATCTTCATTGACAATCATTGCAGGCAGCCCCAAACTGCTTCTCAACCATGTTCTTGCCGTTCAACGCGAGTTTGAACAGTTGGATGCGATGGCGAAGTCGAAGTCCAACGACGCGCTTCGTCTTCAGCACACGTTGCCCATTCTGGCGCTGCTTACAGACATCGGCGAATGTCGCGCAATGGTCATTCGCATGGTGCAGGTTCAACGCACGCAAATCAACCAGTACCAGAAAAGCATTCGAAATGGGCGCAAGATAAAGCGCGGCGAGCACGAACCAACTGACATGATCACGGACGTCATGGTCAAAATGGCAACGCGCTTCATCGAAGACCTCAAGGACATGCTTCCCGAACTCACTCAGCCCATCATCACGCGCATTCACACCAAGCTTCACGACCTGCATGACCGTCTGAGCCTGTTCCAGATGTTCGTGGACGGCGGCCAGGACCAGGACCAGGACCAGGACCAGGTGTGCCAGTGCAACAGCGTCGGCATAAGCTGCTCTGCATGCCACAACGGCGCACACGACCAATGCAAACACAACTGCACTGAATGACAAACCACAATGCACAATACAAAATGCAAAAACCCAAAAAAAAAACATTTTTTTTATACATAGTTCGTTCAGTCTTGGTCATACCCAATGACCGCGCAATCGAACCGTTTGCCAGAATGTCCAGTAGTCAGCGAATCTGGAAACCCGCCCTTGCCTAAATCATCTTCGTCTTCGTGAATGACAATCGAACGGCCAATCACGGATTGTTCCCCCTCAAACAGAGAGATTTTGGTTGTGGAGAAATAAAAGGTGCTATGTTTGTTTTCATTTGCAGTAATATTCCCAAAATCTCCAGCATGAGAATTTCCGGTTCGGGACCCATGCTCCGCATTGGTCGGATTGAAATGACCGCCGCAATTCATGCAATCGCTGCTCAACAAATTGCCAAACTGATGCACATGGATTCCATGTTTTCCAGGAGACAAATTGTCAATGTGTCCTGAAATTTTCACAGGGGAAAAATGGTTGTCCTGTTTAAATGCAATGTAGCTGCCCTTCAATTTGCCTTGAAACACCGCAATCGCTTTCATGTCTTAATGTTTAATTGTTTATGCATCTACGGCATAAATAATTTTCATATTATTTACTAATTGGTTTTAAATGCTAACTTTGCGCGTGGCTTGAACATTCGATTTCTTTGCGAGTCGCAGGGCACGGCTCCTAGGCTTGCACCCATTCTTTAAAATGGCGTAATCCACTGCAGAAGCGTTGCCCCCTGTGATTGCGCTGGCAAGTCGGGCGTATCCCCACGACTGCGGCGTCTGGTTTGGCCGAGACCCCGATGAATAAAATGCCCCCTCCCCCTTCTTAACAATGCGTTTCAAAGCGCCAATGGAGCACCCGGTGGCGTGTGCCAGTGCCGCATTCGGTACAATGTAGTCCATGTGGTACATGCGTCGCGCCTTGACCACGTGCTTGGATGCCACGTGCGGATACGATTTCAGCTTCGTGGTTCGCCCATAGTACTCGCCGCGCTTATATTGCCGGCGCGACCGTTTCAACATGGCAATCTGCTTACGTCGGTCTTTGCACGACAATGCGCGCGGAACATACCGCATGGGAACATGCAACGGTGAGTGCATTGTGTATTTATATATAGAATGTACACATTTAATTTCATTGGACCTTTCATTGGTTGGGCCTTTCATTGGGCCTTTCATTGGGTCTTTCATTGGGCAGGTTCTATGCGCTGCTGTGAACGATACTGCGCCACCTTGTTTTTCACGATGTACACTGCTGACAGGAACAGCAGCGTGATTTCGGTACTGCTTCGCATCACCAACGGCGTATCATTCATTTGCAAGCTGTAGTATATCCACATGCTGGATGAAATGATGCTCAATGTGCAAAACAAGAGGGACAAGCTGTTTGTGCTTTTATTCTTATACAATAAATACATGAATATGAATCGCCCAAACACCGACAATGATGTGGCCGTGTAAGGGATGACCTTCAGCGTTTCACTGGAATTCATGCGTGTGCAAATGACTAGCAATTAAAAAAATGTAGCGACATGTGTTTAAATTGATGCAACCATTACATTAATTGAATGAAACCACGATTTCAACCGTCTCCTTCTTGATGCTCTTTGTGGCGGAAACACTCAGCTCCTCGCGCTTCTTGCGCGTCTTGTTCTTGCTGTTGCAGGTTGGCTTTACGGTTGCATCGTCCAATGTCGACGCGATTGCGGATGCTGATGCGATTGCTGATGCTGATGCCTCGACATTCGCATCATCGGATGAAGTCGACGTCAAAGACGCATTGTTGCGCCTGGACGTGCTGTTGCGCGCGTTCATGTCGTCCTCAATGGCCGCGTAATTTTTCTCGATGTACGCAACCACCCCGTTTTCCAACGCCCATTTGAAGAAATTGAGCTGCCCTATGGTGGTCTGAATGAAGGTGCCGTTTCCATAAGGAATCGTGATGCGGTCCCACCTACAAAACGGGTCAAATCGGCGCTTGCTGTACGCCTTCAGCTTCAGCTTGTAATCCACATACACCTTGAACCGCTTGTTTGCACTGACCTCGTACACGGTGAAAAACTTCTTGGCATAGTTCGTGGCAAACCAGTCAATGATGCGGAGAGAAGTTGGCGACTCCCCGTTTATTATCCGCAACATCTTTTCCAAATTGTTGTTCTCGTCGTAAAACTTCATTAAGTTGTTCATTAGCAAATCATTCTGTGTTGTGTAATTGGTTCCCATTTTTGGATATGCGGTGCGGTGCGATTGCGTCAATGAATTACTTATTTCCGTGTGTTTAAACCATTATTCAGTGTAAATGTTTTGCATTTTATTATATTATTATATATCAATATATCAATATATCAATATATCATATCTCCTTTACCACAATGCACCAAACGCACGCACTCTACATTGTTTTAGCAATTGCGTTCATGCTTTTGGGACTGTACCTGTGCTCCAAAGGCCAACGGCAAGAGGGGTTTGCGGTTCCGCTGTCTCCTGGGTCCTTCCCCGATGCATCCACGTATCCCATTCTTTATAAGGACTACCCCCTGAAAACCCCCGGCGTCGTGTCCGACATGTCAGCCTCCGACATGTGGACGTACTATCCCGTGTTTGACAACGGATTTGCGCAATACTCCAACAACGTGCGATACTGGGAAACGCCGAACAACGGCAAATGCACGCCCGCCGAATTCTGCGACACCCTTTACAATAACAAACCCGTCAAGGACTTGCACATTGCCCCCGTTCCCAAACCAATTTCTCTCAATTCAGATGTGATAAGAGTCAATTTTTATGGGTCCAAACCCATGGCGTGCCCGCCTGCACCAGTGGCCACCGCAAACTGTCTGTATTACGGACACAAAACGAATTCATTGACACCCCCTTACCAACCAAAAAATCTTTGATTGGATTAGATTGCATTGGATTTTCATTGTTCACAAGTTGGCTTTGAACGACGGTTCGCCCGTGAGTTCACTCATCACGAAGTTGGTCCATGCGCGAAGGTTGGCATCGGCTTCATAATAATTCCAATAGCATTCTTGCAGCCTGACATCGGGTTGAGGACGGTTCCCTCTGCCAATGACGCCGGTGAAACTTGTCATGGTCGTGTAATGAGAGCTGATTGCATATTCGTTCTTTAAAAACGTGCCCTTGAATTTCATGTGTTGGTACTCGGGGCGCTTTTCCTGAATCAAATACGTTTTTCCAAGTTGAAGTTGGGCGACGGGCACTGGACGAAGCTGAGAAATCATGGTGGTTGTGGTTATGGATGTGGTCCCAATTGTCCGGCATTGAAAATGTTTTCAATTTTTCTTTTTTTTACATTATTATTTAGCAATCAATAATGCAATCAATAATGCAATCAATGATACAATTCTAATAATCACGCACGTCAAATGTTACGGGGTTTGACCGGCTTCGTCGGGTTCGACCATGCGCCGCCGGTTTCGTCTTTCGCGAACGCAATCCACTTGACGCCTGTCTTTGCCTTCGCTTGGGTTTTTCTTTTTCTTCGGTTGAAAGTGCACGCACATTGTCATCATACAATTGCGTTTTTTCATCCTGGTCGACGTGCTCATCGTCGTCTTCGCGAGACAATATTTGACCCATGTGGTTTGATTTTGGCTATTATTTTATACTATGTGACACAAATAAAAATTTCGCATTGTGAACGCGTTCTTATACCCAACATATTATTTTATAACAATATATTACATACGTCCCCCTTACTTAAACATCTCTTAATGTCGTCTTCATGCAATGCAACCGCCCCCATAGACATTTCAACGAATGCCAGCACAAATCCCATTAAGGTCGGCTCATTCATTTGTTCGTATGACCCCGACCTGTGCACCGGCGCTGCAGTGTCAATGTCGGAAGACCGCGTCTATTTGACCATCAAATGCAACAGTTCCAACGACAGCAAGGTGGTCTTTTACGGAGGAGGGTCATTCATTCCAACCGAAATCCGAATTTACGCGCCGTCGCTACACACGTACAACGGGTCCCACACCGATGCTGAAATGCTCATTGTGCACTCACCCGGTTCCTCCAACTCCAGCAACAGTGGCAGCAGCGGGTTGATTGTCAGCGTCCCCATTTCAATCTCGTCGAATGGAACATCGACTGACATGAGCGCCATTTTGCAAGCCGCCAACACCATTAATCCCGGCACGCTGTCCGTCAATTCGTCTGCCCCCATCAACGAGGACATCAACGTGAATGATTTGATTCCGGCAAAGCCGTATTACGTGTATTATGGAACGCTGCCATACGACTCGTGCGGCGGAAATTATTATTACGCCGTGTTTACGGACACCATTTCAGCCGTGGGGCCAATCAGCAACATGGTGGCCAGCGGCATTGCAACCGTGCCCATGGCATCGAAGACGAATTTGCAAAAAAGCAACGGGCCGCCGACAACTGGTTCCGGCGACGGCGACGACGGACAAGCCGAAGAATACGTGCTGTATCAGGTGGTGGATGACGAATCTTGCCCTGACGCCAAACCCAAGGGCAAATCCACCGCTGCGGATGATTCTACGGGAAAATCATTCGGAATTAACGCGATTTTTGGAATCGTGATTGCAGCATTGATCGTCGGCGTTGCGTACCTGTTTTGGAATTGGAACGTGGTCAAGACGGCTGCCGCAACTACCGTTGCTGCGGCGTCTGCTGCCGTTGCTGGGTCGAGTGCTCCAGCACCACCACCTTCGCTTTTTGCATCGAATTCCAACAACAGTGGAAACATGAGCACCGGACAGCTCATATTCGTCCTCATGATTTCCATCATTGGATGCATATTCGTTGCTTATGTAGGTGGCACGTCGGTTTACAGGGCGAATAAATGAATAAAATGTGATAATGCATGGTTATCGCATTTTCATGGCAACATGGTTCTCAACCTTATACCTGCGTGTAGCCCAACGATGTTTCGTTCAGCTGGGTTGGACGGAAGGAAGCAGTGGCGCTGCCAACCTCGGTGTCGGCCAGGGGAGCCCTCAGTGCCACCATTTGTTCCTCCAGCGTCACGGGGAACTGGTTGTACGCCGACAGCTCCTCGCTCTTTCGCTTCTCGCTCGGGACGTACGCCTCAATCGCCGAACTGCCAGAGGCACCGGAACGGCGAATCAGCGTGTAAGCCGCAAACAGCCCCAGGATTCCGACCACCGCGTGGGAATGCGTGAAGAACGACAACGCAATCAGAACGACCGCGATGTTGCCTAAAGGCGTGTCCACGTAGGACGCGATGCTGTCCGGAGTGGGCACGTTCAGCACGATGTACAGCACAATGAGCACCGTCAGCAGGAGTTCGTGCTTCTGGGCGGATTTGAATGCAGCATTCATCATTTGACTGATTTGAAAGAACATTGGATTAGTATGCAATGCAAATTGTTTATTTTATAATTATATCATATTATTTTTTTTTATGTTTTAAAATTGAAACATAACAGAAAACATAACACATATTCACGCAACCCACAATCCAATATAATGTCTTCTTCGGCATCCTCGGCATCCTCGGCCTCGGCCACGGCCACTTATTTGGGCCCCCGCGGATACACCATTCATAAAGCAAATCTGGACGAAGAGGAGCGCAAATACATCCGGTCGGAATTGACCATTCGGCCGTACATTCCTAAAGCCCCCGTGCAACCCGCAGCTTATCCCATTTATCGCGAGTCTCCGCTAAAAATGTATGTTCCACGATACTTCGGAATCGACGCATACGGCCCGCCCGAAGCCATCAAAATCGGGTCCGGCAATCCCATCACGGTGTCGTTCCAGGGCGAAATGCGCGACTACCAGAAAGAAATCGTGCGGAAGTATTTGAACCATGTGGGCACCGGCGGCGGCGGCTTGCTGGACGTGGACCCCGGCAAGGGCAAAACCGTCATGGCGCTTTACATCCTGGCGCAGCTCCGCATAAAAACCCTGGTGGTCGTGCACAAATCCTTCTTAATGAATCAATGGATAGAGAGGATTGAGCAGTTCCTGCCGGGCGCGCGCGTGGGCCGCATTCAGGGGCAAATCGTTGACATTGACGACAAGGACATCGTGCTCGGCATGCTGCAGTCGCTGTCCATGAAGGAGTACCCCGCCGACATGTTTGACAGCTTCGGCCTCACGGTGTTTGACGAGGTGCACCACATGGGCGCTGAGGTGTTCTGCCAGTGCATGATGAAGGTGTCCACGCTCTACACGCTCGGACTGTCGGGGACAATGCAGCGCAAGGACGGGTTGACGAAGGTG
>Ga0209088_10000194_pt1 | contig 45303 bp, 42 predicted proteins | sample S_140625_EF_Meta_FD_187324 | JGI IMG/M metagenome (GOLD analysis project Ga0209088, IMG submission 187324) | Freshwater microbial communities from Lake Simoncouche, Canada to study carbon cycling - S_140625_EF_MetaG (SPAdes) (version 2) | ecosystem: Environmental > Aquatic > Freshwater > Lake ... | reverse complement strand
ATAATTTGGATAAATTCCCAGGGTCGATCGGACTCTTCGATTTCTTGATTAATCACTTTAATACAATGCTCCGAAACAACGCGGAGATTTTTCATAATAATCTCGGGCTTCGGAAAAACATCTTTTCGAATCCGCTGAATAATGATGCAGAAATTACCAAACTCCGCTTTGAAGACCCCTAAAAACGTGTCATTGATATTACCGCTACCCAAAGGGCGAATAGACAATAACCGCCCTGGAACTTCAAATTGAGTAGCGATTAGGTCAGCACGCATGAGCGATAGGGCATATTTAGGTCGATTTTTTACAAGAAGCGAGGGGATTTCCTCGATGCCGAGGCTTGATTTTAGTTTTCATACTCCCATCTTCAACATTTCTCCGCACCGCCACCTTAGCTCAGCTGGTAGAGCATCTCATTCGTAATGAGAATGTCGCCGGTTCAAATCCGGCAGGTGGCTCCAGTGCAGAGAAAAATTTCCGTCGTCCATTTGCCAATCTCGCAAAAAGCCAAATCTTTAAACTATGACTCGTCGACCCAAGTCACCCTTATCCAGCCGCAATCTTTCTCGCAGCTACGATAAGCATTTTAAGGCCGATGACGCTTATCGAGCCACGTTGCCCGATATGCAAAATAAAGATGCTTCGCAGATCCAAGGCGCGAACGTGCCGATTCAACACGTAGGTATTTCAGGTTTTCGTTTACCGATGTTAGTCGCAGCCCGCGATGGTAAACCTATTCCTCTGGAATGCACCATCACGGGCACTGTCTCTCTCGCTGCTGATCGCAAGGGCATTAACATGTCACGCATCATGCGCACGTTCTACGAATTCAAGGATCGTGTACTCTCTCATGAATTACTCGAAGAGATTTTAATTCGTTATAAGAAGGACCTCGATTGCAGTCGTGCCCGAATCTTAGTCGAACTGCGTTATCCTATTTTACAAAAATCACTTCGCTCGGGCCTCGAAGGCTGGCAATATTACCGCGCTGTGCTGGAAGGAACCATCGATGACCTCGACCGCGTTCGTCGCTACATTCATTTAGATTTCGTCTACTCATCGGCCTGTCCTTGTTCCGCTGAATTAACCGAACACGCCCGCGAAGAGCGCGAAGTTTACGGTATTCCTCACTCGCAACGCTCCAAGGCTCGCGTGGTTGCAGAGGTTTCACCGTCCAAGAGTTTATTCATCGAAGATATGCAGGAACTCTGTCTCGCCGCGATTCACACCGAGACTCAAGTCATGGTGAAGCGTGAAGATGAACAGGCCTTCGCTGAATTAAACGGTGCTTACTCTAAGTTTGTTGAAGACGCAGCCCGAGTCATTTACGAACAATTCGATCGTGATTTACGGGTGCGTGACTTCGTGATCGCCTGCTCTCACTTGGAGTCCTTGCACTCCCATGATGCCGTTTCGGTAATTAATAAGGGGATGCCCAGCGGACTTTCGGCTGATTTCAGCCAGTTTAGAGATTTGATTTGTTAATTTTCTGACGGCTTGCCCAATCTCTGGCAGCCGCCTAGGTTTGTCGGAACGAGGGGGTAGCTCAGTTGGATTAGAGCAGCAGCCTTCTAAGCTGCGGGTCGCGGGTTCGAGCCCCGCCCTCCTCACCACTTTATAGGACAACACCCAATCACAGGTTGGGCTTGTCGACTTCCTCGCATTTTTGCATAAATAAATTATGCAAATTCACGTCGCTCGCGGTTCTTCATCGCTCGGAGTATTCTCAGTGGAAGAAGTAGTATCAGGATTACAGAGCGGAAGATTTTTAATGACCGATCTCGCGTGGCGCGAAGGAATGTCTACCTGGGTGATGCTCGCTCAGTGGAGTGAGTTCGCTGGAGTTTTACCCGCCGCCCCACCCGACGTTACTCCCCAATCAAACAACCTTTCGATCACCGTGCCCTGGGAGAAAAGTCGATCCATCGGAAGTTATTTCGAAACCATTAAGGGCGCGTTACTTTCACCTTACTCAACTTTTGCTTCCGGTACTTTTGGTTTTAAACAGTACATCGCCTTTGCTTACATCACCGCACTATTTTTAGCACCTTTCAGTATCTATGGACAAATGTGTACGAATGATATTAACCAAAATATCGCAGATATTAACCAAAATATCGCAGAATTTCTATCATCGATAGATCCCGTTAAGTTTGCCGATGCTATTCGCCAACTTGAGGCCACAACTACCGCCCCAGCCGCGGCATGGCTTGAAGTCATTTGTTACACTATTTTTTATCCATTCTTTATTGCTCTCTTCGGAGTTTTTCTCTGGCTCGGATTAAAATTATTTAGAGAAAATGTATCTGTCGAAAAAACGGTTGTAGCTTTAATTATAAGCTTATCAGCTGTGAATGTAATCTCTGCACTCATTCTTCTTACCGCGCCTTTCAAAGTATATTTTCTTTTAGTAGCCCTCTCCGCTATTCCATCGATTATTGTTTCCTGCCGGGCCACCGCAGCCGTTTTAAAGGTCAGTCCGTTAAAAGTGTTTGGTGTATGGTTCTTGTGGGGCCTCGTGAGCTGTTGTTGCGTTTGCGCCTGTGGTGCTGGCCTTGCGGCATTAGCAGGGGTAAAGTAATTTATTAATGATTCGATTTGTTCGTAGACCTGCTTTCCCTGGTGAAACGAATCACGAGTTAGTTTGGCCTTCGGTCTTTATCGTTAGCTGTATTATTGGTTTTATCTTTTTTCAACTGGGCGGAACTTCACCTGGCTGTCTTTTTTATAAGTTCGCTACTATTCCTTGTCTGGGCTGTGGTGCGACGCGCTGTACACGTGAACTAAGTCACTTTAATTTTTGGTCAGCGTTTAAATATCACCCAGGGGTTTTCATTCTTTTCTTCTTGGGGCTACTTTGGACGCTTTATTCCAGTATTTTCTGGATTCGCCGTGATTCATTACGTCTACGATTGGTGATCTCGGAATCTCACCGCAAACTACTTTTGACACTAACCATCTTAGTGTTGTTATTTCACTGGTTTTGGCAGTGTTATTATCTGAGAAAATAAATGAGTAAGATCTTAAAATTTCTAGGGTGGGTACTTTTACTTTCATTAGGTTTAATTCTGATAATTTTCGGAGTTTATTTATTTTCTGACCCTCCTCAGAAGATAGCCATCGAGCAGTGGGCAATCGATGTCGTTGATAAAGTTAGAGAAGACCAAACCACACCCGATAGTGTTATTCGGGTTTTAGATCAGGTAGTCGACAAGACAGTGGTAATTACAGGAGATGTGGTATCAGCTCCCAAACCCGATGCACGTGCTTTTGCTCCCTACGGCGAGCCAGCCGATCACTCAGGGCTTAAACACTTAGTGAACAAAGGGTATTCTGTCGGCTACGATGATACTGTACCCACGGCTCGCTGGTCCTCCTATCGCGTTTTTCCGTATCAGGATGTCCACCTCCCGCGTCCATCATCTTTTTACGTCGATAACAGAACTTCGGCGAAAGTATCCACCGATGAGTATGTTCGCTCGGGTTATGATCGTGGCCACCTCACACCTAACTACGCCATCTCAGTTTGTTACGGTGCCGAAGCCCAAAAAGAAACTTTCTTTCTCTCTAATATCGTTCCGCAATTACATGCACTGAATGCCGGACTCTGGAAAGACATCGAGCAACGCATCGTGAAGCGCTACGTGCAGCGCTACGGCGAAGTCTGGGTGCAGGTTGGTCCCGTTTACGGTGCTCGCCCCAGAATGGTGGGGCGAATTCCTGTGCCCGACGAATTCTGGATGGTAATCTCTGAATATGATGACGAGAAGAAGGGTATACGTGCGATTGCCTATCTAGTTCCGCACGAAGAAAAATGGAGAGATCCAGAATTAACTCGTTATGTCGTGAGTATACGAAGAATTGAAACACTCACCGGCTTGAATTTTTTTCCTAAACTTCCTCAGCAAACACAGGATAAGTTAGAAACCGCCGTAGCTCCGCGCGCTTGGTAAACTTATTTTATTTTTTGTAAGTCACAGGCCGCAATCAAGCACACGCAGTCGAGTCCATCTTGCGTTGCCAACCACACCATGGGCAACTTCGGCCAATTCTTATGCATGGCTTTACGCAGGCCGCCTACTTCAATTAACAAAATCCCATTCGGATTTAATTTCTTTGCCGCTTGCTTGAGTAATTTTCGAATCACACCCAGGCCGTCTTTCTCTGAGACCAAAGACATCTTGGGTTCTTTTTTAAATTCTTCGGGTAGCTTTTTATAAACCGATTCAGGTTCGTAAGGCGGATTGCTCACGATGAGGTCGTAATTCTTACCCGACATCAACGCAGTCATCGTATCGGTCTTGAATAACTTCACACGTTTTTCTAAGCGGTGGCTTTTAACATTAATTTTTGCAACCTCGAGAGCATCACCCGAAAGATCTGTCGCATCCACTTGTGCGTTGGGGAAGTATTTAGCGAGTAAGATAGCAAGGCAGCCCGATCCCGTACAAATATCAGCCACACGCTTAATCGTTTTAACGGGCGGCAACCATTGTGGAATAATCTCAGGAATGAGTTCCACGAAGTAGGATCGCGGAATAATCACCCGCTCATCCACTTTAAATTTTAACCCACCGAGCCAAGCTTCTCCGATGAGATAAGCCGTGGGTATCCGTTCCAAAATACGTCGGTCTAGTAATTCGACGAAACGACCACGCTCTTTTTCCGTTAGCTCGCGCTTAAAGCATTGCGGTAACTTTTCCCAAGCTAGGCCGGTGGCAGCTGACATCAGTGTCAGCGACTCCTCTTGTTCGTCGAGAAAGCCTTGTCCGTGGGCGACGCCCTTGGCCCGCAATAGGCGATTAGCAAAATCTAGATAGTCGCCACCCGTCCGCAGTTTCTTGGTTTCGGTGCTGCGGAGAGGTGAGCGGGTGCTCATGGCGATTTTTTTCTTGGGACTCAACTCAGCGGTGACGCTGACCAGAGTTCCTTAGGTGTACGTTCAAAGAAATCTTCAAGGTACTTCGTGGTCGCACCGCCTTGGCGGAACACGGGATCTTTCATGATCGAACGGCAAACAGGAATAGTGGTATGAATACCGCGGATGATGTACTCACCGAGAGCACGGTGCATACGATCGAGGGCTTTCTGACGGTTGGAGCCAACCGAGATAAGTTTAGCCACCATGGAATCGTAAGTTGGAGGAATAGTGTAGCCCGAGTAACAGTGCGAGTCTACGCGAACGCCGTGACCACCAGGGGTGTAATAAAGTCCGATGGTTCCTGGGCTTGGGGCAAAGTTGCGTGCCGGATCTTCGGCGTTGATTCGACACTCAATCGCGTGGCCAGTGATCTTAATGTCTTTCTGGTTGAGCTCCAACTTTTCTCCACAGGCGATTAAAATTTGTCGGCGAACTAAATCGATATCGGTGACTTCTTCAGTCACACCGTGTTCAACTTGAATACGGGTGTTCATTTCCATGAAGTAGAATTTTCCGTTCTTATCGACGAGGAACTCGATGGTGCCCGCATTGTGATAACCAATCGACTCGGTTAAACGAACAGCGACCTTGCCCATTTCTTCACGTAGTTTTGGGGTGAGGAAAGGAGAGGGTGATTCTTCGATGAGTTTTTGGTGACGGCGTTGAACTGAGCAATCGCGCTCACCGAGGTGAATCACTTTGCCGTGTTCATCGGCCAACATTTGAAACTCAATGTGACGAGGTTGTTCGATATATTTTTCAATATAAACGGAACCATTACCAAAAGCTTTTTCGGCTTCGGCTCGGGCGGCTTCAAATTCTTTGCCGAAGGCGGCAGCATTGTGCACAATACGCATACCTTTTCCGCCACCACCGGCGACGGCTTTAATGATAACAGGGAAGCCGATGCGTTGCGCTTCTTTGACGGCTTCGCGTTGGTTGTCCACTGGGCCATCGGTGCCAGGAACCGTAGGTACTTTATATTTAGCGGCAGTCTGACGAGCCACTGCTTTGTCGCCCATCATGCGAATCGCTTCCGGACGTGGACCAATAAATTTAATATTAGCAGACGCACACTTTTCAGCGAAACCTGCGCGTTCGGATAAAAATCCGTAGCCAGGGTGAATCGCGTCGACGTTAGTAATTTCAGCTGCGGAAATAATACGATCCTCACGGAGGTAGGAATCTTTGCTGGGTGCAGGTCCGATACAGACAGCTTCATCAGCTAACTGAACGTGCATCGACTGTTCATCGGCTTGAGAGTAAACAGCAACGGTCTTGATGCCTAACTCACGACAGGCACGAATAATGCGAAGGGCGATTTCGCCACGATTGGCGATTAAGATTTTATTCATCGGATAAATTCGGTAATCAGCCTACCTTCACGCGGAAGAGGGGCTGGCCGAATTCCACGGATGTACCATTGGCCACGAGGCATTCAACGATCGTGCCGGCGATTTCGGAAGGGATCTCATTCATCACCTTCATCGCTTCGATAATACAAACTGTGCTATCGGCCTTAACAGGTGAACCAACGGCCACAAAGGGTGGGTTCTCGGGTGAAGGCGTTGCGTAATAGGTTCCCACCATCGGCGAGTTGATGGTTTTGATGTTGGGGTCAGCTACCACTGCCGCAGGAGCCGGGGCTGCCGCGGGGGCTGGCGCACTTGCCGGAGCAGGTGCATAGGCAACGGGTGCCGCTGGGGCCGATGCTACGGGCGCAGCACGTCCACCAACATCACGCTTAATGCGTAATTTGAATTCTTGGTCTTGGATTTCGAATTCGGAAAGGTCCGACTTCTTCATTAAATCCACGACTTGTTTGATCTTAGTTAGGTCCAATGTTTTGTCCTCCGTGAGGGGGTTTCACGATAGATACATCGGGTCCTAGCAACTAATCAACCTCTCATTCCATCAAACTATCAGGAATTTTACCTAAGTCTTTCTTAATAATGGACTTAAAGAATAATGACAACCAGGCTGGGTTGACGTCGGTTTTTGGGGTCGAAATAGGTCCTTTTACCGTAATTTTGGTATTATTTACCAGATTTCGGCTCAAATTCAGTATTTGTAGGGGGGTAAAGCCGCCAGATTTCGGAACCGTGAACTGGCCGTTGAAATCGACGTCGGAATCTTTGAGATCAATCTCTCCATTGAGCCCAAGATAAGACTGGGAGCCCATAATCATGAGGTCAGGAAAATAAGCGGTACCATCGGCACACCCAAAGTGGCCATTGATGTGGTCAAGCGTGTAGGTGGTGGCTTCGATACCGAGGGATTCCAGAATAGTGGAGAGTCCGCCAAGCAGTCGGATTTTTTTCAAATCCGGGCTATAGAGATCAAACGACCCGAGGCCTTTAATTTCCGTGGGGTTGTCGATATCTATAGTGCCGTGAAAATTAAAGTTCAGGTTGGATCCGGGTTTAAACATTTCAACCGATCCAGCTTTAACCCCTTTTAGTTTTTCCGTCATTCGGGTAATTTTTAAAGTATCGCAGTTTTTAAGTTCTAAAAAGATTTCAGATTCATGGGGCGTCTTTCCGTTAAGTTCGAATTTCACATCACCATCCGCCAAAATAAAACTCGAGCGCGCCGAAATAACATTATTTTTACTTACAACATTCATCCGGAAATTTCGACTCTCAACGCCCCAAGCTTTAAACGGCTCGATACATTCCGCATTCGCCTCAACATTTAATCCGTTTTCTGAGGGCGCCACGAATAAGTCAAAGGAATGACTACCAGGTAATTCAATTTTTTTCAAAATTTCGGCGATGTTATCCGTACTGCAGTCAGCCGCGATCCACGGCTGAAGATTGCCTCGCAAAGAAATCACCGGCCCAGCCAGTGCGGCAGGTTTCCGCCAATCCCAAGAAATATTTCCATGTACTGCACCATCCGCCTCCGACTTTCCACCCGCTAATTCTTCAATGCCAATGCGCGTGTACTCCGAACTGGTATCAACGGAGAGTGTCACTCGACGAAAGGGTGCTGTTAGCAGGGTAAAATCATCCATTCTCGCACGTCCCTTCACGTCCGCGGACATGTCTCCCCAGCGCCCAACTACATCAATGGTCGCCCGCGGATCTTTTTTGATCTCAAACATTTTCCATGTATCCACCCACCATTGTCCTAAGATTTCATTGAGGGTATTGGGGTGAACATCGCCACGGAGTCGTAAATTAAATTCACCCTTGGGTTCTAATGCGCAATCTAACTCACCACGAATAGTAGTGAGTTGGAGATTTCTTAATTGCAGAGGGAAGGGCTTTCTTTGCGGTGAAAAAGAAAAACGGGTAAGCATCGCCAGATCTTGATTCGAGGACAGGCTTTTTTGACTGATACCGAGTGCATCTAAACCTGTGAAACTCAGTTCTCCTTCGGCCCACTTAAATTGTTGCCCGTGTTCAATCTGGGTTTGGGATAAACCGATGTAGCCATTAAGTTTAACGCGCGATTGTTGGAGTAGCTCTTTGATACTCGAAAAGGCATTCAACTCATGAGCGGAGATTTGCGCATAATAAATTTTCCATGAGAAATCCCCCACTGGACTGGTCGATGAGTTTATCCAACTGAGTTCACCCACGGCTTCTGACTCACGACTCTGACTTTCAAAAACTGCTCGAATCCCAGCCATTTCATTAATCCGTTGGGGTGTGAACTTCGCCCGGAATTGAATACCGTCTAACTGGGGCAGGGAGCCGTCCACTCCAATGACATGGCCAGAGATTGAGCGATTTTGCTCCGCTCCACTCATTTCAACCAGGATGTGTTTAATGCTGTAGTTTTTATAACTTAAATAATCTACCGCACTTTGTAGGGACCATTTATCAATCAGCCCCTTCTTATTAATTTGAATACTACCGAATATCTCCAAAGTGCGCGCTTGGAAGTTTGAAGCCGTCGTCGTAATCTCGTGATTAGCGAGTACCGCTTGGAGTTTAAGTTCTGCTCCGCCCGTAGCGTCGCCCGTTGCATCCATTTGAATCGAGCCCCCGCCCGCTTCTTTTGTGAGCGCCACCACGTCTTCCAGGGTACTCAAGTACCGCCGCGTCGACTGTGCGATGGTTTGAGTCGATGGCTCGGAATCTTTTAGGAGATCATTCTGAATACTTAAGAGGTTGAGTGGTAATTCGCCCTCCAGTGAAATCACGAAATTGCCACTGCGTGTCCGACACGTGGGTGCAGTCAGCCAATTTCCTTTGCGAACTAAATCGATTCTGAGGTCCTCTAGTAAAAGATGCTTCTCGCCCATTTTTGAAACACTTGCAGGGCAGAATATTTTACCACCGCGCAGGTTAAATCGCTGGGGCGAAATTTTTAAGAAAAATAAACTACTCGGAGAAATTTGAAATTCAACTCGCTCAGCCGTAAAAACTTCCCCGGTGATACCCTCAATTTCTAAAATGACATCATCCACCGCTAAAGACAGATCAGGCTGAATCCAAAAGTTACGCGCCTGCACTTTAATTCCTTCTTGGGCGGCTTGGTGGAGGATGATTTGACTGACACCCTCAGGTAGCCGAACCGGAATTTGGTTATTAGCTACCCATAAAAGTAATAACTGAAAAAATAACAGGAAAACTAAAATGGTTGTCCCTAAACGACGGACTATTTTTTTAAATCGGCTGGTCGATCGCTCTTCGCTCATTGACTGGTATTATTTAACAGGGGAATGAGGATTTCGGCTAAAGTAGGGTCGAGCAGGAAACTGTCGTCGTCATTTTCATCGCGCAATAATACGGCGGTATTGTTGAGAGGTTCGGTGCACCAGTAATTGCGAAGTGTTTCGCTGGCTCCGGTTGATCCCGCCGCTGCTTGATCGGTGATACGTAATAAATATTTCCATTCACCCGCGCCGATATCGCGCGTGGGAAATTCCGTCGCCTTCACTTGAGTGAGCGTACTCGCCAGTCGACGGCTCGTGGCCGCATCGAGGCGACCCGTGCCCGCCCAGTTCCCGTCAGGTCCCAGGCGTGCTTCGCCGATGACTTTACCATCTTTACGTTCCACTAGGCGAAGGCCCACCACTTTTGTCCCCGTGGCTAATTCATTGATCATACGATTTCTCCAAAACTGTGGAGCGACGTTTTGATAAGCATTACGCAAGAGTGATACTTCACAAACACCAGCAAAGGCTGCACCTTTTTGGTGTACGAGATAAGTTCCGGCAGGTTTATTTTCGGGTCCTGGATAAAATGACACCGCCAGTTTTTCTCCACCGATTTCGATTTCAACTTTATGTAAAGGTTCTGCCGGTAGATTAGCTGCAGGGATTAACCAGGTTTCATTTAAAGTCTTTCCCGCTTCGCGTAAATTGATTGCGCGGAGCTGACTTAAGTCACCCAAAAATTCTTTGATTAACTGACTGTCGCCTTCCCGACGTTGAGTGGCGGTAGAACCAGGAACCACAGGAATTTCCCAACGTGTATCTTTGCCAGTCGATTCTAAGCGGTGTAAAGTGATCGTGCGTCCACCAGAAGTTAAATTGAATCCAGTAACGATTTCAGGATCGAAATCTACTGGGCGAGTTGAGGTAAGAATGGCACGAGGGTTGTACCATCCGCCCAAATCTTTGGTGTCGATGAGAAATACGGCGTCACTCTCTTCCAGTTTAGCCCAACACTGTGGCGTATTTGTTTTTCCACCTGGTTTACCAATCAATAAAACTTGGCGACGCGAGCTACCTTCTAACGCTATGCGGATGACGGGATTGTTTAAGCCCATATCATCAGACATTTTTTCCGCAAATTGTAGAACGCGAATATTAACTAAGTTTGAAAGGGCTTGGGTGATTCTCTCAGGATCTGCCAACGCTTCGAATGGAGCGGTAAAGCGCCATTCCGCACCTTGTCCTCGTCGACCAGGTCGTGCCCGTTCTTCGTAAGAGAGACTTGTGACCACATCGTTGTTATCTATTTTTCGTCGAGTGGAAATCGCTCGGACTTCAAACTCCGCAATTTCGAAAACTTTATCTACGCGATAGGTTTCGGGCTTCGCTTCAAGGGCAGCGGCGAGAGCGTCGGCCACGGGAATAATTTTTTGACCGTCCGAGGTTAAAATAAACAATCGACGGGTTTCTTTATTCTCCCCAATTTTAATTTCTTGGGTCTGGTTATTCTCCGTCACCGCTTTAAGTGTCCATCGCGGTTTTTGTAGGCCGTAGGTTTCTAAATTACTCCCATTGGCTTTTACTTCGTTCACCGTAAAACCTTTTTCACTGTCGATAAAACGCAGTTCATCGATAATACGTTGGACTGACCATAAATTCGCCGCCCATTTGTAGGGAGAGTTTACATACCAAAATGCACCTTTTTTTTCTAAGGCGATTTTTGTGTCGTTATCATTAATTTCTAAGCCCGTGATACCCATCGGAAAAAGTAAGTTCTGACTGACGGGGGCAACCGTGTGGGTGATGCTCGCACGCCAGACCAGGCCAAACACTACGAGGTTGGCGATAAATAAGATAAGGGTGGAGCGGGCAATCCGCATAGAGCCTTAATTTCTGCGACGCCAAATAGAAATCGCAAGCCCGAGTGCTAAAACAATTGCGGGAATACAACCAAAGCGAAGGGCTAAAGCCCAAAAGTCTGCAGCGGTAGCGGTAATTTGATAGGCGCTGGCAATACGAGGGGTGATGGATACGGCTCGATCGCGATCGGCTAACCACGCAGCGGTTTGGATGATGAAAGCCTGATTACCCCCGCGATTTATTTTTTGATTGGTCGCGATGTCGGATGAGCCAATGACCACTAATCGACCTCCCGAACTGGTCGTGCCTTTGCGAATGCCAGCTGCTCGCTCGGCGGCCACCGCCACGCTGAGCGGTCCAGGTTGATCGCGATTGATATCATATTTAACGGGACGCTTTTGATAATCGGTTTCACCCCACGAATTATCCGAACTAAAAATAAGTGGTGTAACTGAAAGAGTGCTATCCGGAGTGCTCCCGTCATCAAACTTAACATTCCTAAAACGAGAGCCGATGATGGGTAAATCTTGTTCCTGGAGAACGCGCGTCAACGCATTCGGCTTATCGACTAGGCGACGAAGAACAATATCGCCATCCGCTGAACGTCCTGACGGATCCTGCTCTTGTAATTCACAGTCGGGCGAAAAAATGGCCCAGTCACTTAAGATGGTATCTAATCCATGCACTCGGGCTGGCTCGAGGAGTACTAAGACCCGACCATTTCTTTCGTATAAATAAGTTTTAATTAATTCTACTTCAAGTGGAGAAAAAGAAATTTGCGGACCCATGATGAATAACACCGAAGTGTCGCGCGGAATTTCTTTACTCGTGATTAGATCGAGCGTGCGCAGGGTGAAATTCCGATTTCGTAATTGTCGAGAAAGCTGCGACATGCCGCGTAAAGGTGAGGAGTCATCCAGCCCCAACTCACCGTGTCCTTTAATGATATAGCCAATGGCTGGTCGTTCTTCAGTGACTTCTAGTAACGCAGAGGTGACCACGGACTCGCCTTTAAATAATGCCTGATTGTTGGGCGTGACATCAACCAACTCGGCTGAACTCACGTATTTTACTCGATTACCACAGATAATAATTAAAACAGTATTGCGCGCGGGTGGGCCATTTTGCGCCGCTACGTCGGATAACAATTCCTGATTCAATCCACTACTGATTTGGGTTACATTAAACCATTCATCGCCCTGTTTGCTCGATTCAAGTTTGTACGCCTCTAATAATTTCCCCAGTTGCACGCGCAGGGAAACATCGTTCTCGGAAAAGTTATCATTCAGTACGAGGGCTCGTACCCAGTTTTTATTTTTATTATTTCCAACCGGGCTTTTCCGACTCGCTACTTTAATGGTTTCGACGGATTCAGCCGATAACGAGTGGCGTTGATCCGTCGTTAGATCATACCGAAAACGAAATTCACTTTGTTCGGCTAAAAAATTTACCATGAGGGCCAGGCCAACCGCTAAAATCGTTTGGGTTAATCGATTCAATCTGCGAATCGGACGCACCACACTAAAATCATCACGTGGCTTACTCATTTTATTCTTGGCCCTCCACGGCTAAAATAGCCAAACCTAGGCACAATAAATTCCCAGTGATATAAAGAACGAGTGGGCGTGAATCGATGACGCCTGCTGCGAAATCTTGGAGGTGTCCGAATGTTCTTAAATGCGACGCCGGTTCGCGCAGCCAACCTAACCACGTCCAACTTTCAATGGGCAATGATTCTAAAGCTCCACCCGCGGCGGTCAGACCTAAGAGTGTGATGAAGGTGAGTAAGGCGGCGAGGGCTGAACTGCGCGTGAGGCAGCTGCATAAAATTCCGATAGCGACGTGGAGCAGTCCGCTCATGAAAATAAATGAAAGGGCGCCGATGAGAACAGTCGGATCACTGAGTCGCTGTTCATTTACTGAACCGAGTCGAAGGTTCACCAGCATGGTGAAAGGAATAAATCCCAGCCAAAAGGTGACCCAAGTAATCCATGCCGCTAAAAACTTTGCCCAGACAATGGCCGCAATACTTGCGGGCGTAGTGAGGAGCGATGACAGCGTGCCTGCGCGACGTTCCTCAGAGAAACTGCGCATCGTCAGTAGCGGTAAAATACAAAGCAGCGGGAGCCAGAATAATTTAAAAGTTCCTTCCACCGGCGTCCACGGCTGGGGCGATCGACTGCACTCCAACAACGCGAACCAATAAATGGTACCCATGAGGGTTAAAAAAAGTCCCGCCGTGGCCCAAGTATTCCAAGAATAAACCGCCAGTTTTAGTTCATGGAAAAGTAATGTTTTAAAGTGTCGCATCTTAGTTTTTTAATCCGTCGTTCGTGGTTCGTCGTGTGGCCGCTAAGAAAATATCTTCTAAGCCGTAATGTTCTTCAGCTATTTCACGTAAAGAAACGCCAGCTTTAATTAAATGAGCCGCTAAATTTTCTCTGATGGCAGATTGAGTGGGAATTGTAATTTGGTAACGAACCCAGTCTCCTGCTAAGTTTTCCTGAACCTCAATTTTTGCCGCACTCTCAATTTGTAAGCAAATTTCTAAAAGTTGGGCGAGGGGAGTGTTACTCGTTAGTTTAAAGACTGCGTTGGGTAAAAGTTCGCGCCGCAAGTCCTCGGTCTTCCCTTGAGCGACTAAACGCCCACGATTAATAATCACGACCTTATCACAGACCTGTTCGACTTCATGCAGAATGTGACTCGAAATGAGAACGGCCATTTGCCCGCGTAGAGAACGAATCAAATCGCGAATCCCTAAAATTTGATGGGGATCCAAGCCAATCGTGGGCTCATCTAAAATAATAACTTTAGGTTGAGCGAGCAGGGCGTCGGCAATGCCGACCCGTTGACGAAATCCTTTGGAGAGATGTCCAATGAGTCGACCCTTAGCGCGGCGGATAAGGTCGCAATCAATCATCACTTTTTCAACGCGTGCTTGAACATTTTTACTTTCTACGTTCTTTAGTTTTGCGCGCAGGGTTAAATATTCCTCTACGCGTAAATCATCTGGTAGTGGATTGTTTTCTGGCATGTAAGCCAAATGACTTTTTGCCGCGGCAGGATTGAGTGAAACAGATTCTCCCCAGATGGTGGCCCGACCCGAGGTACCCGCCATCGTGCCCGCTAAAATTTTCATCGTCGTAGATTTGCCCGCACCATTCGGACCAAGAAATCCAACAATCTCCCCAGGTGCTACGGTGAAGGATAAATCTTCAATCGCTGTTAGAGAACCGTATCGCTTGGTCAGTAATTCAGCCACCACGGCGGCAACGGGCTGCGTCGTGGGCTCGGTCATTTTATTTTCCTTTTGAGGGAATTGGATCGGGATTGAGTGGAGTCAATAAAGCAGGCTCGGAACGCACTAACCAAGTTTTGTCTTGGGCCCATACGTGTGTGGCCTGCAACCGTTTATCCATAAGATTAATCCATTTAGCCGCGCCAGCATTATCACCGCGGGTGAGGGCTAAATTAGCTAAAACATACATGGCGTAACCCTTTAAAGTTTCAGGAGCAGAATTATCTTCCGCCACGCTGGTGATGATGGCTTCGGCGTTGGCCTGTCCTAATTCCTGACGACTCAGCCCGGAAAAAAGTTTTGCTCTCGCTGCGATGGCATTAATCGCCGGAGTTTTATCGGCGACAGCTGCAATCGCTGCTGCCTCCTCATAAGTTTTGGCTGCTTCGGTTAATTTATTTTTTCGGCGTAACTCATCGGCAACTTCAATCAGAGCAATGGCCGCTAGAGGTTCTTTCGGGTGAGCTGCTGCGAAAGCTCGGCGAGCAGTTTCATCTTGGCAGGCGACATAGGATTCACCCAGGGCTTCGTGTTGGGCTTCTTTCCAAAAATAAAAAGCTAAGAATGCAAGAACTCCGACGACAACGGATGTGATGGACCGAACGATGACAGTTTGGTTTCTTTCCCAGAAGAGCCAGAGGCGATCTTCGGCATCGGCGTTAGCAAAATCTTCATCTACGACGACTAAATTACGGTCGTCATCGGCTTTGGTGCGCTTGGGTGGACGGTTTTCAGACATATAAATAACCCTTAACATTGCACGGTCAGTGTCAACCCCCGCCTCCCCCTCTAATTGGCTTGTTGCCTATGCTAAGACTGCCAATGATGCAGTTAATTATGAATGCTACTACTACTGTCATTGCGGCGTTAAAGTCCGCACAGTCCGAGGGCCAAATTTCTGCAGTTACTTTCAAAAATGCCACCAGCTGGTTAGAAACTAAACACCTGCCTTCGGCGATTACCGAGAGTTTGACGGATTTAATAGAAAAATCCGCTTGGGCCGAAATCGAGGATCGTTTTTATAAAGGTATCGCCTTTGGTACTGGCGGAATGCGGGGTCGCACGGTCGGCCGTATTAGTGCGTCTAATGAAATGGATTCTAGCGGTCAGCCCATCCGGGCCGCAGTAGGGACGGCCTGTTTAAATGATGTTAATATTTTAAGAGCTGGCCTGGGTTTATGGAAACATGTTTCCGCCAACCAAGCAAAGCCACGTTTAGTGATCGCCCATGATGTCCGCCACTTTTCAAAACACTTTGCTGAGCTTCTGGCGTCAGCCTGGATTAAATTAGGCGGTGAAGCATTTCTTTTTTCCGGCCCACGCTCGACCCCGCAACTGAGTTTCACCCTGCGTCATTTAGAAGCGCATGCCGGAGTAGTCATCACCGCGAGTCATAATCCATCGCACGATAATGGATTTAAATGTTACTTGCACGATGGCGCCCAAGTGACTCCTCCTGCCGATACTGCGATTGTTGATTTAGTTGGAAAAATTGAAGTCGCTGAAGTGATTCCATTTTTAGATATCGATTTGAATGGCGTGCAGCCCGTTACTCAAGTTACCGAAGAAGCGTATTTAAATAGATTAGTAAAAGGTGTGATTGACCCTGAAATTATGGGTCGGCATGCACCGAGCGTCGTTTTTACTAATCTCCACGGCACCGGAGATGTGATGGTGATTCCAGCCCTGCGCCGATTAGGGATTGATCCACACGTGGTCGAAGAACAACGCGAACACGATGGACGTTTTCCGACCGTCCCTTCACCTAATCCAGAAAATCCTGCAGCCTACGTTCTCGCTTTAAAATTAGCGACCGAACTAAATGCAGATATTGTTTTAGCAACGGATCCCGACGCTGATCGCGTCGGTGTCGCCTGCCGCCAAGCCCAAGACGGCTATCGCTTGCTCACGGGGAACGAAGTCGCCGCGCTCTTAACCGAATTTAGAATATCCGTTTTAAAAGATAACGGAATTATTCCCGCTACCGGTTCGAATTCTGCCGTGGTCGTTAAATCACTGGTGACCACGCCTCTCGTAGAAAAAATCTGTAACCGACATGGCGTCCGCTGTTTAGAAACACTCGTTGGCTTTAAGTGGATCGGACGTAAATTAGAAAAATGGTCGAAGAAGATTTCTGAAAGTGGAGCAGCCGATTACTATAACCTACCACTGAATCGACGGGCCCCGCTCGCGCTCCGCAACGGAAACTTCTTTATTTTAGGGGCTGAAGAGAGCTATGGATATCTCGGCGATGACGCAGTGCGGGATAAAGATGCGAATGGCGCCGTGATGATGCTTTGCGAATACGCCGCCATTCTTCGCTCTCGCGGTCGCACGCTCCTCGACGCATTGGATGCCCTACATTTAGCCAACGGAGCACATGTGGAGGATTTACTAAATATTTCATTCGAGGGTGCGGAAGGAGCCGCCGCTATTCGCCGCATTGTCAGTTCATGGCGGAACAGCCCCCCCAAAGAAATCGATGGTGTTAAAGTAGCCAAGATCACCGATTACGATCAAGATAAGGTGATGGATAGCGAAGGTGAACAGGTTCCACGCGAAGAATTCATCATGGCTGAATTAGCCGATGGTTCGCGTATTGCCGTACGTGCCTCAGGCACCGAACCAAAGGTGAAGTTTTATACATTTACCTCAGCCAAAACTGAAGATGCTGATGACCTAAAATCCGCGCGAGCCCGTGCCAAAAAACAAGCTTTGTCTTTACGAACTTGGTTAGAAGCCGATGCTCAGAAGCGTGCTAAAACAAAATAAAATGAAATCACTTTCTATCCTTTCTTTAGTTCTCTTAGCGGGTTGTGCTATTCCTGCTAACGACCCGTCATTCCGTGCAGAAAAGACTCCCGCCGCCGCAGTTCTAGCCGGAGAAAAATCCGGCGAAGGTAATTTAAGCCAAAGAGTTAAGCAGGCTAACGAAAAGAATGATCAGCGCCTAAAAGAAGGTGACTGGCGTGCGATTAAGCCAGCGGTTGGCCCTCAGCCTTAAGCCGCTCCGCCACTGCGGAAAATCTTGGCCGCTAATTCTTCTGGAACCTCTTCGGTGCTCTTCGCGCTGCCGATTCCTTGCATTAAAATAAAACGTAATTTTCCCGAGCGAACTTTTTTATCCCGCTTCATCGCTGACATTAATAGTTCAAGTGGCAGGGGAGAACGTAATTGGGTAGGCAGACTGTAAGCCGCTAAAGTTTTTTCTACGGCAACGACTTCGTCGGCCGTACACTGACCCAACTCTGCCGATAAACGTGCGGCCATAACTAAGCCAATAGCCACCGCTTCGCCGTGTAAGTAAGTTCCGTATCCGGCCACTGCTTCAATCGCATGACCGAAGGTATGACCCAAATTAAGTAACGCACGGCCGCCTTCTTTTTTCGTTTCAAATTCATCATCGCTGACCACCGAGGCTTTAATTTCTACGCAGCGACGAATCACAGCGGGAAGTTGTGGACTCTGCCAATTCAGAGGTGCGAGCGACTGCAGATCGTTAAAGAGTTTTTTGTCCGCAATCAGACCGTGTTTAATCACTTCAGCCATCCCTGCTGCAAATTCGCGTGCGGGCAGGGTAGATAAAAGCGATGTATCGGCATAGACTGCTAGCGGTTGATGGAAGCTGCCGACTAAGTTTTTACCAGCCGTTAAATTAATTCCTGTTTTACCACCGACCGAACTATCCACCATCGCTAAAAGTGTCGTGGGAACTTGGATACATTCAATGCCTCGTTGGTAGGTAGCGGCGGTGAATCCGGCTAGATCGCCGATGACTCCGCCCCCGATTGCAAAAACGGTGCCATCGCGGGCGATACCCTGGGCTGCTAAGAAATTCCAAAGTCTCAATAATTCCTCCGCTGATTTCGCTTTTTCACCGTCTACTTGAGTGATGATAATCGGCATCACTGCAGAAATCTTTTTAATCAAATCAGGCTGAGCCTGAGCAATAGCAGGCGAGGTTATCGCGACACACTTTTTATTTTTCTGCAGATGACTTTGGGCTGTGAGTAGAACTTCCGACCAGACACCGGCACCAATTCGTACAGGGTACGAATGTCGAGCGAGTTGAACTTGTACACTTTCCACGGCCATGAATTAAACCTGAGTTATTGAATCGTTGCTGGCAAGCCAACCTATACTTCCAGCCCGACCACCGAACGGGCATAGGCCTTTTTATTGAATGGTACGAGATCTTCACTGGTCTCACCCAAGCCAATAAATCTAACCGGAACACCCAGCTCGCGCACAATGGCTACCAGGGCGCCACCTTTGGCCGAGCCATCAAGTTTGGTCACAATAATTCCCGTTAACTGAACGGCTTCATGAAATACTTTAGCCTGTTCGAGTGAATTCGCGCCGAGAGAACCATCGACCACCAACCACTTTTCATGCGGTGCACCAGTCAGGGCTTTATCTGTCACTCGGACAACTTTCCTAAGTTCTTCTAAAAGATGTGTCTTGGTGTGTAGTCTTCCAGCCGTATCTAAAATAACAAAATCTGCACCTCGGGCTACTCCGGCCTTAATGGCGTCAAAAGCAATGGCTGCGGGATCAGCTCCCGCGGCACCGCTCACAATTACTGCTCCTGTTTTTTCTGCCCAAGAAGCGAGCTGTTCGCTCGCAGCAGCACGGAAGGTATCGCAGGCACCAAGAATACAACGCTGACCATTTTTTTGCCAACGTGCGACTAACTTGGCTGCGGTGGTGGTTTTACCCGCACCGTTGATGCCTAAAAGCATAATGACTGTGGGTTTTTGTGAGGGCGGATTCCACTCTCCACAATTTTCTAAAACGTTTTCGATCACTTTTGCGGCGGCTTCAGCCGGACCCGCCTGACGTAATTCTGCATCATTTTTCCAGGCATTTTTAGCAGCTTGCACCGCTTCTTCGGTTGTCGTTACGCCAAAATCTCCGGCAATTAACAGCTCGCGTAATTTCTCGACGGACGATTCATCCATCGGCCGTGCAAAAAGATTAGTGAGCGCGGCGGTGGTACGATTAAGCCCAGCTTTGAGTTTCTCGAAAAAACCACCGCTCATTTTTAAGCTCCCTCTGCTTTGCGTGGGTCGCGTCCAATTTCACCTTTATAGCGATCAAGAATACCATTCACGAAGCGCTTGGATTCATCGGTTGAAAAACTCTTTGCGAGATCAACGGCCTCGTTGATAGTTACAATCGGTGGAATGTCGGTTCGACGCATCAGTTCGAAAATAGCTAAACGAAGAATGGCTAAATCCACTTTAGCAATGCGTTCAAACGCCCAATTTTCAGTGAAGCGCTTCACTACTTCGTCGATGAGATCGATATCTTTAATGACACCGTGAATGAGTTCCTCCGCGAAAGAGTAGTAGTCACGTGGTTGTTCTTGTTCGCTGAAAAAATCAAAAAGGGCAGTTACTAAATCGCCGTGTCTCTGTGATTCCCAAGAATAAAGAAACTGCATCGCGGCGACACGACTATCGTGACGACGATTACGTTTTTGCGGGACCGCGGGGGTCTTTTCTGCTTCAGGATTTTCCACGTTAATTTTTGTCAAAGGGTTCATCTAAATCTTCGAGTGTATCGAGTCTTTCTCCTAAGGTTTGGCGGTGTTGTGCCATGACCAAGGCGGCCTGCGCAAACTCGGTTCCACGATCGAGCGAACCGATACAGCGTTGTTCGGCTTGAGCGCGATTATTGGTTACCACAATGCCGTTAATCACCGGAACCTCAGAGCGAATGGCTACCTCTTGAAGGGCAAGGGCCGTGGATTGAGCGATGATTTCGTGGTGCGGGGTGTCTCCAGCGATGACGACGCCTAAAACAATCACGCAGTCGAACTCGCTCGATGATGCCGTCATGTGTGCAACGTAGGGCAACTCGCCTGAACCAGGAACGCGCAACACGCGAATATTTTGCGGAGCGACTTGGGCCTGAGTTAAGGTGGCTATCGTCTTCTGCAATAAAGCTTCAACCAGATCTTGGTTATAACTTGCTGCGATGATGCTGAAAACAAATTTGGCCCCTGAGATGTTAGGCGATGATGGTTTGTCTTGGCTCATGTGCAGGAAGAACGAAAGGCTGATGCAACAACTTAAGTTATTACGTTCAAGCGGAAACGCTTAAGAAAAATTAAAAGGGGACTTGTTCGACGATTTCTAGGCCATAACCGCTCAGACCGACTACTTTTCGGGGGTTATTGGTAATCAAACGGATTTGCTTAAGTCCAATGTGCGAAAGTATTTGGGCTCCGATACCGTAATCGCGTGCGTCCATTGAATGCAGTCGAATGCCTTCGTTGTCCGCCTTCACGCCACCAAAGGGTTGAGCGACGTGAACGATGACTCCAGTTCCGGCTTTAGCCACAGCTGCAAAACTTGCAGAAAGGGAATTGCCTTCACCAAAAGAGGAACCGTGAAATAAATCACCTAATAAGTTTTCACGTTGGACGCGTACGAGCGTAGGTGAACTTTGTGGCTGACCGAGAACGAAGGCTAGGTGTTGGCGGCCGTCGGGTAGTGAGCGATAAACGCGTAGTTCGAATTGCCCCCATTTCGATTTAAAAGGACTGGTAGCAATTAATTCTACTAACTTTTCGCTGCGGTGACGGTACTCAATGAGCTGCGCGATTGAAATCATCCGCAGATTAAATTTATTTTTTAATTCAATGAGTTCGGGTAATCTAGCCATCGAGCCATCTTCATTGAGAATTTCACAAATCACTCCGCTCGGGTGCAGGCCAGCTAAAGAGGCTAAATCAACCGCCGCCTCGGTGTGACCGGCGCGTTGCAATACTCCACCCGGGCGAGCCATGAGTGGAAAAATATGTCCGGGTTGAACTAAATGTTCGGGTTGTGAATGCGGATCGGCTAAAATAGAAATTGTTTTCGCACGATCGTAAGCACTGATACCGGTTGAAATTCCCTCGGCGGCATCGACCGAAATCGCAAAAGCAGTGCGTTGGGATTCGCGATTTTCTGGGACCATCTGGGAGATGCCGAGACGTTTGAGTTGGTGTTCGACGGTGGGAACACAAATGAGCCCGCGTCCGTGACGAATCATCATATTGACCGCTTCGGGTGTGACCTTGGAAGCAGCCATGACGAAGTCGCCTTCGTTTTCTCGGTTCTCATCATCCGTAACAATAACCAGTTTGCCCGCAGTAATGTCTGCGAGGGCATCCTCGATGGTATCAAAAGGCTGGCTCATGAAAACGTTGGTAGGTGCAACTTGTCTGCTATGAGTGGGGGTGCAAGCGAGGAGATACTTTCACCCTCAATTTATTATTCGTACGTCAATTGCACCGTCATTTTACCATCGTTACTCGGGGTGAATCGAACCCAGTAGGCATTGAGCCACTCAGGTAATTGCACATCAAGCGTCTGCTTTGGAGTGAGAATAAAAGATTTATAAATACTAAAACGCCCATCGCCCGCCACATCGCACTCCATGACGATAGTATTCGGAGTTTCACTGTGATTTATTAAAGTGATTTGTTTCTTATCATACCCTGTCATTAAATAGGGATCAGAGGGTTCGTTTGCTTTGACTAAAGAATTTTTCCACGGACCGCCGTGACCGCGAGGTTTGCCGAGCTTCCAGAGATCATCCGCGGCACCGACCCAAACAGCGGCTTGGTTGTCGGCTGAATGAATAATGTGGTGATTGTTTTTTTCTGCCGATGGATTTATCCCACTGAGAACTAAAAGTCCGCGATAAGAACAGTAGTCATGAATCGCTAAATCGCTCGTCGCAATGGGTCTCATCCTTATCGCTCCCATCGCGTTTAACGCAGGCAATTCATAAAAGGTGCCGTGTGCTTGGAGGAGGTCGCGTTCAGTACAAACCTCTCGTGCTTTTCGCAGACTAGATGATTCTAATAAGCCGTCTTGGCTTTTTTCAAATGAACGGGGTAGTCGCCAGCGTTGTCCGTTTTCGACAAAAATAACCGAAGCCTCATCAATGGTTATAATACCTTGAGGGATTTCTGTGACCTGTTTTATTTTTTCTAAGGTCGACGCATCCACCGGGACTAATTGCATGTCGGCATTCAATTCGTAAAGTGAACGAACCAGCGTTTGGCCGTTTTTAATTTGCGTATTTAATACCGCGAGAGTGCGTTGATTATTACCCCGTGCTAAAAGAAATGCACCGTTTGATGATTCGTTATTTGCTTTAGATAGCCCTGCAAACATTGGGTCGATATCGGTGGTGCGATTGTCCTGGCCGGCGTACTGTAACGTGGCTGAGAGTGTGGCGACATCGCGATCAGTTTTAATCCTTAACCACACTGCTTTAAGATTTTTAGGAATCTCTACCCACAGGTTTTTCATTTCAGTTGATAGTGTCACCTCTCTCCAGGTTTTCCACTCGTTGTTTCCGAGTTCATCTATTTCGAGAATAAATTTTGTGGCTGCGATACTATCATGTTCGAGATGGAGTGCACGTTGGGTGAAGCCAGTGAGAAGGTAGGAATCGGATGGAATTTTTGCTTTAACTGATTCATTCAACCAAACGCTACCGTGACCTAATGCTGGCCCAAGATGATCGGGCTTATCTAATGACGTGAACCAGAGATTGGATTGCGACTGTCCGGTGCCGGCCAGTTTTCCTTTAGCTTCACGCTTATTTAAAAATTCAGATTTAGCCGTGTCATCACATCCGAAAACGAGGCGGTCGTTCCAACGCGTAAAATCGCCAATGACTTTCAAATAGGTTGAGCGTGGATAAATTCCCGCAGAATTTTTGATGGAGAATGTTTCTGGGAAATTCCAGAACATCCCATGCATGGTCATGAGGCGTGAACCTGGTTCGCCTACATCACGAATACGCGGCCATTCAGTATTCCATCCATGAGCTCCGTCGTAAGTGTGACTCGCCTTAGGTAGGCGATAGGAATTCCATAATCCTTTTTCTTTCACCATTAAAATAACCGAACGATAATCCCAGCCAATCGTCCAAATGGGATCGGTTTCTGGATTTGCATTCCCTTTAATTCCGCCAGGTCCAGTGACCTCAGTGAATTGATTGCGGCGTACCACTTGCCAATTACCCGATCCATTCCATTCGCCCAACGCACCACTATCAATGTTCGGATTTTTTAGAGCCGCGGGAGTATCTTCACCGTTGTTCGCAATGACGACAACACCTTGACCAGAATATAATCCCTTGCCGTGATAACCAGGAAGAGTTGATTGAAGTGTGGCCGGATTTTTTTCATCGGTCTGTCCAGGTTTCGGTTTATTTTTTATTTCTTTAATCAGACCCTTTACCGCTAAAGTGTGCACATCCACTTCGAAGAGCCCGTCTTCCATCGTCGCAAAATAAATTTTATTCGCGGGGTCGGTTAGGTGTCGTGCATTGCCGGTTAATCTTCCTGGCATGAGTTTCGGTGAGATCGGTCGCACGTTCCGTTTAGCATCGATGAAGTAGGGACCAATAATGAGTTGCTTCGATTCTTCATGAATCATGAGGTTGGCGGGAGTTCCACCCACGCTTTCGGGTCGGGTGATTATTTCTAATGACGGAGTAATTTCGTATAGTTTATCGCTCGAACCATAGGGACAGTGAGGTCCGTAGGTGATGACCCAGAGCCGATCCGCCCAAGGCACCACCGCGCCCGTTCCGCATTCACCTTCATTATTAAAATAAGCTAAACTCGGATAGATACCGGACCACTCTTGAGGCGCGGCAAATCCGTTGACGCTCAAGATTGAAAATAAAATTAAACAAACCCGAAACATGAAATAAGTTTTTACCACCGATCATCTGCTGGCAAGTGCAGAGCGTATTACTTAAATAACAAATAAAATAATCCAGCTTACTACGATGAGGGCGGGAATGCCGAAAAGTTTAATGACGCTTTTTGATTCCGCCTGAATCAGAAAACATCCGATTAAAATCAAAGCACAGATGGGTCCACTGGTAGGCCAACGGGGACTTCCTTGTAGATTGAGTCCAGGAATTTTGGCGAAAAATTCGGCAATCGCTGTCATTATATTTAAAATAATAACTCCGGCCCCGTTAATCCACTGTGCTAAGGACAGAAGTTTTTCCCAGGGGTAAAAAAACAAAGATATCATACCGCATACGAGCGGAATTTCTGAGAGCGGAACTAAAATCAAATTTACTACAATCCCGCCAAGACTGGCATTCTGAAAATAGGTCAGGGTTAGTGGCAGTCCTGCGCTGGTCGCTGCAGCCGATATACATAGGCCTGAAATCAAAAACTTTCTCATCTTCCACCTTCCTCGTTGTGACCAAGTTTGGCTTTTTACGGGAATTAATTTTTCTTCAGTGGTGGGCTGATTGAGTATTTGGGCGGCGGGAGCACCGACTAAAATAATCGCAACCACGGCCACATAACTTAACTGAAACCCTGGATCATTAATCGCCTCGGGTTGAAGGATGAGCGTAAAGGCACAGGCGAGAGCAAGTGATTGTAAGGTCGAGGTGGATCGCTCGCTGACTTGTCCCACCCAAATAAACGTCGCCATAATCCAAGCTCGAGTGGATGACGGTGAGACTCCGGTCACTTCCACATAAAGCCAAAGTAGACTTAAGATAATCACGCCCAAGGGTTTTTCAGGGAGATGTAATTTTCTAATAAACCAGAGCATCCCCGCCGCCATGCCGGCGATATGTAATCCGCTAATCGCAAATAAATGAAGCGTGCCCGTTTGAGTAAATGCCACTTTAGCATCGGGCGGCAAAAGCGCCGTGCGGCCTAATAGTGTCGCGGATAAAAGTGCTCCTCCATCGGCATCTTCCCACGGCAAGGTGCTTAACCAACGTTCCAATTTTATTTGGGTTCGTTGACACCATACGGCAAACTTCGTTGGCTTTTCTAAAAGCCCAATAATTTTTCCGTTACCGAGTTTAAGTGTCGCTCCCTGCGATTTTACCCACGCATCATAACCTTGCGGGTTTTCATCAATTGCTGAAATCCATCCACTCATTTTTAATTCGCATCCTTGGGCGGGAGTGCCGCCTTTGACGGACAGAGCAACGCGCCGGCGAAAAAATGCCCCTTTATCAGTAATGATTCCTAAGCCCGTCCATCCACTGCCTTCGCGATTAGTATTAGCATGTTCAATCGCAATAGAGAGTTCAGTTAATTTTTCTTCTACTTCTAAATAATTTTGCGGTGGTAGTTTTACCTGATGCCAGGCTGCCCCTAACAAAATGCCCACGATTACTAGAGCGATCTGACTTTGCTGGGCGCGACGGATTTTTATCCAGAGCCAACACAGAAAAAATAAACTCAAAATTAATAATATAAAAACTGGGATCGGATAAAAACTATCTAAGCTCTCTCCCAAAAGAATGGGCAGAGCCAACCATAGTGCCGGGCAGTGTCCAAACCTCGAGGGCTTTAATTCGTCGTCGTATTCCAGGGAGTGGGGCCGTTCCATAAACGGAGGCCTTCGCTACCGATATTATTTCGTGCGACCTCCGCCCTTAGCCAATCCCACCGACTCTCTTTGACGAGAGCAGGAGATTGAAGCATTTGCCTTAGTGGAAAAACGACAAAACTCCGCTCACTCCATCGCGGGTGGGGGAGTGTGAGATTCGTTGATTGAAAAACTTCCCGCTCACAAAATAAGAGATCGATATCGATGGTCCGCGGTCCGTCTTTAATAGTACGCACACGTCCAAGCTCCGACTCGATCTTGGCGGTTGCGCTAAGAAGCGACTCGGCATTTTCTTTGTAAGTTATTGCAATACAAAGATTTAAAAAATTTTCTTGGTTGGTGTAGCCAACAGGATCTGAGTCAAATGCCTGGGAAATAGCCAATAATTGGACGCCTGGAATCCGACTAATCTTTTGAATGGCTTGGCCAATAAAATCAGCCCGATTCCCAATATTACTGCCCAATCCGAGAAGGAATTGGCGCTCACCCATTTTAGATACGCTCGCGGCGGATTTTAACGGAAATGGCCTCAAAATCGGCGGCTACTGGCGCGAAAGGCTTGGTAACTTCGACGGTCACGGCTTTAACAACAGGAAAGGTTCCGAGTAAATGAGCGGCTATTTGTTGAGCGAGGGTTTCGATAAGATAAACGGGTTTTCCAGTAAGTTGAGCCTCAACCGTACGGATAACTTCTGCATAATTTACGGTGAGTTTTAAATCATCCGTTGCGGCAGCGGGTCGGGTATCCACTTCGAGGTCGACCGACACGGTAAAACGTTGGCCTAGGCGCTTCTCTTCGGGGAGGGCGCCATGGTGTCCGAAAGACCTGATTCCACTGATTCTTATAATATCCACACCCCTAGTGATGTCAGCTTGGTCACCCCGTGCAAGAGTTTCTCGAAAATGTTTAAACTCCCCACTTGACCCCCCTTTGACGAGTAGATGACTCTTTGCGTTAAATTATGCCAAAGAGGACCGATATCAAAACCATCCTCATCATCGGCTCCGGCCCTATTATCATAGGCCAAGCCTGTGAATTCGATTATTCAGGAACGCAGGCTTGTAAGGCTCTGCGCGAAGAGGGTTACAAAGTTATTTTAGTTAATTCAAATCCGGCGACCATTATGACGGATCCAGAAACAGCTGACGTCACTTACATCGAACCACTCACGGTTGAATCGGTGGAAAGAATCATCGCCAAAGAAAAACCAGATGCACTTCTCCCGACACTCGGTGGACAGACAGCATTAAATCTTTCGCTCAAACTCGCTCGTACGGGTGTGCTCGCCAAATATGGCGTAGAGTTAATTGGTGCTAAAGAAGATGCGATTGAGCGCGGCGAAGATCGCGAAATATTTAAAAAGTTAATGTTAGAAATCGGCCTCGATGTCCCGCGCTCCCGCGTCATCAAAAATTTAGAAGAGGCTCGCGAGACCATTGAGCTCATCGGCGGACAATTCCCGATTATTATTCGTCCCTCTTACACCCTTGGTGGAACGGGCGGCGGTATCGCTTACAATCGCGAAGAGTTTGAAACAATGGTACAAGGTGGTTTAGATGCTTCACCCGTGCATGAAGTCCTGGTTGAAGAGTGTTTATTGGGTTGGAAAGAATATGAAATGGAAGTGATGCGTGATCATAAAGATCAATGCGTCATCATTTGTTCGATTGAAAACTTTGATCCGATGGGCGTCCACACGGGCGACTCAATCACCGTAGCCCCTGCACTTACTTTAACCGATAAAGAATATCAGTTAATGCGCGATGCCTCGTTTGCAGTGATTCGTGCGGTTGGTGTCGAAACCGGTGGTTCCAACATTCAATTCTCCGTTAATCCTGCGAACGGTCGTATGATTGTCATCGAGATGAACCCGCGTGTTTCGCGTTCATCCGCACTCGCTTCAAAAGCTACCGGATTTCCGATTGCAAAAATCGCCGCTAAATTAGCCGTGGGTTATTCGCTCGATGAACTGAAGAACGATATCACGAAATCGACTCCTGCGTGTTTTGAACCAACCATCGATTACGTCGTTACCAAGATTCCTCGTTTCACTTTCGAAAAATTTGTTGGTGCTGATACGACCTTAACTTCTGCTATGAAGTCGGTCGGTGAAGCGATGGCTATCGGCCGCACTTTTAAAGAATCTTTCCAAAAGGCTCTACGTTCACTTGAAATTGGTGCGTGGGGTCTTGGTTGTGGTGGTAAGATGGGCGATGACACCATTCGCGATCACGTTGAAATTCGTGCGCGTCTCGCTCGTCCAAATCCTGAGCGTCCATTCTACATTCGCTACGCGATGTTAGCAGGGATGACCGAAACACAAATTTTCGAAGCTTCCAAAATTGACCCTTGGTTCTTACGTCAGCTCCGCGGAATTGTTGATATCGAATTAGCGCTCAAGGCTGCTGGTAAAAATGTAGGTACCGATTTATTGCGTCAGGCCAAAGAAGCAGGTTTCGCGGATCGCCAAATTGCTTTTGCGACAGGATTAAAATCCACTGAAGTTTACACCAAACGTAATGACGCGGGTATTCGTACGGTCTTCCGTCTGGTTGATACTTGTGCTGCGGAGTTCGAATCTTTCACACCCTATTTTTATTCCTCTTATGGTGATGAGTCGGAAGTTAAACCTTCGGATAAAAAGAAGGTCATGATTTTAGGCGGTGGCCCTAATCGAATCGGTCAAGGTATTGAATTCGACTATTGTTGCGTGCACGCATCGTACGCCTTGCGTGCGGCGGGCTATGAAACGGTGATGGTGAATTCAAATCCCGAAACGGTTTCGACCGACTACGATACTTCCGACCGTTTATATTTTGAGCCTCTGACGCTTGAAGATATTTTAGAAATCTATCGCACTGAAAAATGTGTCGGTGTGATTGTACAATTTGGCGGTCAAACTCCTTTAAACTTAGCGGCCGACCTCGAAGCTCATGGAGTTAAGATTGTGGGAACATCACCCTCAAGCATCGCTCTCGCTGAGGATCGTCAGTTGTTTAAAGATATTTTAATTGAACTCAATATTCGTCAGCCCGTGAACAAGACCGCTTTATCTCCTGAAGAAGCTTACAAGTTAGCAGAAGAAATTGGTTTCCCTATTTTACTTCGTCCATCCTTCGTTCTCGGTGGTCGCGGTATGTTTATCGTTTACGGCATGGATGAATTAAAATCCGTTGTTCGTGAAGCCTTTGACGTAGCTCCAGGCAAACCCGTCTTACTCGATAAATTCTTAGAAGACGCCATCGAGTTGGATGTTGATGCGATTTCCGACGGCGAAATGACCGTGATTGGAGGAATGCTAGAACACGTCGAGCACGCGGGTGTACACTCGGGTGACGCTGGAATGGTTTTACCTCCCCACACGCTTAGCCCTGCTATTATTGATGAAGTTCGTCGCATCACGCACGCCCTCGCTAAACGTTTGGGAGTGGTAGGTCTGATGAATATCCAATTCGCGATTAAAGATAACACGGTGTTTATGTTGGAAGTGAATCCACGTGCCTCGCGGACCATACCTTTTGTCTCTAAAGCGATTGGTGTGCCTCTCGCAAAATTAGCGTCGCTCTGTATGATGGGTGCAAAGTTAAAAGATCTTGGTTTCACCCGCGAGATTCGTCCGCCTTATTGGTCGGTTAAAGAATCTGTTTTCCCATTCAGTCGCTTCCCTGGTGCACCGATTGCCTTGTCTCCTGAAATGCGTTCGACCGGAGAGGTCATGGGTGTGGATGATGATTTAGGAATGGCTTACGCTAAAGCTCAGATGGCCGCCCACCCAGCTCTGCCTGTCGCCGGAAATGTTTTCATTTCAGTTAAGGATCGAGATAAAGACGGCGCCGTAGCAATCGCTCGCGATTTAGCGTCACTCGGATTTAATATTTATTCTACCAGTGGAACTGCCGCAGCGATTGAAGCTGCCGGTGTGAAGATTACCAAACTTGGAAAAATCTCTGAAGGCTCTCGTCCGAATGTTTTAGATCTTCTGAAAAATAATCAGTTACAAATGATCGTGAACACGGCGGCCGGAATGTTGCCGCGCAAAGATGAAAACTCCATGCGTGCCGAGGCTGTTTTACGTGGGGTCTATATGGCCTCGACGCTTAACGCTGCACGCGCTGCCGTTTTGGGTATTCGCTCACTAAAAGTGCGTCCGTTGACGGTGAATTCTTTGCAGGAACATGCAAAGGTGCTTCCCCTTAAAGGTTAATTTCGATACATATTTATTACCCATGAAATTCCCAACCCTCGCCTTGATGGCTTTTGCTGTCGCTTCACTTCATGCCGCCGACAAAGCGCCAGCCACAGCCGAGCAGGCGAGTGCAACTCCACCTTCTACCCAAACTCCCGTGAAAGAACTAACCCCTGAACAACAAAAACAAGCCTTCTTCTTGCAAGGCTTCATCCTCGCTAGTCGCTCCGAGTGGGCTGGTGTGGTGAATGAACTCGACCTCAGTGAGTCCGAGTTAAATTCGCTCTTGGATGGTATGCGCGCCGCACTCAAGCGCGAGAAGCCTTCTTTTAAGGCTGAAGAAATTATTCCTGGCGCCGAAAAATTATTCAATGAGCGTATTGCGGCTAAATCAAAACGCTTAGCAGCAAAGAATGATGAATTCCTTGCTAAGATTGATGCCGATAAATCCGTCACAAAAACCGCTTCGGGACTTCGCTATAAAATCGTTACTCAAGGAACTGATCCTAAGCCATCCGCTACCAGTTTAGTTAAGTGCTTATACACGGGTAAACTCGTCGACGGAACCGTTTTTGATTCTACTTCAACTCGTGGTAACGAGCCTACTGAGTTCCCATTAAACGGAGTGATCCCAGCATGGACCGAAGGCGTTCAGCTCATCGGTAAAGGCGGAAAGATTCTTATCTACGCTCCTGCTAATTTAGCTTACGGCGAACAAGGCCAAGGCCCTATTCCTGGAAACTCGGTTTTGGAGTTCGAAGTTGAATTAGTAGAATTTAAATAATCCTACGAAAATTCGATAAAAAGGGCGCACGTAGGTGCGCCTTTTTCTTTTGGTTTTTTGCCGACTCTCTAATAAAGTAGATATAACATTTAACACTAAACCATGAAATCGTTTTTCAATTTATGCAGTTTGGGTTTTTTATTTTCATGGTGTTCGGCTGAACCCTTAAAAGAAATATTAGTTTGGGACGGGGTTGCTCCACTGGAAACTCTGACGCCACAGCCGGGTGCTGATCCACGCGGAGTGGTCAGCGCTGAGGGTCGTCGCTCGGATGTTTTTAGCCCTACCTTTGTGCCATGGCCAGCGGCTCGGCCTAATTCACCGGTCGTGATTGTCTGTCCAGGGGGCGGCTACAATAAACTCGCCGAACAGCATGAAGGGGTCGCTGTTGCAAAAAGATTAAATGAATTGGGATGCACTGCACTTGTTTTGAGATATCGAGTTCCCCGCCGATCGGAGAACACTCCCTGGGTTCAGCCCTTATTAGATTTACGAAAAACTTTAGAAATTGCTCGAGCCAGAGCCGGAGAATGGAACGGCGATTCTAAAAATATCGGCGTCCTTGGTTTTTCTGCGGGAGGAAATTTAGCTGCGCGACTCGCCTACGCACCCGCTGAAGTTAATGCGGATAGGCCTGACTTCGTTGCGTTGATTTATCCTGCTTATTTATTTGTTAAAGATGAACCCAACAGCGTTTTGCGAGAGGGACCAGACGGTGTTATTCCAAACACAGAAATGAAAAAACTCGCTCCAGCATTTTTCGCACACAGCGCGGATGATCCTTATCCAGCCGAAGCTTCGCAGAAGATGGGGGCCTTGTTGAAGTCGATGGGGGCAAAGGTAGAAGTCCACGTCTGGGCGGGCGGGGGACACGGCTGGGGCGCGACGGATCGATGTGTGGCCTCACGCGAATGGACGCGGCTCATGGGCCTCTGGATGAAAGACCGCGGTATTTTAGCCCAATAAAAAAGCCGCTCAGTGAGCGGCTTTTTGTTCGGAGCAATTTACAAGATTAGAAGCGGTAACGAAGACCAGCAATCGCTTCCCAGTTCTGGATGTTGCTCTTAACGGAGCCATCAAAGTTCTTTAAACCAATGTAATGGGTGTTGCGTGCAGTGAGTGAGAAGTCGACTTTGCTATTGATCGCGAAACGCATACCAACGAAAGCGGAAGCTGTTAATAAGCCTTTGCTGGTAGTGGCCTGTGTCGCATCCGAATATTGAAGGTTAGATAACCATGCATAACCTACACCGATTCCAACGAAGGGGTTGATGCCACCGCGTGGATTGAGGTCGTAGGTTAAATCTAATGAAGCGTTTAAAACGCCGATGTTACCAAACCCGACCAGACCAACGATTTCGTCAGTTGAAAGGTGCTTATAGTTCACATTTAAACCTAGTTCAACTTCGCGGCTGATGTTTCCAGCGACGGTGATACCCGCAAGAGTACCGGAGTTATATTTTACACCAGTGTCATAGTTATAACCAACGGGGTTATTTTTTCCGAACTGGAATTCGATGGTCGCAGCTTGTGAAGCAGCAGCAGCCAAAGGAAGGAGGGCGAGGGTGCGTAATAATTTCATGGGGAAGTTTTAACCCTATAAGGGCGGGGGACTCTGTAAAGGCGGAAGGTTTATATTATTTATGTAATGGGCTTATTTTGTCTCAATTATCTCAACACCAGTGATTTCCACGCGCTCGGTGGGGCTGGAGCGTTCTGGTCCAGTGCATGGGATAGCGGCAATTTTATCTAAAACGTCCTCTCCTTTAATGAGCTTACCGAAGGCGGTATATTTATTATTTAAAAAGGAGGCATCACCATGACAGATAAAGAACTGACTACCGGCGCTGTCGACGTCTTGAGATCTTGCCATCGAGAGAACACCTTTTTGGTGCGAGCGATTATTGAACTCTGCTTTAATTTGATATCCAGGTCCACCGGTTCCAGGCATACCGCTGGCACCTTGTTTCGACTTAGGGCAACCGCCTTGGATCATGAAGCCTTTGATGATTCGGTGAAAGGCCGTACCATTATAAAATCCTTCACGGGAGAGTTTTAAGAAGTTGGCGACGGTCTTAGGTGCAACGTCGGACCAAAATTCAACAGTCATATCACCCGAAGTGGTGTGAATGATAACTTGAGGGGTGGAGGTGTTAGTGGCTTCTTTCATAGGTGTGGAATTAGAAGAATTGAGAGTTTGAGAAATACAAGGGCTAAAAGTTAATAGCAGGAAGATGGCTGAAAGTGTAGATTTCATAAAACCAGCCAAAGACTACCGTCTTTTTCGGCAATGCAAAAACCTCCGCTTGCCACTTTGTCACCGACCCTTCACAGATAAAAATCATGAAAGTGGTTATCAACGATAAACCCCAAGAAACCTCGGCTAAAACTGTTGCCGAATTAATCAAGGAGCTTGGGCTTAGTGATCAACCCGCCATTGCCATTGCGATTGGAGAACAGGTAATTGCTAGAAGTTCCTGGGCTACCTACGCCTTAACCGAAAATGTGTCCGTACTCATTATACGTGCCGCCCAAGGAGGATAATTTATGTTTAAATATATCAAAGGATTATTTGCACCCGAGCCCGAAGCGGCCGCGCCGAGTAATTTAATTTTATTCACCCCGACAAAGACTGAATGGGACACCAAGACAGTCATCAAACTGTTCGACGCTGGGTTGGGTAAATTGCACGTTCAGCCGATGCGCGAATGGCGCGTCAGTGACTACGAGAATTTTCTCAAAAAAGTTCCCAAGATGTATTGGCCAAGAATTGTTTTAGAAGAACATCACCAACTCGTTTTGAATCATCAACTGGGCGGATTCCAAATGCACTACAGCGATCGCATCCCCGCGCGCTGGCCGAAAGCCGTTACTCTGAGTTGTAAATGTCACTCCTATGATGAAATGCGCAGCTTGCCGAAGGGGATGAATTACGTTTTTCTCAGCCCTATTTTTCCTTCGATTTCAAAGCGTGATTATGTGCCCCAGCGCACCACGCGTGAGTTTCAGGTGATCGCCGAACGCTGGAGATCCGAAGGCGGTTGTCCGGTTTATGGCTTAGGCGGTGTTACTCATCAAAACGCAGCCCGCGTGCGCGAAATGGGTCTCGATGGCGTCGCCTTTATTGGTTCGGTTTGGGAAACTTCTAATCCGGTTAAATCCTTTATCGAAATCGAAAATGCTTGGTACGGAAAATCGGCCCGTAAATTAAAAAGAAAATATTAAGTTGGTCTATCCCCGGCTCCAGTTTCTCACGCTCGATGCTTCGCCTCACTCTCATCGCGAGCAAGCACGACTAGCGTTGGAAGGGGGAGTGCAGTGGATTCAACTCCGAGCAAAAAATCTTCCCGAGCCCGAGTGGATTCAAACCGCTCAAGAAGTTGCCCATCTCTGCAAAGATTTTGGTGCGACTTTTATCATTAATGATTCGCCGATTGTCGCCTATGAAGCCGAAGCTGATGGCGTACACCTTGGTCCGCATGATTGCTCGCCCGCTGAAGCCCGTAAAATTCTGGGTGAGTACGCCATCATCGGTGTCACCTTAAATCATCTTAACCATCTCGATGTTTTAAAATCTGCACGTATTGATTATGCTGGGGTTGGTCCCGTTCGTTTTACGCCAAGTAAAACAAATCTGGCTCCAGTCCATACCGACGAATCTTTAAAGGAATTAATAAATAAAGCAGTGGCTCCGTGTTATGCTATCGGTGGTGTTACCGCACAAGATTGGCCTCATTTGAGCTCATTGGGGGCTCATGGAATCGCGGTGAGTGGCGCGATTGCTCTGGCCGAAGATCCCATAAGGGCCACACGAGAAATCATTTCCACCCTTTCTTTGTAAGCTTTTTTCGGGAGGGCTGGACAATTTGCCGAGGACTTGGATTGTTTAACGTCGGATGTCTTCACTACGCATAGCAGACCGCACCTTTAATTCGCGCCTCCTTACCGGCACGGGTAAATACGCATCGGCTGAGCAATTACGTTCGGTACTCGACGCTTGTGGCTCTGAAATCATCACCGTCGCCATCAAGCGCGTTCAGTTTGGAGTGAAAGATGATGGCATCCTTTCCGCCTTAGATCCTAAAAAACATTTAATCTTACCTAACACATCGGGCGTGCGCACTGCGGCTGAAGCGATTTTCGCTGCCGAACTCACACGAGAAGCTCTAGGCACGTCGTGGTTGAAATTAGAAATTCATCCCGACCCAAAATATTTAATGCCCGATCCAGTCGAAACACTCGAGGCCTGTCGTCAGCTGGTAAAAAAAGGTTTCACGGTTTTACCTTACATCCATGCTGATCCCGTTTTAGCGAAACGATTAGAAGAAGTTGGCGCGGCTGCGGTGATGCCTCTCGGTGCGCCGATTGGTTCCAACCGGGGATTACTCTCACGTGATTTTCTTCGCATCATCATCGAGCAAGCTCGCGTTCCTGTGATTGTAGATGCAGGACTCGGAGCGCCGTCACATGCGTCTGAGGCTTTAGAATTGGGCGCGGATGCAGTGTTGGTAAATACTGGTATTGCATCGGCAAGTAATCCGGTAGCGATGGCCAAAGCGTTTCGTCTCGCGGTTGAGGCGGGTCGCTTAGCGCGTGAGGCTGGACTGGGTTCAGGCTCAGTCTCGGCTCAGCCTACTTCTCCTTTAACTGGTTTTCTCGATTAATTTTATGGCCGCTAAGCCTGGAAGAATGAGGGCCGATGAATTACTTCTTAAATTAGGTTTAGCTCCAACACGCTCCATCGCACAGGCACTCATTCTCGCGGGTAAGGTTCGCTCGGGTCCCGACGCCGTCGTCAATAAATCTTCACAGTCTTTTCCTGAAGACGCTGTGCTCACCGTGGATCAACCTCCGCGATTTGTTTCGCGCGGTGGCGAAAAATTGGAAGGTGCGCTTGAACATTTTAAAATACCTGTCGACGGATTGCACGGACTCGACGTGGGAGCATCCACTGGAGGATTCACGGATTGTTTACTGCAGCGCGGCGTTGTGAGTATGACCTGTGTCGATGTCGGTACCGCTCAGCTCCACCAAAAATTAAGAACCGATTCGCGCGTTACCAATTTCGAAAAATATAATGCGCGGGAATTACCGACCATGAAATTACCTCACGAGTCATACGGCATCGTGGTCATGGACTTATCGTTTATTTCTCTAAATTTAGTGCTACCCGTGGCCTGGGAAAGGGTGGGTCCGGGTGGACATTTGGTAGCTTTGATTAAGCCCCAGTTTGAGGCTACAAGGGCGGAGGCAGACAAAAGTAGAGGTATTATTAAAGATCCTATCATTCATGCCCGGGTTGTGGAATCCCTTACCTCAGCCGCCCAATCCCTCCATTTATGCTCAGTTTTAGGGGTAATTCCCTCGCCAATTGAGGGTGGAGACGGAAATCGCGAGTTCCTTATCGCCCTCCAAAAAAGGGGTCAGACTACGCCGGCGTAGTCTGACCCCTTTTTTGGGTTGCAGGCGGGGTGTAGACCCTTACTTCAAATCCTCCCATGACTACAGAAGGTAAGCTCAAGCGTTCCCGCAATCCTCTCGACTTCGATTTCACCGAGCCCGAAGCATTGTCCCGTTACGTCACCGAGACCGGCAAGATCCTGCCTCGCAAATTGACCGGCCTCACCGCCCGTCAACAACGTCATATCGCTAAGGCCGTTAAGCGCGCCCGCAATATGATCACGATGAAGTAATCGACTTCTCTTTTTCCACGGGCCGCCTTCTGGGCGGCCTTTTTGTTTTACGGACTTAGATTGCTCAATTTATCGTCACCTATATAAGGTTGGTTAAACCGATTCACTAGCGTGTCCACATCCCTGCCTCCATTTCTGACTGCGACAAAGGTCGACCTTCAAAAGGCGGCGCAGTTATTGGCAGAGGGTGAATGCGTCGCCCTTCCCACCGAGACGGTTTATGGTTTGGCAGCCGATGCTCTTAATCCATCGGCCCTCAAGAAAGTTTTTACCATCAAGGGTCGCCCACTGATTGATCCTTTAATTGTTCATGTGCTCGATATCGAAGCATTGAAAAAAATCGCCGAGTACGATTCGCGCCTCGAAAAAATTTCTAGCTTTTGGCCGGGTCCACTTACCGTGGTATTACGTAGAAAATCCTGCGTGCCCGATTTAGTTACCGCGAGTCAGGAAACCGTCGCCGTTCGCGTGCCCGCCCATCCTTTGTTTCGTGAGATACTTTCTTTAGTAAACCGACCCTTGGCCGCTCCGAGCGCCAATCCCTTCGGCTACGTGAGCCCCACCCGAGCCCAACACGTCCGTGATTCATTAGCTGAGCGTTGTCCTTGGATCGTCGAAGGCGGACCTTGTCGGCACGGATTAGAATCTACGATTATTGATTTATCCTCACCGCACAAAGTTCGATTGCTCCGTCCAGGTCCGATTACCTTGGAATCGCTACGCGAAAAATTGGGAGAAATTGAAGTAGTTACGAAAGTCGCCTCCGCACAGACAGCTCAAGTCGCCCCAGGAATGTTGGAGCGACATTACAGCCCAAGCACTCGAGTTGAATTATTCGCTCACGGGGCCTTACCTGCATCAACTGAAAAAAACTCCGCGATTCTTTTTTTAGGCCGTCGCAAAGATTTCTCATCCAATAGTGAATTATTTTATCTTTCCGAAAATAATTCACTCACTGAAGCCGCCGCAAATCTCTTTGATTTACTGCGCAAATTAGACGCTCGGGGTTTCTCCAAAATTTACGTGGAACGTGCTGAATCTGCTGAACTGGGCTTAGCTTATAATGATCGGTTAACCCGCGCTGCCGCCCGCTAATTACATGCAGAATCTTTTGGATACATTAAAGAAGGCGACCGATTTTCTGAGTCGTAAGGGATTAGAGAAACCACGCATGGAGGCGGAATATTTATTCGCCGCAGGCTTGGGCATAAAGCGTTTAGACCTTTATTTGCAGTTCGAAAGATTACTCGACGACTCCGAGGTCGAAACGTTACGAACGATGACCGTACGGCGCGGCAATCGCGAACCCTTACAACACATTACTGGTAAAGTTTCGTTTCGTGATTTGGTTTTAAAGTCCGATAAACGCGCGCTAGTTCCTCGTCCGGAAACCGAAGAGATTATTGATTTAGCGCTGGCACTATTTCCGGCTGATTCCGTGGTGAGGGTTTTGGATTTAGGTACTGGGTCGGGCGCTATTGCCCTCGCTCTCGCTGCCGAACGTCCGCTCTGGAAAATCGATGCGCTGGATAAATCCTTAGAGGCTTTGGCTTTGGCTAAAGAAAATGCTCAGCTCACTCAATTAGAGGGTAGGGTTAATTTCGGACAGTCTAACTGGTTTGAAGCGGTGACGGATAAGTACGATTTAATTATTTCGAATCCGCCGTATTTAACTGAAAGCGAAGTAGCCACGGCCGATCCCGAAGTAAAAGACTTCGATCCGCATTCTGCTCTCATCGCACCTGAAAATGGTCTGGCTGATTTAAAAATCATTTTAACCCAGGCTCCCAAGTTTTTAAATCAAGGGGGTTGGGTGCTATGTGAAACAGGAATCGACCAACACGTCGCACTGGCAGAAATTTCTAAACAAAACTCTTATAAGGAATATGAGGGTGTCAGTGATATGAGTGGCCGTCCTAGATTTTGGAAGGCTCAGAAGGCCATTTAAGCCTATACTATGGGTCTCTTCTTGCCCTCATTCCCACCTTTCGTCTTAAAATAGATTTATGTCTCAGCCAGCACCCAAGCCTAAAACAGCGATTACACCTACTCGCTCTGAAAATTATCCAGAGTGGTACTTACAGGTGATTAAGGCTGCTGAGCTTGCTGAGAACAGCCCCGTCCGTGGTTGTATGGTGATTAAGCCTTGGGGTTATGCGCTCTGGGAAAATATTCAGCGCGATTTAGATGCGATGTTTAAGGAGACAGGTCACGTGAATGCCTATTTCCCGCTTTTTATTCCGATAAGCTATTTACAGAAGGAAGCTCAACATGTTGAAGGCTTTGCTAAAGAGTGTGCGGTCGTTACACATTCGCGCCTAGAGGCCGGACCCGATGGTAAATTAGTTCCTGCGGGCGAACTCGAAGAGCCTTTAATTGTTAGACCAACCTCCGAAACCATTATCGGTGAAACCTATTCCAATTGGGTACAGTCCTATCGCGATCTTCCGATTTTAATTAATCAGTGGGCTAACGTTGTAAGATGGGAAATGCGTACTCGATTATTTTTACGTACCGCCGAATTTTTATGGCAGGAAGGTCACACCGTTCACGCGACCCAAAAAGAAGCGGAAGAGGAAACAATGAAGATGTTGGAAGTGTATGCTGACTTTGCTGAGAACTATATGGCGATGCCGGTGATTAAAGGACGTAAGACCGAAGGGGAGCGTTTCCCTGGTGCCGTTGATACGCTTTGTATCGAAGCCATGATGCAGGATCGCAAAGCCTTACAGGCTGGAACCTCTCACTACCTCGGACAGAACTTTGCGAAGTCCTGTAACATCCGCTTCCAAGATGAGGCTTCGAACATGCAATATGCACACACCACCTCGTGGGGTGTTTCTACGCGTTTAATTGGTGGAATGATTATGACTCACTCGGACGACGATGGCTTTGTCGCGCCTCCACGTTTAGCCCCTCAGCATGTTGTGATCTTACCTATTTATAAAGACGACGCTTCGAAGGCACAGGTTTTAGAGTACTGCGAATCCTTGAAAAAAGAATTAACCGCTCAACGTTTCCATGAACGTAAATTAGTCGTCACGATTGATAACCGAGATTTACGTGGTGGAGAAAAGGCGTGGGGTTGGATCAAAAAAGGAGTACCTCTGCGCGTTGAAGTTGGTCCTCGCGATATTGCATCGGGCTCAGTCTTCGTGGCACGTCGCGATACGGGAGAGAAGGCCGGTATTCCCCGCACTGAGTTTGTTAGCAGTGTGATTTCTCGACTCCAATCCATCCAAGATAACTTACTCGCGAAAGCGAAAGCGCATCGCGCAGAAAACACTCGCGAAATAAATTCGTGGGAAGAGTTGAAAGAATTCTTCACGCCCAAGAATGCGAATGATCCTGAAATCCATGGCGGCTTTGCGCTCTGTCACTGGAACGGCAGCAAAGAAGTCGAACGTCGCTTAAAAGACGAACTCAAGGTCACCATTCGCTGTATCGCTCTTGATGCTAAAGAAGAAGCAGGGAAGTGTGTGGTAACCGGCGAGCCGAGTAAGCGTCGTGTTGTGATGGCGAAGGCGTACTAATTGAGGGGACACGTGGGCAAGGTGACGCGGTGACAAGGGGAGATGCATGGACGCCACGCAGTGGCGCCCCTACCTCATAAAAAAGCCCACCTTCACTGGTGGGTTTTTTGTTTACTGGTCGAATTTAGGGTCCGATTGGTCGATTGACCCGGCGACATAGATTCTCTTAATGAGCGTATCTTCGCATACACCCCAATCCTATGTCTCTCCCAAAACCTAAATTCTTGGCAAAAATAGAAACTATTTTCGAAGGTGTGATTTTCTCCAGCCGCTGGATTCAAGCGCCAATCTATGGTGCGCTCATGATCGCCGCGGGTGCCTACGCCTGGAAGAGCATCGAGGAGCTCATTCATATTCTATCAGATTTTTCTAAGCTCTCTGAAGCGCAGATTATGGTCGGACTCTTATCTTTAGTAGATATTTCTATGGTGGCTAACCTCGTGAACATGGTGGTCGTTGGTGGCTATGTTACCTTTGTGAGTAATATTGATTTTAATGATAACAAAGATCGCCCCGATTGGCTCGATCATATCAACGGTAATAGTTTAAAAACTAAGTTAGCCGGCTCACTGGCCTCTATCTCGGCGATTCACCTACTCAAAAGTTTTATCAATATCACTGGCGCGGCGAATGTCGTTATGACCGATAACCAAGCCCGCGTCATTCTCTGGCAGTCCATTATTCACGGCGTGTTTCTTGCCTCGATGATCCTCTTTGCCTGGAGCGAACGTATTCAGCGTCACGAGAAGCATTAAGTTGAGGGGACACGTGGGCAAGGTGACACGGTGACAAGGGGTAGTGTAGGTCGCCACGCAGTGGCGCCCCTACCTCACTCTCCCACTGCGCCTGCTTCGCCGTCGCTAAACTTAAGGCGGATTTTTTTGCCGGTCTGAATCGATTTACTGGAGCTGATGACTTTACCTTCTGCATCGCGGACAATTGAATAGCCACGCGCGAGCACTGATTCAAATCCCGCCGACTGTAGTCGTTTGTTGAGTTGGTTAACTTTTTCCCGGGTGACGCCCAGTCGGGCCTTAGGCGATAACCGATGGAGTTCACTGCCGAGTTCTGAGAGCTTGTGTCGCTGATCGGCTAAAAATTCCTCGGCCACACTGGTCAACTGGGCATACAATAAATCTAAATCCTGATGCAGTGACTGGATTTTATTTTTAGGCGAGTGTTGCGCGAGTTGCCCACTCAGTAATTTAAGTTGGGCTAAAAGTTTGGTTTGTCCTGACGCAATGAGTTCGGCTGCGGCAGTGGGAGTTTCAGCCCGTTTATCCGCAGCGTAGTCGCACAATGTAAAATCTGTTTGGTGTCCGACGGCGGAAATCACGGGGGTTTTACTAGCACGCACGGCACGAACTAATTTTTCATCATTGAAGCCAAAAAGATCTTCGGCGGAACCTCCACCGCGACCGACCACAATTAAATCAATGCCAGGGATTTCATTAGCTAGCTTGAGTCCTTGTAGAACCGAACCAGCACAACTCTCACCCTGAACTCGTGCGGGGACGAGCCAGACAGTTCCACGCCATCCTCGCGTTTTAAGTACTTCAGTGAAGTCATGCCACACGGCTCCGATTTCCGATGTGACGAATGCCACTACTTTAGGAAATGTGGGAATCGGTCGCTTAATTTCTTCTTCGAATAAGCCTTCAGCTTTTAACTTCGCGAGTAACTCTAAATATTTTTTCTGCAATTCGCCTTCACCTTCCGGTTTCATTGAGTCGATGACCAAGGAAAGCTTTCCTGACTTCCCATAGAAATCCACTTTCGCTTTTACGACGACGCGTAGTCCGTCTTTGATCTGAAATTTAATCCAGCGCGCTTGGAATCCGTAGAGGATACATTCTACTTTCGCCTCAGCATCTTTGAGGGAGAAGTAGTGATGTCCGGACGGGTAAGTTTTGTAGCCAGAAATTTCCCCAACCACTTCAACGGTGCCGAGTCCGTTGACGTGACCTTTGATGACGTCAGTTAAATCGGAAACCGTTAGCGGTAACGAGTCAGGCATTAAGCCATAGAACTACTTTGCCTTAGAGTCGTCAAGCGATGGCACCGCGCGCAGCTGAATACTGTCGATGACTTGAGGTCCAAGAATCACGTTAGTCACGATCACTAAAACTTGGCCGGGCTTGCAATGTCCGCCATCGCGTAAGTGTTTTAAGGCCGCCGTGATATTCTCATCTGCTTGAGGGCTGAATTTAATAAAGAAGGGCGTAACACCCCAAAGTAAACCCATGCGACGGTGCACTTGGATGTCTTCGGAGAAAGCGAAAATAGGGCAGCCCACCGCACGTAAGGCTGAGAGGGAGCGAGGTACGTCGCCATTACGAGTGAAGGCAATAATTCCAGTGCTTCCTAAATCTTGGGCGAGGCTCGCAGCCGAGCGAAGTAATTTAACTTTTGGGGTATCGTTAGGCTGTTCTTCACTGAGTTTTTTGGGCAGATCTTGCTCTGTCGCCATCGCGATTTTTGACATCACTTCTACGCAACGAATCGGGTGTTTGCCGGTGGTGGTTTCGCCTGAAAGCATCACCGAGTCAGCTAATTCTAAGACGGCGTTGGAAACGTCAGTCACTTCAGCACGTGTAGGCACAGGGTTTGTGATCATCGACTCCAACATGTGGGTGGCGACGATAACTGGCTTGCGGGCGGCGATCGACATCGCAACCGCGCGACGTTGAACGGATGGAAGTGTTTCGTAAGGAATTTCGATACCTAAATCTCCACGAGCAACCATGAGTGCATCGGAGGCATCGATAATCGAAGCTAAGTGTTCAATCGCTGATTGATCTTCGATCTTAGCAATGATTTGTGCTTTCGAGTGTAGTTCTAAAAGCAGACGACGAAGACTGTGTACATCGCTCTCTTCGCGTACGAATGAAAGTGCGTAGTAATCGATACCTACTTCGCAACCGACTTTAATGTCTTCGCGATCTTTGTCGGTGAGAGCAGGGAGTTCGATTTTTACACCAGGTAAATTGATGTGACGGCGGCTGCCCATGGAGCCGGGTTGTTCGACCTTACAGCACAAGCGGTCTCCTTTTTGTTCAAGGACGCGTAATTGAATGAGGCCGTTATCAATGAGAACAATTCCACCGACAGGAACTGAACGGATAATAGGAGGGTAGTTTGAAGTGATTAAAACTTTATCACCGTCTTGTTTAGCGTCGGATGCTCCCGTGACGTCGACTAGTTGTCCGACGGTTAGGTTAATTGATTGTTTAAGAGCCCCGGTGCGAATCTCGGGCCCTTTGACGTCCATCATAATAGCTAGGTCCACGCCCATTCTCTTGCTAACTAGGCGTACTCTTTCGACGATTTGGCGAACCCAAGCGTGATCCGCATGGGCCATGTTCAGGCGCACTACATTCGCGCCTGCCTTGATTATTGCCTCTAAATTGGCCTCGGACTCGGTCGCAGGCCCAATCGTAAAAGTGATACGTGTATGTCTGTATGGCTTCACGAGTTTATGAGTAGTTGTGAAGACTCACTAATGGCAAGTGAAACAATACCTTATGCAAATAATTATAAGTTTTATGAAACTTTTTGAGCAATTACGTCCCTTTTGACCTTCGTGAGCTCTTCAAAAAAAGTCGGCGTTTCAAATGGCCAGCTATCCCCCTCGCAAATCTGCCAGTTTGGGTGACTTTTTAGTTCTCTGACCGTCCAGTCGAAATAATCCGCGTCGTCGGTTCTGAAATAGAGTTTTGCGTCGTCGGTTGAGGCCTTAGCTAGGCGGCCAAGATTTTCCGCACACAGGAATCTATTTTTGTGATGTCTTCTTTTGGGCCAGGGATCTGGATAGAGAATAAATACTTTTTCTATCTTATGCGCAGGCGTTAACGCATCTAAAACTTCCGTCGCTTCTGCTTTCAGGAAAGAAATATTTTTAATACTCTGCAGTGCTTGTTTGCGCAGAGATTTTTCAATCCGCCCGGTGATTAAATCAATACCCACACAAAATTCATCGGGATTTGCTTTTGCATAAGCGGCCAACCAGTGGCCATGTCCGCAGCCGATTTCTAAGGTGAATGAGTTTCGTTCGCCTAGGGCATCAGAAAGTTTGGTACGGAGCTTTTCAACATTCGTCGCACGAAGGTTATCGGCCCATTCTTTACCGAAGACTTTGTTGTCAGGTGACACGTGGGCACGTTGGCAGGCTGATTAGCGGAAGGCAAGAGGAGGTAGGGGCAGCTGACCCAGCTGCCCGTTCGTCCCACGACTAACGAACCTCAATCGAGTTAGTATTCTCTTGATGGTCAACGGGCACGTGGGTCACGTGCCCCTACCCAATGCATTTTGTATCGCTCCTTGTCCCCTCAAATTACCACTAAGGTAATTTGCGAATAACTCCGGCTTTCCAAATGTCTGGCGATGGACTCTCTCACTGCATGGCCAAAGTAGATATAGAAGTCGTCCAAAAAGTTCTCAAAGAGAATGGCATCGATGTTCGCTTAGCAGCGGAAATCTTAAACCAAATCCGCGAGGTCGTCGCCGAAGAAGCGGTCGAGCGCGAAAAGCCCGCGAAGAAACAACACCTGGTTTTAATCAGTGAACCCGAAGGCGGTTTGCCCAAAGATCTGGTGGGCTGGGTGGTGCAAATTTTGGAAGACGACGACCCGCGCGAAGCTGCCCAAAAAATTACGGAAGTGGCAGGAGTATTTAATGGTACGCCGAAAGGGCAGCGCTTACCGGTCGCAAGTTTTGGCGATGCCTGTCAAAGTTTGCCCGGAAAACTTCTCAAAGAGAATAACGTTTGGATTAAGACGCGTGAACCCGTTCGCGTGATTGCGGTAAAAAATTCTCTCGGACGACGTCGCGGATAATTTTATTTTTTAGACAAAAAACACACTTTTTGTCATCTAATTTCCTAATTTGAGCCCATTTGGGCTTTAATTGAGGGACCCTGAAAACAGTCAATTCCGCTCGCATTTGAGCAAAGACCTCACACACTCACGGAATATATGAAGTTTAAGAACTTTCCAATTTACCGCATCGAATGGGTAA
>Ga0209088_10000192_pt1 | contig 45635 bp, 35 predicted proteins | sample S_140625_EF_Meta_FD_187324 | JGI IMG/M metagenome (GOLD analysis project Ga0209088, IMG submission 187324) | Freshwater microbial communities from Lake Simoncouche, Canada to study carbon cycling - S_140625_EF_MetaG (SPAdes) (version 2) | ecosystem: Environmental > Aquatic > Freshwater > Lake ... | reverse complement strand
TAGGAACAATCGAAGAATGGTTTATTTCTTCCTTAAAGCCAGGCGAGGTTTTTTGGTTTGCTGGTCAGGCATTAATCTTGGTCCGAATTAAAGACATGACGGTTCAGGTAAGAAAAAGTAAGGAGCAAAAAGGTAAAATTCCCAGTTGGCAAGGGGGCAGATTGCCTCTTTCAAGTGAACTCGGAAGGCATTTGAGGAATCAAATTTATTCCTTACATAACGAAGAAGGAACGCAGGCACCTGAAATTAAAGCCTTGAAACCATTATTGGAAATTCAAAGAAATAATGCCGCTATTCCCATGGAAAATGAATTTTTGATGGAATATTTTTCCAGTAAAGAAGGATATCATTTGACTTGTTATCCGTTTGAAGGTCGATTAGTCCATGAAGCTATTGGTTCTTTAGTAGCCTGGCGATTATCAAAATTAAAACCGCAATCCTTCTCAATTGCTATGAATGATTATGGTATTGAGTGGCTTTCTGACACACCCATAGAAATAGATGTAACGCTTTTAAAACAGCTTTTTTCTTCAGAAAATTTGTTCCAGCACCTGAGAGAAAGTTTAAATTCAATAGCGCTTGCCTCTCGAAGGTTCCGCGATATTGCCTCTATTTCCGGGTTATTGTTTAAGGGATACCCAGGGAATCATAAAAAAGATAAGCACCTCCAAGCCTCTGGCTCATTATTTTTCAATGTTTTTCAAGATTACGAACCAGATAATTTGTTACTCCTTCAGGCTTATGAAGAAGCCCTATCATATCAAATGGAGGAAAATAGGTTATTTGAAGCCCTAAAACGAATTGAAAAACAAACCATACTATTGAAAAAATGCAACAAAGCAACCCCTTTTGCATTTCCCATTATGGTGGACAGGCTGAGAGAAAAATTAAGTTCAGAAAAACTGGAAGACAGAATAAAAAAAATGACCTTACTGCTTGAAAAATAGGAATGATAACGCATGATTTATTTGTAGCGGATACCTTGTTAACCCTGGACGCGAGAAAAGTAATATTTTGGAGAGAAACAAATTCTTTGTTTATAGCTGATCTTCATTTAGGAAAAATTGCCCATTTTAGAAAATCTGGAATGGCTATTCCTGCCGCTGCGGCAACCTTGAATCTTGATATCCTCGAGTCATTGTTTATAGACTATGAACCTCAGAATTGTTATTTTCTGGGAGATCTTTTTCATAGTGCAACCAACAATGAATGGTTCGAATTCCAACATCTCTGCTTAAAATATAGCCATATAGATTTCTATCTGATTGCGGGAAATCACGACCTCCAACTACTTAAATATTTAAAAAATAAAGAGGATAACTGGTTGAAAAAAATGAATCAACTGGAACTTTATCCATTCTTGTTAATTCACGAACCAGAGGACCTCGCTGTTAGGTACAAACAGGAAAAAGGAAATTCTGACCTTTATAGATTATGCGGTCATATTCATCCAAAAATAAAACTGGTAGGTAAGGGCAGACAACAATTAAGTATGCCTTGTTTTTATTTCTCAAAAAACCAAGGCATCCTCCCTTCCTTTGGTCAATTTACAGGAGGATGCTTTATTAAAGTAAAGGAAGGGGATCAAATATTTGGGGTGTTGGATGATTGTATCCACCCCATTTTGCTTCCCAAATAATTAAATATCAATCGAATCATAGACAACGACTCTTTCCCAAAGGTGTTTACATTCATCGATAAACGCCAGATGCAATGGATCAATCTGATATGCATCTTGAGCTTCTGTTGTATCAAAAAATATACACAAGGAAATATCATAAGAACTATCAATAACAGGACGATCAGTGATTGCCGGTATGCCTATGTGAAAACCCGTGATATCAGAAATATCACGTAACTTTTCTAATCCTGCAACTAATTTTGCCTGATCTTCTTGATTTTTTGACTTTTTAAGCCAAAAAAATACATGGTGGATAAAAGATTGGTGTCTTGACATGATCATGAGATTTTAGTTGTTTAATCAAATGTAATCAATTGTTTTTTACATTTTAAATGGTTTGGTTAAAAAGGAATCTTAAAATGTTAAACTAAATAATTAGGGTTTTAGTAAGTGAAAAATACCTTTATTTTCTTATCTTTCATTAGCTAAAATCCTAAATGAATAATTATGAATGTACTTTCTACTTTAGATTGGTTGATTATCCTTGGTTATTTTACCTTAATATTAGGAATTGCCTGGTGGGTAATAAAAAATAAAAAAGATACCTCTGATGACTATTTTCTTGCGGGCAGAAATCTGGGATGGTTCATTGTCGGAGCTTCTATCTTTGCTTCAAATATTGGTTCTGAACATATTGTTGGGTTAGCAGGCTCCGGCGCAACTGATGGGGTGGCTATGGCACATTACGAATTACATGCTTGGTGTCTTTTAGTTTTAGGTTGGGTTCTTGCGCCTTTTTATATGCGATCCCGTGTTTTCACCATGCCTGAATTTTTGGAAAAAAGGTTTTCTCCAGTTTCAAGATATGTATTATCTATTATTTCATTGGTTGCTTATGTTTTGACAAAGGTAGCGGTGGGTATTTTTGCAGGTGGCGTTGTTTTTGGCGTTTTACTTCCTGAAGTAAATTTCATGGGTATGAATAGCTTTTGGATTGGTTCTATTCTTGTTATTGTTCTGACTGGTCTTTATACTATTGTTGGTGGATTAAGAGCAGTAGCCTATACTGAAGCAATTCAAACAGTTATTTTAATATTAGGTTCCCTTTTAGTAACTGTCTATGGATTAGATGCCTTAGGTGGCTGGGGAGCATTGAAGGAAATTGCTGGATCTGAAATGTTTAATTTATGGAAGCCTCTTGTTCCAGAAGGAATGACTGGAACCTGGGCACCTGTAAAAACGGATACACATCTGGCATGGTATTTTAATGGAAATTACCCTTGGCTAAGCATGCTTTTTTGTGCGCCAATAATAGGTTTATGGTATTGGTGTACAGATCAATACATTGTTCAAAGGATGTTGGGTGCCGCGAGTTTGACCGAAGCTCGTCGTGGAACTATTGCTGCAGCATTTCTTAAGCTTTTACCGGTTTTTATTTTTATTATCCCTGGTATTATCTGTTTCGCATTGGCTGCAAGTGGTAAAATGCCTGTTATTGGTCAGGCTTTATTGGATGAAAATGGGGTTTTAATTAAGGCAAATGCTCAGCAGGCCTTTCCTTTATTGGTTGCACATATTTTGCCGTCAGGTATAAGGGGAATAGTAGTGGCGGGTTTACTTGCAGCTTTAATGAGCTCTCTGGCAGGTGTTTTTAATGCCTCCTCCACTTTATTTACCATGGATTTATATTCTAAATTCAAACCTGATGCTTCTGAAAAATCTTTGGTTAGGGTCGGACAGATAGCAACGGCTGTTATGGTGGTTATTGGATTACTTTGGATACCTGTAATTCAGGGAAGCCGAGGCCTTTACGACTATCTGCAAAGTGTTCAAGGGTACCTGGCTCCTCCCATTTTTGTGGTTTTCTTTTTTGGCATTTTTAATAAAAGAATGAATGCCCAAGGTGCCCTGGCAGCACTTATCATTGGATTTATTATGGGGCTTTTCCGATTAGCAGTTGATACTCCCGTGATGTTATACCATGGTTTTGCCTATTCAACAGGTTCTTTTTTATGGATTGTAAATAATTTTTTCTTTCAATATTATAGCTTGCTTATTTTGATCGTCAGCGGACTGGTTATGGTTCTGGTTAGTTATGCAACCCCAGCACCAGATTATGCCTCTTTTGCAGGCTTAACGATGGACACGGTTAATGAAAAACAACAATTGGAAACACGTTCCAGTTATAATAAGACAGATATTGCAGCAACCATTTTAGTTCTTATCCTTATTGTAGCTGCTTATTTATATTTCAATGGCTAAAATTATTTGTATCCAAAACAACCTTAAACCATTAATTTTAAAAAAAATGAAACAATATATTTGGACTTTTATTTTCATTTCCATTCTGATGAATTGGGGATGTCAGTCAAACACAAACAAGGAAAACAAAATGAGTAAACTTGCTGTCAGTTCTAAGCCCTTTGGTAATACCCCAGAGGGAGAAATACAACTTTTTACGTTAACAAATGCAAACGGGTTAGAAGTGGATATTTCTACTTTTGGCGGTACCATAACAAGATGGTCCGCTCCAGATAAAAATGGAAATTTTGATGACGTTATTTTAGGATTTAAGGATTTAACCTCTTACCAGGGAACTCATCCTTATTTTGGATCTTTAGTGGGTCGTTATGCCAATAGAATTGCGTTGGGTCAATTTAATTTAGAAGGAACTACCTATACTTTGGCAATTAATAATCCGCCAAATTCGTTGCATGGAGGACCTTTAGGTTTTCATAAAAAACGGTGGACGGCAAAACCACTAGAAGAAAAGGAATCGGTCGGCGTTGTCTTAACCTTGACAAGCCCAGATATGGAAGAAGGCTATCCAGGTAATCTTCAAGTTGAGGTTATTTATAGATTAAATAATCAGAATGAGCTTTCTATTGACTATAGAGCAACAACAGATAAAACAACGATTATTAATCTTACCAATCATGCCTATTTCAATCTGAAAGGGGAAGGGAACGGAGATATTCTGGATCATCAGTTGAAAATTTTTGCAGATCAATTTTCTCCTGTTGATAGTACCTTAATTCCTCTGGAAAATCATGCTGATGTAGAAAATACACCTTTTGATTTTAGAACCTGGCATGCCATTGGTGAAAGAGTTAACGCTGAATTCGAACAAATAGTGAGAGGAAAGGGATACGATCATAATTATGTCTTAGCAAAAAAGGAGAACGAATTAGCCGTCGCAGCTCAAGTCTGGGAAACTACCAGTGGCAGACTTCTGGAGGTGAAAACCAATCAACCAGGAATGCAATTCTATTGTGGAAATTTTTTGGATGGTAGTTTGACCGGTAAAAGAGGTAAAAAATACGAATTTAGGAATGGTTTTTGCCTTGAAACACAGCATTTCCCAGATTCTCCTAATCATCCTGATTTTCCCACAACGGTTTTGAAACCCGGAGATATTTACCAAAGTAAGACCATTTATTCTTTAAATGTAAGTGCGAAAAAACCATGAACAATAGAAGAGACTTTTTAAAACAATCAGCAGTAATAGCAGGTTTTGCCTGGCTACATCCTTATATGAATCGGTTTTCATTTGCAGGAAATTTAACCTTTGTAAGGGGAAATGTTGGATATTATACAGAGAGAGGAGGTACCATCGGTTGTTATCTTACGAAAGATGAGGCCGTTGTCATAGATTCGCAATTTCCGGAACAGGCTGCCAATTTATTGGCGGAAATCCGTAAAGTAAATGCCAATAAAGTAAATCTTCTCATTAATACACACCATCATGGTGACCATACTGCCGGAAATATTGTTTTTAAAGATTTAGTAGAAAAGGTAGTGTCTCATGAAAATTGCAAAATCAATCTGGAGAAAACAGCTATTTCTCAAAATTCATTAGAGAAAAACCTGCTTGCCGATACGGTTGTCATAGATAAAGCGTCATTTAAACTAGCTAAGGAGTCTGTCGAATGCCGTTATTTTGGAAGAGGCCATACTAACGGAGATATGGTGGTTCATTTTGAAAATGCAAATGTAGCGCACGTAGGTGATTTAGTTTTTAACAGAAGATTTCCTTTTATCGATGTTCCTGGAGGTGCCTCCATAGATCATTGGGTAGAAACGCTCGAAAAAATCGTGAAGTATTATGATAAAGATACGATTTTCATTTGTGGTCATGCTCAGGAAAAATATCCGGTTCAGATTAATAAAACGGATATAAAGGCCATGCAAAATTATTTAGATAAATTGCGCATTTATATAAAACAGCAAATAAAAGATGGACTTACCGAAGAAGCGGTAACGGCTAAAACAATCCTTATACCAGGAGCTGAAGAATGGACAGGTGACGGTGTCGTCCGATCCATAAAAGCAGGTTTTGCGGAGTATAAAACAAGGTAAGAAGGAGGGTGTTTTGACAAAGGGTTAAAACACCTTCCTCATTTAATTCTTCAAAAAAGAAATTAATTCTTCCAGCGTATAACTTTTTTGTTCGCCCGTTTCCAGGTTTTTAAACATAAATTGATTCGACTCCACTTCCGTTTCTCCGGCAATGGCAACAAATGGAATCTGATTATCGGAAGCGTATTTAATTTGTTTTTTTAGTTTAGTGGGGTCAGGATAAATATCTGAACAGATACCATTTTCTCTGACTTTTGAAAGGGCATTAAAGGCGTATAGGTGAGAAGGTTCGTCAAAGGCGATGAAAAGAACTTTGATGCGTTCTGAAAAATGGGAAGGAAATAGATTTAAGGTTTCCATAACATCAAATATTCTTTCTGCACCAAAAGAAATACCAACGCCAGGCATATTTGGTAATCCAAATATTTCGGTCAGGTTAGCATACCTTCCGCCGCCGCCAATGCTTCCCATCTCCACAGTTGTTGCTTTTACTTCGAAAATACAGCCAGTATAATACCCCAATCCTCTGGCTAAAAAGGGAGAAAATATAATTTTATTGGTGGTGTTATAACCAGAAAGATATTTCCAGAAGGTATCTAATTCAGCGATGCCAAGACTACCCGTTTCACTGTTTTTTAATAAATCCCGGTAGTATTCAAGGTCATTATTTCCGAGAACTTCAATTAATTTTTCTGCTATTTCTGCTGAAATACCTCTTTGAGTCATTTCTCTAACTACGCCGTCCGGTCCAATTTTATCCCATTTATCGATGGCCATGGTCATGGCGGTAAAGTGATCTGAAATGCCAAATACCTCTGCGATGCCACTTAGAACTTTTCTATTATTTACCTCAATATGGACAGGAATCCCCAATTTGGCAAAAACAAGGTCAAATATTTGAGCTAATTCTGCTTCATACATTAAAGAAGGGGAACCCACTATATCGGCATCACACTGATAAAATTCCTGATATCTGCCTTTTTGAGGCCTGTCTGCACGCCAGACAGGTTGAATTTGAAATCGTTTGAACGGAAAATGTAATTCATTTTGGTGCATAACCACAAAGCGCGCAAAAGGAACGGTGAGATCATAGCGCAAGCCTCGTTTTGCCGGTGCATTTTCCTCGCCGCTCACATTTGTTAATACTTTGAAAAGTAGTTTATCGCCTTCTTCACCGTATTTACCGGTTAGGGTTGATAAATTTTCGAGGGTAGGGGTTTCAATCTGCTGGTAACCAAATCGAATAAAAACCTCTCTGATAATAGAAAAAAGATAATTACGTTTTTGAACATCCTGAGGTCCAAAATCACGCGTACCTTTAGGGATACTCGGTTTCATAAAAATAAAATTTATCGGGCAGAGGTAAATTGACGCAAAAATCGAATGTCATTTTCAAATAACAATCTAATATCCTGGATACCGTAAAGCATCATCGCCTGACGTTCGATACCCATTCCAAAAGCAAATCCTGAATATTCCTCTGGGTCAATGCCACAGTTTATTAAAACCTGCGGGTCTACCATGCCACAACCCATTATTTCTACCCATCCTGTATATTTGCAAACATTACACCCTTTACTATCACAAATAAAGCAGGAAACATCCATTTCAGCACTGGGTTCTGTAAATGGAAAATAAGAAGGTCTGAGTCTTATTTTTGTGTTTGGCCCATACATTTCTTTAGAAAAATGAAGAAGCGTTTGCTTTAAATCGGCAAAGGATACCTTTTTATCAATATATAATCCCTCGACCTGATGAAACTGGCAATGGGAACGAGCAGAAATGGTTTCATTTCTATAAACCCTGCCTGGCGCAATAATGCGAATGGGAGGTTTTTGAGACATCATTATTCTTGCCTGAACAGACGATGTGTGGGTTCTCAAAAGCATATTTGAATTATCCTTCAGATAATAAGTATCTTGCATATCTCTGGCAGGGTGATCTGCTGGGGTATTCATGGCCGAAAAATTATGCCAGTCGTCTTCTATTTCACGCTCTTCTGCAACAACAAAACCCATTCTTTCGAAAATTCTGATGATGCGGTTCATAGTGATAGAAACAGGATGTCTTGATCCGATTTCTATAGGTTCACCTGGTGCAGTGAGATCTAAATCTATAGAATTACTTGTTGTTTGAGCTGCGTCAAATATATCTTTCTGATTTTGAAAAACAGTTTCTGCCAGGTCTTTTACTTCATTTAATAATTGCCCAAATTCTTTTTTTCTTTCATTGGGAACATTTCGAATTTCACCCATCAAGGGTTTTAGAATATTCTTTGTACCTATGAATCGGATACGAAATACTTCCAATGCCTCATTGTCGGACGGCTTCCAGGAGTCAATTTCTTCCCTGAGGGCTTTAAGGATATCAAATACGTTAGCGGACATAATTTTTTGAATTGAATGTAAAGGTAGGATTTCCATTTCAAATAGGGAAGTATTTTTTCTCATTACCATAAATGTATATCTTTAATCCCTTAAATAATTGGTTTGAAAAATTTACCATTCTTCGTCGGTTTTCTTGCTTTTTGCCATGTGGTCGGGATGATTTTTTCTCCATTCTTGCAGTCCTTTACCTTATTAATTTTAGGGGGTATAGCATTGTTTAGTTTTTTTGTTCTTACTAAGGATAAAAAGGAATGCTGGAAATCTTATACTCAAAAATTGGATTATTGGGTATTTGGATTTATATTTTTAGAGGTAGCCATGGGTGTTTTTGTTGCAACAGATATACCTTATATGTTAGAAAGAATCAGATTGCGAATTCCATTTATTGGATTACCGTTTGCTTTCTTTTTACTTCCAAAATGGTCTTCTACTTTTTATAGAAACTGGTGGATAGCCATTATGGGGTTGATTAATGTGGTGGCATTAGGAGTCATTGTCAATTATTTTATGAACCAAGAGGAAATTCAATTATTACTACAACAAGGAAAACATATTCCTACTCCCGCCAATCATATTAGATATGCGCTCCTTCAGGTTATTGCTTTTAGTGCCTCTGTATATTGGGGTTGGTTTCATAAAGAAAAAACCAGTCATCCATATTCCTATATTTTTTTTAAGATTTCAGCTATTTTCCTCTTTATATTTATCCATTTTTTAGCTGTTCGAAGTGGCATATTCTCCATCTATTTTATGATTATTTCTTTTGGCATTCCAATCTTATATAGGCAAAAAGCATATAGCGCTCTTTTGATTTTCTTAGTAGGAGTAATGATTATACCCTTCATAGGAATGAATACGATTCCAAGTCTTAAACAAAAAATAGGTTATGTTTATTACGATATGGATCAGTTCTTAAAAGGAAAAGCAACTGATCAGTTATCGGATGCATCCCGATTGATTTCATGGAAAATGGGCATGGAGCTTTTTAAAAATAATCCCATTTCAGGGGTTGGTGCAGGTAATATCAGGCTTAAAATGAATGAACTGTATAAAAGAGATTACCCAACATTTAAGAAGAAGCTAACGCCTCACAATCAGTTTATTATGGTTTTGGCAAGTTCTGGATTAATCGGTTTGTTTCTTTTTTGTATCGGATTTTTTGTACCTCTGTTTTACGGAAAAAATTACAAGGATCCTTTTGTTTTGGCTATTTATTTATCTTTTTTCGCCTCTTTTCTGGTGGAAGCTACTTTTGAAAATGCGATGGGGGTCGCTATTTTTCTCTTTTTTACCTTAGTTCACTTAAATCAAAATAAGTTATCTAATGATTAATTTTTTAAAAATAACAGATAACAAAGCCATTAAAACGGTAACATTTGTAAAAAACTAAAAAATATGGCTGATTATAAATCTTTTCCCGATTGGGAAATGGCAACAGAGGCTTTTCTTAATGGTACTCGAACCTTGGAGGAATCGAATAATTATGAACTTTTAATTGAATTAATTGCTTTTCACGAGCGTTGTTATTATGTGCAGAATGAGGCACTTATTTCTGATGAGTCTTTTGATCAGCTTTTTAACATATTAAAAAATTTCGAACAATCCTATCCGGAAAGATTATTGTCATATAGTCCTACACAACGGGTTGGTAGTGATTTAACTGAGGGTGGGGATTCTGTGGAGCATTTAAGTCCCATGCTTTCTTTGGAAAATTCTTATAATGCCGAAGATTTACTGGAATGGGATCAACAAATAAAACGTTTACTGCAATTGCCTGTAAATATGGATATAGCTTATGCCATCGAACCTAAATTTGATGGGGGAAGTATTGCTCTTGTTTATGAAAATGATTCCCTTGTTAGAGCTGCAACCCGTGGGAATGGTATTTTAGGAGAAGAAATTACTGGAAATGCAAAGGCTATTCGCTCTATTCCTATGTCGGCAAAGTTTAGTGATTTAGGTATTTATAAAGCAGAATTAAGGGGGGAGGTTCTAATAAGGAAAGATATTTTTGCCAGTTTAAATGAACAGAGAAAAGAAGAAAACTTAACCTTATTTGCAAACGCCCGAAATACTGCCACGGGTGGATTGAGGATGAAGGATCCTAAGGAGGTTGCTAAAAGAGGAATGGAGGCCTTTATTTATACTTTCGGGTACGCCACAGATGTGAAAAATGAAAATGTTTTATCAAAATTTACTTCTCATCATGAGAGCATGGACGTCTTGGCAGATTTAGGTTTTAAAGTGCCGGAAACGGAAAGAGAAGTCTGCGCAAATATTGAAGATGTCATAAAGAAGTGTGAAAACTGGCAAATAGAACGCAATGCCTATCCTTATGAAATTGACGGTATTGTGGTGAAAGTAGATGCCAGAGAATTACAGGAAAGAGCTGGATTCACAGCACATCATCCCAGATGGGCCATTGCTTTTAAATTTAAAGCACAACAAGCACAAAGTACATTGTTAGAAGTTGATTATCAGGTTGGTAAGATTGGTTCAATTACACCTGTGGCTAAAATTAAACCCACAGAACTTGCTGGTGTTACGATAAGATCCATCTCCCTTCATAATGAAGATTTTATCACTTCAAAAGATTTACGTATTGGAGATACTATTCTGGTGGAGCGAGCAGGTGATGTTATACCTTATATTTCAAAAAGTTTTCCTGAATTAAGAAATGGGTCAGAAAAAATAATTCATTTTCCTTCCCTTTGTCCTGTTAATAATACAGACCAACCTGTAAATCTTGTCAGAGAGATTGGAGAATCAGCTTGGAGATGCCCTAATTGCATTTGTGGGGCACAAAATTTACAGAAAATAATTTTCCATGTTTCTAAAGAAGCAATGGATATTGATGGACTTGGTGCTTCTATTGTGGAAAGATTTTATGACCTGGGCTTCATTCAAAACCTCCCTGATATCTATCATTTACCCTATGATAAGATTCTTCAACTGGAAAAATTTAAAGAACAATCGGTAAAAAATCTTAAAAATTCAGTTGACAGGGCTAAAAATAATCCCATACACCGACTATTACATAGTCTGGGGATACATCATTTAGGAAAAAAAGCTTCCAGACTTTTAGCCTTTGAAATAAATCATGTATTGGAACTGGCTTCATGGAATAGGGAACGTTTCCTTCAAATAAAAGATATTGGTCCAGTTGTTGCAGACAATGTAATGGCCTATTTTAGCGACTCCTCCAACCTTACCATGTTAGAAAGACTAGAAGAATTTGGCGTAAATATGATTCCAACGGCTGAGGACAGGCCTAAAGAAGTTAGTGCGAATAGCCCATTTTATGGTAAGACGATATTATTTACGGGTACTTTAACGGTAATGGGCCGGAAAGAGGCTCAGGAAAAAGCCGAACTTGCTGGTGCAAAAAACATCAGTGCAGTGAGTAGTAACCTTGATTTTCTAATCGTTGGAGAAAAAGCAGGTTCAAAACGCAAAAAGGCGGAAGAAATTCCATCAATTACCATTTTAACAGAAAATGAGTTTATAGCCTTATTAAACAAGGAATCTACTTCTGAAAATGAGTAAAATCAAAATTTTTAAGGTCTTTTATTGGAATGATTACTAATTAAGCACAACTTGTCAGATCATTTCATGAAACGGTCTAAATAGGGAGACATCGCAGTAGCTAAAACAGCAGTTGTCATGTTTTTAGCCTCTATTCCTGCCATTCCTTTATTTAGGAAATGGTCTTCAATTCTGACAAATGATTGAAAATAAGCAATTTTCAAGGCAGTTAACATCCCGATGTTGATAGGATCTTTTTTACCCCAAAGTTCAAGCTTTTCCCATGTTTGTATTTCCCAGTTAAGTACACTTTTAGCTGCTTGCGCATCAAGGGGTTGATTGCTGTTATATAAAAATGTTCTTTCCTCAGCTACTTGGAATAATTCCTGTTGGTCTGGTTGTTTCCCCCCTAAATAGATCATAATCTGATTCAATAATTTGATATCTTGCCAATCCATGACATAATCGCATCCACTAATAGATGGATTTTTAACTTGTGCATCGTTATATCTTTTGGCGGCAGATTGCGTTTCCTTTTGGTGTGCATTAAACAACCAACATGGAGCTGGTATATTATTATCAGGAATGCTATGTATATAAAATAGATGTAAAATGATTTGTTCCAAATTGGGATAAGAATAAATCGCTTTAAAATCAAAAAATGGCATATTTGCTGGTGATTTTGTTAAACCTGAAAAGGCACCTTTTATCGCAGCATTCATTTTGGTATCAACTTCTTTTCCAGCGCCATTTTTTAAAAAATATAAATAAGCCGCGTATACTTTAGCCAGTGGATCAGAAAATTTATTTAAAGCTGATATAGGATCTTTGATTTCGGGTAAGCGTTCTATCATAGTCGACAGCCTTTCCATATCAATGGGGGAAGTTGTTTTTACCTCATTTTTGGAAGTAAACTGCTTCATTTCAGGCATACTTTTTAAAGCATTTTCATAAGCAGTTTTTGTAGCTTCATTATAATATCCGGTCAATAAACCTGGATAATAATTTTCAGTTTTCAATAACTTCTGAAGGGAAAGGACGGAATTTCGCTTGAGCGTTGAAAGAATATTTGGGGTAGATCCAATTTTAGCGTCCATCGTTTTAGGAGGCCAGAAAGATGAGGTTTCTTCGGTTGATGGAGAAATTGTTTTATTTTCCGGAACGGCAGAATCACCTTTTATACCTAATGTTTTGGTGGAAGGTGATGCATCAGAAAGAATTTGATTGGTCTCAAAACGCCCCATTGGATAAGTGGCTAATTGATTTATCTCCCGGGTAAAAGCATCAGCAAAGCCTTTGTTTTTTAAAACATCCAATTCCTTTTTAGCCTCGGAGATAGATTGAAATGGTCCTGACAATATTTTCAGCACCTCTGATTGAGGAAATGCAAAAAGGGAAGCAATGGGTTCAAATTTAAGCCAGTTAACTGGTTTATTTTTTTCAACTGATCCCAATTGAATATAGTATTGTAATTTCCCTTTGCTCAGATCCTTGCCGGCAAGTTCCGCCTTTGTAAATCCTAATCTTTTGAGATTTGCTAAAGATTCCTCCGCTTTTTCCCTGTCATCAAATCCAATGAGAAAAACGTCGGCATGGGTGGCATCTGTTTTCGTTGCATGCAAGAAACCCAGGTGAGAAATTTTACTAAAATCGGTATAGGAAGGATTCGTAAAATTACCTAAATGAATAAACAGCTGAAAATTTTGTTGGGCAAAATTCTCATTTAGCAAAATAAAAAAAAACAGTAAGGCTGAAAATATTTTATTCATGATAAAGGGGGAATATTCACAAAAAAGTTGTAATCGTCTAATTAAGAGAAAATTGTAATAACTTTTCTGCGGTATGATAAAACATTAACTCTGATACAAACGGCTGCATATAATCTGCTAATGGCATGTTGGCTATAATTTCCATTACCTCAAATTCTGAATTAGCTTCAACGACTACCCATAAAACGGATCTATCTTTGGACAAAGCATAAGAACGAATTTTGCCTACCGCCAATAACTCATCGATATGCAAGCGTTGACTTGGTATTAAAGCAATGAATTCTTCATCAAATTCCTCTGGCAATTCAAATTCTACCATAAAAGGCTTTTTCATCGAGTACAGATTTTTGCTTTAGTCCTTAATTAACGAATAAATATTTAAATTTAGTTGATTTTTTTCAATTAATTTATTTTTCTAAATTAATCAATATAAAATCCCATTTTTCCCATTTGATAATCTCTCATTGCTTGTAAGATTTCAGTTTGAGAATTCATTACAAATGGACCGTATTGGGCTAAAGGCTCATCGATTGGTTCACCGCATAAAACAAGTATTTCACTATCTTGAACCCCCTCTAATCCAATTCCCTCACCGATATTTGAAAAGTGGATCATTTTCCCGGCAGGATAATTAAAATGGTCATTCAATATAATTTCACCTGACAGTATATAAATGCAGGCGTTAAAATTTTCAGGTATTGGGATATTTGTTTTACCTCCGGAAAGGATGCTTGTTTGAATAATAAGCATGGGACTGAAAGTATCAATGATTCCTTTTTGTCCATACAAATGTCCACTAACTAATCGATGTGTTGCCTTATTTTCCGACAAAACGGGGATCTCGCTTTTCCTGATTTCCTGATATTTGGGTTGGGTTAATTTATCTATGGCAGGTAAATTCACCCAAAGTTGAATGCCTTCGATGGTACCACCATTTTCCATAAAGTAATCACTGGCTCTTTCACTATGAATAATTCCCCGACCTGCAGTCATCCATTGAATATCGCCAGCAGTTAATATCCCTTCACTGCCTAAACTATCTTTGTGTCTTATGCCACCCTGGTAAAGAAAGGTCACCGGCTCGAAACCTCTGTGAGGGTGTGGACCAAGATCAATGGGGTCAAAGCCGGGTTCAACTTTTATAGGACCAAAATGATGGAGCAATAAAAAAGGACTTATTTGTGGCACGTTTTGGGTAGGTAAAGGTTGTTTTACCTGAAAAGAACCCATATCAATAATACTACTTTCCAAAATATGAGATACGGATCTATGATTCATAGTTTATTTTGATACACTAACAAATTAATTTTATTTTCGGTTTATGCCGATATTAATTTTGTATTAATGCCCTTTGTTTTTGTTAAATTCCCTCTATATTGTTCATTAAAATGTATAAAATGAAAAAAAAGATTGCTTTGGACATGGATGAGGTGATTGTAAATATTTATGACCGTTTTATTTCTCTCTATGTGGAACAGTATAATGTCGTTCCAAATCCTGAGGACTATGCGGGCAGAAAGTTTTACAATGTCAGTGGGGCAGAAAATTTCAGAAAATACCTTTTTGAACCTGGTTTTTTTTTGGATTTACCCATTTTTGAGGGTGCTGCTGAGGTAGTTGAGTGGTTAAATACGCATTTTGATTTATTCATAGTGACAGCAGCCCAGGAATTTCCCCATTCCTTAATCGATAAATATCATTGGTTACAAAAACATTTACCTTTTATTTCATGGAAGCAATTTGTATTTTGTGGTGATAAATCCATCATAAGAGCGGACTATATGATTGATGATCATGTCCATAATCTGAAATCTTTCGAAGGGCTTGGATTATTATTTTCAGCATCACATAATATCAATGAAAATGGATATATTAGATTGAATAATTGGACTGAGGTAAAGTTGTTTTTTGAAAAGGAATTAGAAAATGAGCCTGCAAGGTAAATTAAATAAAAAAAATGAAATGCATTGGGTTTGATTTAGGTAGTTCTTCCGTTAAAGCTGCCATTATTGATACAGAAACGGGCTTATTAGTAGGAACTTGTCAATATCCTGATAATGAAATGGCCATTGATTCGCCTGAACCTGGGTTTGCTGAACAGGATCCGGCATTATGGTGGGAAAATTGTCAGAAAGTTTCTCGTAAACTCCTTGAGCAGACGGGTATTGATCCAACAGAAATAAAAGGCATTGGTATTGCCTATCAAATGCACGGATTGGTTTGTCTGGATAAAGAGGGGAATGTATTACGCCCCTCTATTATTTGGTGTGATTCTCGAGCCGTCGAACAAGGAGAAGCGGCATTTAATGCTTTGGGATCTTCCTATTGCTTGTCTCATTTGTTAAATTCCCCTGGAAATTTTACGGCATCAAAATTAAGATGGCTTCAGGAAAATGAACCTGAAATATTTGCAAAAATCAAAACAGTATTTTTGCCAGGTGATTACTTAGCCTGGTGTATGACAGCTGAGGCCAATACGACTATAACAGGTTTATCAGAGGGGGTGTTTTGGGATTTTAAAAATAAAAAAATAGGAGATAAATTATTGGCACATTGGCAAATTCCTGAAGCAATACTTCCGCCTGTGACAATTATTTTTGGCAAACAGGGGGTTCTTACCAAAGAAGCAGCACAATTATTAGGATTAACAGAGGGAATTCCAGTTACTTATAGGGCTGGAGATCAGCCTAATAATGCATTATCTTTAGGTGTATTGGAACCTGGTGAAATAGCGGCAACTGGAGGAACCTCAGGAGTGGTGTATGCCGTTGCCAATGCTATTATACCGGATAGTGATTCCAGGGTTAACTCATTTGCACATGTGAACTATACTGTAAATGATCCTAAAATTGGGGTCTTATTGTGTATAAATGGTACTGGAATTTTATACAGCTGGCTAAAAAAACAATGGGGTAAAGGACTTATTTCTTACACAGAAATGGAGGAAATAGCAAACAAAATACCAGAAGGTTCAGACGGATTAACCATCATTCCGTTTGGTAATGGTGCGGAAAGAATTTTAAAAAACAAACAATTGGGTGCTTCTATTTCAGGTCTTGATTTTAATAGACATACATCAGATCATTTTATTCGTGCTGCGTTGGAAGGCATTGCTTTCTCTTTTCAATATGGTATGTCTATTTTAAATGAAATGGGAATTAACGCCAATCGTATAAAAGTTGGGAACGATAATTTATTTCAATCGAAGGTGTTTTCTCAAACACTGGCTAATATTTCGTCCTGCACAATTGAAATTGTTAAAACAAATGGTGCTGAAGGAGCAGCCAGAGGGGCAGCGTTTGGATGTGGATGCTATAAAACCATCGCAGAAGCGGTGGGACAAACAGAATCAGTGCATACATTTTATCCTGAACCTGTTTCATCTGAATTATCTGCAGCTGCTTCAAAATGGAGACAAACACTTAAAAATAACCTACAATGAGTTCAAAAAATGTACTGACAGGTGGTAAAACCTATTTTCCGGAAGTTGAATTTGTACCCTTTGAGGGCAAAGATTCTGATAATCCTTTCGCTTTTAAATATTATAATCCCGCACAACTAATTTCTGGAAAAACTATGGCGGATCATTTTCGGTTTGCTATAGCTTATTGGCATTCCTTTTGTGGAAATGGTTCTGATCCATTCGGCATGCCAACAAGGAATATGCCTTGGTTAAGTGCTAATAATCCATTAGACAGAGCAAAAGATAAGATGGATGCCGCCTTTGAATTTATTACTAAAATTCAGGCTCCTTATTTTTGTTTCCACGACTTTGATTTGATTGAAGAAGGACATTCTTTAGTAGAATCTGAGAAAAGACTCCAGTTTATTGGAGATTATGCCAAAGAAAAAATGGCAGCCTCTGGGGTAAAAGTTCTTTGGGGAACGGCTAATCTTTTTAGCCATCCAAGGTATATGAATGGTGCTGCAACGAATCCTGATTTTTCTGTGGTTGCTTATGCAGCTGCACAGGTTAAACATGCCTTAGATATTTCCATACATCTTGGAGCTGAAAATTATGTATTCTGGGGTGGAAGAGAGGGTTATTTATCCTTGCTAAATACAGATATGAAAAGAGAGGTAGCACATCTGGCCACTTTTCTTCATGCTGCAAAAGACTATGCTCGCAGTGCAGGATTTAAAGGGCATTTCTTCATAGAACCAAAACCGGCCGAACCTACAAAACATCAATATGACTATGACGCTGCAACCGTCATTGGTTTTTTAAAGGCAAACGGCCTTGAAAATGATTTTAAATTGAATATAGAGGTTAATCATGCGACGTTGGCTTTACATACTTTTCAACATGAATTAACGGTTGCTGCAGCTGATAATATGATTGGAAGTATGGATGCGAATAGAGGTGATTACCAAAATGGATGGGATACTGACCAGTTTCCTAATAATCTGGGTGAGTTAACGGAGGCAATGTTGGTTATTCTTCAGGCTGGTGGCTTTCAAGGCGGCGGTGTGAATTTCGATGCTAAAATAAGAAGAAATTCTACAGATAATACAGACTTGTTTTTTGCTCATATTGGTGGAATGGATACCTTTGCGCGAGCTTTAATTGCAGCTGATAAAATAATTAATCAATCTGCCTACGTTTCACTCAGGAAAGATAGATATGCTTCTTTTGACTCAGGAGATGGTTCCTTGTTTGAAAATGGTAAATTAACGCTGACAGATTTACATAAAATAGCTGGAAATTCTCCCGACCTTATTCAAAGAAGTGGAAAACAGGAGTTATTTGAAAATATTTTGAATCAGTATATATAATTTAATATGTTTTTAGGGTTCAGTTGAAGCTTGTTTTTAAAAATCCAGGGTCAACTGAACCCCATCTATCGATTGTTCTTTTTTAAGATTTGAAATAGATATTCCTAAAAGTCGAATAGAAAAAATATCACCAAGAAGTTCTTTCATTAGTTCTTCAGCGACAGTGTAAAAAAGAGGATACGTATTTAATTCAGAGAGATAAGTTTTACTTTTGGTTTCGAGAATGAAATTAAAATGCTTAATTTTTATAGTAATTGTTTTACCGAAATTATCATCTCTTTCCATATACTGGAATAATTTTTTACACAAGGATTCCAGTATAATTTCTAAAAAAAAGAGGTCGCTGCAATCCTCTAAAAATGTTTTTTCCGAACCAATAGATTTTCGATTTCTAACAGGATTAACTAATCGGGTGTCGATGCCTCTTACAATTTGATAATAATAGGTGCCTGCTTTACCAAATACTTTAATTAAGTCCTGCTGTGGCCATTTCAATAAATCCTCACCACTATAAATGCCCATTCTTTTGCATCTTTCAGCAGTTATTTTGCCTATGCCATGAAAGCGGGAAATGGGTAATTGTTTTAAAAAATCGGGACCTTCAGGGGGAGTGATTACTTTTATACCATTAGGTTTATTAACATCAGAAGCTACTTTTGCTATAAATTTATTGTAGGAAACACCTGCGGAAGCAGTTAGCCCTGTTTCAGATTCAATTCTTTTCCTGATTTCCATTGCTATTAAGGTCGCTGATGGCAAAGAAAGTTTATTATGAGTGACGTCGAGGTACGCTTCATCAAGGGAAAGTGGTTCCACGAGGTCTGTGAAATCGTGAAATATATTTCTAATTACATTTGAAACTGCGCTGTATTTTTCAAAACTACCCTTTACAAAAATTATCTGAGGGCATTTTTTTCTTGCGAGCATACCTGGCATTGCCGATTTCACACCATACTTTCGTGCTTCATAAGAGGCTGAAGCAACAACACCTCTGGCACCCCCACCACCAACAGCTATAGGTTTACCTTTTAGCGATGGGTCGTCTCTTTGTTCAACAGAAGCAAAAAAGGCGTCCATATCAATATGGATGATTTTCCTAATTTCAGTTGATGACATTTAAATTAAATTGGCATAATTTTTCTGGTTTTCTGTTACCAAATGGACGGACATATTCGATAATTATCAGTTCATTGCCCGTTTTTAATCCTTTACAAGTTAATATTTGGCGAGTGGGGGAGCCCACCATTTTCGGAATATCAGAAGTTGAATCAGCTTTCACTTTTTCATATTTTTCTTCTTCATTCCAAGACAAAAGAGGGGATAATTTCGGTATCCAAAGAAAACCAGTTCCTTCAATGGCAGGTAATTTCAGGGAAAAGGATTGCCCTATTTTAATAGTTATATTTTCAGGGCATCCATCTGATGCAAAAGTATCTGGCATGTCTTTGGTTAATAAATTCTTAGTATTATTAATATAAATCTCTTTTGAAGACGAAGGGCTTGAATAGGTAAAAAAGGTTATGGCTATTAGAATTGAAAGGTAAGGCATTTTATTAGCATTTGGACTATAAATCATATCAATGAAACGAATTAAATTGGTGGGTATTATAATTAAAAAAGCGGAAAGGCAATTTACCTTTCCGCTTTTAATGATCAAAATTAGTAATTAAGGTAGTGGAACAACATAATATACATATTTTGCAATATTATAGGTATTGTAAGCTACATAAGCATAGCCACCATAAGATCCCCAATCGGTACCCCAGGAATTTTTTATGATCCATGCATTTTTTGCATCACACCAACCAACGATTGTGACGGCATGGTTGATATAATTAGCACCACAGGCATAAGTCCTTCCATCACCTCCAGTATAGGTGTAAGTAGTTACAGCAGCATTAGGAATTGCATTTAGAACGCCCGTTCCGTAAGAACTCCAGCCTCTGGCAAAAACATAGGAAGTAACAGCGCCATATAATGTTACAGCCGCTTTTACCTGATCTGTTGTAGGAAAACTTACATTAGTTCCAACCTGACCATTAAAAAAGGCTCCATACGTTTTTGGTTTTGCAATACAAGCAGCATTTGTTGCCGTATATGGATAATTGGCTTCGGTGGCAACTTTAAAACATCTTATATATTCAAACGCTTTAAAAGTATGCCCACCGGAACAACTTCCGGCATCATCGCCAGCGCAGGTTTTTCCGCAATTTACCATGTCTTCTTCTGAAAGATTATGATTTACTGCAGAAGAGTATATTTTCTTGTAGGAATGTTCCCAGGTAGCAGCGGCTGAAAACGCCCAGCAACTACCGCAGTTAAACTGATCCTTTACAGGAGTCAGATAGCTAGTGTTAATGGTACAACCTGATGCACCCATCAGGAGTCTTTGCCAGTCAATAAGTCTTAAATCGATGAAATAATTGGGATTCCAAACCAATTTCTTTGCTTCAAATTCTCTTTGAATCGCTGGAATTTCAATCTTGATTCTTTCATACTCAAGTTTCAATTCTGATGAATTATCTCCTTCGGGTGTTATCGTACCCGCTAACTGGCTTAAAGGTCTGTTTAAGGTTAAGTTAGGCTCGAGGGTATAAGTTGCATTTCTTATACCTGAAAATAATTTCTTGTCAGCATCAAATTCTGATTTCCCAAAGGTAGTCAGAGATTGTTCCATTTTAGCAACATCTCTTCTTCTGTAAAAATTCTGTAATGGATCGGAAGTGGTTTGTGCTAAAGTAGCGGTAAAAAATCCTAAACACAAAGCAAGGATTAAAAAAAAGTAATTTTTCATGGCAATGGTTTTAAAAAATTAAAATAAAGTATTGCGGTTTATAAAGTTAACAAATTAAAATGTTCGGAACAATGACTTTTGTTCCCTTTCTACCACGCTTTATTTAATTTTTTTTTCAATCACCTGTAAAACATCAAAATTATTGGGTTCTTTTTTTTGTAAAATGGCAATGATGCGTAAATTATTAATATTCCAAAGTCCGGGTATGGTTAAATTAAAGGTGTATTGCAAATTTTCCTTCGTTGATAGTTTAGACAACAATATACCAGAAGAAGGAGTGAACCAGCTCCTAACCACATTTTGATGTACATAATCTGGTTGTTTTCCCGAAGGAGTTAGTTGATAGTCCATAATATTGTCCTCTACCAGTAATAGACTGAGATACAAATTGGGCAATATTGTATCTCGGGTTAATTTAATATTTGTTGAAAAGGATAATTTGTTTAATCCTTCAGTGAAGGATGGAAGAATTTCAATTTTCAAGGCTGTTTTTTGAGAAACAACTTTTGCCAGATAACCAGGCCATTGGGTTGGAGATAACATTCTGGTTGATTCTCCATCAAAGAGTTTTCTATTAATGGAGGCAACTGGATAACCAATTGGTTTACCTAATTCACTAATGAGCTGATCATTTTCTGGTAGGCGATAGTCAAATTTATTTTCACTATAAGGAATTGAAAATGAGCCAGTATGAACAGAGATGACAACTAATTTTTCTTTATAAATACTTTTTAACTCTTTAATCAGGCTATGCCCGGCCGGACAACCAACACAGCGAACGCCACCAAATTCTTCCATTAAAACATTTGCAGTTTCCTGTTCATTTTCAACAGGAATAGCCTCAATAGGGGTAATAACGGGAGGAATTTCCCTACATGACGTTAAATAGAGGGAAATAAGAATAGAAAATAGTATGAATGGTTTTGGATACATATCAGAATGAACTATTTAAAGAGAGCCTGACGCCACTAAATGCGGGCTCTAACCGACAAATACCGCCCGTGCAAATAACGCCTTCTACCTGTTTAATGTATGACAATGAAAAAAGATTATTTCCTGGTTGATAATATACATCGAATCTTGGAAAATGCAAAGGAATGGCCTTGTCTTGAATATTTTTAGGACTAAACCTTCCTGGTTTCCAATTAAACATATCAGACATTGAAAATTTCCATTTCGGACTAAGGACATATTCTGCGAGACCAAACATCCAATGGCCGTAGTCATTTAGTAATAAATCTTTTCCTTTGTTCATAAAAAGAGCCTGAGCCTCTATCCGTAAAGATTTCCCTTTGCCGGCGTCCATTTCCATTTCAGCAAAAGGAGTTATCGTTTTTACTGTTGGCGCACCTGGTTTGAACTCATAAAATTGTTGATTGTATAATTGATGTTGAATACCTGCCGTCCAATGCTGATTTTCATTTTGTTTAGTCAGCTCAAGAAACCATTCTCTGTAAAGGGGTTCCTCGGAAGACTTCTGCATGCCAGAGTGATTGAGGTTTAGGGATAAATCTTCACTTAGTCTTAATTGGATATCTCCCTGCCAGGACCATTCTTCCAGTTCTTGTGCTGCCGGATTATATCTGGTGTTTAATCTGAATGAATTAATGCGGGTTAAAGGAGGTAAAAAATTAAGATTGCCTCTGTTTAGCTGTTCTTGAGGCCTTGTTTTAAAAGAAAAATTTCTCGTCCTTTTACCTTCTAAAGTGATACCTATTGCTTCTGAGGAATAACTAAGGGTACTGTAAAAAATAAATCCCAGGTCTTGTTTATATCTGTTTCCAATGAGCGTATCTCCTTTTATAAGCGTTATTGCGAAAGGATCAATGTAAGTGTCTTTTGACTTAATAGCAGCCTCCGCATACCATCTAAAAGAGCCATATTGAAGAGTTTGATAAAAAGTGCCTGCATAGGTGTTATATTTGGGTATAAATATTTCTCCAGTTGTATAGGTTTGAAGCGTGCTCACCAGATTATTCATGGAAGCATCGTCGATGGTACGGGCTACTACGCCAACACCAGGAGCCCAGGTCATTTTTTTTCTACCCGCAGAAATGGAATGAAAATATTCACTTTGGAATCCCCGAATAATGGCAGGATATAATTCGAATTGTTTTTTTTGCCGGCCTGCAAATGCTTTTACATATAAATCGGGTAAAAGTTGGTATTTTAGTTTAATTCCAGCTAAGGCATTGTCAATCAATAAAGAACGTTCCTCAAAGGATCGGAAAATGAGTCCGGAACCTATCTGATCATAAATATATCCAGCAGATAAGGTAAATTTATCGAGTGATTTTTCTATCAGAAAATTTCCAATACCCTGATCGCTATAGCTATTTGTGGGTATGAGTAAATTGGAATTATTAAAATAATCAAAACGAAGAGACAGGGAAAATCCTTGATAATCGGCTTGAAGATTTAGCCAGCTTTCGGAGCCAAAAAGCTGATGATCATATTGGGGGATATTTGCTGCGCCAATGAGGGAATCACGAAGAAAAAAATTAGCTCGGGTCTGGAATTGTCCAAATATATTGAGTTTTTCTTCGGAATCGGTCGTATTTTGTCCGTAAACGGGAACAAAAAAGGGAAGAAAAATCCAAATTAGCAGTAAAAATCTTAGTTTCAAAAAAGGCATTGATTATATTTAGGATAGTTTCAATGTTCGCTTACTTGTAAAATTGTTGTATTTTCGTAAAAATAAAAACAAATGCGGATTCTTACCCTACTATTCTTTCTTTTATTTTCTGTTTACATTTTTGGGCAAAAAACAATGCCTGATGTGACCATCAAAACGTTAGACGGGCAATCGGTATCTGTTAAAAAAATAATAGAAAATAAGCTTACGTTAGTTAATTTTTGGGCTACCTGGTGTGGGCCATGTAAAATAGAACTAGATCATTTAAAGGATATTTATCCTTCCTGGCAAGAAAAATATGGGTTACAAATAGTTGCCATAACGATAGATAATCCAAGGCAATTATCCAAAGTTGCACCTATGATTAAATCAAAAGGCTGGCCTTACCTTTTCTTTGAAGACGCTGTTGGAAATTTGAAAAATAAATTAAATTTTCAGAGTATTCCTCAGAGTTATCTGTTGAATAAAGAGGGAAAAGTAGTGTGGTCAAATATGGGGTATGCACCAGGTGTTGAGCTGGAAATGGAGAAACAGATTCAAAAAGCAATCACGAAATAAATAGTTGTTTTTCAATATTTTAGGTTTTGTGTAAACTGTCCGTTTATTAATGCTTAAACCAGGCTCATTTCATTTAATTTACTATACATTGCAATTAAAAAAATGGATACAGGAATTTTAAGTTTGGGATCAGAAGGAATAAACCTGATAAATTTTATTCTAAATGAACTGAAAAATATTAATGCCAGGTTTGATCAGGTCTTAGGTGTAATTGCAAATGATAGAGTCCATTTTGATGAAAAATGGGCGGAAAATGAGCAAACATGGGTAGAATTCAAAGCCTATTCTGAAGAAAAGTGGGCTGCTAACGATGCCCGCTGGGATGCGAATGATTTAAGATGGATAGCTAACGATGCCCGATGGGATGCTAATGATGCTCGTTGGGATGCGAACGATTTAAGATGGATCGCGAATGATGCTCGTTGGGATGCGAACGATTTAAGATGGATCGCTAACGATGCCCGCTGGGATGCGAACGATTTAAGATGGATCGCTAACGATGCTCGCTGGGATGCGAATGATGCCCGCTGGGATGCGAACGATTTAAGATGGATTGCGAATGATGCCCGTTGGGATGCGAATGATGCCCGCTGGGATGCGAACGATTTAAGATGGATTGCGAATGATGCCCGTTGGGATGCGAATGATTTGAAATGGATCGCGAATGATGCCCGTTGGGTTGCAGATGATTTGAAATGGCAAATCAACGATGTTCATTGGCTTAATACAGACTCAGTATTGGATGGACTCATCTCATCGTTTCTTGATTTCAAAAAGGATAATTTAAAATTTGATGAATTCATGAGGGTGAAAATTGGTGCATTGGGTGCGAGATGGGGTGTTGCAACAGAAAATTCCTACAGGTCAATGCTTGAAAGTATATTAGGGAAGTCATTCAACGTTGAAGTTCAGAATTATATAGGTTTTGATGAAACGGGAAAAGTTTTTGGAAGACCTGACCAGGTTGAACTGGACGTCATTATTAAAAATGGAATTTTAATTATAATAGAATTGAAATCATCTATCAGTAAAAATGATCTTTATATTTTTGAGCGAAAAGTTAGATGGTATGAGTCAAAATTCAATTTAATAGTAGATAGAGCCATTGTCGTTTCTCCAATGGTAGATAGATGGGCCATCTCAGTGGCTGAAAAATTGAATATTGAGTTATTCTCCAATTTCGAGGATTTACATCTTGAGTTTAGAAAGCAAAGGAAAGCCTAGAAAATTGGATTTTTTAATATTTTTTTCCCTATATTCAAATGAAAATGATCGTTCGAATTTTCATATTGCTGTTATTTTGCTCTCTTTGGAGTAAAAATGCTAATACTCAGACTTCCGTTTTAACAGCAAAACCATGGACATATTGGTGGTGGATGGGAAGTGCTGTAGATACAGTAAATATTAAAACTCAACTTGATTATTTTGCAAAAACAGGATTAGGTGGGGTTCATATCATTCCCATATATGGCGCTAAAGGATTTGAAACAAAATTTCAGCCTTTTATGTCGGAAAAATGGCTGGAGTTGGTTCATTTTACTCAAAACCAAGCCCATTCACTAGGCCTGGGTGTTGATATAACACTTGGAACTGGTTGGCCTTATGGCGGGCCAATGATAAATCCAACTCATGCTGCAGCTGCTTTAGAAAAAGTAGAATTAAACTTTTCGGATATAGATTCCGGGCACATAAATCTAGACAGTATCCAAAAAAAGGAATTTCCATTAGGTGTCTTAGGTGCAAATGCTATGAATGAATGGGGGGAAATTATCTGGTTTGATATAATAAATTTAAATAACGGATTTATCCTTCCAAAAGGAAATTGGAAAATAACTATTTGGGGGGTAAAACCAACGGGGCAAAAAGTAAAACGGGCAGCACCTGGCGGCGAAGGATTAGTCGTGGATTATTTTAATGAGGAGTCAATCAAGCATTACTTAAGTTATTTCGACTCTGTTTTGGTAAAACATCCAGAAAAAATTAATCCCAGAGCATTTTATCACGATTCTTATGAAGTTTTTGGAGCAGATTGGACAAAGAATTTATCTCCTATTTTCGAAGAAAGGAAGGGATATTCCTTATTGCCTTATTTGAATATCCTTAAAGATACTTCTCATGCAGATTTTCCTTATGTAATGTGTGATATCAGAGAGGTATTATCTGATTTGGTATATGAATCTTTTGGCTCAAAATGGACAGAATGGGTGAGGAGTAAAAAAAGCTTATCAAGGCTTCAAGCACATGGATCTCCTGGTAATTTGCTCGATTTATATGCCTTATCTGATATTCCCGAAACTGAATCTTTTGGTTGCAGTGAATTTGAAATCCCAGGATTAGCATGTGACGAAGATTTTGAAGAATCCCGTTTTGGCAGGCCGAATCCTCTCATGCTAAAAATGGCCTCTTCTGCAGCAAATGTAAATGGGAAATCTTTGGTAAGTTCTGAAACGGGAACCTGGTTAGCAAATCATTTTAAAGTTAATTTGAGCCAGTTAAAACCACAGATTGATGAGTTATTTGTTTCTGGAATTAATCATGTTTTTTATCATGGTACCACTTATTCACCCAAAGAGGTGCCTTACCCAGGATGGCTTTTTTATGCTTCTTCAAACGTGGGATTACAATCCCATTTTAAAGACGAATTCCATTTATTAAATAAGTATATTGAAAATATACAAGCTGAATTGCAGAGAAGTAAATCTGATGCTGATGTATTACTATATTTTCCAATTCATGATTTATGGAGTAAGCATACCGGTTCGCATTTGTTGCAACTTGATGTGCATAAATATGCAAAGTGGTTTGGTCAAACTCCTTTTGGCCAAACAGCTAAAACACTATGGAACAATGGTATAAGTTTTGATTATATTTCAGACAAACAATTAAGAGCATTAAAGATAGATGATAAAGGTCGTTTATATAATGACCATATATTGGTATCTGCTCTTATTATTCCGGCCACAACCTATATTTCAGAGCCTACTTTTCTTTATCTCCAAGAGCTAACAAAAGCTGGGGCAAATATTTTATTTGTTAATCAATTACCTGAAAAATTTTCAGGCCTTTCTTTAAAAGGGAGCTTGATAAAAACCAATGATATTCAATTAAAAATCAGTGGAAGTTTAATCGCCGATTTAAATAAAATATTAGCTATAAACGAACCATGGAAATCATACGGCATAGATTTTATTAGAAAAAAAACATCAAAAGGATATCTATATTTTTTAGTAAATCAGAGTTTAAAAGAAGTAAAGGAAAGTATTTCACCGGGTATTATTTCTTCAAATTATGAGTGGATGGATCCACTTACTGGAAGAAGGGGGCGTGTCTCTTCCAAAGGTAAAATAGAGGTAAATCTTGCTCCGGGTAAATCAATGATATTATACACTTATTTTACAGGTGCAACGGTTGATGAATGGATAGACGATGCAGAAGGTAAAAGAATAGAAATAGGGAAAACATGGGATGTTTCATTCAATGGGCTGTTTGAAAGAACTGATATTCCATCAATAAAGATGGATACGCTGCAATCCTGGACTAATTTGGATTCAAAAGAATTAGCATCTTTTTGTGGAAAGGGAGTTTATAAAGCTATATTTCACTTAAATAAAGTGCCAAAACATCATAAATATGTGGTTCTTAAATTCGATCAGGTTAAAGAAACGGCAGCAGTTACTATTAATGGGTTTTACTGTGGAATGGCTTGGTCTTTCCCTTTTGAAGTAAGGATTCCAGTACGAATCTTAAAAAAGAAAAATAATATTGAAATTGTAGTGCAAAACAGTGCCGCCAATTTGATGAGAAAACGCGATGCGGAATTGCCCGAATGGAAGACTTTTTATGACATCAATATGGTGGACATCCGCTATCAGCCATTCAATGCAAAAAAATGGAATTTGACCTCTTCGGGACTCATTGGAAAAGTCTATTTAGTTGTTCCTGATGAAAGTAAGGGATTACCTAAACAGAAAGGCATAAAATTATAGGGAAAATCTTTACTTTTGCCTCTGAAAAAAGGAAGGGATATGTATAATAGAACGGAAATAGCATCGCTATTAAAAAATCAGCCTGTTGGTGAAAAAGTTACCGTGATGGGTTGGGTGCGTGCTTTTAGAAATAATCAATTTATTGCACTTCATGATGGAAGTGATTCTGGTACCTTACAAATAGTGGTTGATCCTGAAAAAATTGATTCGACCATCACGCGTCGTATTGGGTTTCACGCTTGTATCATGGTGACGGGTAGTTTTCAACATTCGCAGGGAGCTGGACAGCAGTTTGAGATTCATGCAGACGTTGTGGAAATTTTGGGTGACAATGATTTAGAAAAATATCCATTGCAGCCTAAAAAACAGACGATGGAGTTTTTAAGGCAAAAAGCTCATTTCAGAATGAGAACCCAAACATTTAGTGCCGTTTTTAAAATCAGACATGCAGTTGCCTTTGCTGTGCACAAATTTTATAATGATCGTGGATTTTACTATCTGCATGCGCCAATCATCACGGGAAGCGATGCGGAAGGTGCTGGTGAAATGTTCAGGGTGACAATGTTAAGTCCTGACAAGCCACCTTTAAATGAAGAGGGTAAAGTTGATTTTACTAAAGATTTTTTTGGCAAGGCAACCAATTTAACCGTTTCTGGTCAATTACAAGGTGAAATTGCTGCTCTTGCATTGGGTAAAATATACACCTTTGGACCAACTTTTAGAGCTGAAAATTCTAATACGCCAAGACATTTAGCCGAATTTTGGATGATTGAACCTGAAATGGCATTCTATGATATTATAGATAATATGGATTTGGCGGAGGCGTTTTGTAAATATCTCATTTCTTATGTGTTGGAACATAATGCAATAGATCTCGCCTTCCTCGACCAAAGGTTAAAGGAGGAAGAAAAAAATCTTCCAACAGATAAACGTCGTGAATTGGGGCTTTTGGAACAATTGGAATTTGTGGTCAATAATGATTTCGTCAGGATTACCTATGACGAAGCAGTGTCCATTTTGATGCAGTCAAAGCCATATAAAAAAGGTCAATTCGAATTTCCCGTAGAATGGGGCAGGGACTTACAGGCAGAACATGAGCGCTATTTGGTAGAAAAGGAATTTAAAAAACCAGTAATCGTTCGTAATTATCCAAAAGATATTAAAGCGTTTTATATGCGTCTCAATGATGACGATAAAACAGTGGCCGCAATGGACGTGCTTTTTCCAGGAATAGGCGAAGTCATTGGTGGTTCCCAACGAGAAGAAAGAGAAAGCGTATTACTTGATCGTATGGAACAATCGGGTATTCATCCCGATGAAATGGATTGGTACTTAGATTTAAGGCGTTTTGGTGGTGCTCCTCATTCAGGATTTGGTCTTGGATTTGAACGTATGGTGCAGTTTATTACCGGTATGGGTAACATACGTGACGTCATCCCTTTTCCCAGGACTCCTGGAAACGCGGAATTTTAATACAAGAAATAAGAAAAGGCTGTCGGGGGACAGCCTTTTTTCTTTTAACAAATAATAATTGGAGACCTGTTTCTTTTATTAAAAATATTGAAAACCAATAACCGTGCCAATTATTTCTTAATTTTAGTATCCATTTTGCCCTTTTAACCCATATTTTAAAAAAAGTACGCCATGAAATGTATTGAAGTCTTAGATTCAAAAGGTTGGCAGTTGTTTCATTCTGTCCCTTTTCTTATTTATGCAAAAGATAAGCAATGGATTTCACCGCTTCAAGGTGATGTGCAGGATGTTTTTAATCCGTCGAAAAACCCTGTTGCTTCTCATGGGGAATCACGGGTTTTTGTTTTATTGGATAATCAGGAGAAGCCTGTTGGTCGGATTGCCGCCTTTATCGATCATGAATCTAATGGACATTTGGATTACCCAATTGGGGGTGTAGGTTTTTTTGAATGTATTGAAAATAATGAAGCAGCTAATCTTTTGTTTGAGACAGCTGAAAATTGGTTGAGAGAAAAGGGCATGCATGCCGTTGACGGACCTGTGAACTTTGGTGGCCGCGATAAATATTGGGGTTTACTTGTCAAGGGCTTTTATCCGCCTTTATTTCAGGAAAATTATCACCCTTCTTATTATGCTTCTTTCTTTGAGGCTAATGAGTATATTCCCTGGGAGCAAATTCTTACTATAAAGGGGGATTTAAATGATTTGGACGTCAGTCGGTTAAGAGCAGTTTGTGGTAGAATAAGACAAAGTAATGAGGTAGTTGTGGAGCTTTATGATCCAAAGAAAAAGGATAAATATGCGGAGGATTTTTGTGAAATTTTCAATGCTGCTTTTGGACGATTTGAACATTTTAAACCGGCAGAACCTGAAAAAATTAAAGCTATATTAGAGGAATCAAAGCTCATTTTGGATCCATTATTACTGGCTATTTGTTATATTAACGGTCAACCCGCTGCTTTTTGTGCCACTTTTCCTGACATAAATCCCCTCCTCAAATCTGCACGTGGTAAGCTGTCCTGGTGGAAAATTCCTGGATTGATTTTCCGATTGAAAACAGCTAAGAAACTATTTATTAAAGGAACAGGTTTTGCCATCCATCCCGATTTTAAAACAAAAGGAGCCTTTGCGCTTATTATAGAATTTATGGCTAGTCCTGCGCTCTCACAAAAATATCAATATTACTTTCTTACGACAGTGCGTGCGCACAATAGAGAAGCAGTAAGCCTTTATTTTAAGGCAGGAAAAATGCAGGTGGATCGGGTACATATTGGTTATAGAAAAGCACTTCAGCCCAATGTTGAGGTTGTTCCCAATGAATTTATGGAGGTATAATATGATTCAAATAATTAAACAATTTGTTTGAATAAAACAAATTGTTTAATTAAATTTGCTGCGTACAGATATACTACCCTTAACGCACAAATTTTTATTATACCATGTTTGAACGTGCTATCCTACATTTGGATGTGGATTCTTTTTTTGCGTCTGTTGAAATGCGACGTAACATTGTCTTGAGAGGTAAACCACTCATTATTAGTGGAAATGGGGTTCAAAGTGTCGTTGCATCTTGCAGTTTTGAAGCTCGCAGGTGGGGGATTCACACTGGAATGCCTATTCGGATGGTTCGCAGAATGTGTCCGGAAGCTATTATCATACAAGGAGATATGGAGGCTTATCAACGGGAATCAGGAATTATCGAGGAAATCATACAGGAGGCTGTACCTATTTGTGAACGAGCTGCTTTAGACGCTTTCTACGCCGATCTCACAGGGATGGATAAATATTTTGGCTGCTGGCGTTGGTCTGAGGAACTTAAGCAGCGTATTTTTCGTGAGACACACTTGCCTTTATCCATGGGTTTGGCTATCAATAAGTTAGTGGCAAGGATAGGTACATTAGAAGCACGCCCCAATGGAGCCAGACTCATCGAAAGAGGTACAGAGAGAGGATTTTTATCGCCACTACCAGTTCGTAAGTTACCTGGAGTAGGGGATATAATTTCCAGAAAATTAAATTTAATGGGGATTCGCCAGATTGGTCTTTTAGCTGCATTGCCTCCCAGGTTACTGGAAAGAGAATTTGGAAAACCAGGGGTACAATTATGGAAAAAGGCCAATGCGGAGGACTATTCCCCTGTTATCCCTCATCAAAAAAATGATACTCTTCAATGGGAACAAGTATTAGATAAGGAGACAACAGATTTAATTATTCTTAAAAGACATTTAGTTACTTACTTGGGTATGTTATGCAAGCAGTTGCGTGAACGGAAATGTCTTTGTACCCGCATTCGGGTTAAAATCAGATACGCTGATTTCAATACTTTCAGTAGAGAAAAAAAAATTACGCCTACCTGCAGTGATAGTACATTGGAAAGGGAAGCATTCGGTTTACTGGCGATACTCTTCGACAGAAGACAAGGCATTCGATTAATAGGTATTCAACTTGGCGGATTGGTTATAGGTTCGCCCCAATTGGATCTGTTTGATCAGGGTGCAAAAAACATACATTTACTCAAAGCACTGGATCGTATTCGCAACCGTTTTGGTGATGCCGCATTGGGGACGGTAATTGGTGATTAATGCATGGGTTGCCCTTTCGGTTGCCCGTTCCTCGGCAGGTTTAAAGGTCACTTAGGGATTGGTACTTAGTGCTTGGGGTGGCAGTTCTCTTGCGGTTGCCTCCATTCCCAGAACTTAGTGTATGTGATCAACCGCAAGGGTAATACCCATAGAGGTACCAATAACTAAGTACCAAGCACCTCGTCAGCCTCCTAATATCGTTACGTCGCAAGGGAAATAATACCCACTGGTACCAAAATTACCAAGTACCTATCACCAAGTACCAATCACCTCCTCCCAATAACCAATATTTTCGTATTTTCGCTCTTATTTCTTCAACAAAAGCTATATTCTTTGAAAATATTACTTACTGGCGCTGCGGGTTTCATTGGTTTTCATTTAGCAGAATACCTGCTCAAGGAGGGTTATGAGGTGGTTGGTTTTGACGCTGTGAATGATTATTACGAACCAGTTTTAAAATGGAATCGGTTAAAAGAATTAGGTATTATTGAAAATACCTTTGACGGAGAATTAGTACAGAGCATTAAATACCCTTCATTTAGATTTATCCGCATGCAATTGGAAAATGAAGCAGGCATAATGAGTTTATTTGAAAAGGAAGGGTTCGATATTGTTGTTAATTTGGCCGCACAGGCGGGGGTTGGACACAGCATTAGATTTCCACATACCTATGTGAAATCTAATATTACTGGATTTCTTAATATACTTGAGGCGTGCAGAGTTTTTCCTGTTAAGCATTTAGTTTATGCATCCAGTTCCAGTGTTTATGGATTAAATGCATTATTGCCGTTTTCTACCGTACAAAGAGTAGACCATCCCATTTCAATGTATGCAGCTTCTAAAAAAAGTAATGAATTGATGGCACATACATATAGCCATCTTTTTGGAATTCCAACCACAGGACTTCGATTCTTTTCAGTTTATGGTCCTTGGGGAAGACCCGATATGGCTTTATTCCTATTTACTGAAGCCATAATAAAGGGTAAATCTATTGACGTATTTAATAATGGAAATATGGAAAGAGATTTCACCTATATCAGTGATATTGTCGAAGGGATAAATTTGGTTATGAATAATCCCCCCCAACCTGATAAAAACTGGAAGGCCGAATCAGCTGACATAGCCTCTTCTTCTGCGCCATATCGAATATTCAATATTGGGAATAATCAACCAGTTAAACTAATGTCCTTTATTGAGGAAATTGAAAATCAACTGGGGAAAAAGGCCTCACTCAATTTACTTCCTATGCAGCCAGGTGATGTATTAGCTACTTTTTCCGATATTTCCCCGCTACAAAAATTAGGCTTTCAACCTAAAATCGATTACAAAAAAGGTATCTTTGAGTTTGTAAAATGGTATAATTCTTATTATAAATAGTTTCAGATGATTACGAAGTATAAAAATAAACAAAATAAAGTTGCAGTCATTGGATTAGGTTATGTAGGCCTACCTATTGCATTAGCTTTTGCTAAGCATTTCAAGGTCATTGGATTTGATATAAGTAAACCTCGGATCGACTTGATGCGCGAAGGAATTGATCCTTCAAAAGAGCTTGAGCCAGAGGAATTTCAAGATAGAGATATTTATTTCACGGCAGATGCTGAATATTTAAAAGAGGGTAATTTTTTTATCGTAACTGTTCCAACGCCCGTGGACGAACACTTCGTGCCCGATTTAAGCTATGTTTTAAGTGCATCCCGATTGGTTGGGAGCGCTTTGAAAAAGGGAGATGTTGTTGTTTATGAATCTACGGTTTTCCCCGGTTGCACAGAAGAGGATTGTTTACCCATACTGGAAGAGGTTTCAGGGCTAAAAGTAGGTAAAGACTTTAAGTTGGGCTATTCTCCAGAGCGAATCAATCCTGGCGATAAGGAACATACCATTACAAAAATAGCTAAAGTTGTTTCTGGAAATGATGAGGCTGCCCTTGAGATTATTGCCGATGTTTATGGTTCAATTATTGAACCGGGTGTCTTTAAAGCAAAAACTATAAAGGCAGCGGAAGCGGCTAAGGTTATTGAAAATACGCAGCGGGATTTGAATATTGCTTTGATGAATGAATTAGCTGTTATTTTCGATAAAATGGGTATAAGCACGCATGACGTCCTGGAGGCTGCGGGCACAAAGTGGAATTTTTTGAAATTTTTCCCCGGATTGGTTGGTGGCCATTGTATTGGAGTCGATCCATATTATTTGACCTATAAAGCGCAACAATATGGCTATTCTCCTGAAGTTATTCTATCAGGACGCAGAGTTAATAATAATATGCCAGCTTATATAGCTAAAAAACTTACTCAAAGTTTACTTCAGATAGGCAAAAATCCGTCTCAATGTAAAATCCTTATTATGGGTTTAACTTTCAAAGAAGATGTATCAGATATACGCAATTCTAAAGTAGCAGATCTGGCACGAGAGATTATGGGGTATTCTGTAAATGTTCATCTGGTCGATCCGAATGCTTCCCCAAATGAGGTGGCACACGAATATAAACTTACCTTAATAGATGAACCTGCAGGTAACTATGATGCCATCATTGTGGCCGTTGCTCACGCTGATTTCAGAAAGTATGGTGCAGCAGATTTCAGAAAATTAATGAACGATTCTCCTATTTTATTTGATATTAAAGGTATCTGCAACGAAAAGGATTTAAGAGATTTAGGGGTAAATTATTGGCGATTGTAAGGTTTTTAATAAATTGAAAATTGCCACTTTCTGTCCAATGTAATAAGCCTGATTTTTTGCTCCCTTGTTTTATTTAGCCTATTCTTACCGGGTAATTGATTCTTCACCCGGTCAAGTCCTTGCGACTTATCGGAGCTTAGCTATGTTTTTGGAAAATATCCGCTCTTCAGATAATTGCCTGGTTATTTCGCCAGCATTTCCCGCTTCTATGAATGGAGTTCAGGATTTTGCTGGCTTACTTGCCTCGGCACTTTCTTTAAAAACGTTAGTCAAATTTCATTTTTTATCCTTACCATCCTTATCGGAAAATGCAATTTCTGCTTTAGTCCATCCTCATTCCTTTATTCATCTTCACTATGTCGGATATGGTTATTCTAAATACGGGACACCATGGAATTTGGTTCGCGCTCTTGAAAAATGGAAACAAAATAACAGAAATCAACTCCTTATTACTTTTCACGAGCTTTTTGCCGAATCTATTGCACCTTGGAAAAAGAGCTTTTATTTTCAAAAATATCAAAAATTACTTTTCCATAGATTGTCGAAAATAGCCGATTTTGCCGTGGTGAGTTGTCATGCGTTTCAACCCCATTTTTCTTCTCCTATATCTAAATTCCCCGTTTTCTCAAATATTCCTGTACCTACCCTTTTATTTCCTTTTGAAATGAGAAATGATTATGCCGTTATATGGGGGAATCTTGAGGCAAAGCGAAGTGCCTATTCCTTTTTGGGGAAATACGATCAAACTATTTCAAAATATTGGAAATGGACTAAAATGATAGACATCGGTGTACTAGATCCCTTACCTCCTTCCTTACCTGTTCCGATTATTCATGTGGGATTTTTAAAAGCTGATGAAATTTCTAGCTTGCTTTCTTCTTGTAAATATGCTGTTCTAACTTCTTATTCGCCGGATTATTTTTCAAAATCTGGCATTTTTGCAGCTTACGCTTCGCATGGTTTAGCTGTTTTATCTGCTCCTTCAAAGGAAAATTATTTTGCGTCCCTGGATGGTTTATCGGAATCTATCCATTTTCAAAAAATAAATAAAGAGGATTATCAACATCCATCGTTTTTAGCCTACAATTTGAATGCCTGGTATGGAGAACATGACCTTGCAAAGCATGTAAAACTTATTTATTTACCAATAATTAGAGAAATTGTCCAAAATCATTTTCGTTACTAATCCATCAAAACAGCATACACCAATTCTTGTCCATGTACTAAGTAAAATGCTTGACGGGAATGTTATCTGGCTTTCCTCTATTTTATTTAATCCTCCTTTTTTTTTGAGAAAATGGTTTTTTCTTCAGCAAAGAAGAAGCTTTTTAGTATCTGAAAATCAAATGATTATTCCCACTCAATGGTGGCTAAGAGAAATCATATTACGACTGCTTTTTAAAGGGGAAAGAAGAAATTTCATCAGAGATCGTTTGCACGACTCATGGGTTTGTCACAGGGTGAAAAAATATCAGCCTTATATTTTAATCGGTTCGGAAAAATCGTGTAAAGACTCTTTCCTGGCAGTTAAGAAGTATAATGGAATTTGTATTCTTGATCTTGCACAGATACATGTCAATGAATTAGACAAAATTCGAAACGAACATTTATTTCTTAAAAAGGAATGGGGAAACGATTTTTTATTCGAGAATATTAAAAAAATCAAGCTTATTGAATACGATTTGGCCGATTATATTCTGGTGATTTCTTCTAAAATGAAGTATTCCTTGCTAAAGGCTGGAATTTCTGGAAATAAAATATTTTCCGTTACTCTGGGTTTTAATCCGCAGGTCTTTTATAAAAATCCTTGTAGACCAATAATTAATAATCATCGGCTTCAGTTGATATTTGTTGGAAATCTGTCTGAAGCAAAAGGTGTTTCATTTTTATTAAAAATAATGAAGAGGCTCCTTCCTTTTCCTGTTTCTCTTACCCTCATTGGTTCCAATGCGCACTCATTTCGGAGCAAAACTAATCTTCCAAATATTGCTTTTACAGGTATTTTGGATCAACTAACGATTGCAAATTATTTGAGAAATGCCGATGTTTTTGTATTCCCTTCCTTTTTAGATAGTTGGGGAATGGCCGTTATTGAGGCTATGGCTGCTGGATTACCAGTTATTGCAAGTGACGGAGTAGGTGCAGCTACATGTATAGATGAGCATTCGGGATTCATTTTGCCCATCGAGCAAGATCAATGGATTAAGGCAATTTTAGCCTTGTATTTTAATCCTTCACTAAGAATAAATATGGGACTGCAAGCCTCCGATAAAGTTGCATCACTTACTTGGGAAAATTATCAGAATGATTTAAAACTTTGCCTAAATGAGGTGATTAGCTGAGTATAAAAATGTTTCAACCACCCAAAATTCTTCTTTTTCAGGAATATTTTAGCCCGGGATATCTCGCTGGAGGTATGCAAACCGCAACTAAACATTTGTTATCTAATCCTAATTTTTTCAATATAAGAATCGTTACTTCCAATGCTGACTTGAATATGGTATCCGGTTATCCAGATATTTATCCCGATAGATGGACAAATAGAAAATTTGGGGAAAGATTCTTTCCCGTTTGGTATGCCCATAAAGGCATTATTCAGGCTAGATTTTATGCCCATTTTTATTCTTTTAAACCAGATTGGATTTATTTGCAGGGTATTTATGGCTTCTTTTTCTTCTTTGTACCCATGTTTTTGGCTCTATGGGGTAGAATTCCAGTTATTATCTGTCCTCATGGAATGTTAGACAAAGGTTCTCTTGACCAGAAATTCTTTAAGAAATGGATTTATTTAAAAGTTTTTGTGTTGTTTGGATGGCACAAAAAAATCAGATGGCAGGCTACTTCTATGCATGAGGAGAATCAAATCAGATTTTTTTTTGGAGAAAAGGCAAAGGTTTTCAGTACTAAATTAATGGTATCTCCTAAAACAACTAAGGTACATCGTACTTACAAAAATAGGGATGTCCTTCATTTGCTTTTTTACAGCAGAGTTTCTCCAAAGAAAAATCTTCATCTTATTCTTGAAAGTATGTTAAAAACAGATGCCTCCATTTCTCTATCTATTGTTGGGCCAATTGAAGATAAATTTTATTGGGAGAAAAGCTGTTTCCCTTTAATGGCCTTACTCGGTAATCGGGTTTGTTATCATGGATCTGTTCGTTCAATAGAAGATTATTTGAATTTAAAGGAGGTTCATTTTATGATTTTACCATCAGATGCAGAAAATTTCTCCTTTGCTATTTTTGAATGTTTGTCAAAAGGTATCCCTGTCATTACAAGCAGGAATACGCCATGGGAAAATATTAAAACAAAGGGTGGGGGCTTTATTTTAGAGGATGTGTCAAAGATGACGGAATTATTAAATGAATTGAGCTATTTAAGCGATTCAGCCTATCAAAAGTATTGTCAAGGGGCTTTAAATTGTGCGGCATCCTACATGGAAAGCTGTCAGGGAAATATTGAAGACTACCATAAATTGTTTTCATGGCCTTTACAAGGTTGACAAAAAGGGAAATTTTCTTTTTAGGGCTTTTATTTTGTGCCATTTTTTCTGGTTCACTTCGAAAATGGTTCTTACTTCCAGCATTCTTTAATCATGGTATATTAGGATTTCAAATCCTTTTACCTTGGGTATTTTGTCTTGGATTTTATCCCTGGAATCAAAGTAAAATTTATAAGTATTTATTTACCCATTGGTTAATTTTATTCATTCTTGTGTTGCTTCCAGAAGGTTGTGGACTTTTTCATTCCATTTTTGGTTTTCTTTTACATGGGGGTTTCTGGACCGCATTGTTTGTTTTTTTGGCAAATAATAAGAAAGTCGATTGGGGTAAGTTTTACCCTGTTTCACTCCTGATTTTAGGTTTGGAAACGATCCTTTCCATTTTCCAATATGCATTACCTGTTGAACATTTCATCAATCAATATGCAAATTTTAAGGCTATTGGAGATATTGCTTTAATGGGAGAAAGTGCCAGGGTGACAGGAACTTTCAGTTATGTTAGTGGCTTGGGTTCTTATATATTGTTTATGAGTTTTCAGTTATGGTTTATTAGCTTGCGACCTAAATTTAATCCATTTATTCTTTTTTTTCATGAGGTTTGTTTAAGTATTCTTGCTTTGCTAAATGGTAGTCGGGCGGTTATTTTTGCCTTTATATTAATAGGGATTGTTTCAAGAATTTCCAGAGGGTGGCCGCGCTTGATAAATATTTATACCGTGCTGGTTTTCAGTTTTATACTCACAAGTATAATACTACTTCCATCTTTTAAAAAATTATTGTTTCAACCATTTTTTAATCTATCTGAAAGGGTTATTTCAAATGTAGATTCTGGAGAACAAACGAGTAGATTTATTACCCCATGGAAAAATATGCTCTTTTTTTCCAGTGAAAAGGAATGGTTTGGTTATGGATTGGGATGTACGTACCAAGGCGCTAACGAGATATGGGGCATTTCGGCTAATATGCTCAGATATGGTTATTTTGAAGAAGAACTGGAAAGGGTTTTAATCGAAGGGGGTTGGGTTTTATTGCTTTTTAAGCTCTTATTTATGATCCTTTTTATTGTTTTAAGTAATATCCCCAAGTGGATATGCGGTCTTTTATTTGTGCTCATTTTAGGATATTTCCCTATTGTTTCCAATACCTATAATTCATTTTTCTTTTTGTGGGGAATCATTTCCTTGTCCAGTCAATATGAACAAAAGAATCGCTTTTTTTACACGTAAACCAATTCGGGGATTTCATTATAGTATTGAAAATACCCTAAATGAAGTACGAACAGGTCTTTTAAAAAAGGGTAAATGGGAAATTGACTGGATAGAAATGCCTCTTTTTAGTAAGGGGTTTATTCCCAGGCTCAAGTTGATGTTTTTTGCCTGGTTTCACAAACACGAAATAAATCATATCATTGGCGATATTTACTTTATCGCCTTATTTCTGCCCGGTAAATCACTGGTTATAACCATTCAGGATGTCTTGTTTCTATATCCTAAAAGGGGAATGGTTTGGTTGGTTTTATGGTTCTTTTGGATTTATCTACCCGTTTTAAAGGCAAAATCAATTATTGCAATTTCTAATCATACAAAAAATGAAATCATACGTGTCACTGGTTGTAATCCTTCAAAAGTTATGGTTATTCCCTGTTTGATTTCTTCTCATTTCAACTATTTTCCTAAAAATTTCAATAAAGATTGTCCAGTTATTCTTCATGTTGGAACTGCCTGGAATAAAAATTTACACAATCACATAAAAGCATTAAAAGGTATTCCCTGCTTATTGAAAATAGTTGGCATGCTCTCAAAGAGTCAAAAATTAGCCTTACTTCAGGCAGAAATTAATTATCAAAATCTGGTTCAACTGTCAGAAATGGAAATGCTTGAGTTATATCATTCTTGTGATTTGCTTTTGTTTGCTTCTTTATCTGAGGGATTTGGATTACCCATTCTTGAAGCGCAAAGTGTGGGTCGGATGGTGATTGCTTCAAAGGGGGGAGCCATGGCAGAGGTTGCAGGAAATGGCGCATTATTGGTAGATCCACTTTCGCCTGATGAGATTCGAAAGGGTATTTTATCTGTAATTAATGACGAACCTTTGATGGCGTTTTATATTTCGGAAGGGCTTAAAAATAAGGATAAGTATATTTTCCAATCCATTATAGATCAACACGACAGGATATTTTCATCTATTTAATCTACCCTAAATTTAACTCACTAATGAATATTTTAGGTATAAATTTTGGTCATCCTGACGCATCTGCCATTTTACTGAAGGATGGACAATGGTTATTTGGCTCTGAGGAAGAACGATTCAAACGAGTAAAACATTGGAATGGATTTCCTTCAGAATCTATTTCATTTTGCTTAGAAAGTGCGGATATTTCTTTCGAGCAGTTAGATTTTATTGCATTTGCGGGAGATAAAACGGCTCATTTATTTAGAAGAATGCTTTTTTCCCTGCAACATCCAAATTATTTAATTAAAAGAAAAGGGGCATTTGGAAATTTTAAAAAAGAATGGAATTATTATTTCCCTCACTGGATACTTCATGATAAATTAAGATTTGTAGAGCATCACAGGTCACACCTTGCATCGGCATTTTATAGTTCTCCTTTTGAAGAAGCATTCATTTATTCGCTTGACGGATCTGGTGATTTTTCAACCTCCATGTGGGCAATAGGAAAGGGAAATAGTATAAAAGTATTGGGGAATACCAGCTTCCCTCATTCGTTAGGCTTGTTTTATACCGCAGCAAGCCAATATTTAGGATTTCAGGAAGTGGGAGATGAATATAAAGTCATGGGTTTAGCTGCGTATGGTAAACCTGTTTTTTTTGAAAAATTATTAAGTATGTTTCAGCTTCAAAAAGATGGCACTTTTAAGTTGAAAAATGAGTTTTTTAAGTGGAATAAGCCATTAATTGGTGAGGATAATTTATATGGATACCCAACGATCCCTTTATTTTTTTCAAAACGGTGGGAAATAAAATGGGGTAATTCAAGACATCCTGAGGAAGAATTATCCTCCATACATGCCGATTTTGCCGCATCTGTTCAAAAAGTTTTTGAATTTATATTGATGCAAAGGTTAAATTATCTGGCGGGAATGAGTAGGGTCAGAAATCTTTGTTTAGCTGGTGGATCTATTCAAAATTCCGTTGCCATTGGAAAAATTAAATCATTAATTCCTTTTAAAAATATATATGTACCCTGTGCATCGCACGATGCGGGTATTTCTTTGGGTGCTGCCCAATGGGTACATTTTCAAGAAGGAAAAGGTGAAAGAACAGAAGCTATTTTTCATTCATTTAAAGGTAAATGTTTTACTGATGACGAGATAAAGGCAGTTTGCACCGAAAAAAAATGTCACTTCCAAGAATATAGATTGGAAGAAATAATTCATAAAGCAGTGGCTATTTTATTGTCAGGCAGGATTATTGGATGGTTTCAAGGTAGGGCTGAATTTGGACCAAGGTCACTTGGGAATAGATCTATTTTGGCAAATCCTTTAATTCCCGGCATAAAAGACACGCTAAATGTAGCGATAAAAAACAGAGAAAAATTTCGACCTTTTGCCCTTTCCGTCTTAGCAGAATATCAACAGGAATACATAGGATACAGTGATTTTTTGCCATTTATGGAGCAGGTAAAGGAAATAAATGGAAAAGGGTTAAAGGCCATTGGAGCATTCTTTCACATTGACAATACCATCCGAATTCAATCGGTCCGAAAGGAAGAAAATGCTTTATTTCATGAACTTATAAACTCATTCCATAAAGAGAGCGGTGTGCCGGCTTTAATAAACACCTCATTTAACGAAAAAGAACCTATTGTTAATTCACCGGGAGACGCCATAGATTGCTTTAAACGAACGGGGATTGATATTTTAATTATGGGTAATATACTGATTCAAAAACCAAATATAAAATGAAAGGAAATATATGGATTAGTATCATTACTCCCACTTTAAACTGTGCAAAAACGATTGAACACTGTATTCAATCCATTAAAAATCAGGAATATAAATATGTTGAACACATCATTGTAGATGGAAACTCTACGGATGGCACGATTGAAAAAATACAGGCGTCCGCCTTCAGCGGGAAACTAATTATTGGTTCAGATAAGGGAATTTATGCCGCTATAAATAAGGGAATAAAGCAAGCGAAAGGCCACATCATAGGTATTTTACATGGAGATGATTTCTACGTAAACAATCAGATTCTGGCCAACCTAATACCCATTTTTCGCGGAGGAATTGAAGCGGTATTAGGAAGTGTATGGTTCGTTCCCAAAATAGGAGAGCATCGGATTATTCGTAAATATGGGACTAAATACTGGATTCCAACGCATTTCAGATGGGGAATACAACCACCTCACCCTGGTTTTTTCTTGTTAAAAAAGAAATATTTAGATTTAGGATTATACAGAGAACATTTTCAGGTAGCAGGCGATTTTGAATTTTTATTAAGAGGATTTTTGGAAGGGAACTGGAAATATTATCTCATCCATGAACCTATAATTTTTATGCGTTCAGGAGGGAAGAGTAAATTTTCATTTAAAAACTTAGTCCTCATAAATAAAGAATGCTGGCAGGCATGTTTGGAGAATAACTACAAAATTTTTCCAGGTCAATTACTTTGGCGTTACCTGCCAAAGTTTCTGGGTGTTCTGTTGCCAGTGCTAGGTTATTGTCGAAGGTTACTTTTATGACATTTTGACTTAATAAATCAGCTAGTTAGGCAAAAAAATATGAATATGTTTAGCATTTATATGCTAACTTAGCGGCGTTTATTTATTTAGAATGGTTTATTTTAATTGATTGGGTTTTGAACTGTCATAAATCGAATGCGACTTATGAAAAGCGAAGCTTTATAATAAAACCAACTAAAAAATATTTAATTAGTCTGACCATGAATGGATTCCTATTAAGAAATATTTTATTAATTGTTATTGGATTATTTTTAAATTTGGCTGTTTCTGCTCAGATTTCTTCACCTGAGATGGATCAGCTAATACAAGTTAGTATTGAAAATGGATTAAGTGACTTTCAAATTTTGGAGGAACTACGTAAGAAAGGATTAACTGAAAGTGAAGTTCAAATTGCAAAAGTTAAAATTTTCGACTTCAGAGGAACGAAAGCAAGAAATCCTTCTTTGCTAAATAATAAGATAATAGATTCTGCAAAGGAATATCGTTCAGAAAAACTTAATGAAGTAAAAAGAGCAATTTACAGTGTTTTTGGCAGAGAAATTTTTACAAATAATCAATTTAAATTCAATCCAGAGATACAAATTCCCAGTCCTTCAAATTATGTTTTAGGCTCAGGGGATGGTTTAATTATGGATTTAAGTGGTGTTCAGGATAGGCAGGAATATTTAGTGGTTTCTCCAGAAGGATTTGTTAGATTAAAATATGCGGGACCAGTATATGTTTCAGGTTTAACTATTTTAGAGGCAAAGGAAAAGATTAAAAACCTAATGTCTAAATACTATCCTCAACTAAGTAATGGTTCAACAAGCATAAGTTTATTAATAAAAGAAATAAGGTCAATTCATGTGACAATTATAGGTGAAGTGGTAAAACCAGGCTTCTTTTCTATTCCCTCCTTATCAACAACACTTAATGCTTTATATTTAAGTGGTGGACCAAATGACAAAGGATCATTTCGACATATTGAAGTTATTAGAGGTAATAAACTCTTTAAAAAAATTGATTTATATCCTTTGTTTACTATTGGGATATTTCCTGAAGATATTCGACTTGAATCAGGAGATATTATAAGAGTTCCTTTTTCTGAAATGCCAGTTACAATAAAAGGAGCAGTAAGGAGACCATTAAAATATGAACTGAACAAAAATGAAACTTTAACAGATTTATTAAAATATAGTGGGGGCTTTTCTGAGGAAGCTTATAAAGGAGCTGTGAGATTAGAAAGATTTAGTTTAAAGGAAAAGATAGTATTAGACATTCCAGATTCTATTTTCCACCTTTTTAAACCCAATGCGGGTGATATATTTATTGTGGATACAATTTTGAATAGATTTTCAAATAGTATTTCAATTTCGGGTCCAGTTTATAGACCTGGAATTTATTCGTGGAAAGATAGTTTAACTATTTCAGGTCTAATTCAATTAGCTTCTGGTTTTTTATCCGACGCCTTTTTAGAAAGAGCTGTGCTTTTTAGATCCGACAAAGAGGGCAGGAAATATACTTTAAATATTAATTTAAAAGCAATTTTAAATAATGACAGTATAGATATATTGCTTCACCCACAAGATGAATTAATAATAAAAAGCATATTTGATTTGGAAGAATCTTCAAAAGTCACCATAGAAGGTGCTGTTCAAAATCAAGGAGAATTTCCATGGAGAAAGGAATTAAGTGTTAAGGATTTAATTTTTTTAGCTGGTGGGTTGAAAAATGAGGCATTTACTGGAAAAATATTCATTTACCGATTAAATAAAGATCAATCTTTAAATGCAATATCATTTGATTTAAATGATAATAGAATAGGTGATTACATTTTGAATGCAAATGATGAGGTCATAATAAAATCAGAAAAAGATTTGAACATCGCTAAATTTGTTACCATTTACGGAGAAATAAAAGAGCCTGGTGTTTTCCCTTATGCTGATAATATAACCTTACAAGATATTATCTTGCTTGGAAAAGGATATACAGAGGGGGCAACTCAAATGAATATCGAAATAACAAGGAGGAAAGATGGAATAGATCCATTTAATAAGATGGCTGAATTAGCAGAAAGTTTTATCGTCAACATTCCTGTATCAGGATTAAATAAAATTGAAAATGAAATTTTACTGAAACCTTTTGATGTCATCACTATCAGAAAAAATCCTATGATTCAGTCCCAAACTTTTGTCGAGATAAAAGGACAAATACTATTTCCAGGTCAATACGCTTTACAAAAAAAGGATGAAAGAATAAGTAGTTTATTTTTTAGGTCTGGAGGAAGTCTGCCTGAAGC
>Ga0209088_10000191_pt1 | contig 45930 bp, 43 predicted proteins | sample S_140625_EF_Meta_FD_187324 | JGI IMG/M metagenome (GOLD analysis project Ga0209088, IMG submission 187324) | Freshwater microbial communities from Lake Simoncouche, Canada to study carbon cycling - S_140625_EF_MetaG (SPAdes) (version 2) | ecosystem: Environmental > Aquatic > Freshwater > Lake ... | reverse complement strand
TATGCCTATAAAAAAACGTCTAAAACCAGGGTTTTAATTCTAACTGCTTATCATTATTTTGGGACATAACTGGAGGGTCCATTGGCTTATACATTGTGCTTGCATCTATCAAGTATTTATGGTAACCAATCGCTTCGGAATAAACTTGATGTATGGAATAATCCAAAACAATCTTATTCAATTGTTCCACTTGCTGTTGAACATTTGTTGGCTGATTGGCTGCGTGTTGCAAAAATGTGCTGCGCATAATGATCTTAAGAGTGTCTCCGTCTTGGTCACTTATCACATATTGACCATTTGACTTGTGGTAAACACCGGCTCTAATACCATTTTGAATTATGCGAATGTTGTTTTGAGAGAAAAAAGTATTTGACAAGTCTGTGTTATCCCATAAACCTTCTGTAGGATTCCTAAAAGTCGCACACTGGTTCACTGGTATTTTATCATACATCTGAAATAAATCAGTTGTTTTAGGACCATTAATATCTACTCTTCCATTTGATGGCTTGCAATTCATTATATTATTCTAACAGAAGAAAATATTATATCCTATTATTTTATACATATGAATTTTCAATCCACAGTTTTAATGATCGCCATAATTATTCTTATAATTTGCATGATTCTTATTGGTATCGCTTTAGCAAAATCCAAAAGCACTCAACAATGGCCTCCTCTTGTTGGCGATTGCCCTGATTATTGGGTTGATATGGGCACCGGTGGTTCTCAGTGCGTTAATAGAAAGGATTTAGGCACTTGCAATGCTAGCGTTCCTACAGGCCAACATTTACAAATGGATTTTACTGTTGCTCCTTATATTGGTCAAAATGCCGCTTGCTCAAAATACAAGTGGGCAAACGGTTGTGGCATTACTTGGGATGGCATTACTTCCGGTGTCCCAAATCCTTGCGATGCTTCTGGAAACACTGTCTAATAAAACAATAAAAAGCAAAACAAAAATGAATTATTATGATAATTATATTATGTTATAATTATTATAATGGCGTTTAACCTTGCATTAATTAAAAATTTACCTCTTGAAATTGAAATGTATATTCAAGATTTTATACCAAAGCAGGTTTTGTGTTTTTTAAATAAAAAATATTATGTCAAATATCATAAATACATAAAAGACTGGGTTGCAAAAGAACTATATGAAAATTATTTGCGAGACATGGTAAGGCGCGACAATGACTTTGTTTTTAACTTTTTGGTTAAAGAAAATTATAAAAAATGGCTGAAAATAAAAAAATATAGATATAAAAATATAATTTATGGCAACTACATTTGCTTTATGGAGAGCTTTTGCATTGAAAATCAATCAACAAACTGTAGAAACTCATTAAAAGAGTTCCTCAATAAAACTGGTTTGAGTAAAAATCAGCATAAAAAGAATACTATTACAAATATAATATGGAGAAACTAAACTTGAATGAAATGTTAAACAGACAATCTGATGTTATTAAAATGAAAGAAACGTTAAAGGATTTTGAACTCAATAAACATAACCATTTATTTAAAAAGGGCATTTATGTTTACGGTGAACCTGGAACCGGTAAAACTACGTTTGTCATGGATATATTAAAAGAAATGAATTATGATGTTGTTAGATACGACGCAGGAGATATAAGAAATAAAACCATTATTGACACCCTCACAAAACATAACATGTCCGACAAAAATATTATGAGCATGTTTCATAAAAACATTAAAAAAATTGCCATTGTTATGGATGAGATTGATGGAATGAATAATGGTGACAAAGGGGGAATAAATACACTCATCAAACTCATTCGTCCCAAAAAAACTAAAAAGCAGAAGTTAGAGGAAGTCACACTAAATCCAATTATATGCATAGGCAATTATCACATTGATAAAAAAATTAAGGAGTTGATGAAGGTTTGTAATACTATAGAACTCAAAAAACCAACTTCTCCACAGGTTACAAATATGATTAAAACATTGATGCCAACAGTTGAAGACCCTTTGCAGCAAAATATTTCCAATTTTATTCAATACGACCTAAGAAAGCTTAAAACTATGTTTAACATTTATCAAAGCAAGGAGGGTATTCTAAACAATGATGTTATTAATAATATATTCCAAGTAAAATCTTATAATGATGACACCAAACAAATAACTCAAAAACTAATTAATAGCAAATATCACATAAATGATCATCTATCTATTATGAATGAAACTGATAGAACCATTGTTGGTTTATTATGGCATGAAAACATTATTGATGTTTTAGGAAAAATGAAACCCAATGCATCAATACCAGTTTATTTGAACTTGTTAAACAATATGTGTTTTGCTGATTATATTGACCGCATAACATTTCAAAAGCAAATATGGCAATTTAATGAGATGAGTTCTCTCATCAAAACGTTTAAGAATAACAAATTATATCACGATTCTTGTAAAAAGAAACCAAAGTATAACCCTTTAGAGGTTAGATTTACAAAAGTATTGACGAAGTATTCAACTGAATACAATAATTCTATTTTTATTCAGAATTTGTGCCAACAGCTTGGAATGGATAAAAAAGACTTGTTTGCATTCTTTTTGGATTTGAAAAATAAATATGACGACAATAACATTGCATCATTGTTTGAAAATTATGAAATTACCAAACTGGACATAAATCGTATTTACCGATATTTGGAAAAATATACCAAGGTTGATGCCGAAGATGGAGAAGAAGCAGTTGACGCAGATTTGTCTGATGGAGAATAATCAAAGTGGTTTTTACTTATCCATGTCAAAATCCCAATCCTTAAATAAACCTCCTTCCAACAGATTTGGTTTATATTCTGACGGTTTATCGTTGAACTGTTGTTCATGATTTTCTATCGCTTTTAATTTATTTATTTCTGATTCATCGTCGCGTTTTATGTAATTTAACAATGCCAATTGAGCAAACATTTTTTTGAAGTTATATATCTTTTCCTCAGACATTACGTTTGTCACATTAAACGTTTGGCAAATTTCTGTTGAAGAATTGTTAATCAAATATCGTTGATCATATCCGCTTAACAAATTTGGCGTTCTTTTATTAAAGTTATACTCATTTAACATTTGAGGCACTGTTCTCGTCAACAGAGAAAAAATCAATAAGGTGAGATTCATCTTATTGATTATAAATGAAAAAATTTTATATTGTTATTTGTATTGTTATTTTTGTTCTTGGTTTGGCGTTGGTTTAATTTATAACGGCTGCAACGCGACGGCGCGATTGCTCTGTCTCGCGCTCAGAATCCAATGTCACGATTGCGACTCGCTGCTTCGCTGCAAATGCTGCCCTGCATGCATTGTCCACAGCACAGTGTTGATGCCGCTCGTATTGCTCAACGGAGTCATAGAACAAGGTCACCGGATTGTCGCTTTTAAATTCTCCGGTGCAAATGCGCGTCTTGAAGTATAGATCCTCGCGCTTTGAACCAACGCGATGTCCATAATACTTCTCACCAGTGACTGCGTTCCGAATTGTGGATCCTGTGTCACCAGAACCAAACATGATGACTTGCTTCATCTTGTAAGCGTCAGAATCATATCGCTTGGTCTTGAAACAGAGCTTGTCGTCCACTGTCTCTGTCAAGACCTTATTCACCTTTTGTCTATTGGACCTGGAATTGACCGAGACATTGTCGTCATCGGCGTCATTGGTCATTTGATACTTGTAATCGTAATTGCGGCTCATTCTCCGAGGGGTTGACTGTGATACTTTAATCATACAGACTTCTCTCTAAATCAATTTTTTTTCAATGAAATAAAGAAAATCAAAATAAGATAAAATCAAAGAGATGCACTTTGGGTTTTCTGTTGAATTGATTTTTGGATTATTTCTTTTATTTTATTTTCCAAATAAGACACCTTTGTTGCCAGTTGAGTATTTTCTTGCATTAATGAGTGTATTATTTGAGTTTGTTCTGACAATTTTCTCTCATAAGCTGTCGCCAATTCTATTGGATTTGCATTCATTATATTTCTTTGTTGATGTTGCATCATCTTTTGATGATTTTCAATTGCTTCTGCTCGCTTCTTTGTAAGTTCTTGTATTTGCTGATGAACCTCCGGTTTATGCTCTGGTCTTCCTGGTTCATAATTGTTAAGCATACTATCAATTGAGTTCATAAAAAACTCTTTTACATCCGGTTCCTTAACAAAATCGTCCACAGTTTTTTCGGAAAACGATATATATGGATTTGGGCTTTCCAACATTGTTTTCTTATCAAAAGAATTATGAACATGAGAAAAAACCAAAATAGACTTCATAGGGTCCAACTGAACAAATGGTATTGTGTATCCTTTTAAAAACGCCTTTTCTTCTGCAAGCGCCTCATTATCATTATAACGCGTTTGTTTTAAAAGTTCTTTGCGAAAAGCAAACGTCGCAGCAGTAGAATGATTCGGTCCATATGGTCCAAATTTATACATCTTGTGAATATGTTTAAAATAAATATACATTTCACTTGAACCGGCGCAAAGAGCTTGCGGATTCTGTTGCAGAATTTCTACCGCGTGCGACACTCTGTCAGGCGGATAATAGTCGTCGTCATCCATATAAACAATTATATCACCTTTTGCCTTTTCATGCATCAAATTTCTCTTTTTACCTAGATTCATTTTGGTGTCATATTTAAAATATTTCACTTGAGGAATATCCTTGACAAGGTCTTCTATTTTATCAGTTCCATCGTCAATAATAATCCACTCCATTCTATCCTTTGGATATGTCTGATTTTCAAAACACTTTATAATTACAGAGTAAAACGGTCTTCTATTAAAAGTTGGAGTGCATATACTAACAAACGGCAACTTCTTATTTTTTTTATTATCTCCCATGGCTTCTATTTAAAATATAATATAAGAGTTTTTTATATTATATTCAAAAGCTTAATTTAAATTTATTTTCTTCTTCTTTTTGATCCACCAAATAAATTTTCAATCTTTTCAATCAAAGTGGGTTCTGGTTCAGCCATTGCAGTTGGTATACACTCTTTTTCTGCTTGCACGTAGTCACCTAATCCAGATGTTGAATGATCTATTCCCTTTGGAGTGTATTGTTGATAAATTCCTGTAAAAAAGTATAACAATATGCAAGCAACAATGGCAACAAACGCAGAGTATCCACCAAAATTACTATTTGCACTAATAATAATGTTTATTGACATAAGAATCATGATTATGCTCATTTTGAATTTTAATATATTTTTAATGGTTTCGCCTAGACCATATGGTTTACCGGTTGTTGCGTTCTTTGATTTCATAAATAAAGGGAAAAATATGCAAAATGTGGATATCAAGAATGATAAAATAGGTATAATAAGCCCCATTCCAACCAAGAAGAATGCAATAATAAACCAGAATATATAGAATAATGACCAATACCACGTCAAAATTCCCCACATGTCTCCACTTATCCAATTTGTTGAGGTTGCGGTTTCTGTTTTTTCACTAAAAAGTAAATGAATGTTATAAAACCATAAAAACATTAAATAGAAGGTGTCTATTAATCCAGTTAAAATATATATAAAAAATGATAAAAACGGACCTAGTATTACGATCAATGTTTCAGGAACAAATTCGTTTATAAAATTATATATTGTGTTAATGATTTTAAAATTGCACGCTATAACCTCTTGTAACGTGGTTGCAATATACAGTTTAAAAACGCTGGTTTTAGGACCATTGATCATATTTTTTAATGCGCCTAGAGTCTTCTCAATCGTTTTTAAATTCTCATCCAATGGAAATTTCAATTTAGTTGACCATATACCCTTACCAGTCTTCACAATATTAATGTCCACTGGCAATTCTTTAATAGGTGGCGCAACATCTGTGTAAGGCGCAAACGCTAAACATGTTGGAAGTATGTTAGATTGCGCTACTTTTCCTGTGTATAAAAATAAAGAACCTATTAATAATATAATGCCCAAAGTGAGTAGCTGATTGAAAACGCTGAGAGAAAAACTCAACAGCGCATTCTTTGGTTTTTCGCTTTTATTTTTTTTATCATCTATAGCTGATGTATCTGACATAACTATAATAAAACGATATAATATTTTATTCATTAAATTGCTAAAAATCTTTTTATCTAATCAAAATATATAATGAGCAAACTATATTTAATCATTTGGTCTTTTATTCTGTTGTTTTTGACTATTTATATTTTTAACTGGGGAGACTATTTAATAAAAAATGGATATGTAGTTGAGCACTTCACTTCATTGGGTCCCTTTGCTGACAATGGAGGTCCTTCAACAAATCACACAGTAAGTTTGCCTTTAACAACTACAGTGTCTTGTCAAAATATGTGCGGACCCAATAATAGATGTTCATTAACTGGTGAACAATGTAGTTCTGATATTGATTGTTTTGGTTGCAACCCAAAAACAAAGCAATTTGCTCCTGAAAATAGCCAACGTATGACAGATATTAACGGTCAAAATGATGCAGGAATATTGACCACAAGACAAACACCCACTTACTCTGTTTTAACAACTGATATTGGCACTCGCGCTAAATTGGTTAATAAACCAGACACTCCTCCGCCAGGATATTTTAAAGGCGTGGATACATGGAGAAAAACATTTGACGAACAAAAAGAATTATTTGACAAACGCTATAGTCCATCGTCTCAATCATTTATGCCAAATTATCCAACAAGACCAACATTAAGTGGCGAGTTTGTTGATGATGGGCCGTTAGCTACAAATTACTTTCTTTAAGTATGAAAAATAAATATATTATTGTATATTATGAAGATAGTATACAATAATATGGAAATAACGAATGGTTCTTACATCACGCCAATGCAATCACATTTGGAACCTAAAATAGAATACACAGCAACCCCCACGGCGCTTTACACTTTGATTATGTATGACCCTGACGCCGTAGTTGGGAATTATGTACACTGGGCTGTAATAAATATACCAGGCGGAAATGTATCCAACGGCCAAGCGTTACTTAATTATAAAGGTCCTGCCCCACCCCAAGGATCTGGAATTCATCGTTATATATTTTTGATTTTTGAACAGATGGAGAGAATAAACGCACAAAATATTCCTGAATCTAAACGTTCAATGCCATTGAATGAATTATATAAAATATTGAATGCCGAATTGCAATTAAATTCTAGCGCATATTTTACAAGTGAACACGAAAAAAGTGGCGGAAAGAAACGCAAAAGAAGCAGTGCAACTAAAAAAAGAAAACTGCGCCGAAAAAAAGGCACTAAGAACCGATAAACGTTGTAATAGTTATTTCTTATCAATGACGACCTCTTTTGCAATATTGCGAATTATTTTATCGCACTTTTTATTATCATCTTCTGAGGTAGAACCTCCCATAGATTCCAATAATATATTTTGGTATTCCAAATGTTTTTTAGTTTCAAAATCTTCGGATGATGGATTTTCTTTTACCCAAATAGGGATTTGTTTGATGTTTTTATTTTCAATACCCCTTATTGCTTGTTTTATTTTTATATTTTCGCCGTTTTCCTTTTCCCAAGCGTCTTTGTCTTTCACATATAAGGTTTCTCTCTTCAAGTCACTGCAGTGGATCGGTCTTTTAAACACATCAAGTTCATGCAAGTTCCTCAAGAAGATCTTACTCATTCCCTCTACATATCCGACTCTTCCAATCATATCAAGGTCTGACAATTGCAGTTTGATTTGATTCACAAAGTCAACTAAATTAAGAGCATCTTTGCACTGTTCATTCAAGAATAATTGTAAATTAAACTGATTGTTATTTGTATTGCTGTTGTTTGTTGTATTGTTAATAATGGTATTCTTCTCTTTTGCGAGTTCCATTATTTGCTTATTCTGTTCAATAATAAGGTCTTTAAACTCCTTGTTTTGTTTAAGTAGCTCAACAATTATATTATTTGAGGGTTGTTCTTCGCCAACACTTTCGCATTTTTTCTTATGAGACCATAATCCGTTTCTAGATTTATAAGTTTTTAAACATTTTTCGCACGTGAACAGGGATTTTTGGGACAAATCTGTCACCAAAACGTCACTATCCGTCACAAAAACCTTTTTTTTGTGTTTTATGGTGTTGATGTGTTTACTGAAGTCCTTTTTATTACATGTATTATAGTCACAATATTTGCATTCAAAAATAGGGGATTTTAAGGAGAGATTTGTCACCATTTTGTCACTAAACTAGTGACAGAAAAAATCCCTAAATCCTTTTCCGCAAAAATATGTAAAAATTAGCGTAACAATTTTTTACAATTTTAAAAACTTTTTAAGACCATTTAGCTCACATTGGCGGAATTTTGACCCCTTTTTCATAAAATATCGGCGCTTTTGAAAATTGGACATTTTTTTTGTCCATTTTTTGATTTTGGAAACACTTTTGCCCCCTTCTTTTTTTCAATATTTCGCCCTGACTGAGAATATAAAATCAAAATAATATATTTTAATTTTATTACCTATTTCAATGCGCCTATGTAAGCAAAATCCTTAAGCTTAATGCGTAACTGATTAATTAGGCTCATTTTGTTGTCTGTGACGAACTGACACGACAAAATTACTCGGCGCTGATTTGCGCAAAGCTTGGATGCTCTGTGGTATAAATAATTGCCTTCAAAACACACACCATTTTCATTCAAATCCAGACTGACAATCTCGTTTTTATTGTTTTTGAATTCAAACTTAGTGCATGTAAGGTCAGTGGTTATTGGAATTAAAACTGTGAAGAATCTGCCGTTATAATAGTTGTGATCGTAGTGCCAGTTAATCCAGTCTCCCTCTTTTTCGTAAATCAATAGAACACACGACGTTGGGAATGATAAATCTGTTGGATATACTTTAAATCCAAGAAGATCGGAAATTTTGTTGCATAGTTCATTTTGATAGAAAGGTATAATGCTCTCGGAGTTTTGTGCTATTTGATTTGTGGGAATTGTAACGCCTGCTTTATTTGGAAGCGCGCAATTCGCAATGTTTTCGGCGAAAGATGTTATTTCAACGCGTTTTTGAATGGATTTGTCTTGTAACATGGTTTGAATTTCGTTCATAGAATTATTTGATAATTGAATAGGAAATTCTTTATAAAGACAGAAATTTTTATTGCATTCATATTTTTTTTCAAGCTGACAAGAACCGGAATTATAAGCGTATACAATAGTTGCAGCAATAATAACAAGTATTATTGCTATTAAATATAACAAATATTTTGCGTATTTCATACTATAGGAAATATTTTTCATCTATAGTATAAAACAATATAAAAAATAATACAAGAATAAACAGGATAATTATGTTGCATACATAAGCCCACAATTTCCGCCAACAAAAGTAACCACATTATATCTCTCTTCAAATGTGTATAAGTTAAAATTGTAATCGTAAATTCTCCATGTTGGTTTATTAATGCCAATAATATTTCCAGTCTGAGGGTCGCAAATAGCAAGCGATTGTGCGTATGGGTCCAAAGTTGGAATAATTGTATTAAATTCCAACTCAATTGTGGTAAAACGACTCATATTAATTGCTCCATAAGGTTGGGATTCTAGTGGAGAGTTATAAGTGCCATAACTGTAAAAATAAATCCCAGATTCAGCAAATCCACCTGTTCTAACCCATTTTTCTATATAGTTGTAAACACCAACAGGCTGCAAATTCTCTCTATAAGAACCATCTAATAGTATTCCCATACTTAACAAAATTCCGTTTGCATTTGCTCCATGAGAGCCACCTGTAATGAACCATCCTGTTAATTGACCATTTGGATTTACTCCAGGTCCAATATCAACAACAGTTGTAGAACCATCTGGATTTGTTCTTGTAATTTGAAACGCGCCGCTAGTTGATGCAGGAACTATGTCATATGGCAAGTAATTGTATGGCCAATTAGAATAATTTGTCCACTCGTTGCGCAAGTTAACGTCGCTTCTTTTGAATACAAATGTCATACCTGATACCATTCCAAGTGAATCCAATTGCACTTTATTTGGACCAGTAACATTATAAAATATCTGCTCTCTCACTTGTTTAAATAGATATTTTTGTTCTTGAAGCGCAAATAATCTGGATTCCTCGTTGGAAAGAAAACAATATGTGCAATTTAAATGAACGTCGGCGTTCCATATTGTTCTTTTATCTACATAGGAATTCAGACCAAGCTCAACATCAGGAGGCGTTTGTAAGAATCTATAAAACTGCATATACCATAAATTAAAATTGGGAGCCACATAAGGGTAATTATTTGCGCCATCATACACGTCGCGAACGCGAAATAATTCTTGAATTGGGCGCATCGTAATATTAATATGTAATTCATTATACTGCAATGAAATTAATGGAAATGCCATTTGAGATTTAAAATTAAACCAACTATTTAATGGAATGTATAATGTTCTTCCACCAATAGAAGGTCCAGCACCATTTGCATTATAATAAGCATTTGGATATGAGTTAACTCGCGCTCCAGAATTTGCAGGGTCGTTTAATGACGCGGTGTTTCCGGTCATTTCATTAAATCCGAACACCTTTGTCCCTGTCAAATCGCGCTCAATCATAAGTTTTAAATATTCGCCAGAAAATTTTTGTAGCGTTTGGTTTCCACAAGTAATAGTAATACGAGATATCATCATTGCTCCGAGTGAACTAATCCATCTGAACTCATATGGAACCCATTTGCCACTGTTATATAATTCAGATTCTTGGTCCGTGTTAGGAGGCATAATAGGACTCCAAATGTTAGGCAAGTCAACGCTTAAATAACAATCCATTAAAAGGTCTGCATATCTGGGTATTTTAAATGTAAAGTTAGATTCTTCTGCTAAACGAAGAGTTTTTGCACCTTCAAAATCCACGCGAAATTTTTGCATTCCAAAATTTGTATAGCGAGCGTATGTTGCTTTGAAAAAAGTTTTTGAAGGGTTGCCATTTAATATGATATTTTGTTGTCCTTCACTGACCAATTGCATTAATCCACCAGCCATCTTTTAGATATACTATACACAAATAATTTATATTTAACTTTTTTGATTAATATTATTATATTTTAAAATTAGTATTATAATATAGTAGGACAATGGATACTACGAATAAAATGATGAATATGATGGCAAATCTTAAGGAGAACTATGCTGCTTATATGTTATTAAGCATGATTATAATTGTTATTATTGGGGCTCTATGGTATTATTTCTATATGAGAAATCTAGTGAATCGCGAATGCAGTAGTATGAGTAACCTATTTTCATCTTTGAATGGTTCAATAAGATCATTAAATGCAAGTGATCCAAATTGCGGTTATACTTTAAAAGATTATTACATTAAAACTTCATACAATTGCTGCAGTCCAGGAACTTTCAAAAATGACTATGTTTCAACGTGCGCGTTGAAAGACGTTTTAAAGCAAGGTGTGCGCGGTTTGGATTTTGAAATATTTTCAATAGATGACCAACCAGTGGTTGCCACGTCTACTGTTGACAATAATCATATTAAGGAAACTTATAATGTTGTCGCCTTTTCTGAAGTTATGAGTATAGTAACAAACTATGCGTTTGCTTCCAGTGGCGCACCTAATCCACAAGACCCAATAATTTTTCACTTTAGATTTAAGAGCGCAAACCAAAAAATGTATCAGAACTTGGCTAATATATTTAAAAGCTATGATTCATTCTTTTTGGGACCTGCTTCAAGCTTTGAGCAAAACGGAAAGAATTTTGGCAATACAAAATTACTGGATTTAGTTAATAAAAAAATAGTTGTTATTGTTGACAAATCAAATAATGCTTTCATGGACACTGAAGATTTTTATGAATATGTCAACATGACGAGTAATTCTATATTTATGCGTGCTCTCCACTATTATGACGTTAAAAATACACCGGATTTAGTAGAATTGCAGGAATATAACAAGCAAAATATGAGCATTTCAATGCCGGACATTGGTGAGAATCCGCCAAACCCAAGCGCCATTGTTTGCAGAGAAACTGGTTGCCAGATGATTGCGATGATGTATCAGAAGAATGATATTAATTTACAGGAGAATAATGCGTTCTTTGATAAATGTGGATATGCATTCTGTTTGAAACCTGAGAAGTTAAGATATATTCCAGTTTATGTTCCAGAACCTCCTCCACAAAATCCTGCACTTTCATTTGCAACGCGCGATGTTAAGAGTGATTATTACGCGTTTAATATCTAATCAACCTTTGAGAAAGGTTGAGCCAAATCAAAATAAAATAAAACAAAAAAACAAAATTATTGTGTTATGAAAAATAAAATAATACAATAATATAATATGCCCAAGACAAGAAAGAATGGACAAAAAACAAAAAATTTAACAATTTGTAAAAGTCGGTATGCGTTGTGCACGTCTGCTCCTTGCAAAACAATAAAGAATAAGCCTGGTAAAACCAGTTGCAAATGCACTGTAGAAAACGGTTACAACTTTGCGACAAAATCTTGCAATAGATTAAAGTGTCACAAAATGAAGAACGGTACGCGTCGTATTTACTCTACCTTTTCCATTAATGAGATGAATGACGGAAAAAGAATCACAGAATGCCCTAAGAAATACGAGTGGTCTGATTGCTTAAACCATAAATGCGTAGTTGATCCCAAGAATTCCAAAAAGGCAATTTGTGAGTGTACGTTAAGAAAATCCAATAAGAATTGGTTTACCATGGGTGCAAACAATCATAAAAAATTCTGCGGTAAAAGCAAATGGTCTGGAGCTCATAAAGCAGATTTTTACGCCACACGAAAATTCTGGAATGGTTATTTTGATAAGAAGACACATAAAGATGGTAAAATGATTGGAAATCCTAAGAATATTATAAATAAATTGCATTAAACAATTACTAACAGTTTTCTTTTTTCTTTTAATAATATAAGACGATTAAATGAAAAATATATGCGATAAATCAATGAGCTTCCAGGAATGTGAATTAGCGATATTAAGAAGTGCGGTAGATAAAGCCGAAGAGCGTTCTGGAAGAGCTGTAGCCAATTCAGGAGAAGTAAAGAAGATAATTGGAATTGTAGAGAACTTTATCCGCAGAAAAAAAGTGATATGCTATGGAGGAACTGCGATTAATAATATTTTGCCAAAACAAGACCAATTTTACAATACAGAAGTGGAAATACCAGACTATGATTTTTTCTCTTTTAATGCGTTAAATGATAGCAAGGAATTAACGGATGATTACGTGAAAGCCGGATTTTTAGAAGTAGAAGCAAAGTCAGGACAACACAAGGGAACATATAAGGTGTTTGTGAATTTTATACCAGTTGCGGACATTACATTTTTGCATAAGGAAATTTACAAGGCGGTAAAACAAGAAGCAATAAAAATAGACGGCATTTTATACGCTCCTCCGAATTACTTGAGAATGTCCATGTATTTAGAACTTTCAAGACCGGCCGGCGATGTTTCAAGATGGGAAAAAGTGTTAAAGCGTTTAACGCTTCTCAATAACAACTATCCTTTAAAATCCGCGCATTGTGATGACATAGAGCCTTTTCAGAGAGAAATGATAAACAAAGAAGATGAAGACAAGATATTTGAAATAACTAGAAATTCATTTATTAACCAAGGGGTGGTGTTTTTTGGTGGATATGCAGTAAGCCTCTACTTGCATTATATGCCAAAGCAATTGCATAAAAAGTTAGAAAAAATTCCTGATTTTGACGTTTTATCGGAAGACCCTAAGAAGACAGCAGAAATTTTGAAAGAGCGTTTGAAGGACGCAGGATATAAGGCCAAAATTGTGAAACAAAAAGAAATAGGAGAGATAGTTGCACCACACTATCAAGTTTTAATAGGTGCGGATACAATTGCGTTTATTTATAAGCCAATTGCTTGCCATAGTTATAATATTATTACGGTTGACAAACAGCCTGTGAAAATAGCAACAGTTGATACAATGTTGAGTTTTTACTTGGCATTTTTATATTCTGATCGCAATTATTATGATACCGAGAGAATAGTATGTATGGCGCAATTTCTGTTTGAAGTGCAGCAGAAAAATAGATTACAACAGAAGGGTCTTCTAAGACGATTCAGTATAAGCTGTTATGGGCATCAAGAAACAGTGGAAGAGATGAGAGCCGAAAAGGCTGAAAAGTTTAAAGAGCTGAAAGAACACAGCAAAAAGCAAGACAAAGAATACGAAGAATGGTTTTTGAGATATAGACCAGCGGACATGCTTTCTCAAAAAGAAAAAAAGAAGGAAGAGAGAAAAACAAAATCAAAAACAGCAAACAAGAGAACAAAGAAAAATAAAACTGTAAAACGAGGCCGAGGTGGATTGTTTTTTTAAAAGCAGAAATAATCAATAAAAACTATATATAATTCCTTTATTATTTTTGATAATATTTTAAAAATAATATGCTCATAAAGCTCATTAGGTATGTATTTTTTTAAATGGAATGCCGCAAAAACTGAATAAAAAATGACACATTCAACGATCCATTTTAAAATGCGATTGTGAAATGTCTGATATAAAGACCATTGGTTTACGTAGCTGCACATTTGCGTGCTATTCTGTTTAACATAAAACAGATGGATGTCCAGAAGACCTGCAAGTATGCGGTGAAAATTGTTTTTTTCATTTTTAACGGACAACATATAATGAATTTTGTCAGAGCCAAACAAGTCCAGATAAAGTGTTTTTCTATTAGTTTCAAACGGAAAAATATATGGGTTGACTCCGTCACAATAACGGTTTTTATAAACCATATTTCCATCAGCAATAAAAGGAACAAAACAAGACTTGTAAATAGTGTCAATTAATTCATCCGTGCTTTTGTACTTGCTTTTAATAATTTTCTTTCCTTTTTTAATGTCATAATATGTAATATACAAGACGTTATTTAATTTTAATTTTGCAGACGTTGAATTAATGCGAACTTTTATTTTATCCAAACAAGATTTGAACGCGTGAAAGTGGCGAGTTTCTTTAAATTGCTTTAGAACTATATTATATAATTCAGGCATCAAATCCAGTGCGTCTATTTTGTATAGGACAGCGCAAACCGATCCAATACTGCAACTGGAAATTTTATTTATGGTTAAATAGTTTTGTTTTTCCATTTCTCTCAAGAAGTAGAGGGCGCCGATTAGGTAACTGCCGTTAAATATTCCTCCGTCCAGAATGAGATTAATGTTTTCTGGCTCCTTTCTCTTGGGCAAATTTGCCATTAAATTTTGAACGTAGTTTTCAATGATATGCATAGTAATTGTTATAAAAGTTCTATAACAATTATTGTAATTTATAACGAGATCCAAGTATAACAAGTCCTAAAATTTCTCATTCTTCATTAATCTTCCAATAAATGCACCAGGATCATCCTTATTCATTACATAGCAGTTAATAATTTCAGCCGGAGAATAAAAATACTCAGAAATCTTCTTTAATTTTCTCTCATCAATGTGTTCTGAATAGTATCTTTCATACATTTGTCTTATTATATCGCGCGACGCGTTGTCCAATTTAAGTGTTATGTCAATGCGCCCAGGTCTTATTAATGCCGGATCTAACTTGTCATAATGATTGCTACTAATTCCTAGAATTCGGCCTGGCGTCTCTTTAAGACCATCCCACAGATTCAGAATATCGTCCAATGTAATAGGATCATCTTCAAGCGGTTTTGTTACCGTGCTTAAAAGCTTATTTTGCTCTTCATTTGCTTCAACAAAGGTTTGAATTACATCTGCGACGTTTACTGAAGATGTCGGAGATAACGATGTCAAATTCAACTTTTTCCCAATACTAGTTCCAGATTTATCCTTAGCATCTTCTCTCTTCCATACAATTTCTCCAAGACAATCTATGTCCTCAATAATGATAATCTTTTTATCAAATCCCACACTATGAACCTTGTTACTAGAGTTATATCTGTCCTCAAAAAAGAAATCATCCAATTGACGCTTGGTTTTAATAAGTTTCAATGAGAGAATAACTATGTGACGTCCTGTCATGTTTGCAAGACATTTGAAAAAAGATGTTTTGCCTGTTCCTGGAGGTCCATGTAATCCGATTCCGAGAGAATAAGGTATACCCATTTCGTAATACCAGTCTTTGTTGTCAAGAAAGAATTGAATTTTGCTTAAAACTTCTTTTTGATTTTCAAAGAACATATTTTTAAATGTTCGCGTGCTATCAAAAGGATATTCACTCCAGCATTCATATTTGTAATCCTCATACTTAGTTTTAATTAGAGTGTAAATAAATTTTTGACTATTGCGACTTTCTTCAATGGCTTTTATATATTTATCTTTCAATTTGTTAACATAATTCTTAATGCCACTTGTATTTGTTTCATATGAATAAAGCGTCAACGTGATTTTATCCGTTTTAGTTGTTTGCTTTTCTTTTTCGCTTCCACCGGAATCTTCAGTGTAAAAATCTGCAATAGCATATATTTTGAGGTCGGCTTTATATAAAAATGGTTTTTTTTGAGATACTATATACATATCATCGTCATCATTATTATCATTCTTGTCGCGAAATTTATCCATTGTTGTATAGAGCTCTTTTAATTCGTGAATCGTTTTATTGTCGTCCATGGTTCCCAAAATGTCGGCCCACAATGCCTTAAATGCGTCTGTAAAACAAGACGATACTACTGGATAAAGATTATAAGTGCCAACACTAGAACACCGTTTGCCTTCATATGTTATTGAATATTTTTTATAAAACAAGCTTTTGATTGTGTCGCGAATATCTATATTCCATGACTTATTAAATGAATTATTTTCGTATAATATTTTTACGAGGTAACTTATTGCAACAAATCCTAGAGTTGAAAAAATTGCGTCAATAAGGTGATTCCCAGTTTTCATACGTTGAAAGAGAGAAATTTTTATGGAATCGTTAAATGTGGTTTGTAGTATGTCGGTTAAATCAAACCCTGGTGGCATGAATATATTAAATAGCAAAATGCGTTTAATATATTTAAAATAGTTTATTTTTGGTTATGATTATTTTTGGTTATGAAGTATAAAATACTCGCTTCAATTTATATTCTCTCATGCATTTGCTCAAAAAGCATTGACACTTTGCACAAGGTTTGGAATTCACGTAATTCCCATCATTCTGTCCTCTGCCAAATTTCATAATATACATATCTGCATCTTTCATCTTATTATAATTTCCGAGAGATTTTACCACGTTCTCTTCTGCATGCAAATTTCTATCTGTGTGCAAATAAGTGTTATAATAACTTCTGCTTGTTTCTTGCCGATAACCAATGCGATTCACCGCACTGGCTATAATTTTTCCTCTTAAAACAATCACAGCAACATGCGCAATCACGTTGGCTAGTCTGAATCGTTCAAAACGTTTATCATATTTAATTTCTTCTAATACTTTTATAATGTCTGAATTTGGCATTTTAAATGCACGGTTATTATTATATCGCGTTCTATTTTTATATTTGTTTCATTTTAAATTTTTATTTTTAGTGGGAGGAAAAAAATTGATGGAAAAGTTGCCATTGTTTTTAACTCAATATAAGAACAATGATAAAAGCAATTTGCAGTTATATTGCAAAGCGAAGGCTATGCAGAAAAATAAGAAAAAAGAAAATTGATGTTAATAGTCTTTGCGGAGTAAATTTATCGCACACAAATTTATCGCATATAGATATAAGAGGTGCAAAATTAAGCTTCTCTTCTTTGATAAAGGCAAATCTAAAAAATACAATATTGCAAGGGGCTGTGATTAAACACGCTTATTTGCAAGGAGCCAATTTATCTGATTCAAATTTAATATATGTTAATTTTGCAGGAGCAGACTTACGTGGTGCAAATTTATCTAATGCAAAATTATCAAATACTGATTTTACTGGAGCTGACTTGACCAATGCAAATTTAACGGACGCCAAGTTTGATAGAACTACCAATTTTACAGGTGCAAAAATGATAAATGTAATTGTTGACGTTAAAAGATTAAACATTGCTATTACTATAGGAGCCGAAATACAACCTTTGAATATAATTGGTAGAGTATTGCATAGTTTTAGTTTTAAATCGCACAGTTCAAAAAAAATTATGCCCATTGCAGATTAAAACCGGCTGAAATGAGTTGTTACTTTTGACAACACGTAATATAAAAGACCAAATAATGCACTTGTGAAACAAAACCCATATAAATTGACATTTCCATCCTTTGAAAACAATACAGGGAAAAACTTGTATAAGTAACGTCTGAAAATTGGCAACTGAAACAGAAAATACAATACCGAAATTAAAAGAGGAATTTGAATTTCTTCGTATAATTGGTCCAAACTATCGCCGTATTGAGCATTGTTCTTATAATTCTGAATAATATCCTCATTGTCTTCATAATCAGTAATATAATCATTGTTGGATTGAGGTGGAATGTAATTGGGTTGAATTTGAGGATCTTGCATCATTGCTTCTGTATTACGAGGAATATCTCTAGACGGTAATTGTGTTGCGCCGCTGGAACTAGCCTGTTGCAATCCACTGACAATTTGATTAATTGTAGTTTGATCTAAAGTAACTCCAGCGCCATTGGAATTCTGAACTGGCATAGAAGACATGTTTTCATTGGCAGATAAACTTATATTTCCTCCTATACTTCCTCCACCAGCTGGGTCGGTTGGTAAATCCATTATACTTGTTGTGTCTGACATATAATTATTATAAGAAGGATTTGATATAATAATTACGCAAAATCCACTTTTAAGAAAAGTGGAGCAAAAATGCAACCTTTTTAAAGGTTGCGCCAAAAGCGTCTGCGGTTTTGCAATACTTTTTTCAAAAGTATTTATTCCATTGCGACGTTTCTCTTCTGTGCGTCGCATTTTGTTGTAACAGGACTAAATTTATAACATTTGTCTTGATGTTTGTAAATCTTGTCTTCTATTTCGTCCATGGGAGGTGCTTTGAATATAATGCAATTTTTTCCCTTGCATACAGTTCTAAAAAACGTTGCCAACCCAAAACCTAATAAAGCGGACATTATATATTTACCGCTTTGAGTGTGAAGAAACCTTGTAAGGTGCATGTATATATTATATTAAATATTTTAAAATTTTGCTAAGTTTGCACTGGAACCGTTTTTATTTGCGAATCGTCGGCTGGGCACTTTACTTCAGTAGCTTGATAAGTAAAACAGTTGTCCGCATTATCCTTATATTGAACTTTTCCAATATTTTCTGGAGTTGGGTATACGTATACAGTTTTTAAATCAGGTCCCCAGATGTAAACAAAAAATAGACCAATTGCTAAACTAATAATGAAAGTTGGAATGTCAATGAATTTTGTAATCATGTTTTATAAATAATGTTTATATTATTTTTTCAGCTTTGATTCAACTTTTTAACAAACGATTTATACCCCAGCAGTCACTATATAGGTTTCCTTTGTATTTGGATTCATTGCAACTAGTTTACCTTTTACAAGTTCAATTTTAAAATTCAATCTACTTGCTTCTGTTGCGGCCATTGTGCCATCTGGTAAAAGTTTTGGGTGAATTGTTATCTTTGGCAATGGTTTATCTTCATCTTCATCTTCGTCAGAATTTTCGTCTTCATCAGAATTTTCGTCGGAGTCAGATTCAATAGGCTGCTGATTCAAGGCAAACCTGGGTTGTGACTTTAATTTTGTGAAATCTGGTTCTTTTTCTTTTTCTTCTTTCTCTCTTATATCCGGAATAGCAGAAGTCATTGCTTTTGCGTTGCGGACTGTTCTCTTTTGAGAGAACTTTTCAAGACCCATCTTCATTGTAACCACTTTTTGACCATGTTCACCAATATCCCATTCAAGGTCTTCAATTGATATGGGTATTTGAATTAAATGAAATGTGTTGTCATCTTCGTTGTATTCAACCCCATTGTAAGAGTATGTCTTCTTTAAAATATCATTTACTCTTGGTTGCATTGTTGTCACATACAATTCAACCGCATCAACTATAAATTGTGTATTTTGCGTTGAGTTATACTGTTGTATCATTGCATTAAAGTTGTCTAAATTGTTGTAAAATTCCAGTTTAATATTTTTGAGCTCTTCCTTTTTCTCTGCATTATCCGCTATATTTAGGTAATGTTCTAAAGTAAATTCGTGTATTTTGGTTGCATCGGCAACTTCTTCTTTTATGCTATCAAATTTTGCCACAGCTTGTTGAGCATTTATGTAACCAAATAACAAATTGTTTTTGTCTATGATAATTTCGTTATTATAACTCTTTATCTTTTCTTCATCTTGACGAATGTCATCAGTAATATTATATGTTACACCCAAATTGATTTTAATGTCTAACGGACATGGCGTTTTTCTATCACCGCACAAAGCAACGTATTGTCTCTCACCATTATTGGTTTTAGTAGAAAAAATAGATCCGACTGGCCTCTTACAATTAATGCACTTGGGTTTTATTTTAGCATATTCATTTCTTTTCTCTCGCCAACTCAAACCAGGAAGCTTAGAAATTTGAGTTTTATCCTTTTTAATATTGGCTTCATATGCGGCCTTAAGCTTGAAATATGTGTTTAAACCGTCTATAAACTTTTTCTTTTCTTCCATTTTTTCTTCATTTTTGTCGCTCATCATTCTATAGATTATATTTATATTTTTAAATATTTATTTTTATTAGAAATAATATCGTATTCGGTTTCCCAATGAGGAAGACCAGTGATTAATTCTTGATGCGCTCGCTGTTTAGATTCTTGAAAGTTTTGTATCTTTGATAAAATATACTGTTGTTTTTGTCTATTCTTCATTTCTTTTTCAACAGGAGTCAATTTACCTTTGTATTTGAAAAACAATATTGCTCCTAAAATGACAAGAAATCCGATTCCTAATGATATATTTATCAATAGATTGTTGTATGTATTTTTAAAAATTCTACATTGCTTTAGTGTTTCGCTTAAAAAGTATTTAACTCCAGGTTCTATCAAAGCAGGTTTAGTAAAATTGTCAAAGTTCATTATTTATTCCTTATAATTTACTTTTATAAAATCAAAATAAATTATACACAATATCTATATGGATAGTTCTTATCTCTCATTATTGATATTTATTGCAATAACACTTTTATATTATCTCGTTTTCAAACCAAAATTAAATGCATCTGCATTTGACGATGTGAGTGGTCAAGAATATGCTGCATATAGCAGCAAAAATAATGTGTTTTTGACTTGTTATTTTTTATTAATAGTTGTTACTCAAATAATAATGAACTCAAGTGTTCTTGTGAACACGTGCGGCGGAAGCGTGACCCAAAACATCGGTGCTGCATTTTTATTAACCATTATACCATGGTTCTTTATTTTTGGAATTGTTATTGTGGCATTAATGATATTTCCTGGTTTTAAATCAGCATTTTCAAATGTAATTGGATATTTTGCTGTGGCTGGAACGGCAAATAACATTTTAACTGAATTATTAGTAAATACAGATTTAAATCAAACTATAGACGATTCTACTGAAGGAAATGCTGAGAAAAACAAGAGCTTAAAAGGAGCGGCAGAGGCAATCATAAAGTTGTGTGGAAATATGTCTATATTAATTAATCAAATTGTTCCCAGCAACTTTGTTGAATACTGGTCAATGCTTGTTCCGTTAATGAAAGATCAATATCAGGCAGGAGCCCCTGAGCTTAAACAGCAGTTATTAGACACCGTTGTTATGAGAGATAATATTGGCGAAGCAATGTGGTATATTTACACCGCAATATTATTGATATCTATTACGCAATACAACATAATGAAACGTGGATGCACTGGTGATTTGGCAACAATGCAAGCAAGTCATGACAAATACTTGGAACAAGAAGCCGCGGTTAAAGCCAAAACAGAAAAGGCCGAATCAACTGTATACACAATGTAACAACCTTTCGCAAGTTTATGAGAAAGGTGGTTTAAAATAATGTTTGTCTTGACAAGTAATACAATACAAACAAGTAAGAAAGAATTCCTAAAACAATGGCTAAAAGCCAAATAGGAAGGATTGTTTTGTTGCGATAACCAATGCCAAACTCACGAATACTGCCATCATCTCTATATAAGAAACTGGGTTTGCCAATTTGAATTGTAATGAATATGACTAAAAATAGTAAAACACTAACAAGAGTAGGATTTTTTGCAATATAGGAACGATACATTAATATATAATAATATATAATTTGTATATTATTATTCTTCTAAATTTAAAATTACAAGTTATTAATCGCGTTCCTCCCAATCATCTTGGCCTTGTTCGGCTCCAAAATAGTCTTCACCTGCGTCATCTCCATTGAACCAACCAATATCATTTTCTTCTCTCTCAATATCAGCAACTGCATCTGCATTTTCTATATAATCTTCTAAATATTGATCCATGTTTTCATCAACAACATCTTTATTTTTTCGCAAGGACTTTTCAATGTCGGCAATCTTTTCCATGGATTCTCTCTCTTCATCATAAGTCTCCTTCACATATGTAGTTAGACCTTTTTGAAGACCCTTGCTCCATGCCCCCAATTTATTAATCTTTAAAATGGTGTCAGCGTCACGCTCTTCGTCGGTCATCGCCTTCAATCTATCTGTGAATGTGTCTTTCTCTCTTTCTTTGGATTTAAAAACTACTTCCATGACCTTATCGTAGCTTAGATCTACGATGTCCTTGTGGTTAGACATGATTGTTAAAAATGCCGCCAACATTTTGGCGGTTCTTGTGCGCATATCTTTGATATTTCCGAGTAAAACTGTTGCAACCGGTTTGGCCGACAAATGAAGCGCTGTTTCCTCCAAGTCTTCAACTGTAAATGACTCGGTCCCATCTTCGCCCATTTTTCTCACCAACATGTTCTGATCTTCTGATAATTTCTTGAATTCAAGCAACACTTGCAAAAAGTAGTTCTCAAAAAGCATGTCGCAGGTTCTCTTGTCAAACACCGAATAAGTTTTTGAACCCTTGTAATAGATGTCGCTCATATAAGGTGTGCTTAAAACGAGTTGTAATAAATTCTTGGTTGTATTGGGAATGGTTGTAAGAATCTTTGATAAAACCTTGTCTCCATAAAATGGTCTCAAACTTTTGTAGTATTCGTTTATAATGGAGCGAATGTCGTTTGTATGATTCTTGGACAATCCCCAATAACTGGGTATCTGAATAGAATTCTGGTAATCAACCTTGTTTTTGATAATGTCAGGGAATACATCTAAAATTTTATGAATATAATTTTTAACGAATTCAATAGAATTATATGTGGCTTCATCAGAAATTGAATTCTTCATGGCTTCTTTGGAACTTGATCCCCAGTCCATTAATGTGTTAAGATATATTTTTATGTCGTTGTTAACTTTCTTTGTTAATCCAGCATTTTTGCCAATGAAATCAATAACCTCTGTTTTCATTTCCTTGTTCACACGACCCAAATAATTTTTTAATTTTCTCATTTCTTCAGTGTCCTCATTTACTGCAATGTCAAATGTATCAAGAGCTTCTTCCAAATTTTGTATTAATGCCGCAGGAACAACTGTTTCATCGTCTTTTGTTATTTCCTCTATAATATTACGAAGCTGTTGAACTTGAGTAATTACAGGTGTGTCCACGTTTATATTCACAATATTCTTTCTGTTAACATACTGCAGCAAACGCAAGAGAGAAGTGTTATTATAGTTCTTGCCTTCTTGTTTCAATTTTCTAATTTTTTCGCTAATAGAATCAATATTTGAAAAATGTTCAGGTTTTCCGCCACAAATTGCGTCTAACTCCGGACTAATTGGCACAATAGAATTAAATTTGCAAAAGACAATAAATGCTCGGTAAATTGTGTCGTCATTGTATTGATCGCTCAAAGGAGCGTATACATTCTTAGAGTTCTCCCTGCAAAAGAACATAGGAGCCTTTGCAATCGCGTTAACATCTTCAATAATATTGGATAAATCGCGAATGATGTTATTATAAACAATAATTTCTGGTTCCTCCTCTGCAAAATATTTAATTGTGCTCATATTTCCCTTTTCGCTGCAACAGGCGTTTTCCAAGAAAGGTTCATTGGCCGAATTTTTGAGAAGCATACTACGTTTTGTCACCACTTTTTGAATCTGTTCCTGGATTGCAAGAGAGAAAAAAATAATCTTTGACTTTATAACCAGTATTTTCTCTCTTTGACACGTTGCCCCATTCTTGAAATCATGCAAACATTGCTTTTTAAACTCTTCTGATATGTTTGTAATAGGTCTTAACTTGAATGGAACTAATGGTGGCAAAAACTGAATCCATTTTCCCAGTTCGTGATCCGTTGGAATATTTGACTCGTCTGGATTTGCCAACATGTATTCCAATTTATCTTTGCATTTTTGCATGACGTCCACATTTGAAAGATAATAATTGTCTACGAAAGCTTTAATTTTATCCGCAACAGTTGTTTCTTTAAGTCCCATTAATGCAGACCATGGTTGAGCCGTTGCATTTCGTATTTTATAAGCAATGCATGACAAATATTTCAAACTAGACAAATCACCGGACCCTTCAAAAGGGTATCCAGTAAAAGATCTCACGCAACCTGGGAAAGTTTTTCGTGTTTTAATAGATGGAATAGATGTTTGAACGCCAAATAAAAAAGCGCCAAGAGTCAAATATAAGATAGTGCTGTTATAAATGGCGATATAAGAAGGCAACTTTTTACCCTTTTTGGCCTCGGCTTCTACACGCTTTTTATGATCTTCTTCAGAAATAAGAGCGCCTGCAGAAATGGTGTCAGCTGCAATTTTAATCATAAAATCCTTTTGGTCATCAATATTAATTCCCATATTTTCAGCCAATGCGGAAATAACGTTGGACATCATTTTTGTTTCAGGTGTGGTGTATTTCTTTATGACAGGCTTTAAAGATGAGTTCAACAGCGCATCACCAGCATCTTGCTCCATAACCTCGCGTGTTTTTACTTTATAACCTTGTTCGTAACCTTCATCAACTTCCAAATCTCTCGCGCATATTACATAACCACTGTGTTCATCAACCCAAGAATCTCCATCGTCACTTAATTTGCCGCTTTGTTTAATAATTTCATCCATTCTTCTAAGATAATTATCATTGTCCTCAATCCAACATGCAGCCAATGAATATAAAAATGTGGGTAATAATTTAACGTTGGTTTTAAGACAATATCTCCAGTATCTTCCATGTTCGTCAGAATCAGATTCAGTGTCATTTGCTTCTCTCGTAAAGCGAACAGCAAACTTGACAATGTCTTGTTGTCTCTTACACATGTTAGATTGTCCTAATATTAAGTCTCTCAATTTGCTGTAAGGTGAAATTAAAATATCTTTATCAAAGTCGCCGGCTTCAGCGCCAATTTTGTATTGCTGTGCATTGTATTTATAAGTATTGGTGTGATGTATTTGATGCAATTTGTCTATAATACTCAAGTTATAGTCTAAATTTTTGGTTAACAATTCTTTTAATTTATCCTTTGACAATTCATACTTTTTATCAAATTGACCGACAATTTCTTTTAAAGCATTCTCAGTAATGTGTTTTTTATTTAAATCTTGTGTTTCGCAAAGCGCCTTATATTTTTTATCAACTTCAATGCAATCTTTTTGAAATTCGCACAATAAGTTCTGATTAGACGTTACGATTTTCTCATCAATTGTTTTATCTGTAGCCCATCTGTTGTTGCTGCGTTTAAAGTAAACAATTTTATCTTCAGCGTTGTCATAGACCATTGCAAAATCTCCGTCAACAACTCGTTTCATACCATTAATTAAAGTTTCGGCAAGACGAGGTGCATCTTTGGTGGAAATCTTGTTTTTGCTAATCAACTTTTGCACTAAGAACTCATAAAATTCTTCAGGAGCCATAGCAATTTGTTCTTTTTGATAATCATCCAACATTCCATACATTGTGTCGTCAAACTTCTTATCAAAATAAGTAATCTTATCATTGTCCGCTGACACCTCTTCTAGAGTTTTATACTGCTTGGCAATTACAATGTTCAAGCATTTGTTGTCCTTTTCTGCGTTTTTAATCTCTTCGTCTAATTCATCCTTGTCCTTTTCAATATTATCAATAATAGAACCAATATTTTCTGGTAACATGGTGCCGATGCTAGCAAGAGCCATCGCATTATCAAAAACATTAGAAAAATCCATCGTTTTCATTCTCCAAAGAAGTTCCGAACTTGTAAGTTTCAAATCACTTGGATCGTAGTCGTATGAGTCAACAAACACCTCATTATTTACCTTTCTATCAGAGATTAAAGAGAGAATATAATTAGCTGATGGGCGATAACCTGTGTTTGCCACACGCTTTTTTAATAAAGAAAAACCTTTTTCATTATCTTTAAACTTCCTGTTATAATCTGAAATTTTATCCTGTAAGAACGACTCAATGTCCTTGTATTGCATAAACGTTAAATCATCTGTATAAATCAAAAATGGTTCCAAATATCCGACAACGTCATGCAATGACAATTTGCCATTAATGTATTTCTTCATTAGATTGAATAAAACGCGCGTTTTGGGAACTATTTTTTGAAGGAACTCTTTATATATTTCATAATTTGTTAAACCCTCCATTTTTTCATTCTTAACCAACACGTAATTTTTGATGTTGTTCACAAATTTTTTCTCTGAAAATTCAAGGTCTGTTTCAAAATCGTCAACGTTTACTTTATTAACGCGTGCGTCATCATTTAATAATTGCCAATAGTTGATAAAGGTGTTATTCAAGTTGGCTTTATCAAGAATGTTAGTCTCTGGTAAGTTAATGTGGGAGAAACGAATAACTGGTTCCGGAAGTGTTACAATTGACCTAAGTTCTAACAAATCTGGTTGTGTTATATTAACGCGGTGTGAAATCATTTTGCTGTTAGTAATTTGCGTGGCGTCCAATCGGTTGACTCCCAAGTTATAACGTTGAATAACAAATTTTTTGGTTTTAATAATGTCATTCTCTGCAACAGACGAATAGAAATCTCCCAAATTATCAATAATAGCGTTTACATCATTTAAAATGTTTATATCGCTAATAACGTCGTATGTAGATTCGGCGTCCGTTTGTTGAAAAGGCGTTAAATAAGGATTTAGTTCTGATATTAAATTAAAATACTTGTTTTGGTCTGATGGGGTATCATTGGATTTGTATCGGTCAAAAATTATTTTCATCTCATCAATATCTTGATCTATAGTTAATGAGACAATGTCTTGACTTTCACTGGTATCTTCCTTTGAGCTAATATTATAAACTTTTTTGACATTTTTTGCAACAGGAAGAAGCCAAAACAAGAGGTTTTTGAATGTAGTTAAATTTTTAACTAATGGTTTCCATGAAACTGTTTTTATAACTGGGCCAATAACATTGCCGTATTCATCTAGTTCAGAAAACTCGGAACGCAACTGTTTAAATCGTTCAATCATAGTGTGAATGTTATTTAATACAGCTCCAGTTCTTTGAACGTTGGGGATATTTGATAATAACTCATTTAATAAATCGTCTGTTTGAGAATGAATGTTAAAACGCTGTTGGGCCTGTTCAACTTCAACATATTGAGTAATGGCTTCTAATTCTTCACCGATTTTGATTTCATCAGCTCTCACAATAAATTCGCGAACTGTATCTTTGATGTCCTTAACAGGCAAGTTGTAAACTGTGTCGGCATTTTCTCTCTTATCATCTTCGACAAGAGAAACAAATGAATCATCAACAGAGTCATCACTTTCAGGTAGTCCTAAGCTTTCTCTTGCTGCTTTGGTTTCCCTTTCTTTTTCCTTTTCCTTTACAACAATTTGATCAGGTTTCTCTCTTATTTCAATTGTTTCAATGGGTAAATCTAGCGGAATTCCCTTATAGCCAAAGTTAATATACAAAATGTCATTGTCAGGATATGTTTTTATTTCAATCATATCTTCTTCTAGATTAGTGATTTGACCGGTTATTATTACAGGAGTATCTCCACCAAAATAAATATTAATCCATGTATTTGGAAGGAGATCGTTTTGCCTCGCGTATCCAAGTTTATCATTTCGGTCAATCAATGCAATAGATGTTATTGATCCGTCACCAAGCGTTCCATCTTCATTTATCTTAATCTTAATTGCAGTTAAATCATTTACATTAATCAAGTTAATTTGGTTCTTGTCAATATAATCAATAACAAAGGTATTGTTATTTAATATTTGGTTTGAAGGAGCTTGAAGTCTTATAACATCAGATAATTGAAGGTTAACTGTTTGAGACTCAGGAGCTTCTTCTACACTTTGCGATTCTATGGGTGATGACATTATTCCTATATTTATAATAGAAATTTTTATGATAGTGACAACCAAAATGAAAAAGCAAAAAGGGCAAAAAAATAAAAATAGTGGTTTAAAGACATTGCGCAATAAAATGTATTGAATAATGTCTCAATGCATGCGTCAACCAGTATATTGCTTAAATGAAATAGTGGGTTTTTCGGATATGTTACTAAATGAATCGGTTGGAGAAGACCATCAAAACAAGGTGCGTGTTAAAATGGCGGAATATGTTACTAAAAGTAATAACAAGTATAAGGTTATTAGATATGACAAGGAAATGCTGGCCCCTGATATCATTCTAAGCACAGGACTTTTGCGGTCGGTTATTATAAACAACAAAAATAGAGTTGTAAGTTTTGCACCGCCTAAATCCATATCTTATGAGTCATTTGCAAATAAAAATCCTGACAAGTCTGATAGCATTGTTGCAGAGGAATTTGTGGAAGGAACAATGATCAATGTATTTTGGGATGAGACATCTGGATTATCCGGATCTTGGGAAATAGCTACTCGCAACACAGTTGGTGCTGAAGTTAGTTTTTTTAAATGCAAGGAAAAAATGTCAACGTTCAGAGACATGTTTTTAGAGGCCGCAAAAAAAAATAATTTGGAGTTGAATATGTTAAACCCAATGTATTGTTATAGTTTTGTTTTGCAGCATCCTGAAAACCGCATTGTTGTTCCTTTTAAGAGCGCACAATTATATTTGGTGGAAGTTTATGAAATAGTGCAAACTGAAGGTGATGTAGTAAACGTTTTCCCTCTTGATCTAAATATTGTTAAAGCAGTTGGTTATTGGAATACCACAAGCTTAAAGTTTCCTCAGGTTTATGAGTTTACAAAATACGACGATTTAAAGGAGAATTATGCAAGTATGAATACAACTTATGAAGTCCTAGGCGTTGTTATTAAAAATAAAACCACTGGTGAACGATGCAAGATGAGAAATCCAGTTTATGAATATGTCAGACATTTGCGCGGAAATCAGCCGAAGACGCAGTATCAGTATTTGGAGTTGCGAAAGGAAGGAAAAGTCGGTGATTTTTTGAAGTTTTATCCAGAGAACAAGAAGGAGTTTTCTTATTTCAGAGACAGGTTGCACGATTTTACAAATGCATTGTATCAAAATTACATTAGCTGTTATATAAAGAAAGAGAGACCTTTGAAGGAGTTCCCTGACCATTTTAGAACGCACATGTTTCACATACACAAGAGTTATACGGATGAATTGAAGCCAAAGAATGACTATGTTAACAATACAGTTGTAATAAACTATGTTAATGGGTTGCATCCATCTTTGCAAATGTATTCCATGAATTCTTGTCTAAGAAAGCGCAGAGTGGATTTTATCAAGGTTGATTCTACTATGGATTAATTTATCATTCCAAAAAAAGCATAAAGCTTAAAAATATAAAATGAATACTGCGCATGTATTCATTTTATAGAATTTTAAAAACAAAAAAACACTGAAAAAAAAGAACTATTTATAAAAATGCAATAATTTTTAAGGAGGGGTCGTAGGGGAACCTTGGTTCCCTACTGGCTAAAACTTATCCTTAATTGCCTTGTAAACATGAATAGCGTCCGCAATGCACTCCTTCAGATTTTGCTTAATGGCTTGCTTCTCAAGTTCCTCCTTGTAAGCAATGCGAATAATGCTATCAGTGTCGTGAGGATGCATCTTCTTGAAACCGCAAAAGGAAACAGACTTAGTTCCTTCATAGAACTTGGAATACAAGAAATACTCCAACGCCTTTCCAATAGTATAATCCTCGTTCTCAAGAGTAACATCATAACAATTTTTCATAGTAGTTTCCGAAGGTTCAATTCTCAATTCATCAGTGTCAATTGCAGTATCAAGTGCTTCCAACTTATCAACAAGAATGTCGCAGGCTTTGCGAACAATCTCTTGATTAGTGAACACACCAATTGTTTGAATCGCAAAATCAAAACTGTCGCGCTTAACAACTCTTTGTCCATCCAATAGGCGCCAATTAGTTGTCTCAAATACAATTTCCTCTTTTGTCATCCCCTTATCTTTCCACTCTTGGGCCTTCTTTGCAAGAATTTCCTCAATGTGAACATCATCTTGAGTAAATCCATAAGTGCACGTAGACACAGCATTGAACATTCCGTCGTCTTTAGCAGTCGCGATGGAGAACTCGCAAGTAAAATGCAACTTTTCACCTTGGATTTCATCGGAAATTTTAGGACGAAGTCTAGCAAAATCAATGTAATATCCGGTCAATGAGTTGGGTGGAAATATACTCTTTTGATCCTTCTCCTTCAAATACTCATTTGTAGTCAAGTTCTTGATCTTGAAATGTTCCGTTGTCACATACATAATGGTGTCTGTAAGATTTTCTACATTGACCTCCACACTGTAATTTTGTAGCGGCATTTTCAAGTCGGAAATGTGAATTGGAATACAACTTAATCGTTGTTTAAGAATCTCATTGTTTAAGCGAGTTGTATTTGAAATAATAGTGCATTTATTCTCTTCATTAGGAGTAGTTTTGAAAACAACAGTTGGAATATCAGACAAAATTGTCCTGCGAAGTCCATTCGCTAAACTGACATTCACGTCTCTCAACGTAAACAACAAATTATCACCGTCTTCTTGTGGCTTTTCAATGCGTGGGTTCATTCTATATTATACTAAATAAATACTATTTAATATATTTAATCAATTTTTTTAAAAATGAGTTAAAATAATAATCCAATAAGCTTAATATAGATTAATGAGTTCAATTCTTTATTATAGCAATTTTTGTGAACATTCTAAAAAACTTTTACAATCGCTTTCTAAAACACAAGCAAGCAAGGATATTCATTTTATATGCATTGACAAAAGAACCAAGGGTCCGGACAACAAGATTTATTTAGTTTTAGAAAGTGGTCAAAAAATTGTTATGCCGGAAAATGTAACAAAGGTTCCTGCTTTATTGCTTTTGAATAATAATTATCAGGTTCTTTACGGAGATAACATATATAATCATTTAAAACCAGCGCAAGAAGTCATTACTCGCCAAGCAACAAGCAATAATATGGAACCCATGGCGTTTTCTTTAGGAGGAGGTTGTGTTGCATCCGATCAATATAGTTTTTTAGACATGGATTCAGAAGAATTAAACACAAAAGGAAACGGTGGAATGAGGCAAATGCATAATTATGTTCCATTGAATTATAGTGACACAATAAGCACACCAACTGATGAGCACGATTATAAACAAGGTAGAAGTGCAGGTGGACAGGAAATGACGATTGCAAAGTTGCAAGAAATGAGAGATCAAGAAATTGCTGGATTGACTGCAAAGAAATAAATAACTCAAATACAAAAAAAACAGAAAACAAAAATATAAATAATATAAGTTAATAACTTAAAAAAATAATAAAATATAAAATAACGAACCTAATGGCAGCGCAGTCAGCAACATTATTAACCGCCTTTAATGATCATTTTATGGAATTTGTAAGCGATATTATTAACGTTTTTCCGGATGATACTGATTTAGCAACGGCAAAAAATTCATTTATTTTGATTAGAAAGGCGAATCCTAAAATGATTATCAAGATTTGGCAAAAGTTTGTTGTTGAGAAGTATGGTGACGCAATTGATAAGGATGATATTAGTTTTTTTATTAATAAGGACTACTCAACGGATTTATCAAATGCAGAAAATTCAGATAAGATAATGGAGGCCATTAATAGACTGCGAACACCTGTTAAAATGATGACTCCGGAAGACCAGAAAAAGGTTATGAAATATATACAAAATTTAACGAAGCTTTCTAAGTTGTATAATACTATGGCATAAATCAACTTTAAAAAGTTGAGCAAAAATAAATAGATTCTATTTAGTTTGATTTAAAAAAATAAATTTATATCAAACATATAAATAATGTCCGAATCAGAAGAACGCAATATTCCTGAAGAGTTTACTAAGATTGTTAAAGACTTTGTTTCTGATATTCTCATCACATTCCCTGAATATCAGCCAATAATTGACAAATGGTGGAAGCCTCAAGATTTCTCTCAAATGGAGGATGAAGAAGCTCGCAACGAGGCAGTTTGTTTAGACGCGCAACAAAAAATGCAAAGTTTGTTTGATCATTGTGTGCGAGTTTTTCCTGAACGTTTCTTTGATATTTTATATCAAAAGACTGAAATTTTTGACGTAGATTCTCAAGTGAATACCGAATTTTTGCCTGGAATTAGTTTTAAATACTTATGGCAATGCGAGATTACTGACAAGACTCGTGAAACAATTTGGAAGTATTTACAAATGGTTTTGATTTGTATTATTGGAACAGTTAAAGACAAATCAGCTCTTGGAGACACATCAAAGCTATTTGACGCAATCAATGAGGACGATTTTAAGAGTAAATTAGAAGAGACGCTTGGAAATATGCAAAACATTTTTGAGAATATCTCCAAGGAAGAAGGATCTACTGACGGCGAGTCGTCAACTCCGGAATTTAACATGCCTTCAGCGGATGACATTCAAGGTCATTTGCATAGCATGATGGGAGGAAAATTGGGAGACCTTGCGAGAGAAATTGCCGAAGAGACGTCGCAAAACCTTAATATGGACATGGAAGGTGTAACAGACGTTAAAGACATCTTTCAAAAGCTTTTCAGCAACCCAGGAAAATTGATGGGTTTGGTTAAAAACGTTAGCGAAAAGCTTGATTCAAGAATGAAGTCAGGAGATATTAGTCAGAATGAATTAATGACGGAAGCGAGTGAGATGTTGAATAAGATGAAGAATATGCCTGGAATGGGAAACATTCAAGAGATGTTGGGAAAAATGGGAATGGGAGGAATGGGAGGAATGGGTAGAGGAGCAGGAGGAATGGACATGGGCGACTTGGCTGCAATGGCCGGCATGGCTGGATTGGGAAGAAATACAAGAATTAATACAGGTGCAATGCAGCAACAAGCAGATAGACTTGCAAAACAAGACGCTTTTAGAGATAGAATTAAGAAAAAGATGGAAGCCAAAAATCTTGCACAATTAGCAGCAAATGCGCAGCAACCTGTTCAACAAGCTCCAGCAATTACTGACGAAGAATTATTTGCTATGTTTGGCTCCGAAGAAAAGGCCGAGAAAACTCCAAGAGCATCCAAACCAAAAGATGCTGATGGAAAAAAGAAAAAGAAGAAGAGTAAGGCTTAAATATAAATTTAACGTTTGCCGGTAATATTTTTTTTTGCTAAAATGTGACCAAACAACATGTATAATAATACAAATAAAGCAACGAAACCTTCTACAAAGTTTTGAAGCTCGTTCATTTCAATAAAATAAACGTCTTCTCCTATTTGATCAAGCGTTTCAACGTAATTAAAGCGAATTGCTGTTAAAATTCTACCTATGCTAAATAATAATAGCAATATTGCAAAGTAAACATTAATTTCTGGCAGAGATATTATGATTGAAAATAAAAATAAATATAAAACTCCTTTCAACGCTGGACCTAAACCTTTAAAATCTGGTCTACCGTCCTTATCGGAAAAATAACCAGAATAATATTTACGTTTTCGTTGTCCTTGGGTATCAATATAACTATTTTCCTCTGATTTAATATTTGGCAAATTATAGTTTGAATTGTTCATTTTATATACTATACTATATTAATAATATATAAAAATTGATAAACCATGCCACTTATTTCTTGAAAAGTACGTATAAAACTGCAATCAACGCTATAAATCCACCTATTAAATTATCATTCACAGTTGTTTTTAAAAAGTCTTCGTCTTCACCGTGTTCTGATAGCGCATCTATGTAATAAAAACGAAATCCATTTAACATGCTTCCAACAAAATAAATGGACGCCACTAAAACAGTATATTTATAGTTTTTAGATACAGCATAATATAGCGCACATGATAAAAATAGATATTTTGTTATCAATGGAAAAAACCCAAAATGAGGATTACCTCTGGCGCTTGCAAATGGTCCTGTGTAAAATTTTCCTATAGATATTTTGTATTTTTTTAATTTTTCCCAATCTGCGTCTGTTTCGCCTTGAACTTCAGGAACTTTATTTGTTTGGTTTTGTAAACTCATTTATTATATATATTGCAAATAATATATTTCTTTAAAAGCAATATATTATATATAATATGTTTAATCTTATAACTTCTTACTCCAAGTATATGATAATAAATATAATCCAACAAATGCATAAATTCCACCTTCAACCGCTTCTTCAATAACATTCATATCAATAAAAAATTCATCGGTTCCATTTTTTATCATTGTGTTGACATAATAAAAGCGAATAGTGTTAAACACTTTTCCAATCGCTCCAATAAGTAATATGTAACCAGAGTAAAAAATGTTTCTAGATAAAATAATGAATAAAATGTACAAATAAAATATTCCTTTAAAAAGTGGACCCAACCCCTTAAAATCCGGATTTCCGTCTTTATCTGCAAACATTCCAGTATAAACTTTTCTCCTGTCGTCTTTTAAAACATTTTGATTGTTAGACATCTATATATTAGTATTCCAAAAAAATATTACTTTTTCATAAATAAAATATATAATAACGTAATAAAACACGCTATGGCGTTGAATATATTCTGATAAACATTATAGCTTAAGAAATCGGCGTCTGATAATCCTTCGCTAAAAGGATTCACATAATAAAAGCGAATCCCATTAATTATTGATCCGATTGCAAAAAATATAATAAAGTATGTAGCATACTTGTATTTTTGAGTTGACAATAAATATAATCCAAACAATGGAACGATTCCTTCTAAAATGTATCCATAATATCTTATATTTGGATTTCCATAACCGTCGTCAAGAATTCCACGATAAATCTTTCTATTTTCTTTTGTTAGTTTCACTTCAACTGTTTCAGTTGGTTGATAGTAAATGTCATTATTATCAGCAACAGTAGTATTCATTATATATTACCACAACAAATAAAAATTTAATTTTGCTTTCTAAAAAGAATAAAAATAAAAATAAAAATTAAGTAGTTCTATATATATAATGACTTCAACATTTTGGATCAATGAACCGTCAATTATATTTAATAAAGATTACATTCTTCAAGTGTGGCCTTCTTCAAAAATGTCTTATGAAGAGAAATTGAATGCCATTAGCAGACTTGTAATTATAATGACAATTTTAGGATTTATACTAACCATGAATAAAAGTATTTTACTAATTGGAATAGTAACATTAGTTGCAATTTTTGCAATGTATAAAATGCGCAAACAAAAGGTTACAAAGGACATGTTGGATAGCTCCAAGGAAGGATTTAGTGGAATTGATGTAAAAAATCAGCAAGAAACAATTATTAATCCTGACACTTTAAAAAGCTATTTAAAATCAGAATTTATGCCTGTTAATAAGAAGAACCCTTTGGGAAATGTATTGTTAACTGAGATTATGGACAACCCAACTAGAAAACCTGCCCCTCCATCTTTCAACACAGAGGTTTATGAGGATATTAACGTTTCTACTAAAAAAATGGTTCAGACCTTGAATCCTGGTATAAAAAACACCAATAAACAATTATACGGAGATTTAGGAGAACAATTTGAATTTGACCAATCTCAATGGTCCTTTTACTCCACACCTAATACAAAAATTCCAAATGACCAAGGCGCCTTTGCCGATTATTTATATGGTGATATGCCAAGTTGCAGAGATGGAAACGCTTTTGCATGTGTTCAGGATAATATTAGATACAATTTGTATTAACCACCTTTAGAAAAGGCGAGCGAAAGAATGAAGAATAAAAAGTTAATTTATAATACTTTTGTTTAGTAAAAAAAATAAATGTATTATATATAAATGGCATTTGTTACTAACTATACCTTTGATAACATGAGTAGAATTGGAAACGACACTTGTTTCCAAGACCAGGAGACAATTCAAAACATCAGTGCATGCAACTACACATTACAAAACTATTTTGCCAACGATTGCACTATGAAGAAACCCATCGCTTTAGCTACGTCTCAGCCATGTGTTTTTTACAATGGCACCAGCCCAGTTGGTTCCGGTGGTTGTGTTGTTGATGATAGCTCCAAGTTGTTGATTGGCAGCATCCAAACTCATCCTAAGTGCAAGATTGACTTGTTCCAGCGTCCTTTTGCCACAGTTCCATTTTTAGGACGCGGATCAGTTTGCCCCATTTTAGAATCACAAATTCAACAGGGCGAGCTTTTAACTAACAAGCGCAGTGTGAATAAGCTTGCGGAAAAGAGTTACATCAAGCTCCAGAACACGCCTTTAATTCCTAGTGTCCAAGACCGTATCACAAACCCTGCTTATTGTGTTGAAGGTGTTGCATCCGAAGGTTGGATTCGCGGCGGCGTTCCTTCTCGCGAGTTGACGAGAGATCGCGATTACTATGCCGCCCACACAGATAATCAATATGTTTAAAATAAAAACAACATAAACCTCAATTACTTATTATTATATGTATAATTCACAATTTATTTGTACATATAGTTTTTATGACGCCACACTTAGAAATTGTTATCATACCAATGAGAGATATGATTTGGAAGACGTTGAAGAGTTTGAAGATTTGGCGGAGTTAATATATAAAACCGATTTATTAAGAGCGCTACAATTTACAGTAGACGAGGTTGAAAGCGCTGGCAATAATGTATGTTTTAACAACGACAAATTGTTAGAGCTTTATGATATCGTAAAAGTAGATGTTGAATTTATGGAATCTATAGAAAAAAGCAGAGAGAAACACTTGTGTGAAGATTTGGAATCTGGGTTTGTGACTTTATTTTCTTATGATTATTTTTTTTTAACACATAAATGCATTTGCGATATATTAAATGATGGGAAAGTGGTTGGAGATAATATAAACCGGCTTAAAAAAGCATTAGAAGAATAAAGTTGGGATTATTTTTCTATAAAGTGTATATATAAGATGGCATCAACGCGAAACCTTAATACACCTGGAAATTATAATTTAGAGCAAAGACAATTTAAGCATTCTGAGACATACACATTGTATCCCAACTCACAATATGGTGCTGCTTATGATACAAAATTGCCAGGAGATGGTGTTAACCCTGCTCAAATACCGTGGAATCAATTGTCATACAACGCACCTGACATTGAGTCATTTTTATTCGGAATTAACTCAACAAATTTAGTAAAACCTGCAGGACCTTTATATCCTGAATTAAAAACGTTGGAAACTGCTAATTTTTTCAAGAAGGAAGCGGTTTTAATGCCTGAACCTTTAGCGGTAGAGAAAAATCAGAGACCTTTCCCCACTCCAAACTAATGCACTGTAAATTTAGCTAGTTTTTTGTATTAATATTATTTTTAAAATATGTGTCTTTTTTATATGAGTAACATAAATTCAAATAATATTAATAGCACGAATATTACCACAACAAACTTGAACGTGCAAAATATAAATGGTGTTCCAATAGCCAGTATTATTGGAGGTTACTATCCTTGTCCGTCTTGCGATGGAACAGTTTGTGACCCAGATATAGGGTGTGGAACGTGCAATTCTTGCGAACCATTTGTGCCTGATCCATGCGATTGTTATATTGCGCCAAGTGGTGGAGGTGGAATAGGACCCACAGGTTATACAGGACCAACAGGCCCTCAAGGAATTGCAGGAACTGCAACTAATACAGGTGCAACTGGTCCTACAGGTTATACAGGACCAACAGGACCTCAAGGTATTGCCGGAACTGCAACAAATACAGGCGCAACTGGTCCTACAGGTGATACAGGTGCAACTGGTCCTACAGGTTATACAGGACCAACAGGACCTCAAGGTATTGCCGGAACTGCAACAAATACAGGCGCAACTGGTCCTACAGGTCCAACTGGTTATACAGGACCGCAAAGCACTGAAACAGGTCCAACTGGTTTTACCGGACAAGATGGTGCTAAGGGTGATACAGGTCCAACTGGTCATACTGGTTATACAGGACCGCAAAGCACTGAAACAGGTCCAACTGGTTTTACCGGACAAGATGGTGCTAAGGGTGATACAGGTCCAACTGGTTTTACCGGACAAGATGGTGCTAAGGGTGATACAGGTCCAACTGGGTATACTGGTTATACAGGACCTGTTGGTCCGACGCCAACTGGAACTTGCTGGGGAGATTATTTATATTGGGACCCATACGCTTCTCCTGCTCAATGGGTTGTTGGAGACTCAAATATTACGCTTGGGTGCAACGCAGGTCAAACAAATCAAGGCACAAATGCGGTTGCCTTAGGATATTATGCAGGAAATTTAAATCAAGGAACTAATGCGGTAGCTATTGGAAATAGCGCCGGTCAAACAAATCAAGGGACAAACGCTGTTGCGGTGGGCTATGGTGCAGGAAGTGAAAATCAAGGAACAAGTGCGGTCGCCGTGGGATATTTTGCCGGAAACACGTCCCAAGGAACAAATGCTGTTGCAGTTGGAGTTTCAGCAGGTTCTGATTCTCAAAATGGAAATGCAATAGCAATTGGGAATAACGCTGGACAAACAAGTCAACGTACAAGTGCAATTGCAATTGGAACAGATTCAGGTTCATATGCTCAGCAGGATTATTCTATTGCTATTGGTCAAGGTTCTGGTGCAACGTTCCAACGCACAAAATCAGTTGCCATTGGATATAATGCAGGTCAAACTAATCAAAAAGATAATGCGGTTGCAATTGGAAATCAAGCAGGACAAGGAGAACAAGAGGCTGGTGCTGTTGCAATTGGTCAAAATGCTGGGTTTTCATTTCAGGGACTAGTTGCAATTGCAATAGGATCTGCCGCAGGACAAAATACTCAAGGAAACTATTCTATAGCAATCGGAGAGACTGCTGGATCTAACAACCAAGGGCAACAATCAATTGCAATTGGTAGATCTGCTGGAGACCGAACTCAGGGACAAAATGCAATTGCAATCGGATATCAAGCAGGAAGAACAAATCAAAGCGAGGACGCAATTGCCATAGGCCAGGCCAGTGGCTGGGGAACTCAGGGAACATATGCAATTGCAATTGGAAATGGTGCTGGACAGTCAATTCAAGGATCTGCTGCCATTGCTATTGGACATTTTGCAGGACAAACAAACCAAAGACAAGATGCAATTGCTATAGGCGATAATGCCGCATCTAGTGGACAAGGAACAAATGCCATTGCAATTGGAAATAGCGCCGGTCAAACAAATCAAGGGACAAACGCGGTTGCAATTGGTTTAAATGCTGGTCAAGGCACGCAAGGCGCATATTCTATTGCAATTGGTTCAGGTGCAGGTCAAAGTAATCAGGTTAGTGCAGCAATTGCAATTGGGCAAAATGCTGGTCAAACAAATCAAAACGGTGGCGCGATAGCGATTGGCGTTAATTCTGGGCAAAGTTCTCAAGGAGCGCAATCTATTGCAATTGGTGTTTCTGCTGGTAATAGTACTCAACAACAAGGAGCAGTTGCCATTGGAACTAGCGCAGGTCAAAATACTCAAGGAACATTTGCTGTAGCTATTGGACAAAATGCTGGGCAACAATATCAATCATCAGAAGCTATTTCAATTGGTTATCAATTATCTGGACAATCATATCAGAGCTTTCAAGCAGTGTCAATTGGTTCTGCTGCAGGAGCAACTACCCAGGGCACAAATGCTATTGCTATTGGAGCCTTGGCAGGCGCTACAGTGCAAGGTCAAAATGCTGTTGCAATTGGCTTACAGGCCGGCCAAGGAACGCAAAGTAGTGGCGCAATTGCGATTGGATATTTAGCAGGTCAAACAAAACAAGGCTCCGCGGCAATAGCAATCGGACAATCAGCTGGTTCTGGGACGCAAGGAACTAACGCAATTGCAATTGGTTATCAAGCAGGACAGTCAACACAGGGAACTAATGCAATAGCTATCGGAGAACGAGTCGGACAAGCAACGCAAGGACAAAATGCTGTTGCAATTGGAACTTTGGCCGGAAGAACTCTTCAAGGAGTTCAAGCCGTTGCTATTGGAAACCAAGCTGGACAGGGAACGCAAGGCTCAAATGCAGTTGCAATTGGACAAGTTGCAGGAAGAACTTTTCAAGCCCAAAATGCTGTTGCTATTGGAAATAGTGCAGGAGCAGCCACGCAGGGAACAAATGCAGTCGCCATTGGCTCTGGTGCTGGAACAACAAACCAAGGAACTAATGCTGTAGCAGTTGGTGTAAACGCAGGCTCTTCAACACAGGGTCAAAATGCCGTGGCAATAGGAAATGCTGCCGGTCAAACAAATCAAGGAACAGGTGCTATAGCAATAGGTCTAACTGCAGGCCAAGATTCTCAAGGAACAAACGCCATTGCTATAGGACAGCAAGCTGGACAAAGCGCGCAATCATCTAGTGCCATTGCAATTGGTTATCAAGCAGCACTAAATACTCAAGGTACTAATGCCATTGCAATTGGCGTGCTGGCCGGTAAAACTAGCCAAGGCTCCGCTGCTATAGCAATGGGTTTTAATGCGGCTCAATTTACTCAAGGTGTAAATGCTATTGCAATGGGTTCAAGCGCTGCAAGTACATTTCAAGGTTCTGCGGCAATTGCTATTGGACTTTCTGCTGGCGGTTCAACTCAAGGAACAAATGCTATTGCAATTGGAGTTAATGCTGGTCAAACAAATCAAGGACAAAATGCTATGGCAATTGGCAATTCGGCTGGAGGGACAAATCAAAACTCCGCAGCAATTGCTATTGGAATTTCAGCAGGAAGATTAACCCAAGGCACAAATGCTATTGCAATTGGAATAGCTGCTGGTAGAACGTCGCAGGGCTCTGGTGCAATTGCTTTGGGATATCAAGCAGGGTGGGGCGTGCAAGGAACCAATGCTATTGCGATAGGCTCAGATGCTGCAGATTTTAATCAAGGCACAAATGCTATTGCAATTGGCAGTAATGCTGGTCAGAATAATCAAAATCAAGATGCTATTGCTATTGGAAATAGTGCTGGAGTGTCAACCCAAGGTTCTGGATCAGTTGCGATTGGTTTTAATGCAGGTTTAACAAATCAAGGCTCCCAAGCCGTGGCAATTGGTTATCAAGCTGGGGCAGGAACTCAGGGTGGTTATTCAGTAGCAATAGGTGCTCAAGCCGGTCAGACGAATCAAGCCACTCAATCTGTAGCAATTGGGTATCTAGCAGCAACAACGTGGCAAGGAGGAAATGCCGTGGCAATCGGATATCAATCTGGCCAAAGCACTCAAGGAAATCAGGGAGTTGCCATTGGATTTAGTGCCGGAAAGTTCTTTCAGGGTGGAAATTCTGTTGCAATTGGTCAAAATGCTGGGCAAGGAACGCAAGGTCTATCATCAGTTGCAATTGGTAATTCGGCTGGCTCAAATTCTCAAGGAAATAGCTCCGTTGCCATTGGATCAAGCGCAGGAACTGGCACGCAAGGAAATGCTGCGGTGGCAATTGGAAATTTCGCTGGAGCAAACACTCAAGGTGCAAATTCGGTTGCTATTGGAAGTCAAGCAGGACAAAATAGTCAAGGTTCTGCTGGCATAGCAATTGGTTATTTGGCTGGTCAAAACACTCAAGCCACAAATGCAATAGCAATTGGAACAAATGCTGGCGTTTCTACTCAAGGACGTAATGCAATTGCCATTGGAGGAGGAAATACTAGCGGAGCTGGTTTTTCAAATCAAGGAACATCTGCAATCGCTTTTGGCGGCAGCGCAGGCCAAACGAATCAAGGACAATTCGCAATTGCAATTGGACAATCTGCTGGTGCAGGAACTCAAGGAGAAAGCGCAATTGCAATTGGAGGTAGTGCTGGTTCAGCAAGTCAAGGAACAAATTCAATTGCAATAGGAAATTTGGCAGGCCAAATTAATCAAGGAACAAATTCAATTGCAATTGGACTTCAAGCTGGACAAGGCACTCAAGGTATAAGCGCAGTTGCTATTGGTCAAAACGCTGGTTATACTAACCAAGGAACAAATGCGGTTGCAATTGGACTTCAAGCTGGACAAGGCACTCAAGGTATAAGCGCAGTTGCTATTGGTCAAAACGCTGGTTATACTAACCAAGGAACAAATGCTATTGCAATTGGAAAAGATGCTGGTGGCGCAACCCAAGGAACTGATACGGTCGCCATCGGTTTGGGGGCTGGCGGAAGCATTCAAGGTGAAAACTCTATTGCCATCGGTCGTCTAGCAGGTAGTGCCTATCAAGCTGGATTTAATGTTGCAATTGGAAGTGGTGCCGGACAAACCACACAGGGATATCAAGCAATTGCTATTGGTCAATCAGCTGGAAACCGCTCTCAAGGACAACTAGCCGTTGCTATTGGACAATCTTCCGGAACTTCATTTCAAGGCGATCGCGCCATTTCCATTGGTCAAAGTTCTGGATATGAAAATCAGGGGGCAGATTGTATAGCAATTGGCCGAAAAGCTGGAGAAACACGCCAAGAAGTAGGCGCCATTGCAATTGGCTCAAGCGCTGGTGCAATAACGCAAGGCCAAAATGCAGTCGCCATTGGCGTTGGCGCAGGTCAAACAAACCAAAAAAGTGGGGCAATTGCAATTGGTGCGTCGGCTGGAACATATACCCAAGGAATAAATGCTATTGCTATTGGTGTTGGTGCAGGTCAAACAAATCAAAGTTCAAATGCCATTGCAATTGGTTATCAAGCCGGTTTAACAAATCAAGCGGCAAATTCAATCATTTTGAACGCAAATGGGTCTTTCTTAAACGCCGGTACAACTGGTTTTTTTGTAAATCCTATTAGAAATATTTCAACAACAAATGCACTGTATTATGACATCTCCACAAGTGAAATTACATATGGGCTTGGCATTACAGGACCAACTGGTGCAGCTGGTGCAACTGGTGTAACCGGACCCACTGGTCCACAAAGCACAGTCACAGGACCAACCGGTTATACCGGACCTCAAAGCACAGTCACAGGACCCACAGGACCTTGTTGCACTGGACCAACAGGAGCTCAAAGCACAGTAACTGGCCCTACTGGTCCTGGTGGTGGTGGTTCTCAAACCCTTCAACAGGTTCTTACTGCTGGTAATACGGCACAAGACCCTCTCAACATCGTATTAAATGATACACCTAATAATACTTTTTCTATTCTATCAAGTGCTACTCTTGAAATGGATTTTGACGACGGAATTACGCCCAATAATGCGATTTATCAAAGCGACGGCGTGTATCATTTAGGCGATAGTTTTTATTTAAGCACTAATGGTGTTATTGGATTTTCCAGCGACAATCTATTTGCGAACTCTGCTACTCTTGGTTTAACCTCATCCACCGACGGATATAACGCCAATCCTAATCTTACTATAAATGCTACGAGTGCTACTGCAGGGGCGAGTAATGGTGTGCCGTCAGTTCAATATTATAAATCAGGACGAAATGGTGTGGCTACGGATATAATTGGTAGTCAGCAATTCTTCGCCAAGAACTCTACTGGTGTAAAGACCGAGTTTGCTAAAATAGAAGCAACTATTAGGAATGTTGGTGTTGGAATTGATGATGGTTCTATTTCGTTTAGTGGTCTTATTAACGGAATTCAAACAGAGTTTTTTAGAGTGAATGGTGGAGATGGCGAGAATAATATGTTTTTACCTTTGGATATGAACGGACAAAGTATTCAAAGCAGTTCAGGATCTGTTAGGTTACAACCTACTGCATCTCAAGGAGTAAAAATTACTTCTACTACTGGGACAAATCAAGCTACGCAATATATAGAACTCAATCCTTACGATATCAGTGGTTTATATTCAAATAGTATTAATTTAACAGCAACAAATACGAGTGGAACTATAGACTATATAAATAACATTTTAATAACTAATAACCAAGTTACACCTTCTATTACAATTGGTAAGCGAGAAAACAATAGTGTTGGTCCAACTCAAAAAATCAAAAGTATCACTTTAACTTCGCAAAATATAGGTGATAATGAAATATTATCTACAGATCAAATAGATAATTTGTCTCTTTCCATTAAATCCGACAGCGGAGACCTTAAATTAACCACAACTTCTTCAACTGGAACAGGTCAAATTATTATATCACCTAAAACAGGTTCTAGTTTACAGGTAAATAGTCAATTAATACTACCCAATACTGGTGGTACTATTACTAATCCCGGTGGTATTCTAACTTGTGATTTTGGTAGTCTTTCAACCGGTATTTTTTCTCTATCAATAACCGCAAGTATAACTGGTATTAATTTTACAGCCGGCAGGGCGGGAGGTCAATATGTTATATACATCACTGCTGGTAGTAGTCCTCCTTATACAATTGGAACTGGTCTTACTGGAACAGCAAACAGAATTAATTATACTTCTGCTATTAGTGTAGGTGCAAATACGACTGCTTTATTAACTGTTACTTACGATGGAACGAGATATATAATTGCAGGGTCTGCTTACAATTAAAATCTAACTAGAATGTAAATGTTTAGTGCTTTAATGAATGCTCAAAATAGGGGGGGTGCTTCAACAACTCCTCTGACTTCTGCTGTTTTTGAATATTCAAACGACGGTGTTAATTGGTTTGTTATTCCGTCGCCTTTTCCATTAGGAACAAGTGCTACTTACGATGGCAATTCTTATCAATTCAGGGTTTTTTCAGTTTCTCCACCTGGGGCAACTTATACAAGTTCTATTCCTTCACCAATAATAAACTCTGGTTCAACCGTCCAAGTATCGGTGACTGGAACAGGTAGTTATACAGGAACTATTACAAGTGGTGTTTTTTCAATATTACAAAGAACTATTAACGCAACCTCTTCACAGGTTTCTAATCCTGTATCGGCGGATACTTGTGTTAGTTTTCCATTTGGAGAGGTTGCTGGATTTAATATTACACCTTCCAATCTTGTTACAGGCGATGCAGGTGTCACTATATCTATTATTTACGGAACTTCAATATACAACCCTGTATATGGAGGGTATAACTTTTACGCTGGAACTGCTAGTGCTCAGAATATTGGGTATGTAAATAATCAAATTGGAAGTGGTAATAACTTTGTTGTTAATACGAACGCCTCTTTTACGATTTATTGTAATGAGAATGATAATTCAACAGGTAATTATTGGTGGGTAGTTTGTAATCCTAATGAATGGACTGATAATACAGGAGCTATTACTGCTAATCCTGCTTATAACAGCAATTATAGTATAGCAGTAGTAAAATTGAACGATGCAATAACTGAAGCCTTTTTTGATAATACTTGTGTATAAGATATCAATCTAGCATAGTATAAAAATGCTTCCAGAACATACAAGTTCAGGTCAAAATATTCGTAAATTTATAGAAAGAAAAATGGCATATTCAATTTATCTAATTTCACATAAAAATAATTTACCAAACTTCTGCAAGCATAATTGGTTTTATAATTGGTATTATAAATCTTAAAAAGACGGATTCTATATTCATAAAATTATCAAAAAATAATTATATGAATTATACATGTTTCATTAAAGAATATGTTCCCTCAAAAGTTTATTTGCTTGGCTTTCCCAGGTTAGCTTAGATGCCCATTCATAATTTCTTTCAATTACTTTTTCTCTCTTGGACTTGTCTTCCATAAATGAAAATAGTTGTTCAAGAGCCTTGTCCTGCCATTCCGAAGTACTTGCATTGCCTTCTATACAAACACCGCGATCACCCACAGTATTTTGCAATGCAGCTAGCCCATTTGTTATTGCCAAAGTTTTTG